>Ga0265314_10001761_pt1 | contig 23372 bp, 22 predicted proteins | sample 4126metaG_FD_203106 | JGI IMG/M metagenome (GOLD analysis project Ga0265314, IMG submission 203106) | Rhizosphere microbial communities from Carex aquatilis grown in University of Washington, Seatle, WA, United States - 4-1-26 metaG | ecosystem: Host-associated > Plants > Roots > Rhizosphere >... | reverse complement strand
AAGAGACCAAGGGAACAAGGGACCAAGAGAACGTGGCAGCAGAAAGGCAGCAGGCGGCACAGATGAAGCGGTTTGGATTCGGATTGGCGTGGACGATTGCAGCCGGCGCATTGGTGATTCCGGCAACTGCGCAACCAGGCAAGCCGTCCGCGGCGCCGCTGGCGGTGGTTTCGACTGCCCGGCCGCAACTCGGCGCCGGCGCCGTCATAAGGCAAATCGAAGATCCGAACTCGGGATTGCGTTGGCTGCTGTTCGCGGATCCAGCGCATCCGGGGGGGCCGGGAAGGCTGATTGCGCAGGGAACAGCAGCGATAAAACAAGGCGCGGCCAGGTCAACAGCGGAAGCGCCGGCGCCGGTGATCCGGCCCGGAGACCCCGTGCAGGTGGAAGAGCACTCGGCTGTTGTGGATACAACTCTTCAGGCCGTCGCTCTGGGGGCGGCTGCTCCGGGAGGCAAGTTGCGGCTGCGGCTGCGGATTGGCGGGCGCGTGCTCACAGCTCGCGCGCTGGGGCCGGGCAGGGCAGCGCTCGAACCGGCTGGAGGGAAGCCATGAGGATTGCCCGGAAATACACGCTCGGGGTCACGCTGGGACTGCTGTTCACGTCGCCGGCCTTCTTTGCATCGGGCAAGAAAGCGAAGACCGCGGAGACGGCCAAGGCCACTCCCCCGGAGGCATCGCTGCGCACTTATATTGATAAGGTGCGGGCACAGCAGGCAGCGGAGGTGCGCACGCCGGGATCGATCTGGAGTCCCAACGGGCAACTGGTACGGCTGGGCACAGATGTGAAGGCGTTTCGGGTGCACGACGTAGTGCAGGTTGTGGTGAGCGAGAGTCTGGCGGCCTCGACTGACGGGCAGGTAAAGAACACCCGCGCATCGAGCGCCAATTCCGGGCTGTCGTCGTTGTTCGGGGCGCTGAAGCCGAGTAATACGCTGCAGAACCTGGTAACGCAGTCGTCGTCTTCAGGACTTACGGCGCAGGGACAGAGCACGACCAACTCGAGTCTGGAGACGGCCTTCGGCGCCGAGGTGGTGGATGTGCTGCCAAACGGCATGCTGGTGGTTCAGGCCACCCGGCAGATGACGTTCTCCCAGCAGACGCAGCTGATCCGGTTGCGCGGGCTGGTGCGGCCGGAGGATGTGAGTGCGCAGAACCAGGTGAGATCGAACGCCATGACCGATCTGGAGCTTGAGGTGGTGGGTAAAGGCATCGTGAGCGATTCCACCTACCGGCAGAATCTGCTGGTGCGGTTGCTGGAGCGGATCATTGTGTTCTAGCGGCAGGGAGAAGGATCAGGGATCAGGGGTCAGGGGACAGAGATCAGGGAACAAGGATCAGGGGAACAAGGAACATCAGGACTGGGAAAAAGGCAATCACAGGTCGAGAGCAGATCACAGCTCTTGACTGACGGCTGAAGGTTAAAAGTTGACGGCTAGAAACTAAGAATCGGATTCCGGAGCGGGATATGGTGCGGCTGGCGCGAATTGTCGGGGTTGGATTGATGGCGGCAATGCTGGGCTGCGCTTTTGCGGCCGAAGACGGTTCTGCCTTGAAAGCCCGAGTGAAGGATGTCGCCTCCATTGAAGGGATACGCGACAACCAGCTTGTGGGCTACGGGCTGGTGGTCGGACTGCGTGGCACCGGAGACAGCCAGCAGACGATTTTTCCCTACCAGACTCTGGTTTCGGCGCTGCAGCGGATGGGGATTACGGTTCCGCAGTCGGGGGCCATCAGCGCGGCCAACATGCAGGTAAAGAACATGGCGGCGGTGTTCGTGGTGGCCACGTTGCCGGCGTTCAGCCAGCCGGGTTACAAGGTGGACATCACGGTCTCCTCGGCCGGCGATGCGCGGTCGCTCGAGGGCGGGATTCTGCTGATGACACCGCTCTACGGGCCCGATGGGCAGATTTATGCCCAGGCCCAGGGAGCGCTGGTGCTGGGCGGCTACATGGTGTCGTCGTCGGGCAGTTCCCAGCGGGTAAACCATCCCACCACGGCGCGGATTCCCAACGGGGCATTCGTTGAACGGGCGATTCCTTTCGATCTGAAACAGATGCAGATGGTCAGCGTAGTGCTGAACGACGCTGACTTCCACACCGCGGAGCGCATGGCCGCGGATATCGACAAGACGCTGGGGTCAAAGCGGGCGCATGCGGTGGACAGCCGCCGGGTTGATGTCGCGCCCATGCCGGACGAGGATCGCGCAGCGCTGCTGGACAAGATCGAGGGAACCGAGATCGAAGTATGGCCGCGGGCGCGGGTGGTGGTGAACGAGCGCACCGGAACGGTGGTGATCGGAGGGACGGTCCGCTTGCAGCCGGTCTCGATCCTGCATGGAGGGCTCTCTGTGAATGTGACTTCGGTGCCTCTGGTCTCGCAGCCCAATCCGTTGTCGAACGGAACCACCCAGGTGGTGCAACAGACGAAGGTGGAAACCGAGGATAAGCCGGTGAACCGGATCGACCTGAAAGAAGGAGCGACGGTTGAAGATCTGGTACGTGAATTGCAACGTACGGGGGCAACGGCGCGCGATGTAATCAGCGTGCTGCAGGCTATGAAGGAGGCCGGAGCACTGGAAGCGGACCTCGAAGTGCTGTGACGCAGGGATCAGGGAGCAGGAATGGAAAACGAGGGTCGGGATGGCGATTGAATTGCACGCGGCCGCGATGAGTGCGGAGAGGATTTTGAGGGAGCACAACACGGCGCAGCCCTCGCCGCGACTGGTTTCTGCCGCGCACGAGTTTGAAGGACAGATGCTGAAGGAGTTATTGCAGCCGATGACGGAGTCCGGCGGGCTGGGCGGATCGGACTCGGGGTCGAAAATCCTGGGCGAATTCGGCTCGGAAGCGCTGGGGAAGGCCTTGAGCGATCAGGGCGGATTCGGGATCGCGAACCAGATCATTGCCCAGTTCTCCCGTTCCGGTAACCGGTCCGGAACGGAATCGGTAACAAGAAAAGAAGACTTCAATACCGGCATTGGACTTCACAAATGACTAAGGTGATAAGGGACGAGGCCGATAAAGACGGCAAGGAGTGGGTCGATGGACATTCGCAGCGGATTGGATGGGCTGAAATCGCTTTTGGGGGTGACGCCGGCCGCGCAGTCCGGCACGCAGCCTGTACGTACGGGCGGCACGGCGAAGGAAACCGGCGCCGCATCCGCCGACCGGGCCACGCTGAGCAGTGCCGGCAGCGAAGTGGCGCAATCGGCCGCGGACAGCGGCGTGCGCATGGACAAGGTGGAGTCGATTCAGGCTGCGCTGGCGGCGGGGACGTACAGTGTTCCGGCGTCCGCGGTGGCGTCGCGGATGGTGGATGCGATGCTTGTGGCGAGCCGCTAACGCCGCCTGAATATAGCCAGGAATTCTGAGAATCGAATCATGCAGGCAATCACCCTATTCCGGGTCGCACCGGAGCTGAAAGAAATCGTTGCCCAGGCTTCACGGGCGCTGGCGTGCCTGGATGCGGACCGGCTGGAGGAACTCGCCGGCTGCTGCCAGGCGCTGAATCGCGATCTGCCACCACGGGGAGAAGTGGAGCGGCAGGCGCTGGCGGCAAGAGCCGACATGGATGTTTTTGCGCGTGTTCTGGAAGCGACGCGAGCCAATCTGAACGTGATGCGGCGCCTGCGGGATCTGCGCCAGGGCACGGCCGAGTATGGAGACGCAGAGGGGGCGTCCCGTTGGAAGGGAGGAGACGATGGGAACCATTAGCTCCGCCTTCAGCATCATCACTGGCGCTCTCAATGCCGATCAGGGCGGGTTGAGTATCATTGCGGGCAACGTGGCCAACGCCAACACGCCCGGTTACAGCCGGGAGACTCCGAACTGGGTTGAGAATTCTCCGATCGTCATCAATGGGCACACCTATGGAGCCGGCGTGACCGAGACCGGCGCAACGGCGGTGCGCGACCGAGTGCTGGAGCAGAGACTGGATCAACAGCAGCAACTGGCCTCCTCATCGGGAACACGTCTTGCCGCGCTCAACACACTGCAGGCGCTGTTCACTCCCGACTCGGGCTCGGCTAGCGCAACGGCAGGCGACATCGGGAATGACATTACGAGTTTCTTCAATTCCTTTGCATCTCTTGAGGCCAACCCGGGCGACAACGCCTTGCGGCAGCAGGTGCTTTCCACCGCGTCAACCCTGGCAGGCGACATCTCCAACGCCGCATCGAGCGTAAACATGCAGCGTTCGGCCCTGGACCAGGAGGCAGCCGGCGTTGCCACGCAGGTGAACGCTCTGACTGCCTCCATCGCGAAGCTGAATCTGCAGATCCAGTCCTTCTCTCCCACGGGCGATGCCGGTTCGCTCGAAGATCAGCGGCAGCAGGACCTGAGCCAGCTTTCGCAGTTGATCGGGATCAACCAGGTGACAACGGAGAACAATGGCCTGACTATTACCACCACGTCGGGGCAGACGCTGGTGTCTGAAGGCGAGAGCAATGTGCTCACCACCGGGAAGGTGAACGGCGTCACCGACTTTTTTGTGGGTGGAACCGATGTAACTGCGCAAACGGAGAGTGGCGGAGGGTCGCTTGGGGGCTACCTTACGGCGCGTGATCAGGATATTCCAACCGTGCTGGGCGCGCTGGATCAAATGGCCTTCGGCATCTCAACCGAGGTGAATGCGCAGAACGCGAAAGGAATTGACCTGAACGGAAATGCAGGTGCAGCCATTTTTGTTCAGCCGCAGCAGGCGGCCGGCGCCGCAGAGACGATGAGCGTGGCCATGACGGATCCCAGCCAGATTGCCGCCGCGGCCGCGGGAGCGGGTTCGGGAGACAACTCCAACGCGACGGCCATGGCGGACCTGGCCACGTCCGGCGATCCTCCGATCCTGAACGGTCTGGTATTGCCGGGCGGGCTGGCGCTGGCAGCCGGGCAGACGCTGCTCGGCGGGCTTACGCCATCTGGTTATTACTCGGGATTCGTTACCACGCTCGGCTCCACGGTCAGCCAGGTGCAGACTGAGAACACGGCGCAGAATGCTTCGGTGGTGCAGTTGCAGACGCAGAATAATGCGCTCTCGCAGGTGAATCTGAACGACGAAGCCTCTGCCATGACCACTCTCGAGCGCAGTTACCAGGCCGCCTCGCAGGTATTCTCAATGATCAATACCCTCATGGCTGCAGCGCTGAACCTGGGCGAGCAGTCGACGGTGGCATAACGGTTCTTCCCCTGGGAAGATGGAGAAGGCACAATGCGAGTCGATCCCAGCTATACCACCAACCTTGTGGGCGCGCTCGACCAGGCGCAGTTGAACTCGCAGCAGCTTTCATCCGAGCTTTCAAGCGGCGTCCGAGTGACCTCACTCAGTTCAGATCCTCTGGCTGCCGGGGAGAACGTCTTGCTGCTGAACCAAATGCTGCAGGACGACTCCTTCACGCAATCGTCCAGCCTGGTCTCAGGGCAATTGCAGGTGGCCGATTCGGCGCTGGGACAGGTGGTTGGGCAACTCACGCAGGCCGTCTCGCTGGCTACCTCGGCCAACAATGGCACCATGAACGCCAGCGACCGGCAGTCGATCGCCAACCAGATTGCCGGCATTCGCGCCGAGGTGCTGGCTCTGGCCAATTCCAGTTACCAGGGTCAATACATCTTTGCCGGATCGATCAATTCCAGTGCGCCCTTCACGTTATCGGCCACCACACCTGCAACGGTGACCTATAGCGGCGATCAGAATGTGAACTACCTGAAGACTCCCAACGGCCAGCGCATCCAGTTGAATGTTCCCGGCAGCCAGATATTTTCCGGAGCCGGGGCAAACAACGTCTTTGCCGCGCTCAACAGCCTGGTTGCCGATTACTCAACGAGTGCGACCGACACGGCGCAGGCGGTGAGCGACACGACGGCCCTGGGATCCGCGCTGAACTTTGTTTCCCAGCAGCGCGTTTCCATCGATAATTCCCTGACCCAGATCACTGCCGCTTCCAATGCTGTAAGCAGCGAGCAGACGCAGTTGACCGCGGCGCAAACCAGCCTGATGCAAGCCGATGTGGCTAAAGTTGCCACCCAACTGTCGCTCTCTGAGACGCAGCAGACCGCGCTCGAAGATGTGATCGCGCAGATTGGCTCCGGAAGCCTGTTCGACAAGCTTCATTGACAGGGTAATAGGCCCACTCTCTGGCACAAGAGTTGTATGCTCCCGGCGTCGCCGCTCCCGGTATACTTGGGGGTACAGGACTCAATCGTGTTCGAACCGGTCCGCTATATCTGGAACGCGACGCGTGGATCGCGGCTGAGGCCGTGGCGCAGCGAATATTTGCGTTGGCGCGTGGAGACCTATTCCGGGCGCTGGGCGGAGAAGCTGACCATGCGCGAAGTGCTGGGGTTTGTCTGGAACTCGCGCTGGGAGCTGCTGAGCTTCGTCTGGTGGACCGGAAGGGTTCAGCGCGAGGCACGCCGCAGGCCATGAGCGTCCAGCGATTCCCTGAGCGGACACAATTCAGGAAGGGCAGGCAACGCGATGAGAGATCATATGTGGACTCGACGCGACTGGATGAAAGCCTCGCTTGCAGCCGGAGCCGTGTCGGCCTTGCCGCACTGGGCGCGAGCATTCGACACCACGGATTCTCACATCAACGTCACCGGTTCTGACTCGCTGCGCTCTCACGCGGAGGCGCGCGGATTGCTGTTTGGCTGTGCCGTTGATCCCGCGCTGCTGGATATGGACGGCATGGCTGCCGGCACAAGCACTGATCCATACACGACACTGATTGCCACCCAGGCCAACATCGTGGTGGCGGAGAATTCCATGAAGTGGGGCCCGCTGCGCCCCACACCCACTACCTATGACTTTGCCCAGGCCGATCGCCTGATGCGCTTTGCCGCAATTGCCGGCCAGCGCGTCCGCGGCCACAATCTCTGCTGGCATGAGCAGCTGCCCTCCTGGTTCAAAACCACGGCCACAAACGACAATGCGAGCAAGCTGCTCACGGACCATATTCAGACCGTCGCCGGCCGTTATCGCGGAAAGATCCATAGCTGGGACGTGGTCAATGAGGCGGTCGAGCTCAAGGACGGGCGTGCAGACGGTTTGCGCAATTCACCGTGGCTCGGCCTCATAGGGCCGGAGTATATTGAGCTGGCCTTCAAGACCGCGGCCGAAACGGACCCGGCCGCAAAGCTTGTCTATAACGATTACGGCATCGAGCTGGACACCGATGATAACGCGATGAAGCGGGGCCAGGTGGTCATGCTGGTGCGCCGGCTGAAAGCACGCAATATTCCCATCCATGCAGTAGGTTTGCAGAGTCACCTGTTGGCCTCCGGAGCGCACGCGGGAGAAGGCCTGAGGAAATTCATCCGCGAGATGAAGGCGATGGGCCTCGAAGTTTATGTGACCGAGATGGACGTGAACACTCGCGGAGTCGAAGGCGGTCCGGATGTGCAGGACCAGGCGGTTGCGCAGATTTACCGTGACTACCTGAGCCTGGTGCTGGCGGAGCCCAATGCTTCGGTCGCGCTTACGTGGGGCATTACCGACAGGCATACCTGGTTGAATGCGGGCCTGGGAGACTGGGCAAAGCGTCCAGACGGCGCGCAGCAGCGTCCCTTGCCGTTCGACGCCGACCTTCAACCTACGCCCGCGTTCGTGGCTGCGCGCGCGGCCATTGACGCGGCGCGCCCTCTGACGCAGGCCCTATCGCAAAAAGGGCAACAATTGGATCCCGCGCTCATGTACCAACCGTTCAAGGTGCAGGGCAGTCCAGATGCGCCAAAGTTGTCGGCCGCTCCGGGATCCCCGGCAGCATCCTTTGTTCGACCCACGCAGCAATAGCCGGCGGCTTATTCTCCGCGCAGAGCTGCCATGGGGTCGATGGTCGCGGCGCGCATTGCCGGAAGCGCCGATGCGGCCAACGCCAGCAAAAGGACTCCGAGCGCGGCCAGGCTGATTACCAGCGGATCGAACGGGCTCACACCAAAGAGCAACGAACGCAGCAGGCTGGATGCAGCCGCGGCTCCGCCCAATCCAATGACACAACCGATCAACCCAAGCTTGGCGCCCGATCTGAGGACAAGCTGAATAATCGCGCCGCGCTGCGAGCCCAGCGCCATGCGAATCGCCATCTCCTGCACCCGTGAGGCCACGCTGAACGCAATGATGCTGTAGATGCCCAGGACTGCCAGCAACAACGCTGTCGCGGCAAAGCCGCCGATCAACACGGTGTTGAACCGCCGCGGCGCCTCGCTCTGTTGAACGGCCTGTTCCATGGTCTGCACCTGCGTCAGCGGCAGCAGCGGGTCAAGCGAGCGCACGGCGGCGCGCAACGAGTTCTCCACCTGCTCCGGAGGCAATGCGGACCGCAGCACAATAAACCCGAAATTGCCGTCCAGGTCAGTCGGCGACGCGAGGGTTCCTGCATCGTCTTCCCCCTGTGGTTCCGGCTCGTAATACTGCTCGGTTGACGGCTCATCCGGTGAGTTCAGCTTGACGTCCGCCACTTCGCCAACTACCGTCATCCACGGCGTCTGCATCTGCTGGGTACCGATGCGCACGTGCTTCCCGATCGGATCTTGCCCCGGCCAGTAGTGCTGAGCCAACTTCTGATTCACAATGAGGACAAGTTGCGAGCCATGCCGGTCCGCCGGCGTAAAGAACCTGCCCTTCAGCAAGGGAATTCCCAGCGCCTGAAACGGATTTCCGAGAACCTCCGAGACCGTGGCCAGGTTCATGTCGGCGCCCTTCGGCGGGGTGTAGCCTTCCACTACGAACGTCTGGTTGTTATTCACGCCATTGGCGGGTAATTGGGTGGTAATGCCAACCGCCGTTACGCCGGGCAGCGCGTTGAGCCGGAGCAGCAGTTCACGATTGAACTCATCGATCTGCTCCTGCTTCGCGTATTGCTTCTGAGGCAAGCCGTACGCCGCCGTGGTCACGTGCTCGGGCTGGAAGCCAAGATCCACGTCGCGCATTTTTTCAAAGCTCCGCAGCAGCAAGCCGGATGCCGTAAGCAGCACCAGTGCAATCGCGATCTCCGCCACCACGAGTGTCGATCGCAGCCGCGCATGTCCTCCTCCCTCGGAGCCGCTTCGCCCGCCTTCCTTCAGGTTGGCGTTCACATTGGTACGCAAGGCCGCAAAAGCTGGCGCCAGCCCGCATAGCAGGCCGGTAAAGGCTCCCAGCAGCAGTGCAAATCCCACCACTTGCCAGTTCAGCCCGATCTCGTCGATCCGCGGCAGCGTCTCCGGCAGCAGGCTCTTGCCCACCCTTAGAGCGGTCGCCGCTATCGCCAGTCCAAGCACTCCGCCGCACACGCTCAGCACCAGGCTCTCCAGCATAGCCTGCCGCAACAGCGCGGCCGCTCGAGCGCCCAGGGCCAGCCGCACTGAAATTTCGCGCTGCCGCCGGATGGCACGCACCAGCATCAGTCCGGCAAGATTGACGCACGCGATGAGCAGCACCACGGCGACGGCCAGAAACAGCGTACGCAGAAGCGGCCGGGTCTGCTTCACCGTTTCCTCCTGCAGCGGATTCACCACCGCGTCGATGTGCAGGCTGGCCATCATCGCCGGGTAGCCACGCATAATCTCCTGCGCCACCACCTCGGCATCGGCCTGCGCCTGTTGCGCGCTCCAGCCGGGCTTGAGCCGGCCCACCATCTGGTAGCTCCAGTTTGCTGCCGACCCAGGCGTCAGTTCATCTGGCCTGAAGCTCATCGGCACCCACAACGCAGTGCGGTTCAGCTGGCCCGCATTCAGCGGAAACTCAAAACCGCGCGGCATCACCCCGATGACGATATAGTCCTTGCGGTCCAGCAGGATCCTGGTTCCAACCACATTAGGATCGCGATGGAACCGCTCCACCCAGCTCCCGTAACTGAGAACTGCCACCTTTTCGCTGTGGTCATCCTCATCCTGCGTAAAGACGCGGCCAAGCTGCGGCTGCACGCCGAGCGCCTGAAAAACCCCCGCCGTCATTCGCGCTGCATTGATCTGCGCCGGGTCGCCGTTTCCTGACAACTCGAAGCCTGTATTCTGGTATCCCCCCAGTGCGCTGAAGCCGTGCGTCTCGCGCGTATAGGCCTTGATATCCGGCACCGTTACGCCCACTCCATCAAACTTCACGCCCTCCAGCTTGTCGCCGAGCACCATCAGGCGGCCGGAATCGGAGAAGGGAAGCGGACGCAGCAACACCGCCTCCACAATGGAGAAGATCGCCGTGGTGGCGCCGATGCCGAAAGCCAGCATCAGTATCCCAGTAATCGAGAAACCGGGCGCCTTCGCAAGCTGCCGCAGCACAAGTCGAATATCGGAAGCTGTCTTCTGCATGGGGAATCGTCTCCTGGGGTGGGGATCCAAAACCATTTCCAAGCACTTCGCCAGCCAAAGCAAGTGATTGCCACGCCCTTTGAAATACAGGACTAAACGTCCGCGGACACAAGAGCCCACTATCGCGCTGTGTCCGAACCCGGATGCGATTGTCCGGAATCGGACATGGCGCCGTTCATCCGGCACGCTCAGGCTTGATACGCCTCTCCCGCGTTTTCCGGTTCACAGGCGTGGCTCTCTCGGGAAATACCAGCCGGCCCATTATGATCAACATGTGCGCTTCAGCGGCCTGAGAATTCAATCCGTGTTCATGCTTGCGGTGGCTGCGGCCCTTGCCACAACTGCCCCCGCGCAACAGCCCGCATCCGCGGCGCAGCAGCCCACGCAGCAGATTCCTCCGCCTGAGCCGCCCAAGCCAATGCCAGGTTCGGGCAACGGCCCCACTCTGCGCGTTACCACCCGCGAGGTCCTGGTTCCCACGCTGGTTGAAAAGCACGATGGAGGCATCCTGTACGGCCTCAAGCCCGGCGATTTTGTGCTGGAAGACAACGGTGTTGCGCAAAAGGTGCGCGTGCAGGAAGAGTTGGATAGCGCTCCAGTCTCGCTGGTGGTCGCTGTGGAGCAGGGCGGCGCCAGTGTGCTTGAGTTTGACAAGTTCGCCAAGCTCGGCCCCCTGCTCGATCTCTTCCTCACCGATCCGCGCAGTGAGGCCGCGCTCATCGGGTTTGACTCACTGCCTCACCTGACTCACGACTTCACCCACTCTGCAGATGAGCTCAACGGCGACCTGCGCAAGCTCCAGCCTGGGGACGGCGGTGACGCCATCCTGGATACCGTCAGCTACGCCGTCGACCTGCTTGAGACCCAGCCCAAGGATTATCGCCGCGTCCTGCTGCTCATCAGCCAGGCCCGCGATCACGGCAGCAAGCACACCAAAATTGAGCACCTCATCAAGAAGATCGGGGAATCCGATGTCCTCGTCCTTACCGTCGAGTTCTCTCCGGTCCTGGCCGAGTTCACCCACGACCTCAAGGACAACGGCGACGATCGAACCATGAACATCGTCTCGGCCCTCGCCGCCCTCATTCAGGCGTTCCGCAAAAACGTCACCAAAGAAGTAGCCCTGATGAGCGGCGGCGAGTACACCACCTTTATCACCGACAAGAAATTCGAGGAGCGCATACTGACCGCGGCGCGCGACGCGCGCAACCGCTACCTGCTCACCTTCAGCCCCTCTGATCCCACCACCGGTCTGCACACCATCCGCGTCCACCTGGCACAGGATTACCGCGCCCGCATCGTTGCCCGCGCCAACTATTGGATAGGAGAAGAAGAGCCGGACGGCGCCGCCCAATAGCGCCCCACTGGAGGTCGATTTGAACTACTCGCCTGTCAATTTCGCCGAAAAACTCGCCCGCATTACCGACCAGTGGCAGCCGCGCGTTATCTCCGAGCTGAATGACTACCAGTTCAAGCTGGTCCGCATTGAGGGTGACTTCGTCTGGCATCACCACGAGGACACGGACGAGGCGTTCCTGGTTCTCGAGGGCGTTCTTCGCATCGACTTTCGCGACGGAGCCGTCACCATCGGCCCCGGGGAGATGTTCGTCGTGCCCAAAGGCGTGGAGCACAAACCCTTTGCCGTCGGCGAGGTAAAGCTGCTTTTGATAGAGCCACGTGGCGTCCGCAACACCGGCGAGCAGGGCGGGGAACGCACCGCCCCGAACGACCTCTGGGTCTGATCCTGGGCACACGGTTGGGACATTTTGCCGCGACTTCCGTGGCATAATGTCTGTATGGCCGATGCTGCCGCTTCGCTCCCGGTTTCGCCACCGCCATTCACCTATGACTGGCGCGAAATCGCCCGTGGTCTGCCTCTCTCCGCGCTCGACGATTTCTCCGCTTATTCCGGCATCCCCATCAAGCAACTTCTCACTTCCGTAATCCCTCCTCGCACACTCAAACATCGCCGCGAGCGCAACGAGCCACTCAGCCCTGAAGAATCCGACCGTCTTGCCCGCGTCGCCAAGATCTACGAACTCGCCATAAAAGTCTACGGCGACCGCGAAGGCGGCAAGAACTTTCTGGTTCGGCCCAAACGCCGCCTGGATGAGCAGACACCCCTTGAGGTCATGCGCACAGGAACGGGCGGGGAGGCCGTTCAGGAAATGCTGATTCAACTCGCCGAAGGCATGGTGATCTGAGAAAGATCCAAGAGGCTCGTTTAGCGATGAGAACGTTCTGGCGAATCAGCATTTACGCCAATTTAGAAGGTGAAGGCGCACTGTACGCCGCCGGTCGATGGCACACCAAGGGAAACCTCGTCGTGTACCTCGCCGCGAGTCCTGCCGGAGCGATGCTCGAACGGCTGGTCCACTTGTCGAATGTGGAAGGGCCTCTTCCCAAGACTTATGACCTCATTGAAGTGACGGCGCCGGACGATCTTCGAATGAAGGATATCCTGCCTCTTGCAGATGTCGACTGGAAAGATCACCCGGAGCTAACCCGCCGCATCGGTGACGCCTGGCTGACCTCACGCGAATCAGCGTTAGCACGCGTGCCATCGGCGATTGTGGCGCAGACCTGGAATGTCCTGTTGAATCCGCTCAATCCCAGCGCCTCAGATCTCAAGATCGTCTCTGTTCGGCACGAACAATTCGATAATCGGCTCTTTGGCTTCGCGGCTCGATGAAGTTGTAGTTCTTCTTGCCCGCCCATTTCCCCTCCCGAAGTTCCCCGCAGCCCCCGAACATGTTAATCTCAATTCAGACACTTGAGAGTGGACTGAGAAGACAAGAGGAGCAACATACGCCGTGCTGGCGACCGAAAAGAAATCTGACCTGATTCAGCGTTTCCGCACCCACGATTCGGACACCGGTTCCCCCGAGGTCCAGATCGCGATTCTGAGTGAGCGGATCGGCGAACTGACCGAGCATTTCAAGACACACAAGAAAGACCATGCTTCCCGGCGTGGCCTGCTCATGCTCGTCAGCAAGCGCCGCCGCCTGCTGGATTACCTCAAGACGCACGATTCCGATCGCTACCGCGACGTCATCGGCAAATTGGGAATCCGCAAGTAATCATTCACCCGGAAAGCTCATCTTTGACCCGGAAGCGCCCAGACCGAAGGATGGTCAAGGCCCCTGTCGTATACGGAACCTGGGGCCGTGGTGTACCTGGCGAGCCCAATCGGCAGCCAGGGACCTCGCCAGACTCACGCCTATGCGCGAACATTGCAGCTTCCCTCACATTAGGCGCAAAGCCGCCGGCGCATCCCGCGCCGCGGAGGCCAGTACTTCATCTGCCGCATCCTGCACTCTACGGCGCCCCTCCGCACCCAAGTTTCCCAAGCGAAAAACAGAAAAGAGGACACTATGTCTACCAAGCATGAAGTAACCGTCGAGCTTGCCGGCGGCAAGCGCCTGGCCTTTGAGACCGGGCGCATGGCCAAGCAAGCCTCGGGCGCTGCTCTGGTTTCCACCGGAGAAACTGTCGTCCTGGCCACCGCCGTTGCCTCTCCCGACCCCCGGGAGGGCATCGACTTCTTCCCCCTCACCGTCGACTACCGCGAATACACCTACGCCGGCGGGCGCATCCCCGGCGGCTTCATCAAGCGCGAAGGCCGCCCCAGCGAGAAGGAAATCCTCACCTGCCGCCAGATCGACCGCCCCATCCGCCCCCTCTTCCCCGACGGCTTCCGCAATGAAACCCAGGTCATCGCCCTGGTCCTCTCCGCCGACAAGGAAAACGACCCCGACGTGATCGGCATCAATGCCGCCGCGGCCGCTCTCGCGCTCTCTGATATTCCTTTCGGCGCCACCGTGGCAGCCGTCCGCGTGGGCCGCGTCAATGGCGAGTTCGTTATCAATCCCACGTACTCCGAGCGTGCCGACTCCACCCTCAACATCATGGTCGTCGCCCACAAGGATGGCATCGTCATGATCGAGGCCGGCGCGAAACAGGAGACCGAGGAGATCGTGCTCGGCGCCATCGAGTTCGCCCACACTGAAATCAAGAAGATCGTCGCAGCCATTGAGGAGCTTGTCTCCAAAGCAGGCAAGCCCAAACGCGCGTTTACCGCGCCCGTGCATGACGAGGCCTACTACAACGGCCTCATGGCCAAAATCGGCGACCGCCTCAAGGATGCGCTGGACACCAAGGCTCACGGCAAAACCGAAAGCTACGCGCTCGTCAAGCAGATCAAGGATGAACTCGCTGCCGATCTGCCCGCCGACGATCCCACCGCAAAGAAAAAGCTCGCCCACTACTACGAGCTCCTGCGCGAGCGCATCTTCCGCGAGCAGGTCACCAAGGAACGCATCCGTCCCGACCGCCGCGCCTTCGACGAGATCCGCGCCATCTCCATTGAGACCGGCGTTCTGCCCCGCACCCACGGCTCCGCGCTCTTTACTCGCGGCGAGACCCAGGCCCTGGTCACCGCCACCCTCGGCACCGCCGACGACGGACAGCGCCTCGAGTCCTACGAGGGCGAGCAGAAGAAAAACTTCATGCTCCACTACAACTTTCCGCCGTTCAGCGTTGGTGAAACAGGACGTATGACCGGCGTCGGCCGCCGCGAAGTGGGCCACGGAGCACTCGCCGAACGCGCCATTACGGCCGTGCTTCCCAGTGCGGAAGAGTCGCCTTACTCCATCCGCATCGTCTCTGACATTCTCGAGTCCAACGGATCGTCGTCGATGGCCTCGGTCTGCGGCGCATCGCTCGCCCTTTACGATTCCGGCATCGCCCTCAAGGGCTCAGTTGCCGGCGTTGCCATGGGCCTCGTCAAAGAAGGCGATGACTACGCCATCCTCACCGACATCGCCGGAGCTGAAGATCACTACGGCGACATGGACTTCAAGGTCGCCGGGACCCGCAACGGCATTACCGCCCTGCAGATGGACATCAAGATCGGCGGCCTCACCCGCCAGATCCTCGAGCAGGCCATGGAGCAGGCCCGCCGCGGCCGCCTCTTCCTGCTCGACAAGATGGATGCGGTCCTCGACGGCCCCCGCACTGAGCGCTCCAAGTACGCTCCGCGCATTGAGACGGTGATGATTCCCACCGACAAGATCCGCGACCTCATCGGCAAGGGCGGCGCCACCATCCGCGGCATCGTGGAGCAGACCGGCGCCAAAATCGACGTCGATGACACCGGCCGCGTCAGCGTGGCGTCCAGTGACGCCGACGGCCTCAAAAAGGCTCTGGCCATGATCAGCGACATCACCGCCGTGCCCGAATTAGGCAAGGTCTACCTCGGCAAAGTCGTCCGCCTGGCTGAGTTCGGCGCCTTCGTCGAGCTTTTCCCCGGCACCGACGGCCTGCTGCACATCTCTGAGATCGCAGAGCACCGCGTGAAGGAAGTCAAGGACGAGTTGCGCGAGGGCGACCAGGTCATGGTCAAGGTCCTCGCCATTGAGGGCAACCGCATCAAGCTCAGCCGCAAGGCGCTCATCCGCGAACAGAAGGCCAAGCTGGCGCAGCAGCAGGAAGTGGCTCCTCCTCCCGACGAACCTGACGCCCAAGAACCTCCGCCCCAACCGCGCGCGCCTCAGCCACCCCCGGCCCCACGTCCTCCGCGCCACGAGTTCGACGAACGCCAGCCCCAATCCAATCAGAGCACCATCCTGATTGAAGGCGGCGACGACTTCGAGGAAGGGACCGAGGAGATCGACGAGGACAACGAGCCCAACTTCAACCGTGCCGATGGCGGCGCCCCCGTCGCCCCCGGCCAGCCGAGTGGCGCTGCCCGTCCGCAGGGCGGTGGCGGCGGAGGAGGAGCTATGAACAATCGCCGGCGCCGGCGCCGGCGTGGCGGCCGCGGACCCGGCGGTGGCCAGGGCTGATTCCCAACGTCATCGACCCAATAACCAAGGCCCGGAACCAGGTTCCGGGCCTTGATTTCTTTTGGTGCTGAAACCGCTGACCTCAGGTCTTACGACACCGCTACTTTGCTCGGTTCCGCTTGCGAATGCACCGCACGCGCGGGGCGCTCGGGCTCCAGGATCACAGGCGCTGCGGCGTTGCGCTTGTAATCGTACATGCGTAGGTCGGCCTTGATGAACAACTGCTCCATATCGTCGGCGTCATCCGGGAAGATCGCCACTCCAATGCTCGCATCCACCTTCACCAGGCGCTCCTTCAGCCGCAGGGGTTCCCTCAGCAGATCCAGCAGCGAGTTTCCAACGTGCTTCGCCTCAGTCATGCTCGTTGGCCCTTCCAGGATCACGGCAAACTCGTCTCCGCCGGTCCGCGCCACCGTGTCGGAGCGCCGTATGCGCCCTTCAAACTGCTGCGCCACGTTCTGCAGAAGAAGGTCCCCAATATGGTGTCCCAGGGTATCGTTCACCTGCTTGAAGCGGTCCAGGTCCATGACCAGCAACGCTGTCCGTGTGCCTGTCCGCCGTGCGCGTTCCAGCGCGCTTTCCAGCCGGTCCTGGAACAGCCGGCGATTCGGCAGGCCGGTCAGCGCGTCATGCAGCGCCAGGTGCTTGTTATGCGCAATCTGGTCCTCAAGCAGGATCAGGATCATGCCCACCGCCACCACGTACTTGGGCAGGTTCCAAACCTCGCTCTCCAGGTGCAGGTTGGGAAAAATCGTCAGGATAATGGGTGCCACCGTGAATACATTGGCCCACAAAAAGAACCCGCTGACGGTAATGAACGCGCCCGCCGTCGCCCTTTTGTACATGTACCAGAAGTGAATCATGGCGCCGATGTAAACCGTAAACAGGATCCCGTTCAGGGCCATGTCGCCGCCATCGTTGCGCCTTTCTGCGTAGAAAAGAAATGCAGCCAACGCGCAATGCAGCGCCACCGCCACCCAGCGCAGCCCATGAGAGAACTCTTTCGCGCTGAGCACCATCACCGCAATGGGGCCCAAGGCAAATGTCAGGGCTGAAACCCGCAGCAGCCATTGCGGGGAGTTGAAGCTCAGTACCGTGGCGTTCAGCGTGTAGGCCATTAGCAACGCCACCAGCATTGCCCGGCTTGAACTTTCAGTGCGATAGGGGACAGCCGCGCGCATGAAAAGCACACCGGCCCAGACCAGCGCCAGCAGTCCTGCCAGCCCTCCGGCGGTGCCCGCCCAACCCGGCAATGGCGCAAAGGCAAAAGCCCCAAAATGCGCGACGATCAGCAGCCATGCCGTGAGCCAGTGGCGCGAAACCGGAGTGTGACTATTGCGCGCAACTGACGCAAATGCTCCCGCCAGGAGTCCAAAAGCTATTAGATCTGGGAGCTTGCTCCAATCCAACGCAGACCACCTTTTCTTGAGCCTCTTGCCGCGCGTCGCCGGTTACATCGCAGATACCACAGAGGATTATATGAGCCCCTTTGCCGTTTCTTACTCCTCCTTTAGTTCACCGGCAATGTGACGGAAGTGGTAGAGAGGATAAGACCGTAATGTTCCGGATGCCTTGTTGATTTTTGCTCAGCGGCAACCATCGTTCACCGCTACACTGGCGTAAATGGCTGCCAGTCTTTACATTGTGGTCGAAGGCGAGGATCCCGGCTTCGACATTTTCGTCAATGGCCACGCCCTGGCCCGGAACGAAGATGCCCTCGAGCGCCTGGCCGGACGCCTCAATGTGAAGCCGCTCCTGGAATTCTTCTCCGCCGACGAGAACTCCATGGCGCTGCTCCTCGAACAAGGCGCCGGCAATCCGGAATGGGCCAATCATCTTCCCCGCCCGCAATGGTTTTCCCCGGCGAACGGACTCGCATCGGTTTGTGCGCTGATTGATTTTCTGCTGAAGAACCAGGCCGCATTCGGCTCTGAAACCGCCCAGGTCCTCTCCGAATTGCGCGAATACGAGTGCGTCCTCGGCAAAACCGCCAGGCACAACCTGCGCTGGCACCTGGCCGTTTCCTGGCGCTGAAAGGCAGCTTTCAGCCTTCAGCCCTCAGCTGCCGAAGCTGCCGTTTGATGGAATGCTGACGGCTAAAGCAAAAAGCTGAGAGCTGAATGCTGACGGCTGAGGGCTGCCTTTACGCCATCACCTCATCCCCCACCCCCGCCGGCACCTGGCTCACTCGCGCAATCCTCGCTCCCACGCCGCGCAGCTTCTGCTCAATCCGCTCATACCCGCGGTCAATGTGATAAACGCGGTCCAGCACCGTCTGCCCATCGGCCACCAGCGCCGCCAGCACCAGGCTCGCTGAGGCCCGCAAATCCGAGCACATCACGCTCGCCGCCGATAGCTTCGTCCGTCCTTGCACCGTTGCCGACCGCCCATCCACCTTGATCTGCGCCCCCATCCTCACCAGTTCCTGCACATGCATAAACCGGTTCTCAAAAATGTTCTCCTCGACCACGCTTGCGCCCTCGGCCTGCGTGGCCATCGCCATGTACTGCGCCTGCATGTCGGTAGGGAACCCCGGATACTCCTCCGTGGAAATATCCGCCGCCCTCAGCCTCTCATGGCAGCGCACGCGCACCGCATCGCGCCCCAGCAGGTCCACGCGCACACCTGCCTCCTGCAGTTTGCTGATCAGCGCCCCCAGGTGCTGCGTGTTGCAATCGGCCACAATCAGGTCGCCGCCCGTCATCGCCCCGGCAATCATGAATGTCCCCGCCTCAATCCGGTCCGGGTTGATCCGGTGCGTCGCCCCGTGAAGGCTGGTTACGCCCTGCACACGCATCGTGGACGTTCCCGCGCCCTCAATCTTCGCGCCCATCGCCGTCAGCAGCGCCGCCAGGTCCGTTACCTCTGGCTCGCGCGCGCAATTCTCCAGCACAGTCTCGCCTGCGGCCAGCGTGGCCGCCATCAGAAGGTCTTCGGTCCCTGTCACCGTGATCTTGTCAAAAATAATATGCGCGCCCTTCAGCCGCTCCACGCGCGCCACCAGGTACCCGTGTTCCTGCGCAATCTCCGCGCCCATCTTCTCCAGGCCCCTGATGTGCATATCGATCGGCCGTCCGCCGATGGCGCACCCTCCCGGCATCGCCACCCGCGCCACACCAAAGCGCGCCACCAGCGGCCCCAGCACCAGGCTGCTCGCCCGCATCGTCTTCACAATCTCGTACTTCGCCACCGGATCGGGCAGACTGGCGCAATTGATCCGCGTGCGCCGCGTGGCGCCGTCGTCCCACAGTTCCACCTCCGCGCCCATCGCCGCCAGCAGCTTCCGCTCAGTGTCGATATCGCGCACCTGGGGAATGTTCTCCAGCATCACGTCTTCGGTGGTCAGAATCGCCGCGGCCATGCAAGGCAGCGCAGAGTTCTTCGCCCCCGACACGTGAATCGTGCCCACCAGCGGCCATCCGCCCGTTACCAGGAATTTATCCAAATCTGCCCTCGTCTGATCGATCTATCGCTCTCTCAAGTCGATGTTGTCATCCTGAGCGCAGCGAAGGATCTGCGGTTGTTCTCGCTTCTCTTTCTAATCCCTAATCCCTGATCCCTGATCCCTGTTTTTTCACCCCAGCAGCCCCTCCACAAACGCCTCCGCGGAAAACTCCAGCAAATCCGTCATCTTCTCGCCCACGCCAACAAAGCGCACCGGCAAATTCAGCTCCCGCGCAATCGCCACCGCGATCCCGCCCTTCGCCGTCCCATCCAGCTTGGTCAGCACAATGCCCGTCACGCCCGCCGACGCCGTAAACAGCCGCGCCTGCTGCAACCCATTCTGTCCCGTGGTCGCGTCCATCACCAGCAGAACTTCGTGCGGCGCATCGGCAATCTGCCGCGTCGCCGTCCGCCGCATCTTATCCAGCTCATCCATCAGCCCGGTCTTGGTGTGCAGCCGCCCCGCCGTGTCCACGTAAAGGTCCGCAATCCCCCGCGCCTTGGCCGCGCTCATTGCATCAAAAAGCACCGCCGCCGGATCGCCGCCCTGCCGCGTCTTGATCATCTCCACGCCACTCCGCGCCGCCCAAATCTCAAGCTGCTCAATGGCCGCCGCGCGAAACGTATCCGCCGCGCACAGCATCGCGGTCCGCCCCTGCCCGCGCGACCACGCCGCAAGCTTCCCGCTCGTCGTCGTCTTGCCCGTCCCATTCACGCCCACCAAAAAAATGACCTTGGGTGGCGCGGCAGGGGAGGGAACCGGCCGCTGCGGCGCCTCAAGTATCGCCTTGATCTGTTGCTTCAGCAGTTCCCGCAGCTCCGCGCCGCCCTCAATCGCCTGCCGCTTCGCCCGTTCCCGCAGCGCATCAATAATTTCGGCCGTCGTCTGCACGCCCAGATCGCTCGTCAGGAGCGCCGACTCCAGATCCTCCAGCGCCGCCTCGTCCACCGTGCGCGTCAGCGCCACGATGCCTTCGATCTTTGAGCTGAACGACTCCCGCGTCCGCGAGACCGCCTGCTTCATCCGGCTGAAGAAGCCCTTCTTCTCCCCGCCCTCTTCGCCCTCGCGCGGCTCTTCCGGCTTCTCCGGCTCCTCGTTCAAACTGCCAAATAAGCTGATAAAAGACATACTCAATCTAAGTCTATTTCAAGAGCACGCCGCCCCTGGCATCAGCATCTGCCGAAACACACACTGTTCTCTTGCCCCTAAACGTTGATATCAACTAATATTCCGCCTGGCAACATTTTCACCAAATCCGCCTTGCCCCATCCCCGTCCCGCAGGCCACAATGGCAAGGAAAACCCAACCCAGCAACACTCGCGGCCGCGTTCCCCCGCAATCCCGGCCGCCGGAGGAAACACATGAGTTCCGTACGCGTCCTCGTTGGCACCCACAAAGGCGGCTTCGTCATTGAATCCGACGGCAAGCGCGAAAACTGGTCCGTCTCCGAACCGCACTTTGCCGGCTGGGAGATCTACCACATGAAAGGCTCGCCCGCCGACCCCAACCTCATCTTCGCCTCGCAGACCAGCGGCTGGTTCGGCCAGCTCATCCAGCGCTCCACTGACGGCGGAAAAACCTGGCACCAGCCCGGCCTCAAGCCCGGCGAACCCGCCATGCCCGCATGGCCCGCCACCGCGCCAAACAAATTCATCTACGATACCTCCGAGGAAACCGGCCATCCCCTCACCACCCACCAGTGGTACGACGGCACCCAGCACCCCTGGGAGTTCAAACGCGTCTGGCACATCGAGCCCTCGCTTGCCGACCCCAACGTGGTCTATGCCGGCATTGAAGACGCAGCCCTCTTCAAGTCCATTGACTGCGGCGAATCCTGGCAGGAGCTCTCCGGCCTGCGCGGCCACGGCACAGGCCCCAAATGGCAACCCGGCGCCGGCGGCATGTGCCTTCACACCGTCCTGCTCGATCCCTCCAACCCCGACCGCATCTACATCGCCATCTCCGCCGCTGGAGCCTTCCGCACTGACGACGGCGGCAAGACCTGGAAGCCCATCAACAAGGGCCTGGTCTCGCCGTTCATGCCCGACCCCAACGCCGAAATCGGTCACTGCGTGCACCACGTCGCGCTGCACCCTTCGCGTCCCAATACGCTCTTCATGCAGAAGCACTGGGACGTGATGCGCTCTGACGACGCCGGCGACTCCTGGCACGAAGTCAGCGGCAACCTGCCCACTGACTTTGGCTTCGCCATCGACGTCCACGCCCACGAGCCCGAAACCATCTACGTCGTGCCCATCAAGAGCGACTCGCTCCACTACCCCATCGACGGCAAGCTCCAGGTTTATCGCTCGCGGACCGGCGGCAACGAGTGGGAGGCGCTCACCAGGGGCCTTCCGCAACAGGATTGCTACGTCAACGTGCTCCGCGACGCCATGGCCGTAGATTGCCTCGACGATTGCGGCATCTACTTCGGCACCACCGGTGGCCAGGTCTACTGCTCCCCCGACGGCGGCGACACCTGGCGCACAATCGCCGAGAACCTCCCCGCCGTCCTCAGCGTCGAGGTGCAGACACTGCCGTAAGCTGGTAGCTTGTAGCCGGTAGCCCGTAGCTGGAAGAATGAAGCTACCGGCTACTGGCTACCGGCTTTCTAACACTGCTAACTCCACTAACTCCGCCACCCCCCCGAGCCTCGCCCCCATGCCCACTCACACCATCCGCGTCGCCCTCCCCTACCACTTGCGCAACCTCGCGCAGGTCGGCCCTGAAATCACCCTCGATGTCGCCCCCCCCATCACCCTCCGCTCCGTCCTCGACGCCCTCGAAGCCCGCTACCCCATGCTTCGAGGCACCATCCGCGACCACGACACACTGCAGCGCCGACCCTTCCTGCGCTTCTTCGCCTGTCAGGAAGATCTCTCCCACGACCCCGTCGACAAGCCCCTCCCCGATGCCGTTGTCCAGGGCCAGGAACCCCTGCTGGTCATCGGCGCCATCGCCGGCGGCTGATCCGGCCCAAGGCGCCGATTACGGAACAGAGCTGCAGCCGGGCCAATCGCGCCAAGCCAACGCAATCCCAAGGATGCGGGGCCGCCGGCGGCCCTTGGCCGGAGGAGGGGCAACGAAGAAAAGGGAACTTTGCTGGCTGGCTGGGATGTGCGAAATAAAAAACGGTGATGTCCTGTGGAGTGAGGCGGTTACGCCCTGAAAGTGCAGTGAATCTGCAAGCCTTTGGGCGGCTGTTTTGTCCGGATGTGGCGGAGGGCCGGGAGATGACTCGCCGGCCGTGGTTGCAGTTGGCATGTTTCATTTTCCCGGTCTCCTTCCGCGATGGGGGTTTATCCCCAACCTCGATAGGGGGAGGTCTCACGGCCTCTCCCCTGGTAGACCGCCGGACATGCGGGCCCGCATCCGGCGGTTCGATGAGTGAATCCTCTGCCGTACAGCATTGAGGCCGGAGGTTCACACCCTCAAGCTTCAATCATGCAGGGCGCACAAACAAGAAAGGCACGGCCAGTGGCCGTGCCTTTCAGTGAAAGCCTGTGCCGGGGGTGCGGACTCTCCGCAATTTCCCCATCTAAGTAAATCATACTCCCCCGCCTACTTAAGGTCCTTAATTTGGACAAAAACTTTTTCTCTTTTGTAATCTGGCGATTACGGGAGTTTTCCACAGGGTGGGGGCTTGACAGCATGGGGTCGAGAGGGTGTTTTGCACCAAGAATGGTGCAGAAAAACGGGTCATTTTTGGGCAAGATTTTTGGCAAAAGCGATGAGAAGGCGAATAGTTGGACGTTTTGGGGCTGGTGAGCGGAGTGTGAGGGGAGATGAGGGGGCGAAAGTGTGG
>Ga0265314_10001759_pt1 | contig 23380 bp, 22 predicted proteins | sample 4126metaG_FD_203106 | JGI IMG/M metagenome (GOLD analysis project Ga0265314, IMG submission 203106) | Rhizosphere microbial communities from Carex aquatilis grown in University of Washington, Seatle, WA, United States - 4-1-26 metaG | ecosystem: Host-associated > Plants > Roots > Rhizosphere >... | reverse complement strand
ATTCCTGTTCGCGGACATAGAGATGATCGTCGCGCGCCGAGCGGCGCCAGTCGACATTCTGCGACGGCTCGCCGGAATTGAAGCGGCGATATTGCCAAAAACTTTCGCCGGCGCCGGCGCGCCGTCGTCCGTGCAGGCCATGGATCACATTGGCGGCGATGCGGCGGGCTTCAAGCATCAGGCGGGGCAGCGATGCGGCGAGCGTTCGGCTTTCGCCATCGGCGCGTCGGATTGCTGTGATCTCTCCGCTTGCGTGCCTGTTCTCAACCGCCATCAACCGATCCGAGCCTTCAATTGCCGGATCACATCGGGAATGGTGCGTCCCTCGGCGCGGGCCGAGAACGTCAGCGCCATGCGGTGCTTGAGCACGGGCTCGGCGAGGTCGAGCACGTCGTCGATCGAGGGCGCCAGACGGCCGTCGAGCAACGCGCGGGCGCGCACCGCCAGCATCAGCGATTGACTGGCGCGGGGACCGGGTCCCCAGGCGATCAGCTTGCCGGCTTCGCCGCCTTCCGGTCCCGGGCGCGCCGAGCGCACCAGCGACAGGATCGCTTCCACCACGCTGTCGCCGACCGGCAGCCGCCGCACCAGCCTTTGCGCGGCGGTCAGGATTTCGGCGTTCATCGCCGCCTTGGCCAGCGTCTCGTCGGCGCCGGTGGTTTCGAACAGGATGCGGCGTTCGGCGTCGCGATCGGGATAATCGACGTCGATCTCCATCAGGAAGCGGTCGAGCTGCGCTTCCGGCAGCGGATAGGTGCCTTCCTGTTCCAGCGGATTCTGCGTCGCCAGCACATGGAACGGCTTTGGCAGGTCATGCCGGGCGCCTGCGACCGTGATGTGCTGCTCCTGCATCGCCTGCAGCAGCGCCGATTGCGTGCGCGGGCTGGCGCGGTTGATTTCGTCGGCCATCAGCAATTGCGCGAACACCGGGCCGGAGATGAAACGGAACGAGCGCTTGCCGGCACTGCTCTCGTCGAGCACCTCGGCGCCCAGGATGTCCGACGGCATCAGGTCCGGCGTGAACTGGATGCGCTTGGCGTCGAGGCCGAGCGTGATGCCGAGCGTCTCGACCAGCTTGGTCTTGGCAAGGCCCGGCACGCCGATCAACAGCGCATGACCGCCGGACAGGATCGTCACCAGGGTGTTTTCGATCACGCGCTCCTGGCCGAAAATGACGGTCGAGATCGCCTCTTTCGCGGTGCGAATCTGGCCGGCGACCTGTTCGGCCGAGCGGACAATCACGTCTTCGAGTTTTTCGACAGCATTGGCGCCGCTCGGGTCTTGGCCTGCCATTTGTTAACTCCTTGCGACATCGCCGCCGGTTGCGTCGTCATGCCATGAACCCCATGCTAAACCTATGCAAAGGGCGCGCATTCGTTGAATTAAACTATCCCCATATTATCGGCATTCGGGGCTATGAACGGCATCACGAAGTGGCGAGTTGGATTAAGGATTCCCACGGGGAAATCCGGCGCTTTGGAACAACCGGACGCTGCATCAATCGTGCCAGATCGAACTGATCAGATGAGGGCAAACAATGGCGAACCAAGGGCAGACCACGCAGCAGGGCCTTGAAGGTCTGACCGTTGCGGCCCGCGAGGCCGCCAACACCACGCCGGCCGGTAAGGGCCTGCCGCCGGTGCATCTGTGGAATCCGCCGTTCTGCGGCGACCTCGACATGCGAATCGCGGGCGACGGGACATGGTTCTACATGGGCACGCCGATCGGGCGGCCGGCGCTGGTTCGGCTGTTTTCGACCATTCTCAAGCGCGAGGACGGCAAGCACTTTCTCGTGACCCCGGTGGAAAAGGTCGGCATCCGCGTCGATGATGCGCCGTTCCTCGCCGTCGAGATGTCGAAGGAAAATGGCCCGAGCGGGCGGTTGCTGCGGTTCCGCACCAATGTCGACGACTGGGTGAGTTGCGATGCCACGCACCGGCTGCGGTTCGAGGCGGCCGCCGATGGCGGGCTGACGCCATACCTGCACGTCCGCGCCGATTTGTGGGCCAAAGTCACCCGCGCCATCTACTATGATCTGGTTGACATCGGCGAGGAGCGAGTGGTCGATGGTCATCCGATGTTCGGAATCGCGTCCGGCGGCGACTTCTTCGCGATGGCCGATGCGGAGCAGGTGAGGGGCGCGCTTTGAACGGACCGATGCTGAAGACCGAGCCTGCCGGGTTCAATTCGCAGGAGTTTTTCGCGCGCGCAAAGGCGCGGCTGCGCTTCGATGTCCCTGCGGCGCTGACCGACGCCGGCATCGTGCCGCAAAGCGGCGATCGCGGCACCGACCGAATGCTGGAAATCCTGGCGCGAGAAAAACCGATCCGGCCCGCGGCGGTGCTGATCGGCGTGGTCGATCACCCCGAGCCGACCGTGCTGCTGACGCAGCGCGCCGCGCATCTCAACGACCACGCCGGGCAAATCTCGTTTCCCGGCGGCAAGATCGACCCGACCGACGGCTCACCGCTCGATGCCGCGCTGCGCGAGGCCTGGGAAGAGATCGGACTGAAGCGCGAATTCGTCGATCCGGTCGGCTATCTCGATCTTTACGGCACCAGTTTCGGGTTTCGCATCCTGCCGACGGTGGCGCGGGTCAAGCCCGGGTTCGAGTTGCGCATCAACGAGTCGGAAGTCGACGAGGCGTTCGAGGTGCCGCTGTCGTTCCTGATGGATGCCGCCAACCACCAGATTCACAGCAAGGATTTTCGCGGCATCCCGCGTTCCTATTATGCGATGCCGTTCGCGGACCGTTACATCTGGGGCGCCACCGCCGGGATCCTGCGCGTGCTCTATGAGCGGATCTGCGCCCCATGATCCGTCCGGCTTTCACCGAAGTCGGAGTTTTCCTGATCCCGTTTGCGGTCTATGCGCTGTTTCTGATCGCCACGCGCGCCGGCTTGCTGGCGCCGAACTCGTGGCCGCTGCATATGATTGCGAAACTCGCGGTCGTCGCCATGGTGCTGGTGTTGGCGAGTTTTGTGATGCTCGCGCAGTTTTCCGTGGCGCCGACCAATTCGACCTACATTCCCGCGCATACCGAGAACGGCAAGTTCGTGCCCGGGGTCGACAAATGACAAATGCGCGCGTGCTCGATGATGCGCCCTGGCTGAGATCGGGTCCGGCCGCCCGCGTGCTCGCATTGTTGAACGGCGATGGCGAGGAGGCGCGCGTGGTCGGCGGCGCGGTCCGCAACGCGCTGCTCGGGGTCGCGATCGGCGACGTCGATATTGCGACTACCGCGCTGCCCACCGAAGTGATCCGCCGCGCCAAGGCCAGTGGCATCAAGAGCGTGCCGACCGGGATCGAGCACGGCACCGTGACGCTGGTGGTGGAATCGAAGCCCTACGAGGTCACGACGCTGCGCGAGGACGTCGAGACCTTCGGCCGCAAGGCCAAGGTGGCGTTCGGCCGCGACTGGGCGCGCGACGCCGCGCGGCGCGATTTCACCATCAACGGCCTGTCGGTCGATGCCGAAGGGGTCGTGCACGATCATGTCGGGGGGCTTTCCGATATCGCGGCCAGGCGGGTGCGCTTCATCGGCGATCCCGACCTTCGCATTGCCGAGGACTATCTGCGTATCCTCAGGTTTTTTCGCATCCATGCGGCCTACAGCACCGGCGCCCCCGATCGCGCAGGGCTACTCGCCTGCATCAAGGGCCGCGCCGGGCTGGCTGCGCTGTCGGCCGAGCGGATGCGGATGGAAGTGATGAAGCTGATGATCGCGCAAGGCGCGGCCGAGGCCGTCGTGGCGATGGCCGACGGCGGGCTGTTGCTGCCGATTTTCGGCGGCGTCGTCTATACCGGGCCGTTCGCCGCGATGATCGCCGCCGAGCACGCGCTCGCGCTTCAGCCGTCGGCCATTCGCCGGCTCGGTGCGCTCGCGGTCGCGGTGACCGAGGACGCCAAGCGGCTGTCGGTGCGGCTGCGGCTGACCAATCAGGAGACGCGAACGCTGGATTCGATGGGGCATCGCTGGTGGCGGCTCGCCGGGATGGACGAGGCGAGGGCGCGGCGGCGGCTGTACCGGCTCGGCGCCGAGCGCTATCGCGACCGGCTAATGCTGGCCTGGGCGCGCTCCGGCGACGCGCCGGACGGCGCGCTGTGGCGCGGGCTTGCGACCTTGCCGGAACGCTGGAGCGCGCCGAAATTTCCGCTCAAGGCGGCCGATTTCGTCCGCCGCGGCATTGCCGAAGGCCCGGCGCTCGGGCATGTCATCGCGCTGGCCGAAGACGCCTGGCTTGCGGCGGATTTTCCGCAACAGCCGGCCGCGCTGGAAGCCATCGCCGACCAGACCGTCACACGTTTCAACCGCGACCACAGGCTTTGAATATCTTCGCAGGTTTCGCTGACATCTCCATCGTTCAACTGTTGCTGGTCGCGGCCATGGCGCTGTTCGCCTCGCTGATCGGCGGGCTCGCCGGCTACGGCTCCGGCGCGCTGATGCCGCTGGTGCTGGTGCCGATGATCGGCGCCGAACCGGTGGTGCCGATCATCGCGATCTCCTCGATCTTCACCAATTTCAGCCGCTTCACCGCCTATATCCGCTATGCCGACCGCCGCCGCGCGCTGATCGTGATGGGCTCGGCCGCGCTGACCACCGCGCTCGGCGCCTATGGCTATACGAAGCTGACCGGCAAGGGCGCGGCCGTCGTGATCGGCACCATGCTGATCCTGAGCGTGCCGTTGCGCCGCAAGGCGAAGCGCCACGATGTGCGGATCGGCGACACCGGGCTTGCGGCCGGTTCGGTCGGCTACGGCGTGCTGGTCGGCGGCACCTCGGGGTCGGGCGTGATCCTGCTGTCGCTGTTGATGGCGGTCGGGCTGGAAGGCGCGGCGGTGATCGCGACCGACGCCGTGGTGTCGCTCGGCACCAGCGTGATCAAGATTTCGGTGTTCGGAATGGCCGGCGTGGTCACGGCTCAGGTCATCGCGTTCGCGGTGCTGATCGGCTTGGTCGCGTTTCCCGGAGCGTTTCTCGCCCGCGCCTTTGTCGAGCGGATGCCGGTGCATATCCACACCGCGATCCTCGACGTCGCGGTCATGATCGGCGGCGTAGTGATGATTTCCTCGGCGCTGCGGCACTAGAGCATGATCGGTTCTGATTCAATCAGAACCGAAGGTCTAGCGCTGGTCGGGCAACAGCTCGGTCAGCGAGCGGATGATGCGATCGGGTTTTATTGTGGAGCCTGGCGGCAGGCCTTCGCCATGGGTATCGATCCAGATCGCATAGATGCCGAGCCGTTGCGGCGCCTCAACTTCCCATTCCAGATTGTCGCCGATCATCCAGGTATCGCGGGCTTCGACCCCGAGCACGCTCATCGCATGCAGATAGGCCCGCTCGTCCGGCTTCCCAAAACCATGCTCGCCCTCGATCTGGATGTGATCGAACCGGTGCGTTAAGGCAAAACGTTCGACCTTGGCGCGCTGGGTGCCGGCCGCGCCGTTGGTCACCAGCGCCAATTTTACCCCATGCGCCTTGAACGCGTCGATGGCGTCATGGGCGCCCGGAAACACGAAGGTTTCCTCTTCGCGATAGGCAGTAAAGCGATCGGCGATCCGGATCGCGAGTTCGTCGGAAAGGCCGGTCTTGCCGGCGGCCGCGAGCGCGGCAAAACCGTTCTTCACCGTGATCTGGCGGGCTTCATGCAGTTGCAGTCGCCACACCGGCTCGGCGGTCGACCAGAATTTGCGCGCCTCGGACAGGACGGTGCGCGCGACCTCGTGGGGATCATGCGGCGAAAGCTCATCGGCGAATTCGGTCGCGACGATGTTCCAGGCGATTTCGGGACGGCCATAGGCCGACAGGATGGTGTCGTCCATATCGATCAGCATCGCGCGCGGCAGCTTCGTCATCTCAAGGCCACTTCACTTCGGGCGGCATCGACGACAGGATCGAATCGACATTGCCGCCGGTCTTCAAGCCGAAGGTCGTGCCGCGATCGTAGAGCAGGTTGAATTCGACATAGCGGCCGCGACGGATCAACTGCTCCTCGCGATCGGCTGGCGTCCATGGCGTGTTGAAATTCCGCCGCACCAGCGCCGGATAGATTTTTGTAAAGGCGCGCCCGACTTCCTGGGTAAAGGCAAAATCGGCGTCCCAGTCGCCGGAATCGTGGTGATCGTAGAAGATGCCGCCGATGCCGCGGGCTTCCTTGCGATGCGGCAGGTAAAAATATTCGTCGCACCATTGCTTGTACTTCGGATAGGACGCCACGCCGTTGTGGCCGCCGCAGGCGCTTTCCATCGCCGCATGAAACGCGATGGTGTCGGCATCCTGCTGGGTTCGGCGCCGGTCGAGCAGCGGCGTCAGGTCGGCGCCGCCGCCGAACCACGCCTTGGTGGTGACGACGAAGCGGGTGTTCATGTGCACCGCGGGCACATGCGGATTGCGCAAATGCGCGATCAACGAGATGCCCGAGGCCCAGAACGCCGGATCGTCGGCGGCGCCCGGAATCTGCGTGCGGAATTCCGGCGCGAATTCGCCATGTACGGTCGAGCAGTGCACGCCGACCTTTTCGAACAGCCGGCCATGCATCATCGACATCACGCCGCCGCCGCCGGCCCCGCCGCCATGGTCCGCGCGATTCCACGGCGTGCGCACGAAGCGGCCTTTGTCGCCTGGATAAAGCGAACTGGGCGCGTCGTCCTCGAGTTGCTCGAAATGCGCGCAAATCTCGTCGCGCAGCGCTTCGAACCAGTTTCGCGCACGCGCCTTGCGATCGTCGATGACGGACATGTCCATGCGAAAATCCCAACCAGTCGTCATTGCGAGCGCAGCGAAGCAATCCAGGGCGGCAAGGGAAGACTGGATTGCTTCGTCGCTACGCACCTCGCAATGACGGTAAGAATAACTATTCCTGCGGGCCGAAATAGCTGCAGCTTTCGTTGCAGCTGTCGCGATGCACGCTGACTTTGGTAATCCGGCCGGCATGCTGCACCCGTTGCCAGATGAAGCGCGACAGGTTTTCAAGCGTCGGCTGACCGAGTGCCTCGACCTTGTTGAGCAGCTTGTGATCGAGCAGCTTCTGCACCTCGGCCATGCTGCGTTCGAGCAGGCCAAGATCGAGCACCATGCCGGTCTTGGGGTCCGGCGTGCCGCGCACCGTCACCTCGGCGCGAAACGAATGGCCGTGAATTTCCTCGCTTGCCCCGCCGAGCGTCGTTCCCGGCAGCGAATGGGCCGCCTCGAACCGGAACGATTTTGTCAGTTCCCACATCGAAAAATCCAGATCCTCTTTGAAACTACCTGATACCCAGCGTTTTGTGCGTCTGCAGGCTGAGCCGCCATTGCGGCTCGCGCAGGCAATATTCGATCGCGCGTGCGGTGTTTTCGGCGACGTCAGGCCCGTCCATCGGTTGCAACGAGAAGCGCTCGAAGGCAAGGCCGGCGAAGGCCTCGGGCAGGGCGTCGGCCTGCGGATAGACCAGCTTGAGTTCGTGGCCTTGACGTACCGCAAGATCGGCGCCGGCCTTGGGGCTGACGCAGATCCAGTCCATGCCGTCGGGCGGCACGATGGTGCCGTTGGTCTCGACGCCGACCGCAAAGCCGCGGGCATGAAGCGCATCGACCAGGGCGGCGTCGACCTGCAGCAGCGGCTCGCCCCCGGTCAGGACCACATAGCGGTTGGCGTTCGCGCCGGTCCATTGCGCGGCGATGGTGTCGGCGAGTTCGCTCGCCGAGCCGTAGCGGCCGCCGAGGGTGCCGTCGGTGCCGACGAAGTCGGTGTCGCAAAACCGGCAGGTCGCTGACGCCCGGTCCTGTTCGCGGCCGCTCCAGAGGTTGCAGCCGGCGAATCGGCAAAACACCGCCGCCCGCCCGGCATGAGCGCCTTCGCCCTGCAGCGTCAGAAAGATCTCCTTGACCGCGTAACTCAACCCTTCGTCTCCTGGATTCCGGCCCCGGTTTGCCGCAACGCCTCGCCGAGCGCCATGGCGGCCGCCATAGCCACATTGAGGGAGCGCAGGCCCGGGCGGATCGGAATCACCACCCGCGCATCGGCGGCGGTCGCGACCTCGTCCGGGACCCCGGCGGATTCACGCCCGAACAGCAGGATGTCGGCTGCCTGATAGCGATAATCAAGGTACGAGCCGCTGGCCTTGGTGGTGAACAGCACCAGCCGGCAAGCCGCCTCGTTACGCCATATCAGGAATTTTGACCACGAATCGTGGCGCACGATCGTCACCTGGTCGAGATAATCCATTCCGGCCCGGCGGAAATGCCGGTCGGACACCGGAAATCCCGCGGGCTCGATGATATGGGCTGCCACGTCCAGGCAGGCGCACAGACGCAGAATCGTGCCGGTGTTCTGCGGGATATCGGGCTGGAAAAGTGCGATCTGCATTCGATAACGGACCTGGATGGCGGAGCCTTGGCGAGCGCGCTTGCGCGTCTGCCGGCTCGCCATGAAATCTCTGAATAAATCGCTGCTCGCGGCGGATTTAGTGCATTGCACGCTCCCCAGCCGATAGCGGGCTTGCGCTCTTACGGCAAGGGTGCCAATAGAACGATTCTGGACTGCCTTGTTCCGCCCCAATTGGCTGGGACGAAGCGGCTCCAGAGTGCCGCCGCGGGGGTCGCGGGCGCCGGCAGCCGCCTCGGGGTGGTATGGGCGTTGCCTGGGGCGGTTCCAACGGCTGCAGCTGAGAAAGGGTTTGGAATCGTGACGACAGCGTCTTCGGCGGGCTCACGCCGTGATTTCCTCTTTGTTGCAACAGGAGCCGCAGCCGCGGTTGGCGGTCTCGCCACGGTCTGGCCGCTGGTTTCCCAGATGAATCCGGACGCTTCGACGATCGCGGCGGGTGCGCCGATCGAAGTTGACCTCAAGCCGATCGCCGAAGGCCAGGACATCAAGGTGTTCTGGCGCGGCAAGCCGATCTACATCATGAACCGGACCAAGAAGCAGGTCGAAGAGGCCCGCGCGGTGCCGGTCGCCGACCTTCGCGATCCGCAGACCGACCAGTCCCGGGTCAAGGAAGGCCACGACAACTGGCTGGTCGTGATCGGCATCTGCACCCATCTCGGCTGCATCCCGATCGCCCATGACGGCAATTACGATGGCTTCTTCTGCCCCTGCCACGGCTCGCAATACGACTCCTCCGGTCGCATTCGCCAGGGACCCGCGCCCCTCAACCTGCCGGTGCCGCCCTATCAATTCGTTTCCGACAGCAAAATCCAGATTGGCTGAAGCCCGGAATTGACGTTCCGGATTTCAGACCTGTCGCTTCGCCTTTAATTCCCCAGGGATCGCATCATGAGCGGACCATCCGACTACCAGCCGACCAATCCAGCTCTGAAGTGGATTGAACGGCGTCTCCCGATTATGGGCCTCGTCCATTCCTCGTTCGTGGCCTATCCGACGCCGCGCAATTTGAACTACTGGTGGACCTTCGGCGCCATCCTTTCGATGATGCTGGGCGTGCAGATCCTGACCGGCATCATTCTGGCGATGCACTACACGCCGAATGCCGATCTCGCCTTCAAGTCGGTCGAGGCCCTGGTCCGCGACGTCAATTACGGCTGGCTGCTGCGCAACACCCATGCCGCCGGCGCCTCGATGTTCTTCCTCGCCGTCTACATCCACATGTTCCGCGGCCTGTATTACGGATCATACAAGGAGCCGCGCGAAATCCTCTGGATCCTCGGCGTCATCATCTACCTCCTGATGATGGCAACCGGTTTCATGGGCTACGTGCTGCCCTGGGGCCAGATGAGTTTCTGGGGTGCGACCGTCATCACCAACCTGTTCTCCGCCATTCCCTATGTCGGCGACAGCATCGTGACCTTGCTGTGGGGTGGTTATTCGGTCGGTAACCCGACCCTGAACCGCTTCTTCTCGCTGCATTATTTGCTGCCGTTCGTGATCGCCGGCGTCGTGGTGCTGCACGTCTGGGCGCTGCACGTCGCGGGCCAGAACAATCCGGCCGGCGTCGAGCCGAAGACCGAAAAGGACACGGTGCCGTTCACGCCCTACGCGACCATCAAGGACATGTTCGGCGTCTCCTGCTTCATGCTGTTCTTCGCCTGGTTCATCTTCTACATGCCGAACTATCTCGGCGACGCCGATAACTACATCCCGGCCAACCCCGGCGTGACGCCGATGCACATCGTGCCGGAATGGTATTATTTGCCGTTCTACGCGATCCTGCGCTCGATCCCGAACAAGCTCGCGGGCGTCACCGCGATGTTCTCGGCGATCGTCGTGCTGGCGTTCCTGCCCTGGCTCGATACCGCGCGGACCCGCTCGTCGAAATATCGCCCGCTGGCCAAGCAGTTCTTCTGGATCTTCGTCGTGGTCTGCGTGCTGCTGGGCTATCTCGGCGCGCAGCCGCCGGAAGGCATCTATGTGATCGCCGGCCGGATCCTGACCTTCTGCTACTTCGCCTATTTCCTGATCCTGCTGCCGCTGTTGAGCCGGATCGAAACGCCGCGGCAATTGCCCAATTCGATCGCCGACGACGTGCTGGCCAAGAGCGGCAAGGCGGTCGCCTCGATCGTGATCGGCTTGATCGTCGCGGGCGGCCTGTTCGCCGGCAGCGTGCGCGACGCCAAGGCTGCCGAGGATATCGTGCCGCCGTCGCAGAAATGGTCATTCGCCGGCCCCGTGGGCACCTATGATCGCGGCTCGCTGCAGCGTGGCCTGAAGGTCTACAAGGAAGTCTGTTCGGCCTGTCACTCCCTGAACTACATCGCGTTCCGCAACCTCGCCGATCCCGGTGGCCCCGGTTATTCCGAGGCGCAGGTGGCGGCATTGGCGTCGGAGTACAAGATCCACGACGGTCCGAACGACGCGGGCGACATGTTCGACCGGCCCGGTCGGCCGGCCGACTATTTCCCGGCGCCGTTCCCGAACGAGCAGGCGGCGCGCGCCGCCAATGGCGGCGGCCTGCCGCCGGACCTGTCGCTGATCACCAAGGCGCGGTCCTATGAGCGCGGCTTTCCGCAGTTCATCTTCGACTTCTTCACCCAGTTCCAGGAACAGGGTCCGAACTATGTGAGCGCGATCCTGCAGGGTTTTGAGGACAAGCCGCCGGCCGGCGTCACGATCCCCGACGGCTCCTACTACAACAAGTACTTCCCCGGTCACGCCATCAAGATGCCGAAGCCGCTCAGCGACGGCCAGGTGACGTTCGATGACGGTTCGCCGGCCACCGTGGCGCAATACGCCCATGACGTGTCCACCTTCCTGATGTGGACCGCAGAGCCGCACATGGAAGCGCGCAAGCGGCTCGGCCTGCAGGTGTTCGTGTTCCTGATCCTGTTCACGATCCTGATGTACTTCACCAAGAAGAGGGTCTGGGCCAACGCGCACTGACCGCCTGGGCCTCACCGGAATTTGAAAAAGCCCCCTGACGGGGGCTTTTTTGTTGCCGTCATTGCGAGGAGCGAAGCGGACGAAGCAATCCAGGGCTCCATGTGCGGCCTCTGAATTGCTTCGCTTCGCTCGCAATGACGGATTGCGTCGCGCGCGTACTGCGGACAAGATGACGGCAATCGACCGACAACGGAGCTACCGGAGGACCCCATGGGCACCAGCATTACGTTCAAGCGTCCCGACGGCAAGGACGCCAATGGCTATCTCGCCAACGCCGCGCGCGGCAACGCGCCGGGCGTGATCGTGATCCAGGAATGGTGGGGGCTGTCGGAGCAGATCAAGGGCCTGTGCGATCGTTTTGCCGTCGCCGGTTTCGACGCGCTGGCGCCCGATCTCTACAAGGGCAAGGTGGTGCCGTATCACGACACCAACGCCGCCGGCGCCGAGATGAACTCGCTGGATTTCATCGACGCCACCACGCAAACCGTGCGCGGCGCCGTGCAATATCTGTCCAAGAACGGCGCCAAGGTCGGCCTGACCGGCTTCTGCCTCGGTGGCGCGGTGACCATCATCGGCGCGGCCAGAATTCCCGAGCTGGCCGCCGGCGTGGTGTTCTACGGCATCCCGCCGGAACAGGCGGCAAAACCCGCCGACATCAAGATCCCGCTGCAGGCGCATTTCGCCAACAAGGACGATTGGTGCACGCCGGAACTGGTCAACGGCTTCGAGCAGGGCATGAAGGCGGCCGGCAAGTCACTCGAACTGTTCCGCTATGACGCCGAGCACGCTTTTGTCAACGAGCAACGCGCCTCGGTGCACGATCGCGCCGCGGCCGAACTGGCCTGGACCCGCGCGACGGATTTTTTCAGGAAGCATCTGGGGTAGGGGAAGAGCAGTAGCCCGCATGAGCGAAGCGACATGCGGGAGTCGCAGGTCCCGGATGTCGCTTCGCTCATCCGGGCTACGACGTCACGCCTTCACTCCGTCCCACCACGGGCAGGTCCCCGCCAAGAGCTGGTAATTGCCGTCCATCACCTGAACCGGCGCGCGCATGCCGTCGGCCGCGGCCTTCATCCGCATTTCGCGCGCGACTTCGCGGTCGGTGGGCGGCAGCCAGACCCGCTCATGGCCCCACAGGCTGGGGCCGGCCTTCATCTCGAACGGTTTCCAGGTCCTGGGCTCGATGTCGCGCCCGCCCCAGCCGCATTCGACCATGAAGGATGACGGCGTCTTCGCATAGAACGAGGTCATGAGATCGTTGGTGTGACGACCGAGTGTGACGTTGACCCGCTCCGGTTCGCTCGAGGCGATGTCGTAGGCCTGCCCGACATCGTCGAGCGAAAACATTTCCACCATCAGATGATGCATGCCGTTCTTGCCGGTCTCGATCAGCGCCAGGCTGTGATGCCGTGCGTTGACGTGGAAGAAATAGGCGCGGAACGGTTTTTCGATGTAGTCGCTCAAGGCAAAACCGAGCACGTCGACGTAGAACCGCATCATCGGGTCGATATGATCGACCGTCAGCACGACATGGCCGACGCCGAGCGGGCCGGTGCGAAAACCCGAGATCGAGCGGCCCGGGCTGAACGGCGTATCGGCGATCTCGGCGCCATGAAAGGCCTCGAGCCGGTTGCCCGCGGGATCATGAAACGAAATCAGGCCGCGAACGCGCCTGTTGTCGGCAAGCGTCTGCGGCTCGGCGGTGACTTCAATTTTAGCGGCCTCCAGCCGGGCCGCGAGCGCGTCAAGCGCCGCGGCATCCGCGGCCTCCCAGCCAAAGAAGCGTCCGCCGTCCGGCATCGATCTGTCGATCACGATGCGCTGCTTGCGGTCGTCCATCCGGAACGCGAGCAGCGAGGCGGAACGCTCGACCGCCTGAAGGCCCACCAGCCCGGTGCCGAACTGCCGCCAGCCGTCGAGATCGGCCGACCCGAAACCGACATATCCCAGAGCCTGCAATGCCATCGCGCGCCTCCGTTACTTCAAGATGCCCGATCGTTGATCCCGCCGGGCCTGCTCAAATCCTACGCATTTTTGGTGGTCGTCGACACTGGAAAGATGCGACGAAGATCAGCAGCCTTATGCTGAGTGCCGGCCACTGCCTGCTCTCTCCCCCCTTGCGGGGGAGAGTGGAGAGGGGGTGAGCCGCAAGCGCAGTGCCAGTGGCTACCCCCCTCCCTGACCCTCCTCCGCAAGGGGGGAGGGAAAAGAGCTGCCTTGACGAAGCCGCGCGGCCATGGTGTTTACCGGCCCATGAGCACCGTTACCCACGAAAACCGTCTGTGGTGGCGCACCTTCTGAAGGGCCGGTGCGATTTCATTTTTCGTAAAAAATCGTCAGAGGCCGTCATCGCAGCGCGACGGCCTTTTCGTTTGTCCTGTGTGGCGTTCCCTCCGCAAGTTTCGTAAGAGGATCACATGAACAGGACAGCCTTTTCGCTTCCCGCCCATAGCGAATACCGCACAAGCGGCGGCCTCGTGGTGTCGCGCGCGGTGGAGCAATTCACCGGCGGCGCCGACCGGCTCGACGATCTGATCGACCTTTTGGACCGCCGCCGCGGCGTGGTGCTGTCGTCGGGCACCACGGTGCCGGGCCGCTACGAGAGTTTTGACCTCGGCTTTTCCGATCCGCCGCTGGCGCTGGAAACCGCCGGCGACAAGTTTTCGCTCACCGCGCTGAACGCGCGCGGCGAGGTGCTGATCGCTTTTCTCGGCGATAGCCTGCGCGATCCCTGCATCGTTATCTCGGACAAGAGCGCGAAAAAACTTGCCGGCCATATCGTGCGCGGCGAAGCCCCGGTCGATGAGGATCAACGCACCAGGCGCGCCAGCGCGATGTCGCTGGTGCGCGATCTCGTCGCGGCGCTCGGCGCCAACGACGATCCGCTGCTCGGCCTGTTCGGCGCCTTCGCCTATGACCTCGTGTTCCAGATCGAGGACCTCGTGCAGAAGCGCGCGCGCGAAAGCGATCAGCGCGACATCGTGCTCTATGTGCCCGATCGCCTGTTGGCCTATGACCGCGCCACCGGGCGTGGCGTGGTGCTGAGTTACGAATTTGCCTGGAACGGCAAGTCGACCGAGGGCCTGCCGCGCGAAACCTCGGAAAGCGTCTACGCGAAAACGGCGCGGCAGGGCTTTGCCGATCACGCGCCCGGCGAATACCAGGCCACGGTCGAGACCGCGCGCGCCGCGTTCGCGCGCGGCGATCTGTTCGAGGCGGTGCCGGGCCAGTTGTTCGCCGAGCCCTGCGAGCGGAGCCCGGCGGAAGTGTTCCAGCGGCTGTGCCGGATCAACCCGTCGCCCTATGGCGCGCTGATGAATCTCGGCGACGGCGAATTTTTGGTTTCGGCGTCGCCGGAAATGTTCGTGCGCTGCGACGGCCGCCGGGTCGAGACCTGCCCGATCTCCGGCACCATCGCGCGCGGGGTCGACGCGATCGGCGATGCCGAGCAGATCCGGCAGTTGCTCAATTCGGAAAAGGACGAATTCGAGCTCAACATGTGCACCGACGTCGACCGCAACGACAAGGCGCGCGTCTGCGTGCCCGGCAGCATCAAGGTATTGGCTCGACGTCAGATCGAAACCTACTCAAAACTGTTCCACACCGTCGACCATGTCGAGGGCATGCTGCGGCCGGGCTTCGATTCGCTCGATGCCTTCCTGACCCACGCCTGGGCGGTGACGGTGACCGGCGCGCCGAAATTATGGGCGATGCAGTTCGTCGAGGACCACGAGCGCTCGCCGCGGCGCTGGTATGCCGGCGCGATCGGCGCGGTCAATTTCGACGGCAGCATCAATACCGGGCTGACCATCCGCACCATCCGCATGAAGGACGGCTTGGCCGAGGTGCGGGTCGGCGCCACCTGCCTGTTCGATTCAGATCCCGCCGCCGAGGACCGCGAATGCCAGGTCAAGGCCGCCGCGCTGTTCCAGGCGCTGCGCGGCGATCCGCCAAAGCGGCTGTCGGCGGTAGCACCCGACGCCACCGGATCGGGCAAGCGCGTGCTGCTGATTGATCACGACGACAGCTTTGTGCATATGCTGGCGGATTATTTCAGGCAGGTCGGAGCTTCGGTTACGGTGGTCCGGTATGTGCATGCGCAGCAGATGCTGAACAGCCGGGAATACGACCTGCTGGTGCTGTCGCCGGGGCCGGGGAGACCGGAGGATTTTGCCATTGCCGGGACCATTGATACGGCGTTGGCCAAGAAGCTGCCGATCTTCGGCGTCTGCCTCGGCGTGCAGGCGATCGGCGAATATTTTGGCGGCCAGCTCGGCCAGCTCACCCAGCCGGCGCATGGCCGGCCGTCGCGGGTCCAGGTGCGGGGCGGGCGGCTGATGCAGAATTTGCCCAATGAAATCGTGATCGGGCGCTATCATTCGCTCTATGTCGAGCGCGACAGCATGCCCGACGTGCTGGCCGTGATGGCGAGCACCGAGGACGGCGTCGCGATGGCGATCGAGCACAAGACGCTTCCCGTCGGCGGCGTACAATTTCATCCGGAATCGCTGATGTCGCTCGGCGGCGAAGTCGGCCTGCGGATCGTGGAAAATGCGTTCCGGCTTGGGCTGCCGGTTAATTGAAGGGGAGTTCGTCATTGCGAGGAGCACTTGCGACGAAGCAATCCAGTCTTGCCGTGACCCTGGATTGCTTCGCTATCGCTCGCAATGACGGAAATGGAAATATCAAAACGAGATGAGAGACCGATGGATTTTGAACACGATCTGAAAGCCACCGTCCGCACCATCCCGGATTACCCAAAACCCGGCATCCTGTTTCGCGACATCACCACGCTGCTCGGCGATGCGCGGGCATTCCGCCGCGCCGTAGATCAGCTGGTAGACCCCTGGGCCGGCTCCAAGATCGACAAGGTCGCCGGCATCGAGGCGCGCGGCTTCATTCTCGGCGGTGCGGTGGCGCATCAGGTCTCCGCCGGCTTCGTGCCGATCCGTAAAAAGGGAAAACTGCCGCACACCACGGTGCGGATCGCCTATTCGCTGGAATACGGCATCGACGAGATGGAAATGCACGCCGACGCCATCCATCCCGGCGAGCGTGTGATCCTGGTCGACGATCTGATCGCCACCGGCGGCACCGCAGAGGGCGCCGTAAAACTGCTGCGCCAGATCGGCGCCAACGTGGTCGCGGCCTGTTTTATCATCGATCTGCCGGATCTCGGCGGCGCGGCAAAGCTGCGCGCGATGGACGTGCCGGTACGTACGCTGATGACGTTCGAGGGGCATTGATTTTTCAACCTCGCCCCGCGCTTTGCGGGGAGAGGTCGGCGCCAACGGGTCGCGCGAACGCGCGCCCGATGACAGGCTCCGCGCCGGGTGAGGGGCGAGGCAGTGCGCTTAACTCACCCTCTGAATTCGTGGATACGCTTGCCCCTCACCCCGACCCTCTCCCCGCAAGAGCGGGGCGAGGGAGCGGCTCACGACTTCTGCAATATCAAACTCAGCTCCAGCTCGCGGAAGCTGAGATAATTCCGGCGCACCCATTGGTGCAGTTCGGTCGATGAATCCTTCTCGTTGCGCAGATAGTCGGTGAACGAGAAGGTCAGCCGGTCGATATAGATCTTCAGGAACGAAGGTAGTGCTGCCATCCGCAGCAGCCGGCCGTGCGACATCGCCGCCGGCAGTTCGCCGCGCACCACATATTCGTTGTCGACGGTGACGAGATTGGCCGCTGGAATCTGCTCGCGCAGCAATTCGTGCCCGCGCGCGGAGACCCGGTCGGTATCGGCCATGAACAGGATCACCGGTGCGATCCTGCGCCGCGCCGCTTCCTTCAGGAAGCCGATCTCCTCGGACATCTTGAAAAACTCGTCGAAGGTGTGGAAGCCGAGGTCGATCACCTTGGGGACGCCGTCATCGATGATCAGGCGGTCCATCAGCTGCATCTTGCCGTAGGTGTTGTCGACGTCGGCGGTTTCGGTGATCTTGGGCAAATAGTCCAGCAGCGACGGCTCCTTCAAATTGATGTCGAAGGAGGTCACCGTTCCGTTCTTCAGAAGCAGGAATTCGCTGAGCAGCCGCGCCGTCAGCGTCTTGCCGACCAGCGGCCGGGGCGAGCAGATGATGTAGACGGGCGTATGGTTCATTACGGGCTATATCAGGCGGATTTACCGTTCAATCCAGCCTAATCCCCGGCGTGGAGCAATTATTTTTCGCCGCGGGTGGCCGATTTACCGGCGCCGACCAGGTCGGTCAGCTTGATGCGGTCGAACTCGCTCCAGACATTGGCGAGCCAGTGCCGGACATAGCCGCGCAGCACGAAGGAATAATTCGCGGCCTCGTCCTGGGTGCCCTTGTTGGCGACGAATTTGAGGAACGGCACCGAGGCGACTTCGACCTGCTCATAGGCCATTTCGTTGAGCTTGGGGATGACGAGGTCGGTGGCGTCCTTGATGCGGTGAAAATAGGAATTGTAGGTCGCCTGGTCCCACTGGAAAAACTGGGTGTCGTTGATGAAGTTCTTGACCAGGAAATACTTCGCGCCCTGCATGAAATTCGCGGTCTCGGCGATTTCGTCCAGCGAGGCGATCGAGGGTCCCAGAATGTGGAACACGGCAAAGGTGATCTGGCCCGATTTGGCGGCGTCGAGGAAGCCGATGTCGCGCAACGAGGCCAGCGCCGGCGACAGCAGGCCGGCGCGGACGTCGATCACGGTGACGGACGGGCTGGCCGCGTTCAGCGTATCGAAGATCTTCATCTGGTCCGAGGTCGTCGTCATGTCGACGATCTCGGTGATGTCAGGATGGAAGCGCTTCAGGGTGCCGCGCGGCGACTCGGTATCGAAAGCCCGGGTCGGCACGTTGTTGGCGCTGAAATAATCCAGCAGGGTGCGCGAGACGGTGGTCTTGCCGACCCCGCCCTTGTCGGCGCCCACCACGATCACTACCGGCTTTGACATGAATTTCCCTTAAGCCCGCGCGCCGCGTGCGGCGGCCCGACTGTCCCTACGCCTGCTTTGGGCGCGAACATGGCAGAAACAAGGGAGAATTCAATTCTTTAGACCGCCGTTAAGGATAATCGCTGCCGATGTCGTTAACGGCCCAGGGAATGGGTTGATGAGGCGCCGAACCGCTAATGACGTCCCCAGGGACCGGGCGGATCGGCCCAAGGACTGGTTTGAGGGCTCGTTTGAGGCCCGCTTTGCGGCGCGCCGTCGGGGTTTGCGCCCCATGGTCCCGAGGGCACCGGCGGCGGGACCTGATTGGTCGGTTGGCCTTGTTCGGGCGCGTCGGGCTGGTCGTTCGGTGCGGGCAGCGCCAGCGGGCCGGGGTCGTGCCCCCCGGCATATTTCACCAGCGCCTGTACCCGGCTCTCGACTGACGGGTGGGTCGCGAACAGGTCGGAAAAGCCTTCGCGCGGGTTGTCGAGGCACAATTCCATCACCGCCGAGGTCGCGCCCGGCAGTTCGCCGCGGCCCTCGATCTTGCGCAGCGCCGAGATCATGGCGTCGGGGTTTTTGGTCAGTTCGACCGATCCGGCGTCGGCCAGCAGTTCGCGCGAGCGCGACAGCGCCAGCCGCACCAGTTGCGACAACAGCCATGCCAGCGCGATCAGCGCCACCGCGATAATGATGACAAAGATCGCGCCGCCGCCTGAGCTTTTCCTGTCGCTGCCGCCGCCTTCCGAGGAATCGGAGGACGATGAAGACCAGGACGAACTTCTGCCCGAACCCCAGCCGCCATAGCCGCCGAAATTGAAAAAGCCGCGGAACAACAATTCGGCGAAGAAGCCGACCACGCCGGCGATGATCACCGCGATCACCATCATCTGCACGTCGCCATTGCGGATGTGGGTCAACTCGTGGCCGAGAACCGATTCGATCTCCTGGTCGTTGAGCGCGTTCAGGAGGCCGCGGGTGACGGTGACGGCGTATTGCCGCTGGTTCAGCCCGGTCGCATAGGCATTCAGCGCATCGCTCTCCACGATCTTCAGTTTCGGCATCGGAATGCCGCGGGAGATGCAGAGGTTTTCCAGGAGATTATAGAGCCGCGGCTCCTGCTGCCTTGTGACGTCCTCGCCGCCGGTCACGGCATCGATGATCTTCTGGTGGAAGAAATAGGCGATCACGATCCACAAAGCCGCCGCGCCGGTCGAGAATGGCAGCGTGCGGATCACGTCGGAGAGCGCCAGCCGCAGATAATAATCGACGGGTCCGCCGGCGTTATTCACGACCTCGATGATCAACGCGCCGGCATAGACGATGACATAGACCAGCAGGAACAGGCCGGCGAGCAGCAGCATCGAACGGAATTTGTTCGACTGGATGTGCGTATAGAGACCGTAGGCGGCCATGTTGCGCTGTCCTTAGTGTAAGCTCGTCACAAGACGTGAGCTGACTTTACCTCTCCCATAGGGAGAGGTCGGATTGCATCGCAGATGCAATCCGGGTGAGGGGTTAGAGCTTAAAGATGGTTCGTAGCCCCTCACCTCAACCCTCTCCCCATGGGAGAGGGGGCACGTCTGTCTTGCTGACGCGCCGCGGCTCATATCGATGTCAGAACTTCACCGTCGGCGCTTGCTCGACTTCCGTCCGGCTAGCGCCAAGATCGAAAAAGTCCTTGTGGGTGAAGCCGAACGTGCCGGCGAACAGCGCGGCCGGCATCTGCTGGATGCCGGTGTTGTACTCCTGGACCGCGTTGTTGAAGAAACGGCGGCTGGCGGCGATCTTGTTCTCGAGATCGGACAACTCGCTGGCCAGTTGCTGGAAGTTGGCGTTGGCCTTGAGGTCGGGATAGGCCTCCGACAGCGCGATCAGCTTGCCAAGCGCGCCGCTCAACTGGTTTTCGGCCGCCGAGACCTGCGCCGGTCCCTGTGCCGACATCGCAGCACCCCGCGCCTTGATCACGTCGTCGAGCGTGCCCCGTTCGTGCGCGGCGTAGCCCTTCACGGTCTCGACCAGGTTCGGGATCAAATCGTGGCGCTGCTTGAGCTGCACATCGATATCGGCAAAGGCCTGGTTGACGCGCTGGCTCAGCGTGACCAGGCGGTTGTAGGCGGCGAACGCGAAGAGAACGATGATGACGATGACGCCGAGAACGATCCAGCCGGTCGACATGGCAAAACACTCCTGGTGGGACGAATATGGGCAATCCAGACAAAAATAGCGCCGCGCGGCGGCCCGCACGACGTGGGTATGCCCATTGGTCGGCGCAAGGAGGGATTAGTTCAAGGCCAAACCACGCTGTCGCCCCAGCGCCAGCGGCGGGCGCGGGCATAGGCTTCCCGGCTGCGGCGGGGCACCCGGGCGGCGACGACGCCATCGGGCGTGCAGAGTTTTGCCGTGATCTCGACCTTGCTGACGGCAGGTTGCGCCAGCGCCCGGGCGGGCCGGGTCGCGACCGGCGCGCGGGTCAACGCCAGATAGCTGAATTTCTCGTCCTCGAACGGCAGCTCGGCGCCCTTGATCTGCTTGTGCGCCTGCGAGCGCGGCAGGCGCTGGGTGAAATGACACCAATCTGGCTGGTGCAGCGGACATGTCTGATCGTGCGGGCAAGGCGCCGCGACATGCGCACCGGCGGCGATCAACTGGGCGCGCAGCGCGATGATCCGCGCATAGCCGGCGGGCGTGCCGGGCTCGACCACCAAAAGCGTGTCGCGGGTCTTGCTCCACATCAGCTCCGCCAGCGTCCGCTGCTCGGCCTCATCCATCTCGCCGATCACATAGCTGGCGATCACAAGGTCAGCGGGGTCGGCATTGGCGAGCGTGGCGCGGGCGTCACCTTGCCGGTAGTCGATCTCGCGCAGGCGGGTGCTTTCTCTGGCAAGCTGCAGCGCCAGCTCGCGCAAGGCGGCGTTGGCGTCGAGTAATGCAAATTGCTTCAGCGACGGCCATGTTTCGGCAGCTGCCCATGCCGCCGTCCCAGGTCCGGCGCCGATATCGAGCAGGCTTTGCGGCGCAAAATCCGGCGTGATCTCGCCGAGCGCATTCAGGCTTGCGGCGATCGCGGCATAAGTCGCGGGCATCCGCGCCAGCGCATAGGCCAGGGCGTCGGCGGCGTTACGGATCGTGACGGAGTTGCCTCCGCCGCGATAATTTTCCGAAATTCGCGCCGAGCGTTCGGCCGTGTCGTTGCGCGACAGCCCCTGTAGCCGGGCGTCGAGCGCGGCTTTCAGTTCGGCGGGAAGGTCGGGTGGGGTCATGCAATTCTCGTCATGCCCCGCGAAGGCGGGGCATCCAGTATTCCGCGAGGGTCGAGATTTACATCGATCTCGCGGCGTACTGGATCATCCGCCTTCGCGGATGATGACGTCAACAAATACGGCGCCTCATCCCCCAAGTGGGGAGGATGAAAAATCACGCCACGTGCTGATCGAGGATCTTCACCGCGTCTTCAAGGTCGACCGAGACCAGCTGCGAGACGCCGCGTTCGGCCATGGTGACGCCGAACAGCCGGTTCATCCGCGCCATGGTGATCGGATTATGCGTGATGATGATGAAGCGGGTCTCGGTGGTCGCGGTCATTTCGTGCAGCAAATTGCAGAAGCGCTCGACGTTATGGTCGTCGAGCGGGGCGTCGACTTCGTCGAGCACGCAGATCGGCGACGGGTTGGTGAGGAACACCGCGAAGATCAGCGCCAGCGCGGTCAGCGCCTGCTCACCGCCTGACAACAGCGACAGCGTCTGCGGCTTCTTGCCGGGCGGTTTGGCGATGATTTCAAGACCGGCCTCCAGCGGATCGTCGCTTTCGATCAGATGCAGCGCCGCCTCGCCGCCGCCGAACAATTCGGTGAACAGCCGCTTGAAATGGGCGTTGACGGTTTCGAACGAGGTCAACAGCCGTTCGCGCGCCTCGCGGTTGAGGCTCTGGATGCCCTGGCGCAGCCGCTTGATGGCTTCGACCAAATCGTCGCGCTCGGTGACCAGCGTATTATGCTGGGTCTCGACCTCGCGCAGTTCTTCCTCGGCGCGCAGGTTGACCGCGCCGAGCCGCTCGCGGTCGCGACGCAGCTTTTCCAGGCTCTCCTCGATCTCGGCGAGCGGCGGCAGTTCGGATTCGAGCGTGATCTCGGCCAAACCCGCCACCGCCTGCGGCTCGACTTCCAGCATGTCGTGGATTTCGCGCTCGACGTCCTGCAGCCGGCGCCTGGCGCCGTCCATGCGTTCCTCGGCGCGGGCGCAGGCTTCGCGGGCGCTCGACAGCGCCTCCAGCGAAATTTTCGCGGCGCGATCGGTTTCCGCCATCACGTTCTCGGCGGTCTGAAGCGTATCGGCGGCAACCCGGCGGGCGCTCTCAGCGGCCTCGATTTCGTTGATCAGGGCGCGGCGCTTTTCCGCGAACAACGCCGGCGCGTTATCGAGCTCGGCGCGTTCGGCTTTGACCTCGGTGATGCGGGCTTCGATGGTGGCGATCTGCGAGGCGGCGCTTTCCTGGCGCGCCTGCCACTGGTTCTGTTCGGCGACGATCGCCTGCAGCCGGCGGTCGGCGAGTTCCGCCTCGCGCGCCAGCGCCTGCGCCTCGGCGCGCACCTGTGCGGCGAGCCGGCGATGGCCCTCGATATCGCCGCGGACCGCGGCCAATCTCGTCTCGGTATCGAGACTCGGCGGCAATTCCTCCAGCGCCGCGACGGCGTTCTCGTGCGCGGCTTGCGCCTCGGCGCGGTCGGCGTCGAGACGGCTGTGGGCTTCGGTCAGCGCCGACTTACGCGCGGCGTGACGGTTGATCTCGCGTTCGGCGGTCGCATGGCGTTCGCGGGCGGAATCGGCCTCGCGCTGGGCGGCGCGCCATGCATCGCGCGCGGATGTTTCGGAGGCGGAGGCCGCCTTCAATTCGGCTTCGGCCGTTTCCAGCGCCTGGCGCTTGGCCGCGGCTTCGCTGCGGGCCAGTTCGAGTTCGTTTTCGATATCGACCAGCCGGGCCCGTTCGGCGAGACGCCGCGCCGCGCCGGTGGGCGCATGGGCCGCGGCGACAAAGCCGTCCCAGCGCCAGACGTCGCCTTCCAGCGACACCAGCCGCTGGCCGGTCTTCAGCTGCGACACCAGCTCGGCGCCGCGCTCTTTCGCGACGACGCCGATCTGCGCGAGGCGGCGCGCCAGTTCGACCGGCGCAT
>Ga0265314_10001758_pt1 | contig 23389 bp, 21 predicted proteins | sample 4126metaG_FD_203106 | JGI IMG/M metagenome (GOLD analysis project Ga0265314, IMG submission 203106) | Rhizosphere microbial communities from Carex aquatilis grown in University of Washington, Seatle, WA, United States - 4-1-26 metaG | ecosystem: Host-associated > Plants > Roots > Rhizosphere >... | reverse complement strand
GAGGCCGCAGCGCGTCGCGCCGCTCGAGCCCGACAGCGCCGTATCAGCGTAGAACATCTTGAAATATTCCGAGGCGTTTTTTGCGAGTGGTTTGGGGAGCAGCCGTGCGTCGGCCGGCGGCGTGCGCGCGCCCATTTCGAGATCCCAGCCCTGTTCGATGCGGCCGGCGAAAAACGGGATCATTGCGCCCATGTGGTGGGTAACGATGCGCAGATGTGGATGGCGGTCGAAAAGGCCGGAAAAAACTAAGCGCGACATTGCGACCGATGACTCGTACGGCCAGCCGAAACACCACCAGATTTCAAAATGCGATTTGTCCTCGGTCGGATAGTCCGGAACAGGTCCGCGCACGGGATGCAGCCAAATAGCGACACCCTTTTCCGCGATGGCATCGAAAATAGGCAGGAATTTAGGATCGTCGAGTGGTTGCCCGCGCACGTGGGTGCAAATCTGAAAACCGCGCGCGCCCATCGCGATAGCGCGTGAAACTTCTCGCACAGCCTCGTCGGGGTCGAGAAAGGACAAAGCGCCGACAAATCCCGGAAAACGATCGGGATAGTCGCCGACGAGTCTGGCAAGACCGTCGTTCATCATCTTGGCGAGGTCGGCTGCCTCCGCGACATTGCCCAGTTCCTCGACCGGCGGCATCGACGGCGTCAGCAACTGACTGTAGCCGGGGAACGTATCCATAATGCGAAACCGGACGTCGAGATCGTAGAGCGATCGCAACGTGATCCAGCGCTTGAGAGGACCGGTGGCTGTGGCCAAAGATTGAAGCTTGGCGAAGTAGTCGGTTGGAAAAATATGGGTCCAGGCGTCGATCATGTCGGGCATCGCGGCGTTTCTTTCCTTTTGCCGAGGTTTTTTAGCGGAGCGTGGCCCGGCGCTTCGTGCCACCATCCGACGCCAACCAGACGCCCGCCAGAATGATGGCCAAGCCGATAACGTGGTAGAATTCGAGCGTCTCGCCGAGCATTGCAATCGAGAATATTGCGGTGAATATCGGTACCAGATGCAGAAATGGCCCGGCCCGGCCGGCGCCGATGACCTCGACCCCGCGATTCCAGGCGGCAAAGGCCAGCAGGCTGGGGAATATGCCGACATAGACCACCGCAACTGCTGTCAACACGGTCGGCTGAAGCGTCGTTCCAGACATCGTTTCAAGGATAAAGAAGGGCATGGTCATCGCCGCGGACAGTACGGACAACGCGAACATAAAACTCGTCCAATGAATTGGTGGGCGCAACCGAAGGCAAGCGGCGTAGATCGCAAACACAGCCATGCCCAGCGCGATGATCAAATCACCGGCGCCGAAGCTGACGCTCAAGAGCAAATTAATCGAGCCATGGGCTATGACCACCAGAACGCCGCTCAGGGACGTGGCTATACCGATAATCTGAAGCGGCGCCACCCGGTCGCGAAAAATAAGCGCGCCGGCTGCCAGAATCAGAACTGGGACCAGCGAGTTGAGGACCGATACGTTCAAAGCGCTCGTGTACTGAAGGCCGACATATTGCAAGGCGCTGAACAGGGCGCCGCCTGTTACGCTGAGCCACAGCATAGCGGGCCAATGCGTGCGGAGGGTCGGCCAATCGCGTTTGAGATGAGGATGCGCCAGCGGCCACAACAGAAGCGCAGGTATCAGCCAGCGCATCGTCGAAATGCCGATCGGTGGAACCTGGCCGCCAATGGCGCGCCCGACAATGTGATTGCCGGACCAAAACAGCGACGCCAAAGTCAGCAGCAAGAACGCGGTGCGACCGGATCGCGACGGCGTATGGCCGCTGGCGCGGAGCTCTGAGTTCGCGTCGATGTTCTCGTCAGGTTGCATCGTCGTATCGCGCCGTCCTGCATTCCTTGCAGTTCCCACCGCGACTCTCCAGTCCACGTTCCAGATTTGAGCCGTTTCGGAAAACCGCTGTCCGAAAATTGCCGATTCAGAAAAGGCCTTGCGCTAAGTAACTAGACAGTTATTGTAAGTGGAGCAATTGGAAAAGGCCGAAATGAAGTCCGTTCGCAAAAGCGCGGCAGGAAACGAGAACGGGAATTAAGGGGTTGGAAATGCCAAAGCGTTGGTTTATCGCGAGTCTACTCGCGTCGCTTGTCGTGTCGCTGGGCGCTGCTTCCGCGATGGCCCAGGAAGGTAAATTTCCCAGCCATGCAATTCGCATCATTGTTCCTTTCGCGCCCGGCGGCGGTGTGGATGCGCTCGCGCGGTTGATTGCCGAGAGAATTCAGAACAAGTCCGGCGTCTCTGTGATTGTTGAAAACCGTGCGGGCGCGAACGCGACGTTGGGCGGCACCTTTGTCCAGCGAGCGCCTGCCGACGGCTATACGGTTCTGTTTTCGTCGAACACCCATACAATGACTAAATTGGTGCTGGCGGACGCTCCTTACGATCCGCTAACCGATTTTGCGCCGATCGCGAGAGTAGGGGAGGCGCCGTTGCTTGTGGTGATGTCGCCGAAGATGCCGCAATCCACACTCGGCGAAGTGGCCGCGGCCATCAAAAAGAATCCGGAGCAGTGGGCCGCGGGTACCCCGGCACTTGGCTCCCCAAGCCACGTCGCGACAATTCAATTTATGCAATTGGCCAAAGCCAACCTTTCGGTCGTTCCCTACCGCGGCACAGCGCCGGCTTTGAACGACGTCGCCGGGGGACATATCCAGCTTCTGACCGACGCAATCGTCGTCCTTCTGCCAATGGCGAAGGACGGCAAGGTGAAGGGGCTCGCGGTGACGACGAAAACGCGCAGTCCCCTGGCGCCTGAAATCCCGACTTCCGCCGAAAGCGGATTGCCAGGGCTAGAAGTTGTGTCCTGGTACGGACTTTGGGGTCCCAAAGAGTTGCCAGCGAATATTATCGACACGTTGAATAAGGCGTGCGCGGATGCGATGCGTGAATTGGCGGAAAGCGGGCGCCTAGCTGCCGTCGGCGTAACTCCCGTCTTCGAAACGCCGGCGCAATTTGGCAGCTATCAGGCTGCGGAGGTCGCTCGAAATACCGAGCTCTTAAAGTCCGTTGGCTTCAAGCCCCAATAACGAGAAGGAAGCGCGACGTGACGATGTTCCGGTACTTCCCCGGGAACGAGGGATGGTCCTACCATTTTGCCGCGCGAATCGTGAATGTCGCGCAACTTGGCGGCGCTGACTTCCACGAAGCTCATCGTGTCGGCGAGCGTATCAAGGTCGGTGACGGCGAGAGCTGGTATCGCGAGTGGTACGCGGCCGGCGAACGGGTCGAGAACAACGCCATCGTGGCCCAGCAGGCCGGGCGGCCGATCACGGCGCGCGATGCCTATCTGCGGGCTCACAATTATTTCCGTACCGCGCAGTTCTTTCTACTGGGCAGCGACGAGCGGAAGAAAGAGTCGTATGTACGCTGCGTGGCCTGCTTTCAGAAGGCTTTGCCGTGGTTCGATAATCCTCCAGAACGCGTTTCTTTCCCGTTCGAAGGATCGCATCTCAGTGGCTATTATTATCGTCCGCTCGGGGCGGCGCGGCAGCGCCATGCCACCATCGCCTATCTCGGCGGCGTCGATATCATCTCCGAGGAACTGTACTTTTTCGCCGCGCAGCAGATGCTGCAACGTGGCTTCGGAGTGCTGTGTTTTGACGGGCCTGGCATGGGCGAGCCGCTGCGTGTGCGCGGCATTCACGCACGGCCGGACTATGAGGTCGCGATCAGCGCGGCCGTCGACTATCTCGTGAGCCGGCCCGACGTCGATGCCGGCAAGATAAGCCTCGTCGGCCAATCGATGGGCGGCTACTACGGCGGGCGCGGTGCGGCGCTGGAACCGCGCTTGCGTGCCGCGATCCTGTGGGGCGCCTGTTACGACCTCACCGACGATATCTACGACTTCTGGCCCGCCGTGCGTCCGCAAGTCGAGTGGGTTATCGGCGCCTCAGGCGAGAATGACGCGCGCGAGAAGCTGAAAGCGTTTTCACTCAAAGGTGTGCTTCAGCATGCAAAATGCCCGGTGATGGTGACGCACGGCCAAGACGACACCCTCGTGACCGTGAAAGCGGCCTACAAGACCTATGCGGACCTGCCGGAACCGAAGCATCTGCGGATATGGACCGAGGCCGAGGGTGGCGGCATCCACCTGATGAATGACAACCGCGCCGAGGCGGTCCCGTACATGCTCGACTGGCTCCGCGAAGAAGTCGATCGTCCCCGCGGCGCGACGAAATTCTGACCGCCTGTGACTGGCGGCGTCCTTCGAGGATGCGAGATTGAACATGCACCAGACCGTTATTCCAGAACACATCGTCGCCCGTGTTTTGAAGCGCCAGGGACGCTGGAATGTGCACGACGACGTGCCGCCGGCGCAGACAGCCTTTGTCGTAGTCGATATGCAAAACTACTTCATGGCGCCCGGCCAGCAGGTGGAGATCCCGGAAGCCCGGGAGATCGTTCCGAACATAAACCGGCTTGCCGACGAACTGCGGAGGGCGGGCGGCATCGTGGTGTGGGTCCGCACCATCTCCAATGAGGATTCTTTCAAGAACTGGTCTCATTTCCACGATGTGCTCAACACACCGGCCCGAAAGGCGCGCCGTCACGAAGCCATGCAGGATGGTGCGTTTGGTGCAGAACTATGGCCCGGCCTCGACGTTCGCAAGGGAGATCTGATCGTCTGTAAGACCCGGTACAGCGCCTTTATCCAAGGGTCTTCCGGGCTGGAGGCCGAATTGCGCAAGCGCGGCATCACCTCGGTCTGGGTCGGCGGCACATCCACCAACACTTGTTGCGAGAGCACCGCGCGCGATTCAATGCTGCTGGATTTCCGCACCACCATGATCAGCGACGCCAATGCCGATCATAACGACGCCGAGCACAACGCCACGCTGATCAATTTTTGCATCAATTTCGGCGACGTGGCTTCGACGAACGATCTGGTCCAGCGGCTGCGTACCGCGATGCCCGCCGCCGTCGGATAAGAGCGCCGTGCAGCGTTAGCGCACACGTCGACTAAACCGACGGGCGGCGCCGGCGGCTTCGTGTTATACGGTCATTCCTTCAACTGATCGGGGTGAGGGGCGGGGGGTGAGGGATGAGCGCTGATCCATTGCGGGCAAAGCTAGCCGCTGGCGGAGTTGCGGCAGGACTGGTCGTGGCGCATTCGCGCACGCCAGCAATTGCCCGGATTGCCGCGAATTGCGGCTTTCATTGGCTTTTCATCGATCTGGAGCATGGGCCTACGAGTCTTGAGGTGGCCAGCCAGATTTGTGTCGCGGCGCTTGATGCAGGAATCACGCCGGTCGTTCGCGTTCCTGAAATTTCGTCGGCTTGGATCGGTCGCGCGCTTGATGGCGGCGCGGTCGGCATCGTTGTGCCGCATATCGATTCGGTTGCGGACGCGCGCAAGGCCGTCGACGCCGCACGCTATCCTCCGGCCGGCTCGCGTTCATTATCAGGTCTTTTGCCGCAGTTCGGTTATCGAGCCTTGCCGGCCCGTGAGCAAATGGAGCGATCCGAGGCGCTGACGTTCCTGATTGGCATCATCGAGACGAAAGAGGCGATTGCAGCCATAGACCGCATAGCCGCAGTGCCGGGTCTTGACGCGCTGCAGGTCGGCACCAGCGATCTCTCGGTCTCGTTGGAGGTGGCTGGCGAACTGGATCATCCCAAAGTGCAGGACGCCGTTCGTCGTACAATCGAAGCGTGCGCTCGTCACGGAAAGGTTGTGTGCGTCGGTGGCGCCTATCGTCCGGACTGGCTGGAACTCTATGCCGGCATGGGCGTGCGAATGATGCTGGTCGGCAACGATTTATCGTTTCTGGTTGACGCTTTGCGGCAGCGGGCTTCGCTTGCTGCGAAGCTAAGCACCGATAAGGCATAGCAACGGCATTTCACGCCCTCGAATTAGGCATTGCGGCTTTGCGTCGCTGGACGCACCTGCGCGATCGACTTGTGATGAGCGTGGGTTAAGACAATAATGATGCCGAGAATCTGCCGCGCATGAATCCGGTTCACGGATCGAGGTGGCTTAATAAATCCCGGGGAGGATTTCATGCTTTTTGCCGTATTGCGCCGCCATATCCACGTCGTGTTGGCGGGTGCCGCTCTCGGCGCCGTTGCTTTCGGCGGCGTGGCGCAGGCGCAGATGAAAGAAGTCAATTTCATTGTAGTGAACAATCTCTTCAGTACGCCTGCTTTTGTCGCCGCCGAAAACGGCTACTGGGAAAAGCAAGGCCTCAACGTCAAGCTCAAGCTGACCGCGAGCGGCCGTCAGGTGACCCAGGCGTTGCAAGCCGGGGAAGCGCAATTCGGTCACGCTGCGTTGTCGACCACCGTGGCCTCCGCCCGCGCCGGCGGCAACATGCTCACCGGTGTGATGCCGTATTTCAACGCTGCCGAATATATCGCGCTCGGCGGGCGCGCCATCATCGGCCGCAAGGACCGTGGCATCGACTCTGACAATCCCAAGAGCCTGGAAGGCAAGAAGATCGGCTATTTGCGCGGCAGCACCAACGACGTGTACCTGCGGCAGTGGTTCAAGAAAAACAAACTCGACATCGCCAAGTCGACATTGATCAATTTGCCGGTCGAAGACATGCCAATTTCCGTCACTCAAGGCGACGTCGATGCCGTGGTTCCGTGGGAGCCTTATACGGCGCAGGCGATCCGTCAACTCGGCGCCAATGCGGTCATCGTCAGCCGGGCCGAAGAGGGGCTGGTTTCCGACGTCGTCGGCGTCGTCGCCCATCAGGACTGGCTCTCCAAGAACTACGATCTGCTGGAGAAGTTCTCTACCGGGGTCGCGCAGGCGGCGCAGTTCATTCGGCAGAATCCACGCAAGGCTGCCGAAATCGACGCGCGCTACATCGACGGCATGAATATCGACGACGCCGTCGAAGGCTTCAAAACCTTGCACTGGGATCCGCGTATGTCGGTCTGTACCGTCGAGGGCACGCTCTCTGCTGGCAACGGCATGATCAAAGATGGCTTGATCAAGCAGGACAAACCGTTTGTCGCGGCGGATTTTATCGACGCAACGGTGCTCGACCGCGTGCAGCTAAAGCACCCCGAACTTTTCTCCGACCTGCCGCCATTGCCCAAAACAGTTGCCGATTGCAAAGGCAAGCTCGCGGAGTGAGCCAGCGACACACGATCACACCCGGGCGGCCACGAGGTCGTTCGACCCATTATCGGAAAAGACGATGAACGTTCCCGCTAATCCCGACAAAATCGTCGTTTCCGGATTCCGGCACTTCTTCGACACCGAAGACGGGCCGGTGCAGGCGACCGGTGTGATCGACCTCAAGATAAGCGCTGGTGAATTCGTGACGCTAGTCGGGCCGAGCGGCTGCGGCAAGACCACGTTGCTCAAGGCAATGGCCGGCTTCATCCGCCCGACCGAAGGCACCATCCATTGCGATGGCAAGCTGGTAAAAGAGCCCGGCCGCGAGCGCGGCGTCGTCTTCCAGGAGCTGGCTATCCTGCCGTGGCGGACCGTGCGCCGAAACATAGGCCACGGTCTCGAGATCGCAGGCGTCTCGAAAGCCGAACGCGAGCAAAAGGTGGCGCGGCTGATCGATCTGATCGGTCTTGGAGGTTTCGAGGACCGTTACCCACATGAACTATCCGGCGGCATGCGCCAGCGCGTTGCTGTAGCGCGCACCTGGGCTGCAGATCCGGACGTTATCCTGATGGATGAGCCGTTCGCGGCCGTCGATGCCATGACCCGCCTGACGTTGCAGGAGGAGTTGGGGCGACTCTGCGTTGCCACCAAGAAGACCGTGTTTTTCATCACCCACTCGGTTGACGAGGCGGTGTTCCTGGGCGATCGCGTGTTGGTGATGACGCGCCGGCCGGGCACGATCAAAGCCGAGATCGCGGTGCCGCGCGGCGCCGCCGGCGGCCGGGACTGGGAGAGTTTCACCACCGACGCCGAAATGCAGGGCATCGCGGAACGCGTGCTCAAGCTGGTGCGCGCCGAACGCGGCCTGACGCCGGCCGAAGAGGCCCGCGCCGTTGCGGCAGCGGGCGCATGAGCGTGGTCAGCGCCCAGCACGCGCCGGCCGCCAGACCCATGCCGATGCCGACCGGGTGGGCCGTCGTCGCGCGCCAGTTGCGCAGCGTCAAGATCCTGTTGCCGTTCCTCGTGCTAGTAGCGATATGGTGGGCGATCCAAACGGCCGGCAATTTCCCGGAACGCGTGCTGGTGTCGCCGCAGCGCGTCTTCGACACCATGGTGCTGCTGATCAGCCGCGGCGTGATCGCCGAATATGTCAGCACTAGTCTCAAGATTATCGGTATTGCCACCGCGATTTCGGTCTTGGTCGGCGTGCCGATCGGTTTCGCCGTCGGCGCCAATCGGTATGCAGCGCGTTCGCTCGAAGGCTTCCTGCGCTTTCTGCAAGGCGTGTCGGGCATCGCCTGGCTGCCGTTGATTATCATTTGGTTCGGCTTTACCCACACCACGACGTTGGCAGTGGTGATCTACACGCTGATCGTGCCGATCATTTTCAACACCATGATCGGCGCTCGCGCCATTCCGGAGCACTACGGCTTGGCGCTGCGCTCGCTCGGCGCGGGCCGGTTGCGATTGATCACCGATGTCTATCTGCCCGGTGCGCTGCCGAGCATCGTCGTGGGTTTGCGCCTCGGTATGGGCTACGGCTGGCGCGCACTGATCGCGGCCGAGATGCTGGTACGCCAGGGCGGCCTTGGCGATCTGATTTTCGGGGCGCGCACCTCGGGCCAGATCGACCGCATCATCGGTGGCATGATCATCATCGGCACGCTCTATCTCTTGATCGACCGGCTGCTGGTGCAACCGATCGAGAATCTGACCATCGCGCGCTGGGGAGTGTTGCGCAAATGAGCATGCAAGCTTCACCCATCGCAGCGACGTCGAATGCGCGGCGCGCGCTCGACCGGCTGACCTGGACCGTCGCTCCGGCGGTGCCGTTTGTGATCGTGTTCGCGATCTGGATTCTGGCGACCGACCTCCTGCAGCCGTCGAAGGAAACCTTGCCGCCTGTCTCCGACGTGCTGGGGGCGATCAAGGAATTGGCGCTATCCGGGCAGCTTACAACTAACGTGGTGGCGAGCCTGTACCGGTTGCTGCTCGGCAGCATGCTCGGCGTTATTACCGGGCTGATCGGCGGCGTGATCGTCGGCCTCAACCGCAAGCTCGCGGAGTCGCTCAACCCCATCGTGGTGTTCTTCAACGCCATCTCCGGCATCGTGTGGCTGCCGCTGATGATCACGTGGCTCGGCATCGGCACCGCGCTTGCCGTCTTCCTGATCTGGAATACGGTGTTTTTCATCGTGTTCCAGAATGCTGCGCTCGGCGTTCAACTAGTGCCGGAAGTCTACGAGCAAAGCGTACGCGCCCTCGGGGGCAGCCGCTGGCACGCCATGCGGACGGTCATTCTGCCTGGCGCGCTGCCTTACATTCTCACCGGCGTGCGCACCGGACTTGGCTTTGGTTGGCGTGCGCTGATCGCCGCGGAGCTGGTCGGCGCCGCCACTGGCCTCGGCACCATGATCTTCGACGCGGCCGAATACCACCGCTCCGATATCATCGTTGCCGGCTGCCTCATCATTGGTGTGATCGCCATCGCAATGGATCGCTGGCTGCTACTGCCAATCGAGCGGCGCACCGTGCTGCGCTGGGGTCTGGTTGCTGACGCCGAGAAGGAGCGCTGAACATGGTCCAGCGACCCAAGCCCGTTAGACGCCGCCTCTGGGCCAGCGCCGATGGCCGCCGTTTTATCGCGGGCGCGGCTGTGCTCGCCGTTATCCTATACGGCCAGACGGTCTACGGCATGGCCACGGCATCGAGCCGGCTCGACCCATCCCTTCGCAACGCCTCCGGCCCGAGCAACGTCGTCGTCGTACTCGACTTCTTGCCGGACCGTTTTCACAACGAGAGAGTCGCGCAGTACGGTACCTTCGCCGGGCGTGACGGCTCGCTCAATCGTCTGCGGCTGCGCTATGTCAGCCCCGATATGCTGCGCGCTCTGTCGGAGGTGGCATGGATCGCGCGCATCGAGCCGATCAAATGACTGCGCCCGCCTAAGTATTGTAATCTGAAACCAAAGGAACCCAAAAATGCACGCGTACGACAAGCAGATGCTGACCGTGGTCCGGCAGGGCAACATCGGTACCGACACCAGCTACGAGCCGCCATTACGGATCGGCTTTGGCATCAGCGACAAGACGGTGGGTGACGTTGCCAACGCCACGATGGGCCGCACCATTCTGGTGCCGGGTGCGGGCCCGAACCCGACGCATTACCACGCAAAAAACGACGTCTGCTGGTACATCCTCTATGGCAAGGTGAAGTGCTGGTACGCCAAGAGCGACGGGAAGGATCGTACCGAAGTGATCCTTGAAGGCGGCGATTTCGTCTACGTACCGTCAGGCGCGATCCATGTCATTTCCAACGCGTCGGAGACCGAGGAGGCGTCCTTGATCTTCTGCTACATCGGCGTGCCGAATACGGACGCGGCCGAGACGGTGTGGCTGCCCCATATGAAATAATGCAGCTGCCGCTGCAGATACGCCGCTAATATTTTTTTACAAGGAGCGACCCGATGTTCCGCCACATGGCAATTCTGAAATTCAAGCCCGACGCTAAGGAGGCGGATATCGCCGCTTACTTCGAGGCGTTCCCCAAGCTGATGGCTAGCCTGCCGGTGATCAAGGCCTGGAACATCGGCCGCAATCAGGGCGCTGGTGGTGAGACCCACGTCAAGAAGCACAGCTTCGCACCGAACTACGATGTCGGCTTGATGATGGATTTCGACACCGGCGCCGACTATCTGAAATATGCCGAGTCACCGGAACATCAGGCGTTTTTCGCCAAATATTGTGTGCCCATTCTGGCCGAGCGGGTGGTCGCGCAGTTCAAGAAGGACTGAGCCGCAGGTAACCGGCCATCGGAGGCCCGACGGCTGAAATTTCTGTCCGCGCTGCTAAGCCCAAAGCGGAATCCACCGCGCCGCCTGTGCGACGCAGATTAATAAGTGACTGAAATTAAAAGATAAATTGCTGTCGCCGCGTTGATGGAGAGCGCGCCCTGAACGGGAATCTGAAACGGATTCCGTGTGCTTACGCGGATCGCAATAAGCCCCTGTTGTACCGCTCGTTGCACTTTTTCTTCTGCTGTCTGTGGCGCGCCACGTCCAACACCCAATTTTGCTGTTTGTCGTCATACTCTGGTCTGGCAACTCGTGCGTGTGGGGCAAAAGCTGACTTCAGATCGGCTTAGCTACGATTGATAGCAACAGTCATAGGAAGGCTCGTCGTCACGGGCAGGCTACTTCGGGACGCTTTGGATAAATTTCATCACGATGTCGGTCGTCTCGCGCGGGTGTTCGACAAAGAGAATGTGGCCGAAGCCGCGCATCACCTCGAATTTCGCGCCGGGGATATTATCGGCGACGATCTTGCTGAGTTCGAGGGGGATGAGATGATCGTTCTCCGAGGTCAAGACCAGCGTCGGGGCTTTGATATTCGGTAGCCGTGTCGTGAATTTTGGCTCATTCTCCTGACCTTCCAGACAGCGCCCCCAGGCGAGCAGAGCCTCGACGAAGGCGAGGTATTGCTCGGCGGAATTCCGCCGGATATTTTCCTGGTTGGCCTTCATCTGCGCGTAGCCTTCATCCGAATTGATGAACTCCCGCGTCAGCGTCCAAAGGCCCATGTAATCAGCCACCTCGTCGCTCATTCCCAATTTTCGGATGAGGCGGGCGCGCAGTCCAAAATTCAGCGCCGCGGCGCGGTCAAGCTCGCTAAACCCGCCGACGACGGTAAGCGAGCGTACCAGTTCTGGGCGGTTCTCCGCCAAAGCGATCGCCGTAGCGCCGCCGAGCGAAGAGCCGACAACATGCACCGGGCCATGGCCGATATTCTCGATGACGTCGCCGAAATCGGCCGCCCATGACTCTACGCTGTAGGGTGCCTTCTTATCCGACCGGCCGACGCCCGTCGGATCGGCGGCATGGGTTTCGAATTGCTTGGCAAGGATGGGGGTCGTAAAGCGGTAATAGGTGTGGTCCATGCCGAGTCCGGGAATGAGCAAGATTGGCTCACCACTCCCTTGCGTCTCGACAAAGATGCGCCCCGACCGCGATTCGATATATGGCATTCCTCAGTCCTCGTATCTTCTAGTGGTTTCACCAACGAATTGTTTCGTTGCGGCGGTTGAACGGGCGAGCAGGCCGCCCTCAAATTGCGGCGAGCGCCTGACTGTAGAAACTCTCGTCGACATAGCGATCGGTCGAAGTCTTGCCGGACGTTCCAGCGTAATCGGCGCGTAGAGCGAGTACGTTTTCCATGCCGGCCAAATCGATCTTGGCGTCTTTGGCAAAGCCAGTTTTTGGATCGGAAATTTGCCAAAAACACTGTTCGGCGATGTCGGATTCTAAACCCATGCGCTTCTTGAGCAACTCGATCGACGCCGCTCGGTTTTTCGGGGCCAGCGCCCAGCGCAAGCCTTCGATATAAGCGGCGATATACTGCACTAGTGTGTCGCGGTGGCTCTCAGCCCACGCGCGTTTCACAAATCCCCCAGTCGATAGATAGGGACCGATAACGTTCAGAGGATCGTCAAGGACTTTGAGTCCCGCCTGCTGGGCAAAAAGATTGAACGGCAAATTCAGCATGGCGAAGTCGACTTTCGCCTCCTTAAGCGCGTCGAGACGGAACTGCGTGGCTCCGACCGATTGGATTTCATAGTCGTCTCGTTTCAGGCCTTTGCGCTTGAGGATTTCGTAGACGACAAGAGCGAATGCCGTATCGATGGCGTCAACCCCAAACGTCTTTCCCCGCAGGTCCTCATAAGAATTGATCCCGGGCTGGACGATCAGCTTGTTAAATCCATGGTCGAGACCGACCACGATGGCGACATCTTCGCCGGCGAGGTCGGTCATAGCGACGGCGTTGTCGATCGCGGAATGGGCGATGTCATATTCGCCGCCGGCGAGTCCGCTGCGCTGTTGCTGCGAACTTTTCGTAAAGGTGGTCTCGACCGCGAGACCGCGTTTTTCGAAGAAGCCGTTTTCTTCTGCCGCGAAGTTGGGGAAATTCTGGACACCGGGAAAAACAATGATGCGCACGCGCTTCAACTCAGCCTTCATCGCTGCCTCAAAATACTAGATGTCCGATGCAGTCACGATGACATGTCGTGAAAGGCTATTCAAGGCAGGGCCGCATCGCGATGTCGCCGCAGCAAAAAAGAGAGAAAATGATTGAGTAGGTGAAAGCACATCAGCGCAGCTCCATCGAAGTCGCCGTGGCCGGAAAAGGGCGCGGCGGAGCTTGCGGAGACACGGCTTTACAAACTCGCACAGGAAGGTGGTAGAAATAGCGAAAGGGAGAAAACAAAAATGACCGTCAGGTATCTCGTCGGCGCGACGTTAATTGCCGTAGGCGGCGTCTTCGGACTCCATACGAGCGCGGTTGCGCAACAATATCCGAGCAGGCCCGTTCACATGGTCATCGCGTTTCCGGCGGGAGGCACGCTGGACACGCTCGCGCGTATTGTTTCACAGAAGCTCTCCGATAAATGGAATCAAACGCTGCTCGTCGAGAACCGCCCGGGCGCGGGCGGCAATATCGGCGCGCTTTCTGCCGCCCGAGCGGCGCCGGACGGATATACATTGCACTTCGGTGCCCAATCCCTTGCGGTGAACGTTACGATCGCACCACAAAAAGACTTCGACCCCGTCAAGGATTTCGAGCCGATCATCCTTGTCGCGACTGCGCAGGATGTTCTTATGGTGCCACCGAGCTCGCCGTTTCAGTCGGTCAAGGAGTTGATTGATTTTGCAAAGGCACATCCTGCTCAATTGAACTATGCAACCTTGGGCCCTGGCACGAGCGCCTATCTCGCGACGGTGTTGTTCAGCGAACTTGCCGGGATCAAAATGCAGAACGTCCCCTATACCGCGGTCTCGCAAGCTTCGACGGACCTGATGTCCGGTCGCGTTTCACTTTTCATTCCGACGCTTGGCGGACACATCGGGCATATCAAAGGCGGGAGTGCACGAGCCTTGGCCGTATCCGGATCGGTTCGCGCCGATCAACTCCCCGATGTCCCGACCTTCGAACAGATCGGTGTGCCATTCGTCGCCGAAACAAGCTGGTACGGGATTTATGCGCCCAAAGGCACTCCGCCCGAGATCGTCGCGAAGATCAACCAAGATGTTAACGCCATCCTTGGATCACCCGAGGTCAAAGAGCGGAGCGCGCCGCTAGGCTTTCGGTTGCTCGGCGGCCCGCCGGAGAAACTTCGCGTCAAGCTTGAGAGCGAAATTGCACGCTGGGCGGAGGTCGCCAAAAGTGGTTCGCTTGCCGCCAATTAATGAGCCGATGACGCTCAGCCGACTTGACGGCGACTATTTCGCCGCCGACGCCTTGTCCACGAAAGTGTTGGTATAGGTCTGGGACAAGTCGACTTTCGCGGCGGCAACCGGCGGATTGAATTGTTTCAAGACCGCGTAGGCTGCTTCCGCGGCGCCTGGCTGAAAGCGGCCGTCCGGGGAATACATGGCCTTACTCGCAGCGATTGCCTGCGTATAGACGGTGAAATTGCCAAGCGCATATTCTGACGGCATCAGTTTGGCGATCTCCTCCGGGGAGTGGCTCGCGATCCACTTCAACCCGCGTACGAAGGCATTGACCACGGCCTGCGTGGTTTTTGGGTTTTTCTCGATAAAGTCGGACGACGCATAGACCACGCCACCCGGATAGGGGGCGCCATAGACCGCTTGCGTGCCTTCAGGCGTGCGGGTATCCGCGACCACGGTGATCAGCTTTTCGTTCGTCATGAGGCTCGCCATCGGGTCCGAGGTGACGATGGCGTCAATTTCCGCGCGACGTGCGGCTGCGACCGCTGTCGCTGTCGTGCCAGTGGAAATGAACGTGGCGTCGGTATCGGGATTGAGCCCATTGCGCACCAGCATATAGGCCGCCATGAATTGCGTGCTGGAGCCAAGGCTGGTGACACCGATCTTCATGCCTTTGAGATCTTTCTGGCCATGGTAGATCGACGCCTTCGGCGTCATGATGCCGAGCACGAATCCGGGATATCGGCCCATCTCCACGATGGAAATCACCGGCTGTCCTTTGGCTTGCATCTGGATCGAGTGGTCGAAGGTGCCGGTTCCAAAATCGGCGCTGCCGCCGATGATCGCTTGCAGGGTCCGCGCGCCGCTTGACACGTCGGCGATCTCGACGGTCAACCCGGCATCTTTAAAATAGCCAAGATGTTCCGTTACCGACAGCGGAAGATAAAACAGTGCCGACTTCCCGCCGACCGCAATGCGGATATTTGGCGTTTCCAGCTTATTGTCCTGCGCGGAAGCAAAGCCCGCCGTTGCCAGCGCCAAGGCGAGCGTCAGCCCAACACGGCGTGTCCAGATGTTCTTCATCGATGCCTCCCTTATTGATTGCTTGCTAACGACCGTTTTTGTAAATCTGACCGGCCGCGCAGAGTTAGTCTGCGCGGACGCCTCTGTAGCGCGTTAGTTTGGCGCCGGCTCGCTGGCGGCTGGAAGGCCCGCGCTGCGCGGTGCCGCAAGCGAGGCTTGCGGAGACATAGCTGAGTCGTTCAACTGGTCGCCGTTAAACCGGTGCCGGCACAGGTGCACCAGCACGAAGCAGGCGAGGGCCCCGATGGCGAGTGGCACGGCCGGCGCGATGAAGAGTTCGTAGGTCGGCAGCTTCATGGCGATCAACCAGGCTCCCAGCATCGGACCGACGATTCCGCCGAGGCGGCCGACACCAAACGACCAACCGGCGCCAGTGGCTCGAATGCGTGTCGGGTAGATGAGAGCCGACGTCGCATTGAGGCCCAGTTGTACCCCGAGAACGCAGAAGCCTGAAAAGAAGACAAATACGGTGACCGCAATCTGCGGCAGGCCCGGCAGGCCGACGCAGGCGACCAAGGGGCAACCCACGGCGAAAAACAGCGCGACCGGAATAAGCCCACGGCTGTCGATGAACCGGCTAACCGTCAGTCCGCCGATGACACCGCCGACGTAATAGCATGCCGTCGTCAACGCAGCCTGCGATGGCGAAAAGCCTTCGGCACGGAATAGAACCGGCATCCAACTATAGAGAAAATAGTTGGCGGTGAGGTTCATCCCGAACAACAGCCAAAGCAGCGGCGTTATCCAGTGGAGGCCGTCTTGGAAAAGTTCAGCCACGGGAACCGAGCCGGCACGCCGTGTCTCGGTGCTGACGAATTCGGTGTCCGGCGCGATCGCGAGGTCGGGCCGTACCCGGCGGACGATTTTTTCCATGCGGGGACGGGCATATTTTGGATCCTTTAGGCTCAGATATTTGAGCGACTCCGGAAGCCAAAAGAACAGCACGACCGATAGAATCAAAGGTACGACGCCGCCGATAATGTAAAGGCCCTGCCAGCCATAATGCGGAAACGCCGCGACAACCAACGCCGGTAGCGTGCTGCCCGCGGTGACGCCCATGAACATGAGCACGACTAGCGTCGCCCGGACGCGCTTCGGTGCGAACTCCGCATTCAGCGCGGTGATGTTCGGCAGCATTCCGCCGAGGCCGATGCCCGTGATGAAGCGGAGCACCATCAGTTCTGAGATGGATGTCGCTCCCGCACAGAACAGGGTAAATACCCCGTAGATGAGGGTGCCGAGGATTACCGTCCGGCGGCGGCCGATCCTGTCGCCCAGCCATCCGAGAAGAGGGGAGCCGACGACCATGCCGAGTGGACTGGCGCTGAACACGGGTCCAAGCGCCGCCGGATTGACATGCCAGGCTGAAATCAAGGCCGGCGCGCCATAAGAGGCGGCAAGGAGATCGTAGCCGTCCGTCAGCATGATCACGAAAGACAAGAACACGAGCCGGATCGTGAACGATCCGATTTTCTGCTCGTCGACGAGCCGTGTTACATCGATGACAGGGCGTTCCATAACATTCTCCCGTTAGATATTTTATTTTTGTTGATGCTCAATTAGTGGCTGCGGTCAGGCCCCGTTCAACAACCATCCGAATTTTTCCTGTGCCTTGCGCGCGACTTCGGGACTTGGCGTGTTCGCCGGCGGAAATTGGTCGCGCCAATGGTAGGGACGGCATGCGTTGATGATTGCGACCGAGTGGGTCAGGTCGCCGGCCTTGCGACGCTCCGGTGGCAACCGCGGATCCGCCGGTGAATCCCAGGAGCCTTCGATAAACTGAATGGACTCCTTTGGATCAGTCCGCATCAACATCGCCCAGATCAGTTGCTCGAGGTTTGTCACATCGATGTCTTCGTCGGCCACGACGATGTACTTCGATGCATATGCCGAACCGCCGCACTGAGCGGCGATCATGCCGGCCTGGGTGGCGTGACCCGGGTAGCTTTGCTTGATCGAGACGCCATGGAACATGCGCGCGGCGCCGACTTCGTGGCACCACACCTGCCGAACTTCAGGCACGCCGGCATTCATCATATTTTGTTTGATGATCGCCGAGCGCATGACGGCCCGATACCGCGCCATCTCGTCCGAACCCGCGCCCATGGGCGGCACGCCGACCAGGATTGGATCATTGCGGTGATAGATCGCCTTGATATCAATAACGACACATGGCTTGGCGCCGCCGGCGTAGTGTCCACACCATTCGCCGAACGGCCCTTCCACCAGCTTGCGGTCCGGATAGACATATCCCTCAAGCACGATCTCGGCAGCGGCGGGAATGGGCAATCCGGTCACCTTGCCGCGTACCATTTTTTCTGCGCGCCCGCGCAGTCCGCCGACCATGTCGAACTCGAAGGTCCCATAGGGCGCCTCTAAGCCTCCATAAAAGAAGGCCAATGGATCGCCGCCGACAACCATGGCTACCGGCATTGGTTCGCCGCGTTTGAAATATTTTTCACAGTGAATGGCGCCGTGGTGACCGGCCGCGATCAGGATGCCGACGGTGTTTTTGTCGAACACTTGGGCGCGATAAGCCCCGGCGTTGTACCAATTGTCTTCCGGGTCCCGCGTGATCGAGTATGTGCCCGTGCCGATATAGCGGCCGCCATCTTTCTCATGCCAGATTGGGGATGGAAACTTGAGAACGTCGACGGCGTCGCCCGTGAGAATATTCTCGAAGATCGGACCGTCTTCGACGATTTCGTGCGGGATCAATTTCGGACTGGTTAGGAAGGCTTCGCGATAGGCTTCGCTGAGCTCAAGCTTTGTCAGATGGTCGGGAAAGCCGAGGGTCATGTTGCGCCGCGTTCCCGCGAACATATTGAGAAGCAACCGAAACCCCTTCGGGCTCCCTGGGACATCATCGAAAATAACGCAGGGTCCATTATCGGCGCGCAGAATGGCTTCCGCGGCGAGCCCGATATCTTCCTGCCAACTCGCACCGGTGACGGTGCGGACTTCGTTCAGCCGCTGTGCTTCGGAAAGCCATTCCCGCAGATCGTTATAGACAATGCGGGACGCGTTATTCTTGGTCATATCGTTCTCCGCTCATGCCCACGCTGCGTTTGCGCCGGCAGCTTTCTCGGCAACCTTGGTCGATATGAGACCTCTGGCACCGCCGGTAACGAGTGCGACCTTCTTGCCTGCGAATTTAGCCATGTTCCGGCCGCCCGTTTGGTAAAGCAATTGCCGACGAAATGCGTCGAAGAAGCGCGGTCAACTCGGCCGCGACCACGTCCGGCACTTCGACCGGCGTCAGGTGCATGGCATGGGGAATGACGCGCAGCGACGCGTTCGGAAGTCGCTTTTGCATAGCCTGCGCCATCGCAACCGGTGTCGCATAATCTTCTTCGCCGACGACGATGTTGACTGGAACGTTCAACGAGGAAAGGCCCGCACGAAGGTCGGCGTGGCCGAGCATTCGACATGTTGCGGCGTAGGCGGCAATGTCGTTTGCCAAGAAGACGTCGACGCAGGCCTGTGTCGTCTGAGAATGCGCCTTCCGGAAAGCCTCGGTGAACCATCGTGTCACCTGGAAAGGAACGAGGGAGGCAATGCCTTCCTGCTCGGCTTTTTCGGCGCGTTTTTCCCACGCAGACGGGGCGTCCTCTCCGTACCAATCCGTGGTGTCTATCAGACCCAGTCCATCGACGCGCGCTCGATGGCGTGTCGCGAAGGCCAGTGTTGTACAGCCCCCCATCGATGCGCCGGCTACCGCCGCGGACGGCCAGCCTGCATGGTCAAGCACTGCCGCGAGGTCATCGCCGAATATCTCAATCGTATAAGGCCCCGGAGGCTTGTCGGAATCGCCATGGCCTCGACAGTCATAGGCGATGATCGAACAATCGGCGGAAAGACATCCGATCAGTCCGTCCCAGAACCTGCGGTCCATCGCGAGCGAATGCACCAGGACCAGACACGGACCCCTCGCTACGCCATCATATCGCGTACCACGGATGCGGACGCCATCTTTCGCGATAGCTTCGAATTCCGCGCCAACACGTCTGTGCACTTGCTGCGACATGATGAGTTACCCTTATGACGGGTTGACGCCAAGTTGCTTGGCCATCCAGTCCGCCGTTTGCGGCCGGTAGCAATAGGCGCGATTGTGGGCGACGTGATTTCCGTCCGGAACAATCAGGAGTTCGGTTGGACCGCTCGCTTCTGAAATAAGTCGCTGGGCATCCTCCGGCGGACAAAGCCGGTCCAGCCCGGCGCCCACGATGAACAGCGGGCACTCGATCTTCCCAGCGACACCGTTAAGCGATAACTCGGCCGCTTTCAGCTTAGCTTCGGCGTCGTCCGCGCTTTTGCTGCGAAGACGATAAGCGTCCTTCGTGAGAGCGGGGAGCTTGTCCCATAGCGCACCCCAATCGTAGGGCCCGCAAATTCCGACGCAAGCCTTGAGACGTTTCTCGAACGCGGCGGCGCGCGGCGCATAATAGCCGCCGAGGCTGAGTCCCCAAATGCCGATCCGGCTTGTGTCGATGTCAGTCCGCTTCTCGACCCAGTCGATCAGGATGCCGACAACCACTTCATAATCGGGGCGGATGGCGAAATCATATTCGGCCTCACCCTGGCCCGGTCCATCGACCGCGAGCGTGGCCATGCCCCGCTTCAAGAACGTCACCTGGAAAGAATCGAGTTCTTCTTTCGTGGAATCGAGGCCATTGCACATGATCACGAGAGGCGGCCGGCTGGAGCCGTTCGTGGGCCGGCGCAAAACGCCGGCGAGATACTTGCCTTCGTAGGGAATGAGAACGCGTTCGCCGGGTGGATCGAGATGCGGCAAAGCCAGCGAGTAACATTCGACGGCTTTGCCGTGTGCCGCCTGCATCTGTTCGGGGTCTTGCGAGAACAGATATTTTCCGAAGTGATAGCATGCCGCCGCCCGACCCAGATGCTCGCCGGCGCTCACGAACTGTTTGTCATCAAGGGCTTTCCGGCCCATTTTCTCATGAATCAAGCCTCGCGCAGACCAAGCGCGACACCAATCGTTCCAACTTTCGATCGACGATGTTACGTCCATAAAATCGCTGAACGTCACGCCGTTCGCGGTGTAGCGCGGGCCGAAATGCGCGATGGCGTGGGCAACTCGAGGGTCTTTCACTACTTCGTCTCCTGGATTTACAAACGGGTCGTTCTTAATGTTCGCTTTGACGGCGCAACTCTCGCCGCCGTCTTTTCAGAGCGCGCGTCGTTTGCGCAAAGCCGTGGTCCTGGTCGTTGATACTTTCGGCGTCGAAGAGGTAGTCGCCTTAGAACCGCGATTTCTGGCGGCGGCCTTCGCAGCGGCATCTATATGTTTGATGGCCGCGGCACGCGCGGCCTTAGGATTGCGCGCGAATATGGCCCGGGCGAGTTCTCTGAGCTCCGCGAGACTCTCGCCACCACGCTTGCTGTTCAACCGCGATGTGCTGCGTAGTTGATTGATGCGCGTGCTGAGATGGTCGAGGATGTCGCGCACGATCGCGTTTCGCGCGCCGGCGCAAATCACATCGTAGAACTTCTTCTTCTCGGACAGGATTTTACCAAAATCGTTTGAACGGTACGCTTGTTCGAGCCGGCCGATCGCAGTCTCAAGGGCGCGCGCGTCAATCTCGTTGCCTTTTTCCGCGAATTGTGCCGCGACGAGACCTTCGAGCGCTGCGCGGACCTGGTAGATATTGGCTGCGTCGTCCTCGCTGATTTCCGCCACGATGAGGCCACGCGGCACGGCGGTGACGAGCTTTTCAGCTTGAAGTTCGCGAAGCGCCTCGCGCAGCGAGGTGCGGCTAACATTCAGTTTTTGGCACAGCTCTTTTTCAACCAAGCGATCGCCAGGTTTCACCTCGCCGACCTCAATTGCATGTCGCAGTGCAATAACGATTTTGCGGCGCAGCGGCGCGGACTCCTGCTTAAGCGGGACAAGCGCGATCGAAACGACGTCGTTCATTCTTTTTCCGTGGCGGCGGACGTCCGCGGCATTGCTGAGCTTATTCGCGCTCGAGGCGCGGAACGGCCGGGACCATAGCGATTGTATTAGTGTATGACAATATGCTTGACATCCACTTGAGTGCCCGTTGTTATTGAGCTGCCTTTTGCAGGCCAATAAGCGACGGCCCAGTTTGTTGGGTTGGCGCGACGGCGATGCCCAGGGAGCAAAGAGAAGCGGGATGCGTTGGCAGCGGCCGTCGCTTACCCCGCCCGGTTCCGGGAGTGGGTCAATGACGGACAAAATATCGCGGCTGGCAAATCCTTTGTTGGGGATGCACCATGTCGAACGTCTGGCGGATTCGCATTCCGTAGCCGAGTTCTGCGAGACATGACCAAAAGCCCGTTTCGATCCTGGATGAGCAAGTCGATCCCGCGTGTGGAGGATGATCGCCTCCTCCAGGGCCGCGGAAAATTTCTCGACGACATTAAACTCGATCGAATGCTGGTGGCAGCATTTGTCCGCAGTCCGGTCGCGCACGCGATTCTCAAAAGCGTTAATCTCGACGCGGCTCGCTCCCTTCCAGGCGTCCGCGGCGTCTTTGCCTACGACGACTTACGACCGCTTCTGATGCATGATCGTATCCCGCTCGCTCTGCCATCGGGCGCGATCCGGTTTGACGTCGATCCGCCGGCCCTCGCGCATGAGGAAGTTTGCTACGTCGGTGAGCCGATTGCCGTGGTAATTGCTGAGACCCGTGCGATCGCTGAGGACGGGGTGGCGTTGGTTGAGCTTGAATTCGATGCGCTGCCCGTTGTCATGAACCCGCGCGAGGGCGTTGCCAAAGACGCACCGAAGGCTCGGCTCGACTGTCCGGACAATCTTGCAGCACGTCATGTGCTCAAATATGGCGACGGCGGGGCGGCGTTTGCCGCGGCGGGCCATCTCGTCAAAGACTGTTTCCACCTCAATAAAGGCGGCGGTCATTCGATGGAGCCGCGCGGCATCGTGGCGCGCATCGATGACGACGGTTTGCTGACTGTATGGGACAGTACGCAGATGCCGCACCGCGCCAAGGCGATCATCGTCAATGCGCTCGGCCTTAGTGAGGAAGAGGTGCGGGTCATTGCGCCGGATGTCGGCGGGGGCTTCGGGCCTAAGGCCGTTTTCCATCCAGAGGAATTGGTCATTCCGGCTGTCGCGTTGAAATTGCGGATGCCGATCAAATGGGCAGAAGACCGCTTCGAAAGCTTCACAGCCACCGTGCAGGAGCGAATTCAGATATGGGACATGGAGGCGGCCTTTGACGCGGAAGGAAAACTTCTAGCGATCCGCGGACAGCTCTTCCACGATCACGGTGCGGCAACGCCCTATGGCGTCGCGCTTCCCTACAATGCCGCGACGAATTTGATCGGCCCTTATGCGCTGCCGGCCTACGATCTCGAAATATTGATGTGCCTCACGAACATGGTTCCGGCGTGCCCGACGCGCGGCGCTGGCCGGCCGCAAGGGACGTTCGTGATGGAGCGATTGCTCGATCGGGCGGCGGACGAGCTTGGACTGGCGCGTGACGAGATTCGTCGCCGCAACCTTATCCCGCCGGGGCAGATGCCCTACACGATACCTGTCACCATGCGCGACGGCAGCACTATGACGTATGATTCCGGCGACTATCCGGAGTGTCAGCGGCGTGTGCTGGAAGCAGCAGGCTGGCCGGAGTTTTCCGAACGGCGTGACACGGCGCGGCGGGATGGCCGCTTCCTTGGCATCGGCCTGAGTAACTACGTCGAGGGGACTGGCCGCGGTCCGTTCGAGAGCGCGTCGATCCGGGTGGGCCCATCGGGAAAAATCATGGTGAGCAGCGGAGCGACGGCCCAGGGCCAGGGCGTGAAGTCGATGCTCGCGCAGATTTCCGCCGGCATTCTCGGCATGAATCCCAAGGATGTTCACGTCGTGGACGGCGACACCAATGCGACCGCGCTTGGGCTCGGTGCATTTGCAAGCCGCCAGGCAGTTACCGCAGGAAACGCGATCTATCTTGCGACCCTTCGCGTCGCCGAGAAGGCGCGCGCCATG
>Ga0265314_10001757_pt1 | contig 23395 bp, 19 predicted proteins | sample 4126metaG_FD_203106 | JGI IMG/M metagenome (GOLD analysis project Ga0265314, IMG submission 203106) | Rhizosphere microbial communities from Carex aquatilis grown in University of Washington, Seatle, WA, United States - 4-1-26 metaG | ecosystem: Host-associated > Plants > Roots > Rhizosphere >... | reverse complement strand
GCAGTGCAATCGTAACATTTATTGCAGGACTTGCCGCTAAAGGCTTGAACGTTTTGCGAATCCTTGGAATCAAAACGCCGCTGAAACGTGCGGGGGTCATTGGTCTCTATCTGCTGTCGCCTGTGGCAATTGTGACATGTCCAATAACTGGAGTTGGAACGATTCTTGCCTTTGCTGATCAGCACTTTCTCGCTTCAGTTGGGTGTGCTGCATTGTTTTTTACCTCGATCCTTGCACTGCTAAAAACGTATTCGTTGGGCAGGCGTGCCGAGAGACTAACCTTTGAGCTCATCGACAAGACTGAATTGCAGATGGCTTTGATTCGGAGACCGCGCGCTTGACCCAGTCCTCCCAGTCGCCCGCCACAAAATGGAGCCGCCGTTTGATTGGCTCCGGAGTTGTTGCGTTCATCCTCGCCGTCCTTTTCGTCGTTTTCGTACGAAAATTCACCTTTGCCGGCCCGGTGGCGATCGGACTTTTTTTGATTTCGCTGCGTTCGTCAAATATCGCGACGCGCTGCTCTTTCCACTTGGCGCATATTTGTTATTGCTCGCCGTGGTCAATTTGTTCATCCTGCGCCGCGATTTGAGCGTCCAGGAACACGCTTGAGGTAGTTTCTTCTGCCGGCTGAATTGCTTTATTCCACAGCCGCGGTCGCGGGCTGCATTCGATGGCGTTCGCGATTACCGGCCGAAACCTTTGAATCGTCCACGCCGGTTCCGATCACAACCGTGGCGAGCGAGCTCACGATTTCGTGCAGGTCTCCGGCCTGTCGCGAAAGTTCCTGGCTTGCGTGCGCGGACTGTTCCGCGTTGCGCGCGGCGGTCTGTGTGATCGAATCCATCTGCGAGACAGCGTTGTTGATCTGCTCGATTCCTTTCGCCTGCTCGGCGCTCGCTTCGGAGACCTGCCGGCTCAGTCCGGCTGCGCGCTTCACGGATTCTTCGATGCGGTTGAAAATCTCGGCGATCTTCGCCGTCACCACGACGCCTTCCTGCGTTTCCGTCTGCGAGGTCCCGATCAGTTCCGCGGTCGAGCGCGCTGAATCGGTCGTGCGCTGGGCGAGCGCGCGGACTTCGTCGGCGACCACGGCGAAACTCCGGCCGGCGTCACCGGCCCGCGCGGCTTCGACGGCGGCATTCAGCGAAAGAATGCGCGTTTGAAACGCAATCTCCTCGATGCTCTTCACAATCCGCGCCGATTCGTTGGCGCGCGCGTGGATGCTCTGCATGGTCTGCGACATGCGCGCCATGGCTTCCTGGCCCTGGCTGGCATTTTCGCGAGCTTCGGCTGCTGCGGAATTTGTCCGTTGCGCGTTTTCGGCGTTTTTGCCGGTCATCGCCGCAAGCTGCTCGAGCGACGCCGACGTTTCCTCGAAACCAGCGGCCTGCTCGTTCGCACCTGCCGCGCCTTCTTCGCTGAAGGTCGCAATCTGTTTCGATGCGCGCTCGACCTGCAGCGACGATTCGGTCAGCGTCGCGATCGCGGTGGTGAGTGGTCGGCTGATCGTGCGCGAGAGATACCACGATGCCAGCAGCGCCGCGATAAACGCGCCGGCCACCAGCGTCATCTGAGCCGCTTGGCTGCGCCCCGCTGTGATCGTCCCGGCGCTCAGTCCCTTCTCAGTCTCTTCGCGCAGTTTCACGCCGCCATCGATCACGCTCTGTTCCAGTGTGTGGATTCTGTCTTTCAAAACGTTCAGCTCCACCGCCGCGGCGGCCGTCGATTTCAACTCGCGTTCTTTGGCGTGCAGCAGCGCGTCTGTTGTCGGGCGAAGCACTTCGAGCGTGCCGGCCTTTACTTCCGCCGAACCAGTCGATTTCAATTTTTCCTGCAGGTCCTGCAACACCGTCTGGATCGATTTTCCGGCCGCGCTCAGCGCCTCAGCCGTCGGCGCGGCGGCCGCTTGTTCGTATTGGCCCGCCAGATCGTCGCACAGCAGGCGCAGCGAAAAACTGGCGCTGACCAAAGCGGCCGAACGTTGCTGTGACGTGCGCAGCGCCTCGAGTTTTGCCGCGATGCCTTCCGCGGAGCTGTCGAATCCGTTTTCGAGCTTTTTCAGTGACGCGTCCAGCGCGGCGCCGGAGGTCTGCTGCGGTTCCGTTGCGACGTGCCCCGCCGAATCGGAGATCGTGACCAGCGCCGAACGTATCGATTTCTGAGTGCTCGCCAGGTCTGAACGCGCCGAAAACACATTGTCGCGCACCGCGAGAACCGCGCCGATCTGCGCAATCACCGCTTTCAGCTTTTCGTCCTTTTCCGCGGCAAGCATCTCCTCGACACGCTTCTGTGAATCGGCGAGATCGCTGCTCTCCTTCGCGCGCACGGCAAACCAGCGAATCTCGCGCAGCGCCAGATGCATACGCAGCGCGCCGGCGTCGCTGCCGAGAGTTGCCAGGGTCTCGTTGGACTTGACGAGTTCCGCTTCCAGGCCTTTTTCCGCCTTGTCGATGTCGGGAATGACTTCCAGCACTTTGGAAATGTAATAATCCATCTGATACAGCGTTTTATTGACGAGCTCGGCATGTTCGCTCGCCGGCAGGAGCGTGATTTCTTTCTTGGTGGCTTTGAGCAGCTCGGGAATGCGCTTCTTGCATTGCGCCGAGTAATGGATGTCTCCGGCGAGTTCAAAAAGTCCCGCGAGTTCCGCGCTGTTCGCGCGCACTGACAGCGCGGCCTGGATCGTCGCCAGCGACGTGTCCTTCGCTTTTCCCAAGTCCGCCAGTTCCGTGTGAACGACGTTGCGGCTGGCCTCGGCGTTTTCCTGAACGGCTTGCATCGCCGTGCGCAACGACGCTTCCGCTTCTTTGCTGGCCTGGTCGGCGGCCGCGCGCGCTTCCTTATTGACGGCGTCCAGCATTTTGGCGCATTTTGCCTGCAAAGATTTCAAGTCGGCCGAAACGTTCAGTATGTCGCGTTGTTCCTTTGCGAGCGAATTCAGTGAGGTCGCAGCGTCCTGCTGTTCGAGCGCGCGCGCGCCGCCCGCTGAATTCGCCAGCCCGCCGACGGCCGCATCCACGTCGTCGGCCTTCCGCGCTTCTTGAATGGCCGCCACCGCGCCGCGCACTTCCGCGAGGAATCGGACCTGGTCGTTCTGCCGCGCAATAGAGTTGCTGGTGCGCGCTGCGGACTCTTCAAGTTCATGTCGGATCGTGCGGATGGCCTGGATGCCCACCGCGCCGGAGAGCGTGCTGATCAGCGCGCAGAGCAGGAATGAAAAAATGAGGCGCTTCTGAAAGTTCATTCGGAAAATGGAGTTCATCGCGGGTTCCCGGGTCGAGGTGAATGGCGCACTATACGCCCGCATTATTTTGGTTTCGTGAGGACTCTTCAAAGAAATGGTTCAGGCTTAAAAAATCAGGAACATGTGCAGCGGTTTTCGGGTTGTTGCTCCATTCCGCTCTTTCCGCTAAGGTTTCCTTACAAACAGGGAGCCCATCTCAGCCATGTCCGAAACCACCGCGCAGTCCGAAACCACAATTGATCATGTACTCAACAGCGGCCTGCGTTTTGTCGGAGAACGCATGGATCACAGCCAGGGCGTGGCGCTGGCTATTCGCATAGCTGCCGGAGCCAAAGACGATCCCGCGAACAAATTCGGCCTCGCGCATCTCGCGAAAGAGCTGCTTTTTAAAGGGACCAAGAAGCACGACGCGCGAAAACTTTCGGACGCCATCGATTTCATCGGCCTGCGCCACAACGAATACACGGCCACGGAAAGCACGGTGATGCAGCTCCGCTTTCTGCCCGAACACACGGAAAAAGCGCTGAGCCTGCTGCGCGAGGTTTTAACGCTTCCGTCCTTTCCCCAAAAGGAATGCGATACGGCCAAGACGCAGTCGATCCAGGAATTGAAGCATCTTGAAGACGACGCGTTTTCAAAAGTGTTCGTGATTTTGAAGGAACTTTTTTTCGGTTCCCAGTGGGGCCATCCCGATCTGGGCTCGGAGACCAGCGTGCCCGAGATTTCGCGCGCGGATATCCAGGGATTCTGGCAGGGCCATTACATTCCGCGCGGAACAGTTGTCGCCGCAGCGGGAAAATTCGATCCGAGCGTGATGTCGAAGGAACTTGAAACGCTTTTCAATCCCGGCGGCGACGCATGGCCTATTGAAACTCCGCCCGTGCTTCCGTCGACGCACATCCGCCAGCATCATTTCAAGGACAGCCAGCAGACGCAGATCGCCATGGCCTTTCCCGGCGTTCCGCACAGCCATCCGGACTATTACATTCTGCGCACCGCGGTCGGCGTTCTCGCCGGCGGCATGAGCGGCCGGCTCTTCACCGAAGTCCGCGAAAAACGCGCGCTCGTGTATTCAGTCGGCGCGCACACCGTTTCGTTGCGCAATCTCGGCGGGATCTACGCGTACGCCGGCACCACGACGCCGCGCGCCAAAGAAACGCTGGACGTCATAAAGAATGAACTCGCGCGCCTGGGCGACGGCGTTACGCACGAAGAAATCGAGCGCGCGAAAGTCGGCCTGAAGGCGCACATGCTGATGGATCAGGAGAGCACGTACTCGCGCGCCCGCGAAATGGTTGACGATGTGTTCTTCGAAGGCCGCATCATCCCGTTGAGCGAAGTCATCGGCCGGATCAACTCGGTGACGGTCGAGCAGGTCAAAGAATATTGGAAGGCCCATCCGTACGATCCGTACACGCTGGTGACGCTCGGCCGCGAAGCGCTGGAGTAATATGGACCGCGGGCGTCCCGCGCCCGCCTTTGCGATTCATATATATATAGAGAGGAGTACGAAATATGACTCCGAATAGGCCCACCGGGCTCACCCTTGTTGAACTCTTGGTTATCTTTGTGATTATTGCGATTCTTTGCGGTCTCATATGGTCCTCATTGCGCGTTACGCATTGCGAGATTTCAAGGGTCAGAAGTATGGTTCAATCCGTGAATGCGGCATTGGAACGGTATCAGGCCGATTTCAATGCGTATCCGCCAGAAACTCCCGGCAAAGATGGAACGGATATGGTGGAACAATATCTTCGCCATGAATTTAAAATTCACGGGATGAGCTACGGACCTTACATCGAACCGCGAGGAAACATTCCCTTCATTTCACCGCAGGGCGGTCGTTACGTTTACACGTTGGTTGATTTCGGGAAAGGACCGCAGCCGTTGATCGTCGATCCCGGCCGAGATCGGCAACTCGGCGGAACGATCGATCCGAAAAAAGGTTTTGTGCCCGACAATTCCGGCGCGGACAAAGACAATCTTTACTCCATCGATCCGAAACCCTGACAAACATCAGTTGAATCTCAAGCCCCTACCCGCGACAAATAACCGCGGCACGCACGCTGATCACACTCTCATAAAGGGCTCACCATGATTTTAGTTCTTCGCGCTGGATCGACCAAAGAAGAGGTTGCGCACGCCGAGAAGCGCCTTAAAGAACTCGGCCTCGAGCCGCACACGCTGTTCGGCGTCGAACGCACGGTCATCGCCGCCATTGGCGACGAACGCGTCACGACGTCTGAGGAACTTGCGTCCATCGCCGGCGTTGAACGCGTGCTGCCGATCCTCGCGCCCTACAAACTGGCGAGCAAAGAATTGATGCCGACGCCCTCGGTCTTCGAGATCGGCGGTGGCGAGTGCCAGGTCAAGCCGCACAAGAACAAGGTCGCGTTCGGCGGGACGTTCATCCCCGTCATCGCCGGACCGTGCTCGGTGGAGGGACGCACGCAGATCATCGAAGTCGCTCACGCCGTGAAAGAAGCGGGTGCCACCGCGTTGCGCGCCGGAGCGTTCAAGCCGCGCACGAGTCCCTACCAGTTTCAGGGCCTGGCTGAGGAAGGCCTTGAATATCTGGCCGAAGCGCGCGAAGCGACCGGCCTGCCGATCGTCACTGAAGTCATCACGCCGACCGACGTTCCCCTGGTGGCGAAGTACGCCGATTGTCTGCAGGTTGGCACGCGCAACATGCAGAATTTTTTGTTGCTGAAAGCCTGCGGCGCATCGCCGGTGCCGATCCTGCTCAAGCGCGGCATGAGCGCCACACTGGAAGAATATCTGCTCGCCGCCGAGTACATCCTGGTCGCCGGAAACAAGCGGGTCATGATGTGCGAACGCGGCATCCGCACATTTGAAAATCACGTTCGCAATACGTTTGCGCTCGCCACCGTGCCCGCACTAAAAGAGAAGACGCACCTTCCGGTCCTCGCCGATCCCAGTCACGGCACCGGCAAGCGCAGCCTGATCGCGCCCATGACGAAAGCCTCGATCGCCTGCGGCGCCGACGGAATCTTAATCGAAGTCCATCCCGATCCGGAGAAGGCGCTTACCGATGGCGCGCAGACGATGTCCGTGAAGGAGTTCGCAAAGCTGATGAAGGAGTGCAAACCGGTGGCAGAGGCCGTTGGTCGAACAATGTAAACCGCATCGCCAGAACTTGGGTTGGGAAATAAAAAACGCCGCTGAAAAGCGGCGTATAATCTGAAAATACGAGAGAGACTACTTCCCCAGTTTCTTCTGAATGTCTTCCCACGGCGCCTGGAAGATTTTCACCTCGAGGCCGGTCTGGGTTTCGATCAGGCGGGTGACGCTCTTCTGGGATGGGTTGGACATCGCCACGCAGAGCATCTTTCCGAGTTTCTCAAACGCAATCACTTCGTGCTGGCGGCAGAAATCGACGTCCAGCAGCGCGGTCGCGTCTTTCTGAATCGGGAAAAAGCGCAGGTAGACGCGAGGTACATGCGTCTGTTTTTTCAGCGCGGCGGCCAGTGCGTCGGTCGACAGCCCGGCTTCATCGCGCAAAATGCGGCCAATGGGAATGAAAGATTTTCGCTGGGCGGCGAGCGCCTGGTCTAATTTTTCACGGGTGACAGCTCCGGCGGCGATGAGCACTTTGCCGAGCGGATCGGATTCCCGCTTCGCAGCGGAAGGCCCGTGCTCCTCTCCACTTCCAGGAGCCGGACGAACAGGAGGGATTCTGCGCGGGGTAGCCATAGCTTTAGACTTAACACCACAGAGCAAAGTTGCAAGAGCATTCAGCCAAGTCCGACCAACGTTTTTTATCCTGCACTTTAAGTGCCAAAGGCGCATATCCTTACAATTACCGCTTTTCGCGTTCAGCGGCCTCTTCACACGTGTTGAAAAAGGGTTGACAGGGTCCGGCGCGCGGGTTAAAAGTTAGCCTTGGCTAAGTTAGCCGTGTGAAACTTCTGGCGGGAGCGGGAAAAATCATGCAGGCGCAAACGCAAACCAAACGCCGCCGTTCGGCGGCCCGCTCGCAGCCGCCCGCGCGCCTCTCCGCGAACATGGAAGATTATCTTGAAGCCATTTACAAATTGGCCGAGGAGACCGGCGTCTCGCGCGTCTCCTCCATTGCCGAGGCGCTCGGCGTTAAACGCCCCAGCGTCTCGAAAGCGCTAAAACGTCTGCAGCGAGAAGGACTCGTCAGCCACACGCCTTACGGCGGCGCGGCGGTCACGTTGCGCGGCAAGCAGGTCGCGCAGGCGCAAGTCCGCAGCCACCGCGCGCTCACGCGGTTTCTCGAACAGGTCCTGGCGCTCTCGCCGGAACTGGCCGAGCACGACGCCTGCCTGATGGAACACGCCATCAGCCACGAAACGGTCGAGCGCCTCGTCTGCTTCATCGATTTTCTCGAACGCCACGGCGGCAGCGTGACGAACGGATTCCAGGATAGTTTGAACGACGGAAATCCGGCGGCTCAGAAGCCGAAGCGCAAGCGCAGCACAAAAGCGTCGCCGGGCGTTGTGGCAGGTCCCGGGCGCGTCTGGACGTCCCGGGTGTAAATGATCTGCGAAAAGGAGAGCCGCGTTCTTTTTTAAACAGTGAGTTAGCCAAAGGAAACTTAACGAGAGGCACATCGAACATGAACATGACCGAGAGTTGGGCTGCGTAAAATGGACAGCAACAATATCGATCCATCGGTCGATCTGCATCCGGCGACTGAGCCGGGCTGGCGGCAGCGCGCAAACGAACCGAGCCTGCCGGAAGCGCACCGCTCGGTGCCCATTCCAAAGGGCATGAATTTCTGGCGCAAGCTGTTTGCGTTTTCAGGGCCTGGATTTCTCGTCGCGGTCGGCTACATGGACCCCGGCAATTGGGCGACCGACATCGCGGGCGGCTCGCGGTACGGTTACGCGCTGCTGAGCGTCATTTTCATCTCAAATTTCATGGCGATCCTGCTGCAATCGCTGTGCACGAAACTCGGCATCGCCACCGGACGCGACCTGGCGCAGGCCTGCCGCGATCATTATTCAAAGCCCGTGAACATCTGCCTGTGGCTGCTGTGCGAAGTGGCCATCTGTGCGTGCGATCTGGCCGAAGTCATCGGTTCGGCCATCGCGCTGAACCTGCTTTTTCATATTCCGCTCGTCTGGGGCGTGTGCATCACGGCGCTCGACGTTCTGATCGTGATGTACCTGCAGCACTTCGGCTTCCGCTATCTCGAAGCGCTGGTGGTGATGCTGATTCTGACCATCGGCGGATGTTTTCTCGCGGAGATTCTGATTTATAAGCCGGAGTTCTCTGCCGTTGCGGCGGGAATCGTGCCGCAGGCGGCGATCCTTCACGATCCGAAGATGCTGTACATCGCGATCGGAATTCTCGGCGCGACAGTCATGCCGCACAATTTGTATCTGCACTCGTCGATCGTGCAGACGCGTAAATACGAACACACACCGGAAGGCCGCAAAGAGGCCATCCTCTTCTCCACGATCGATTCGACACTGGCGTTGATGTTCGCGCTTTTCATCAATGGAGCGATTCTCGTCGTCGCCGGCGCAGCTTTTTATTCCAAGGGCGAATTCGCCGTCGAGAAAATCGAAGACGCCCACAAATTGATGACGCCGATCCTGGGTGGGGCGTCGGCGGCGATTTTTGCGCTCGCGCTGCTGGCGTCGGGGCAGAATTCGACGCTGACGGGAACGCTGGCCGGGCAGATCGTGATGGAAGGTTTCGTCAATATCCGCATCCGCCCGTGGCTGCGCCGCTTGATCACGCGGCTGTTCGCTATCGTGCCGGCGGTGATCGTCACGTTGGTTTACGGCGAGAGCGGCACTGAAAACCTGCTCATCTTCAGCCAGGTGCTGCTAAGCCTGCAGTTGCCGTTCGCGATTGTTCCGCTGATTATTTTTACAAGCGAAAAGGCCAAAATGGGCGAGTTCGCGAACGGAGCTTTTATTAAGATTATCAGCTGGACTGTCGCGGCAATCATTATTGTCTTGAATGTCATTCTGCTTTTGTACATGGCGGGCGTTTTCAAAACGCCGGAGTGATTCTGAAGCGTCTTCTTTTATACGGAGAGGGACCATGTATAAAAAAATTCTCGTGGCGCTGGAGAACAGCAAGGCCGATCAGACGCTGATCCCGCACATCACTGAGCTGGCGCGGCTGCTGGGCTCCGAACTGCATCTGGTCCACGTCGCCGATGGTTGGGTCGCGCGTAATTACAACCAGCTCGCGCTGGCAGAATCGGAAGAAATGAAGGCCGACCGCGCGTACCTGGACGAGACCGAAGCCGTTCTGAAAAAGTCCGGGCTGAAAATCTCGACGTCGCTGGCTCTGGGAGATCCGCCGCGCGAGATTCTGCGCGCCGCCGAGCGCGAAAAGTGCGATCTGATCGCCATGACCACGCACGGCCATCGCTTAATCGGCGATCTGATCTACGGGAGCACGATCGAAAAAGTCCGCCACGCGTCCGCAATTCCGTTGCTCGTTGTCCGGGCGATGAACCTTTAAGCTGAGGGGCAAATATGAAATCGATCACTGCCTGCGTTCTGGCGCTGCTTGGAGCTGCCGCCTGTGCCGAAGACGCCGCACCCGGGCCGGCCGAGCCGCCCGGCCGCGAACTGCTCATGCCGCGCGACGATGTGCCGGGCGTCGGAAACTTCGCGAAAGTCTCCGACGTACTTTTCCGCGGCGAACAGCCGACCGCCGAAGGCATGGCGGAACTCAAGAAGATGGGCATCAAGACCGTCATCAATCTGCGCGCATTTCACAGCGATCGCGACGAATTGAAAGGCACCGGGCTGAATTACGTGCACATTTACTGCAAAGCCTGGCATCCCGAAGAGGAGGATGTGCTCGCGTTTCTGAAAGTCGTGAGCGATCCGAAATACCAGCCGGTCTTCGTGCACTGCCAGCACGGCGCGGACCGCACGGGGATGATGTGCGCGTCCTATCGCATCGTGAAGGCGGGTTGGGCCGCGACCGACGCGGCGAAAGAGACGCACAACTTTGGCTTTCACCAGATCTTCAAGGACATTCAGAAATACCTGCTGACGATGAAAGCCGAGGCGATGGAAAAACTGCTCGAATCTACGCCGCTGCCCAAAATCGATGTGGTGAAATGATCGTGGGTTTGCACTCATGAAACCGCGCCGAACTCTTCTAATTCTATGGTCCCTGTGCGCGCTGCCGCTTTGGGCCGCGGAGCCGATTCCCGCCCAGCCGTGGGAAAACGCTTTGAAGGACAATCCGCGCGCGGACGAAAAGCCCGCCGAAAAACCCGAGGAAAAAAAGCGCCGCGCCGAAGTGATGCAGGACAATTCGTTCCTGGTCGAGGAAGCGTACAATCAGGAGCCCGGTGTGGTGCAGCATTCGTTTCTGTTCAGCTATGCCGTCAACAAACTGCGCGGACCGGACGACCGCTCGTTCAACGCGACGTTCACGCAGGAGTGGCCCGTCGTCAGCCAGCGCCATCAACTATCGTATTCGCTGCCGTACAATTCCGTCTCGACCGGCGGGCCGCACGACGATGGCGTGGGCGATGTTTTCCTGAATTATCGCTACCAGCTCTTGTTCGAATCCGACACGCAGCCTGCCTTCGCGCCGCGAATCAGTGTCATTCTTCCGACCGGCGACAAGAAAAAAGGTTTCGGCAATGAAACCGTGGGCTATCAAATCAATCTTCCGGTGAGCAAAGTTCTCTCCGACCGCTGGACGGTGCATTTCAATGCCGGCGCGACGGTGTTGCCGCGCATCAACGCGGCGATGGATGCCGGCGGTTTCTCGAAAAAGCGCACGCTGACCGGCTACAACATCGGCGCCAGCGCGATTTTCGCGGTGACAGAGCATTTCAACCTGATGTGCGAATTCATCGGCAATTCAAACGAGCAGTTCAACGGCAGCGGCCGGATCACGCGCAGCTTCGCGCCGATTTTGTCGCCCGGAATGCGCTATGGGATCGATCTGCCGAAAACGCGAGACGCGCAGCTCGTCTTTGGCGTCGGCGCGCCGATCGGCCTCAACCACACCGCGCCTGATTACGGCGTCCTCGGCTATATTTCATTCGAACACAAATTTTAGAATGCGCCGGTTGCTGGTTGCGGTGTGCCACTGGTGGCTTGTCCACCAGTGGCACACTCCAGATCACGACGTACAAAAGCGGGCGGGACGCCCGCACCCCATAAACTACTCGTACACGAACGTCGCGGTGGCTTTGCAGGGTTTGTTGGCGAGGGTGCGGATCCAGTGGGCCTGGTAGCCGGCGGGGAAAGTGTGCGTCACGGTCTGGCCGGGCGGGACGGTGATCGACTGGTACGCGACCCAGCGTTTGTCGCCGACGTCGACTTCGAGCGTGATCGTCACGGGTTCAGCGCTGTCATGTGAGAGCTGCACGGTTTTTTTATCGTAGCCGGTCATCAGGAACGGGTCGGACGCGACGCCGGGTTTCACCGGCGAGTTCAGCCACGTGCTGCCTTTGCCGATGGGCTTGCCGAATTTCCACAGGTCGTCGATGTCGCCGAACCAGAGACCCATTCCGTTGTCGGCGGCGAAATAATGGCCGTCCTTCACCGCGTCTTTGCGCGTGCCGCTCATCACAAGCAAACCGCGCCATGAACAGTAATCGACGATGCGCTTGTTATGGGTGCAGAGCGGTTTCAAGCTCGCGACGCCGCCCGAGTTTGTGCGGGGGAGAATGAAGAAGCTGCCGCCGGCGTTCAGCAGCGAGCGCTCGGTGACGATTTCGCGCACGGCGCGCGATCCGCCCCACGACGCGTCTTTGTCGAAGAGATCGTTGGCGCGCGGAAGGCGGAAGCGATTCGTGCCTTCGTTGAGGATGATCGAGGCGTCGTCGCTGGAGATTTGCGACTTGATGGCGGCTTTTTCCTTGAGGAATTCGGCGCCTTTGTCGGTTTCGGGAAGCGGGGTGAATTTCATGTCGGGGGTGACGCGGAAGAATTGCGGCACTTTGGATACCGTTGAATCGGAGGACGATTTTTCCTCTGTCGCACGGGCAGCCAACGGCAGGCTGCCCGTGGCACACGAAACGGCTTCGAAGGCGAGCGTTACTTTGTTGTCGCCTTCGCAGCGCATCAGGGCGTGCGTGAAGGCGCCGGTGTCGCTGACGTCGGCGAGCGATTGGAAAATTTTGCGATCCTCGACCGCTCCGCCGCCGGGGCCGTAATGGAAATACGCGGTGAGCTTGCTTGCGTCTTTGTCGGGCGTCAGGCGAATCCATTGCGCGTCGAGATCGGCGGGGAAGATGTGGAAGGCGTAACCATTCGCCGGGACGGAGATCTTTTTGTATTCAGCCCACTTGCCCAGACCCTGCGCATCGATCTCGATCGTAACATTGATGGGGTAGGCGGAGGTGTGCGAGAGGTGCAGCGTGCGCTGCGTGTAGCCGCCGAAGAGATACGGCAGCGACGGCGTGTTCGCGGCGACATCGTCAAGCACCCACGGGCCGCCGAAGCCGGCGGGGCGGCCGCATTCGCTGAGTTTTTCCCAACTGCTGAACCACAGGTTTGAGTTCGATTGGCCGATCAGCGAGTTGCAGGTGTCGAAACCTTTGGTTTCATAAAATCCGTCCTTTGCCGTATCGTCGCAGCCGAAAACGAGGCCGCCGCGCCAGGCGGTGACGTCGCCGGTGATTTTCGCATAGTCGCCGATGGGTTTCAGCCCGCCGATGTTTGCGGCGCTCATGGTTTTAGGAAATTCGAACCAGCCGCCGTGCATGTTCATCAGGAATTTTTCAGGTTGGTTGGACTGCGCGACATTGCGGATGCGCGGCCATTCGGTGTGCCAGCCGTGCTTGCCGTCGTATGTGTAATCGGCCTTGGGCAGGCGGACGGTGCGCCACTGGCCGCCGTCGAGAATCTTGAGCATCACCGAGCGCAAATCCCAGCCGATCGACCAGATCGGCGCGTCGGGAGTCGGCGAGCCGGCGATGCCGCCGGGGCCGGTGACTTCGGTGAACTGATGGCGCTCGAGAATTTCCCAGTTCTTGCCGTCCCACTGCGCGAGCACGCCGGCGTCCTCGGGACTTTTCGGCGGCTCTTTCGCAAGCCACTCGTATTTTTTCGTGCCGACGTGGTTCTCGCCGTTGTTGCCGATGACCAGGCGGCCCTGCGACGTGTACGCGCCTTTACCGTGCCAGCCGGGGACGGGCTTTTCGAAGAGCCGGTTGATCTCCAGCGTGTGGACGTTGACTTCGTAGATCTGGCCTTCCATGTCGACGAAGTAAACCATGTTCGCGGGATCGCTTAAGTGGCGCGCGATCGCGGTGAGACGGCCGGTGAGTTTTTTGATGTCGGCGGTTCGAACGGCGCCCTTCTCATCGATGAAATACGGTCCGATGATGAGCTGCTTCGATTCAGTGTGAATCAAGCGGCAGGCGTGCGTGCCGCCGACGCTCTCGCTGCGAATCTCGCGGTTGAGCGACTCGTCGATGGCATAGAGTTTGTCGTCGCTGCCTTTGGGCTTGTGCGGCGGGTAGGTGATCACCCACAATTTTCCGGCCCATGGAACGACCGCGCCGGTGCCGCATTCGCCTTCGCTGTTCATCATCGCGAGCGAGGGATAACGGCCGCTGATCTGGAGCGGGGTGTCTTCCGCTTTGGCGGAATGGACGGTGAGCGTAAGTAGCAGTGCTGCGAGTAGAAACGGCGAAGGGGAGAATGGGCGGGACGGCGACTGCGGCATCGAGGTGCTCTCCTTATTAGATGACATTGCTATCATCTAATAGTCTTAACGTGGCCAAAGCGTACGAACAATCATGCGTATATTGCATTATTATTTGCGTGGAGTGTAAAAAATATAAGGTTAGATCCAGAAGCAACTTGGAAGATAGTTGAAAAATCTGAGTCCACTTTCGACGAGGCAAATTGTTATAGTTAGTATAGGGGAAGAGAGTCCGCCAGCCTTTCGATATGGCAATGAAATAGCGCTTCTATCGCCAGATCCGGCTAAAATACCGAAAAACGGGTCATTTTGACATGGTTTCTCGTTGCGACGGGAGTCATGCCGGTTTAGATTGGCGATAGAAGGCAGGTGTGTTATGGCGGTTGCCCCGAGACAAGCCCGAACGGTTCTGCTCGTTGAGGACCATGAAACGACGCGAATCACGCTCGCGGGAGTCGTCGAGCGCGAAGGATTGAAAGTGACCGCGGTGGCTTCGGCCGGCGCCGCGCGCGAGAAATTGCGCGACGAAGAATTCGATGTCGTTATCACCGATCTGCGCCTGCCCGACGGTGACGGGATGGAGATCCTGGACGAAACCAAGCGGCTCTCGGCTGGGTCGCCGGTGATCATCATTACCGGTCACGGCAGCGAAGAGACGGCCGTTCAGGCGATGAAAAAGGGTGCGTTCAATTATCTGTCGAAGCCGATCGATCTGAACCGGCTGCGCGCGGAATTGGAAGGCGCGCTGAGCTGGCGCAAGATCCAGCTCGAAAATGCGGAACTGCAACAGGAACTGCTCACGCGACGGCGCGGCGACAGCGAACTGATCGGCGTCTCGCGCGCCATTCAGAAAATCAAAGACAAGATCAAGCAGATCGGGCCGACTCACGCGACGGTGTTGATCACCGGCGAGTCGGGCGTGGGCAAAGAAGTCATCGCCGGCGCGCTTCAGGCGGCGAGCGACCGCGCGGGAAAGCCCTTCGTTAAAGTGAACGTGGCGGCGCTGCCGCGCGAATTGCTGGAAAGCGAACTGTTCGGCCACGAACGCGGCGCGTTCACCAGCGCGGTGCGCATGCGCAAGGGGCGCTTTGAATTGTCCGACGGCGGCACGCTGTTCCTCGACGAAATCGCGGAGTGCCCGCTGGAAGTGCAGGTGAAATTGCTGCGCGTGCTGCAGGAACAGGAGTTCGAGCGCGTCGGCGGTTCGGAGACGATCCGCACGGACGTGCGGATGATTTTCGCGACGAACCGCGATCTGAAAACGGAAATGGCGGCCGGGCGTTTCCGGCAGGATCTTTATTTCCGCATCAACGTGATCCAGATCCCGGTGCCGCCGTTGCGTGAACGAAAAGACGACATCGAAGTGCTCGCCCCGCATTTTTTGCGCGAATTCAACACGCGCGAGGGCCGTGCAAAAGCGATGCCGCCGCCGGTGCTGGATGTGCTGCTGAAATACGACTGGCCGGGCAACGTGCGCGAACTTCGCAACGCGATCGAGCACGCATATTTGCTCTCGCCGGGAGACGAATTGACGCCGGACTCGCTGCCGGAAGATATTCTGGAGAAAACCGGCGTGCCGATCGCGACGCCGGCGAAAATTTCTGGAGTGGCAGCCGCCGCAAGTGAAACAGGCGCGTCCGCAAGCAGCGACGGGCAGAACCTCACGGTGCCGCTGGGGATGAAACTCGACGATGTGGAACAGAAATTCATTCTCGCCGTCTACGACAAAGCGAAGGGCAACAAGACGCTGGCGGCGAAGATGCTGGGAATCGGATTGAAGACGTTGTATCGGAAACTGATGAAATACGGTTTGGAAACGCCGGGCGCGGAGCAGGAAGAAGTGGAAGTAGCGGAAGAGAAGTAAGCCGCGACCGGCCGGATATTTTTTAACGCTGCACCGTTCGTTATTCGAGCGAAGGAGAAACTGTGTACAACATCGTCATCGGCGTGCTCTTCATCATCGGCGGCTTGAGCGGAAAAATGGTGCTGAAAGGCACCGACAGTTCGATGGGACTGGCGCTCGTCGGATTCCTGATCGCGGGGTGGGGCGTGTTTCAGATGATGGACGCGCCGAAACCGGGCGCGGTCAAACGCAAGACGCGCGGAGGCGGCAAGCCGGCCGGCGGCGGAACGCCCGCGGCGGCGAAGAAGAAGAATCCGTTCAGGAAATAACGCCTTAGGCAAAATAGTCTTTCCCTGATTCGGCATCCGCGTCGTGCCGATACCACGAGTTATGGCTTTCGAGACCGAAGTCGCGACGTTTGTGGAGTACCTGCAGATCGAGCGCGGGTTTTCGCCGAATACGGTGGAAGCGTACGCGCGGGATTTGAAGGCCTTTGTCGAGCATCTCACGCTCCGCGGAATCGCCTCGCCCAAGGCTGTGGATTTGGATGCGGTGGCGACCTTCGCGGCATTCTTAGGCAAAAGCAAGAAATACAAATCGTCGTCGGCCGCGCGGTCGCTCGCGGCGGCGCGGACGTTTTTGCGATTCCTCGTTAATGAAGGGGCGCTGGTGAAAGATCCGAGCGCCGGCGTTGAAACGCCCAAGCAGTGGCGGCGGTTGCCGCATGTGTTGTCTCAGGAAGACGCGGAGACATTGACGGAATCGCCGGTGAATCAGAAGGCAGAAGGCGGAAGTCAGAAGGCGGGCGGGGGCGACGGCGAGCCCCCCCCTGGCCCCCCCTTATTAAGGGGGGGGAAACGGAAGAGAAATCGCGGCGTTCAACTGCGCGATCATGCGATTCTGGAATTGCTGTACGCGACGGGGATGCGCGTGAGCGAACTGTGCAATATGCCGCTGAACGCGCTCAACGCGGAAATGGGAATCGTTCGCGTGACGGGAAAAGGTGAGAAGACGCGGCTGATTCCCGTCGGCCGCGCGGCGATGGAAGCGGTCCGGAAATACCTGGTGCACGTGCGACCGAAAAAGTCGGGCAAGAGCGACGGTGGAAGACTTTTCTTGAGCAAAGGCGGGCAGCCGATGAGCCGCGTCGATGTCTGGGCGCTGGTGAAGCGCCACGGCAAGGCCGCGGGCATCGCGGGGAAATACAGTCCGCACACATTGCGGCATTCCTTCGCGACGCATCTTCTGGAAGGCGGCGCGAACTTGCGCGCGGTTCAGGAGATGCTCGGCCACGCGGACATTGCGACGACGGAACTCTACACGCACGTCGACGCCAAGCGGCTGCTGGCCGTGCACAAAAATTATCACCCGCGCGGGTAGTGATTTGAATCAGTGCCGGGTCAGCGACACGCCGGTCTTGCGGCCGGACTTGATGTCGACGACGGCCAGGCGCGTGTATTGCAGCTTCGTGCCATTGTTATCTTCGATCTGTGCGATGATGCGTACAGTCGATCGCGTTTTTCCGGCGGCGAGCACTCCGGCGTCTTCGAGCGCCTTGCGCAATTTGAATCCGGTTCCAGTGAACATGAAACTCTGTGTGTCAGCCGGGTAGCCGCGCTTTTTCAGGGGCTTGATCGTGAATTTTGCCACCGAGTTATTTACTCGGCTTTTTGCATCGATCGCCACGCAGTATTGACCGCCGCCGCCGAGCGCCGGCTGGAAGGCATTCGTGATCAGCAGCTCCGCGGGGCAAGGTGTCAGCAGCGGTTTGGACGTGTCGCTGTCCGCGTTAACGAAGGCAATGGTGAGTTTCGCTCCCGCAAGCACGGCATCTTCCGGCAGAACGATTTCGCCCTTCATTTTCAGCGTGTCTTTGCTGTCGGGATATTCGCCGCCACTGCCGGTGTCGGTGACGTTGAATGTGAGCGAACGCAGAATCAATTCGGTTGCGCCGACGACAATGGTGACCGAATCCGTCGCGGTCGCGCCCAGGTTGTCCTTCACTGTCAGCGTCGCGGAATACACGCCATCGGCGGCATATGTGTGCGACGTCGTGGTTGTGCCGAGATCGGCCGGGAAATCGAATTTCGTGCTGTCGCCAAAATCGATCGTGCGCGCGGCGATCGTTCCGTCCGAATCGGTGGCGCTGACTGAAAAGGCAACGGTCAGCGGTGAGGGTCCCGCGGTCGGAGACGCGCTGAGTTTGGTCACGGGCGGTTCATTGACGAAGGTGTAGGCCGCGGGCAGCGTGAGCGCCGTCGTGATTCCCGTGCCGGTGACGGTGACATCGACAGTGCCCACGGCGTGCGCGGGCGTGATCGCGGTGATCGTCGTACCCGCATCGTTGACATTGACGCTGGTCGCGGCGGTGCCGCCGAAAAAGACCTGCGCGTCGGGAGGAATCGTGACGCCGTTCAGCGTGACTTTCGTGCCGCCCTGGATCGTGCCGCTGGTTGGGGTGATCGCACTGATCGATGGCGGGATGACGGTGAGGACAATCATCTGCCGACTATTGCGGTCGAGAACATAGATGGTGCCGGTATCAGGATCTTCAGCCATGCCGCCTGGAAAGCCGCTGAAGTTCGTGAATGCAGTGTTCTGTACCGGGTCGAGGATGAGCACGCTGTCGATCGTGCCGTCGCGCTTATACGCGGTGATGCGGCTTAGGGTGCTGGTGTTATTGGCGGAATCCAGTGAGGATTGAACGAGAAGGTAGTTGTTGGTCAGAACGTCGTACTCAAGGAAGACGTTCAAGTTGCCATTGACGAGGTCGGCATTTTTCAGGGCGACATTAATCTGTTCCTGGACAGTGCTCGCGACATCACGCGTGTTGGTATAGACGATTTCGTCCGTCAGCGACGGGCCGTCGGTGCGATAGCCGATCAAATCGGCGCCATCAATAATGCACACATCCGTGGGCACGGCGGTATTGGGAATAATGAGCGGCTTGTTGAGCGATACAGGCTGAGTATTGATGCCGTCCGGACTTTGAATCGTGTCGTTGATATCGTTGAGCGTGGTCAAATCGATCAGTGCTGCGTTGATCGAGGAATAGATATTCACCGCGCCCGTCGAGCGATCGAGCATGAGATAACGTTGCGAGGCGATATCAAAATCGCCGTGTTGATTAAAATCGTTCGGGGTGGCGAGGAATTTAGAATCCCCCTGGCGCACAAAAATGAGATCGCCCGTGACGGTAATATTCCCTGTACCAAGGGCCACAATGGCAACTCTGTAGGTGCGGCCCTGAAAGCGCACGTTGGCCGCGTGCGCCGACGTTTGCATCGCTGCGCCAGCACAAATGGCGGCGATCAGTGCGAGCATGCCGGAATGGAAGGAACCGATGCGAGACTTCAAGACTGACGGACCCTCAAAAACGCCGATTTCGGACCTCTATACATACTGCAACCGTTTAGTGACCGCCAAGTCAAAGTGGATTAATGAAATTTCAGCAGATTGTAGGGTGGGCTTCGCCTTCTCATCCGGCCGCACGTGATCGACGCTGGGCGGAGCCCTCGCTACGAAAAAATCCGCTTGAGTAGAAACGCTTTAACGTCCGTGGGCGCCATTGTTTCAGGCAGCCCGGCGTTTTTCGCGGACGAAATCAGCAGCGGGCCGAGTTCCGGTTTGTCGGGCAACCGGCCGTGGCTGCCTTTGACGAGATTGGCATCGAAGGGAATGAAATCCATGATCGTGACGCGGAACCCGAGTTTTCTCAGCAGCAACCGTGAAATAATCCGTGGGATAACAAGCGGCGCTTTGGGATCGAGGAAGAGTTCGACCGGATCGTAGCCCGGCTTGTTGTGGATATCGACTTCATGCGCCCACGGCGGACACTTGGCGTCGTTTTCCCAATAATAGTATGTGAACCATTTATCGGCCGAACTAATGGCGACCAGTTCTCCGGTCCGCGCGTGATCGAGTCCGGCCGCGCGAATTCCTTCGGCGTCAAGCACGCGTTCGATGCCGGGCGTTTTTTCGAGCAGCGCTTTGACCGGCTGGAGATCGGCGGCCTCCTTCACGTACACATGCGCGACCTGGTGATCACTGACCGAAAACGCGCGCGAGGCGGCGAAATCGAGCAATTCCCAACTGTGCTGTTGTTGTACGCGGAGATATCCGGCGCGGCGCAGCACACGGTTGATGTCAACCGCGCCGCTCACTTGGCTCATGCCATATTCGCTGAGGATCGCGACTTCAATGCCTTTCGCGCGCGCCGCATCGACGAGACGGCCGACGATTTTATCGATCGCTTCGAGATCGTCGCCGATGCGCGGGTCCTCTGGTCCGATGCGCTGCAGGTTGTAATCCAGATGCGGCAGGTAAACGAGCGTCAGCTTCGGGCCGAATCGTTTAAGCACCGACTGCGTGCATTTCTCGATCCAGTCGCTCGAACCGATCCCGGCATCCGGGCCCCAGAATTTGAAGAGCGGAAAATTGCCGAGCTCGGCGTCGAGCTGTGGGCCGAGGTCCGGCGGATCGGTATAGGTCAGCGAAATCAGCGAGCCGTCGGCGAGATGCGCGGGGCGGGGCGTGACGGCGATGTCGTTCCCCGAATACATATTGTACCACCAGAAAAGCTGCGCGCTGGTGAAGTCCTTGCTGCGCTGCTTGGCGACCTGCCAGATTTTTTCGCCTTGGACCAGCGCGTTGGATTGTTTCCAGAAATGAACTTCGGCGAGTTCGCGAAAATACCAGCCGTTCGCGACGACGCCGTGGTCGCGCGGCATCAGTCCGGTCAAGAACGTCGATTGCACCGTGGTCGTCACCGCCGGAAGTACGGTGCCGAGCAGGCACGAACTGCCTTCGCTCGCGAGCGTGACGAGATTTTTCGCGCGCTGCGGAAAGCGCGTCAAAAGATCGCGCGTGAGGCCGACGACGTTGAGGACGAGGAGTGGAGTCATTCGATTGCGGATGGTGTTGCCCGGCAGACAGGAATGTCTGCGCCACCACTAACTCCCCTTGGTCAGCTCGTTTTTCGCCCACTGCAATTCTTTAACAATCCCCGCATGGACATCGACGCCTGACGCGCCCACGACCGCTTTTGCCCCGGCGTTGCCTTTTTCGGCGAGTCCCGCGAGCACGTTCCACGTGTACGTTTCGCAGATGAAATTATCGGTGAGTCCTTCGGCCAGCGCGTAGCGTGCGGCGGGCCCGACGCTCTCGCGCGTGGTGCTGAGCGCGCCGCTTCCGAGATCGGCGAAGAGCGGCACGTGGAAATGGCAGCGCAGTTCGGCAAAATCGGCCAGCGTGAGATCGCGCATGCGGCGCGGATTCCACAAGTCCGGCAGGTCCTCGAAGCGGTTGAGCGTCCCGTCGTGGCGCCGGGCGACGATCTGATGCAAGTAGCGCGGCTCGTCGAGCGCCTTCAATTGCGCGAACGCATCTGCGTTTTTCGAGGGCTCCTGAACTTTCAGCGCCGCCGAAATGTGCAGGCCGCTGAGATTGATTCCCGCGGCTTTGAGCAGCTTCAAGTCTTCGACGGGATCCTCGAATTCGACGGCTTGATGACAGAGATCGAGATTGATCGTGATGTACTTTCGCGCGATCTCTTCGGCTTCGGCGCGCGTGACGCCCAGTTGCGTCGGATATTTCTGGCGTGCGTCGGCGAGGATGCCTTCGTAATAGGTGATGAAATCCTTGATCGCTTCGCCAGTCGTGCGGGGTTCGGGTTCAAGGCCCAGCACAACGCATTTGCCGGTCAATCGCTCAAGCCGGCGCAGTTCGCGCGCGCATTCGGTCAGGTGGTGCGAACACTGCGAGCGCACTTCGTCGCTGTCTGGATAAAGTCCGTTGAACACGCCGGAGGGCACGCTGATCGCCGCGCGCGCGGGGCTGTTCTTGTTGTGCGCCATGAACGTGGCCATCGATTTCGCGATCTTCAGGCTGTACAGTGCGCGGCCGCCGTCGGTCCAGGGCGGCGAGTACACCTGCTCCTTCACGCGCGGTGCGTGGAAATCGCGGATCGGGAACGCGTTGATCGAAACCACGTCGAGTTTAAGTTCGGCGAGCAGCCCGAGAAATTTCTGACACTCCGGCGCAGGCGGAGATTTCAGGAGATCGTCGGAGAGCGTGGAGGTGCTCGGCAGCGTTGGGTTGCCGAGCAGATCATCGGCCTGCTTCATGCCGATGCGCAGGTTGACGGCGGCACGCCCCTCACCGAACGCCGCGCGCGATATGGGCGCGACATGATCTTTGATCACGCGGCTCAGTTCGTCCAGAGACTCGGCAGGGTGCACGTTTGTCGAGTACGAAAGAAAAGCGGAACGCCCGTTCACAGCGATTTGCGTCATGCGGAATCCTCATTTGCATCTGACAACATACTAGACTAATACAAAGTCAGGTTTTGGCAGTTTTCAAATGGCATTTTTTAAAACAGTTCAGCTAAACCCGCATAGTTGACGATGTTGTAGATGCGCAACTTGACATAAATACGCTATTCGAGGAACATGTGAAAACAGTGACATTGAAAAATGCAGGCGAGGAGTAATCCACGATGGCTTCTGTGACCGTTATCTTTGGCGGACAGGAACAGAAAGTATTCAACCTCGACAAGCCTCGCATGGTCGTTGGCCGCGAGCCGAGTTGTGAAATTCACATCGATAACCTGGGCATTTCACGCAATCATTGCGCTTTCGTAAACAAAGCGGACGCGTTCGTCATCCAGGATCTGGGCTCCTCGAACGGCACGTACGTCAACGGTCGCAAAATCACTGAACATTTTCTGAACGACGCCGACGAAGTCATCATCGGCAAGTACACGTTGCGTTTTAAAAATGAATCGCAAGCCATCGCGTCAGTGCCGAAATCGCCGTCGGAAGAAGCCGGCGTTCCCGACACACTGAACACGTACGTGATGGACGGCGCGAAGATTCAGGAACAACTCGCAAAGATGCGCTCGGGGCAGAACGCCGCCGCCAGCGCAGCGCCCAACGTTCCGGTCGGAGCCACCGCGAAGGATTACGCGAAAGCCCTCGACCCGGGCCAGCCCGCCGCCGCGCCAGAAGAAGCCGGCAAGATGAAGACCATCGTGATCGCGCTGATCGCCGTCGTGGGTGTGCTGCTGCTGGTTGTGGTGCTGTTTATGCTCGGCGTGATTAAGCCCGCCGGATAAGGGCAAATTCCAAGCAACAAGCATCATTTCCAAAATAACAAACAACAAAACGGCGATGATCAAACATCGCCTTGTCGTTTTGAGTGTTTGGTACTTGGACTGTGATTCAGCTTCGCGTCGCCGGAATTACGGCTGAACCCAACTTCGTCGAATGCAGCGCCACCAGTGATCGATGCGCCTCGGCGTTGTCCGGATCGATGTCCAGCGCCTTCGTATATGCGGCCTCGGCCTCTTCCAAGTGGCCCAGTCGCTGCAGCGCGCGTCCACGGCCGCAAGCAGCGTCGGAGAGGCGCGGATCGAGTTCCAGTGCGCGCGTGAAGTGGAAGAGCGCCTCCTCGTGTTTGAGAACCGAGAGCGACGCCAGCGCCATGTGGTGATGCGGCAGTCCGTCGCGCGGATTGGCTTTGCTCGCGTTGTCGAAACGCACCCGCTCGGAGCGATAGCGGCGGTAGCCCTCGAAGGCGAAGCGCAGCGATTGGTAGCTCGTTGCGTCCTGCGGGGCGGCCAGTGTCGCGCGGTCAAAATTTGCCACGGCCAGATCGACTTCGCCGCA
>Ga0265314_10001754_pt1 | contig 23419 bp, 19 predicted proteins | sample 4126metaG_FD_203106 | JGI IMG/M metagenome (GOLD analysis project Ga0265314, IMG submission 203106) | Rhizosphere microbial communities from Carex aquatilis grown in University of Washington, Seatle, WA, United States - 4-1-26 metaG | ecosystem: Host-associated > Plants > Roots > Rhizosphere >... | reverse complement strand
GGCGTGCCGCGCAAGACGCTCCTCAGGGATGCTGAGGAAGCAGCCGACTTGGTACTACTGCCAAGCCCTACGGCCGTCGGAAAACAGAAACTGTAACTTTCTCATGCCACCCAAGGTCTAGGACACGGTCCGTTTCGCTTTTAGTAGCGGATCGGCACGGCAAGCTAGACTCGCAGGCGTCGCCACAGGAAAGCGAACTTACCACACCGGTTCACGGAACTTGCGCGGCGTCGCTTCGCTCGCATATGACCCGGCCATCTCGCTTAGGATGGCAAAGTGCCCAATTAAGCGGGATCACCGGGTCAGGCGCTCCGCGCGGCCCCGTGACGACAAGAAATTATTTCTTCGGCAATTCGAGCCGGATGTGCAGCTCCTTGAGCTGCTTCGGCGTGGCTTCAGACGGCGCACCCATCAGCAAATCCTCGGCGCGCTGGTTCATCGGAAACAGCACGACCTCGCGCAAATTTTCTTCGCCGGCGAGCAGCATGACGATGCGGTCGATGCCGGGCGCGATGCCGCCGTGCGGCGGCGCGCCGAGCGACAGCGCGTGCAGCATGCCGCCGAACTTCGCCTTGAGCACGTCCTCGCCGTAACCGGCGATGGCGAAGGCCTTCTTCATCACCTCGGGCCGATGGTTTCTGATGGCGCCGGAGGACAATTCAGTACCGTTGCAGACGATATCGTACTGGATCGCCTTCATCGACAAAATCTTGTCCTCGTCCTTCGGATCGAGCGCCAGGAATTCGTCGACTGGGAAATTCGGCATCGAGAACGGGTTGTGCGAGAAGTCGATCTTCTTGTCTTCCTCGTTCCATTCGAACATCGGGAAGTCGACGATCCAGCACAGATCGAAACGGTCCTTGGCGATCAGGTTCAATTCCTCGCCGACCTTCGTGCGCGCCAGCCCCGCGAACTTGACGAAGTCCTTCGGCTTGCCGGCGACGAAGAAACAGGCGTCGCCGACCTTGAGGCCGAGTTGATCCGCAATCTGTTTGGTACGCTCCGGTCCGATGTTCTTGGCGAGCGGTCCGGCGCCGCCCTCCTCGCCGTCGCGCCAGAAGATGTAGCCCAAGCCCGGCTGGCCCTCGCCTTGCGCCCACGAGTTCATGCGATCGGCGAAAGCGCGGTTGCCGCCGGTCGGCGCCGGGATGGCCCAGACGGCGTTGCCGGGTGTCTCCAGAATCCGCGCGAAAATCTTGAAGCCGGAACCACGGAAATGCTCGCTAACGTCCTGCATCACGATCGGATTGCGCAGGTCCGGCTTGTCGGTGCCGTATTTCGACAGCGCTTCGGCGTAAGGGATCAGCGGAAACTTCTGCGTCACTGCTTTGCCTTTGCCGAACTCCTCGAACACGCCGCGGATCACAGGCTCGACAGCGTCGAACACGTCCTGCTGGGTGACGAAGCTCATCTCGAGATCGAGCTGATAGAACTCGCCCGGCGAGCGGTCGGCGCGCGCGTCCTCGTCGCGGAAGCAGGGCGCTATCTGGAAATAGCGGTCGAAGCCGGCGATCATGATGAGCTGTTTGAACTGCTGCGGCGCCTGCGGCAGCGCGTAGAATTTGCCGGGATGAATCCGCGACGGCACCAGATAATCGCGCGCGCCTTCCGGCGACGACGCGGTCAAAATCGGCGTCTGGAATTCGAAGAAGCCGCCCTCCTTCATGCGCCGCCGCAGCGAGTCGATGATCGCGCCGCGCAGCATGATATTGTTGTGCAACTTTTCGCGGCGCAGATCGAGGAAGCGGTAGGTGAGCCGCGTCTCCTCCGGATATTCCTGGTCGCCGAATACCGGCATCGGCAACTCGCCCGCGGCGCCCAAGACTTCGATCTCGTCGATGTAGACCTCGACCTGCCCGGTCGGCAGGTCGGGGTTTTCGGTGCCCGCCGGACGTTTGCGCAGCTTGCCGTCGATACGGACAACCCATTCCGCCCGCAACGTCTCGGCCAGCTTGAAGGCCGGGCTGTCGGGATCGGCCACCACCTGGGTGATGCCGTAATGATCGCGCAGGTCTATGAATAGCAACCCGCCATGGTCGCGGATGCGGTGGCACCAGCCGGACAGCCGCACCTGCTTGCCGATATCGCTCTCGCGAAGCGCGCCGCAGGTATGTGAGCGATAGCGATGCATGGTCATTCTGGGCCGATCCGGCAGGCGATTCTGGAGGGGTGTGAGGTGCGCGAAAAGCGCATGGGGGGTGGGCTTTGTCAAGGTTCGGGACCATGGCTGGGCTGGTCCAAATCCCTCGACAGACTCGGACCAATCTGCAAACTCAAGGCCCGTGCCGGAGCGTGACTTTGCCTAAACGACCCCCTCGAAAAAGCGCCAAAGCGGCCCAAAGCGGCAGGGTGCCGCCCGTCCTCATCGACATGTCGACGGCCGAGGCTACCGTGGCGACCCTGCTCTCCCATGGCCTGAATACCGTCTACGCGCTGCCGGGGGTTCACAACGATCATCTGTTCGACGCTTTCCAGCGCGCCGGCGACAAGCTCCGCGTGGTCCACGCCCGCCATGAACAGGGCGCGGCCTATATGGCGCTGGGCGCGGCGCTCGCGACCGGCAAACCGCAAACTTATTCGGTGGTGCCGGGCCCGGGTCTCTTGAATTCCGGCGCGGCGTTGCTGACCGCCTATGGCATGAACGCGCCGGTGCTGGCGCTGATCGGGCAAATTCCGAATGACGCCATCGGCCGCGGCATGGGCCATCTGCACGAGATCCGCGATCAGGCCGGCATCATCGCGCGGCTGGTCGACCATTCCTCGAAGATTGACGGTCCGGCGGAAGCGCCGGCAAAAACCGCCAAAGCGATTGCCTCGATGCATCACGGCCGGCCCGGTCCGGCAGCACTCGAATGCGCGATTGATGTGTGGGGAAAGCGCGGCAAGGTCGGCACGATTCCGGCAGCCGCGCTGCCGCGCGCACCGCGCATCGATGACGACGCCGTCCGCGCCGCGGCAAAGCTGCTCGGCAAAGCCAAGCGCATTCTGATCATCGCCGGCGGCGGCGCGCTGGACGCTTCGGCGGAGGTCACGCAGCTGTCGGACATGCTGCAGGCGCCGGTGCTGGCCTATCGCCGCGGCCGCGGCGTCCTTGACGGCCGGAGCCCGTTCAGCGTGACGCTGCCGCTCGGCCACGAATTGTGGAAAGACGCCGACGCCGTGCTCGCCGTCGGCACCAAGCTCAATCCGGCAACGGCCTGGGGCCTCGATAATAAGCTGGCCGTGGTGCGCATTGATGCCGACCGCGAGGAGCCGGCGCGCAATCGCAAACCGAAAGTGGCGCTGATCGGGGACGCCGCGCCGATTTTGCGTGAGTTGATCGATGCGCTCGCCAAGACCAACGCCAAACGCGCCCCGCGTCTGGCGGAAATGCAGGAGCGGCAGGCGAAGATGCGCCAGCGCCTGAACAAGCTGGCGCCGCAACTCGCCTTTCTCGACGTCATCCGCGCCGAATTGCCGGAAGACGGCATCCTGGTCGACGAGGTGACGCAACTCGGCTTTGCCGCCCGCCTCGCCTTTCCGGTCTACAAGCCGCGCACCTTCCTCTCGCCGGGCTTCCAGGACAATCTCGGCTGGGGCTATGCCACGGCGCTCGGCGCGCAGCACGCACGGCCGGATGTACCCGTGCTCTCGATCAACGGCGACGGCGGCTTCATGTACACCGCCAACGAAATGGCCACGGCGGTGCGCCATAAAATTCCACTGGTCGCGGTCGTGTTTGCCGACGGCCATTTCGGCAACGTCAGGCGCATCCAGCAGGAGCAGTTCGGCGGCCGCGAAATCGCCAACGACCTCGCCAACCCGGATTTCGTCAAATTCGCCGACAGTTTCGGCGCCGCCGGGCGCCGCGCCCACAATCCGGACGAACTGGGCGCCGCGCTGCGGCTAGCTTTCGCGCGCCGCGAGCCGACCCTCATCGAAGTCCCGGTCGGCGCCATGCCGAGCCCTTGGGAGTTCATCCACATGCCGCGCAATCGCGGCGTATAATTTTTTCATAACCGGCACCAGATCGGGCTAGGCTCTCTTCACAATGCATTCCATCACCGCCACCGAAGAACTGACCCAGGTCTGCGCGCGCATGGCGAAGCATCCCTTCGTCACGGTCGACACCGAATTCCTGCGCGAGACCACTTATTACCCCCTGCTCTGCGTGGCGCAGATCGCTTCGCCCGACGAGGCCTTCGTCATCGACGCGCTGGCGCCGGGGATCGATCTGACGCCGTTCTTCGACCTCTTGACCGACGAGAACATCGTCAAGGTATTTCACGCGGCGCGCCAGGACATCGAAATCGTCTGGAACATGGCCAAGAAGATTCCGCACCCGATCTTCGACAGCCAGGTCGCCGCCATGGTGCTCGGCTATGGCGATTCGATCTCCTACGATCAACTGGTGCAGCGCATTACCGGCGACCAGCTCGACAAGTCGCACCGCTTCACCGATTGGACCCGCCGGCCACTGACCGACGCGCAGATGACTTACGCGCTGTCGGACGTGACGCATTTGCGCGACGTCTATCTCAAATTGTCCGCCGATCTGGAAAAGCGCGGCCGCAAGAGCTGGGTCGACGCCGAAATGGGCGTACTGACCTCGCCCGAAACCTATCGCATGGAGCCGGAGAAAGCCTGGGAGCGCCTCAAGAGCCGCGTGCGCAAGCCGAAGGAACTGGGCGTGCTGATCGAAGTCGCGGCCTGGCGCGAGCGCGAGGCGCAGACCCGCGACGTGCCGCGCTCGCGCGTCTTGAAGGACGACGTGCTCGGCGACATTGCCGTGCAGGCGCCGACCACCATCGAGAAACTCGGCCATCTGCGTTCGATGCCGAAGGGCTTCGAGCGCTCACGCTGGGGTGATGCCATCATCGAAGCCGTTAAGCGCGGCATCGAGCGCGATCCGAAGACACTGCCCCGGCTCGATCGCTTCCGTCCGGCGCCCAACGGCGCCGCTACCGTCGAACTGCTCAAGGTGCTGCTGCGCATGACGGCGGAAAGCAACGGCGTCGCCGCCAAGGTGATCGCCACCGTCGACGAACTCGACCGCATTGCCGCCGACGACGAGGCCGACGTGCCCGCGCTCAAAGGCTGGCGGCGCGAATTGTTCGGCGAGAAGGCTCTGGCGCTCAAGCATGGCAAGCTGGCGCTGGCGGTCGACAAGGGCCGCGTCGTGACGATGGATAAGAACTAGAGTCCGTCGTCTCATTCAATCTTTTTCCGACAGGAGTCATGATGAAGCCTACGCGCCGCACGTTTGTCCATGTTGCAGCGAGTGCTGCCGCGGTTTCCGCATTTCCGTCGTTTGGATTTGCCGCCGATTATCCGTCGCGTCCGGTGCGCATCGTCGTCGGCTTCAGCCCGGGCGGCGCGCCCGACATCGTCGCGCGCCTGTTGGGACAATGGTTGACCGAGCGGCTAGGCCAACCCTTCATCATCGAGAACCGCGGTGGCGCCGGCGGCAATATCGGCACGGAAACGGTCGTGAAAGCGGCGCCGGATGGCTATACGCTGCTGCTCATCGCGCCGAACGACGCGATCAACGCGACGCTTTACGACAAGCTCAATTTCAATTTCATCCGCGATATCCAGCCGGTCGCCGGCATCGTCCGCACGCCATTCGTGTTGGAAATCCATCCGTCGGTGCCGGCCCAAACGGTTCCCGAGCTCATTGCTTACGCCAAAGCCAATCCCGGCAAGCTCAGCATGGCATCGCCCGGCGTCGGCTCCGGACCGCATATGGCCGGCGAGCTGTTCAAGCTGATGTCCGGCATCGACGTCGTCCATGTGCCCTATCGCGGCGCGGGGGCGGCTCTTGCCGACATGCTTGGCGGACAGGTCCAGATCGTTTTCACCAGCGTGCCGTCGTCGATTGAATTCGTCCGGTCGGGCCGTTTGCGCGCCCTCGCCATCACCACCGCGACGCGGGCCAGCCAATTGCCCGACGTCCCCCCGCTCGGCGACTTCCTGCCCGGTTACGAAACCAGCCTTTGGACGGGGATCGGCGCACCGAAGAATACGCCGGCCGAGGTCGTGGCCAAGCTCAACGCGGAGATCAACGCCGCGCTAGCCGATCCGAAATTCAATGCACGCCTCGCCGATTTCGGCGGCGTGCCACTTCCGGGCGCGCCGGCCGATTTTGCCAAGCTCATTGCCGACGAAACCAAGAAATGGGCGACGGTGGTCAAAAATTCGGGCATGAAGCCGGATTAGCGTGACGCGGGTTACGCTAGCTCGATCCACCGCTCCGCTACAGGCTGTCGTCCTTGGCGCGGCTGAGCACCTGTGAGGGTGTTTCTCCAAAAGCACGACGGTACGCTCTGCTAAATTGGCCCAGGTTTTCAAAGCCACAGGCAACCGCCACGCCGGAAACCGTTGTCATTGCGTCGGGAAGCTTCAACATGACCTGCGCATGCCGCAGCCGCGACAGTCGGGCGAACTCCATCGGCGAATAACCGCGGCTTTGCTGGAAAGTCCGAAACAGGTTGCGCTGACTCGTGCCAGCCGAGGCGGCGATATCGTCCGCGGACATGCGCTGGTCCCAATTGGCTTCGATATAGGCTTCGGCGCGGCGGACTTGCCACGGCACGCCGGCAGCCCCACGCGCATGGCTATCGTCGCCGGCCGGCACCAGTTCGGCCCCGCGCGCGAGCTTCTTTTCCAACCGGTCGGCACGCGCCGCAAGGTCGGTGACATCGATATAGCTCAACAGCCGCTCGCCACCCGGCAGGCTGCCGCATTGCAGCCGGATGACCCTGCCGCCGTTCAGGCGCAGGTCCTGCTTCTGCACAACACCTGAATGCATCGCGTCGACGCGCCGCTGGACATACCGATCGAGCTGAGAATCCGGCACGGCGTAGGCCCTGGTTTCGCGCCCATGCAGGATCAGATCGGCGAAAGATGGCTCGCTATCCGCTTTCCGGCCTGGCAGCCGCCAGATATCGCGAAATGACCGATTAATGAATCGCGCCTGGAAATGGCGGTTAAGGACGACCACCCCATAATCCGCATGCTGCAGAAATCCATTCATCGCGATGCCTGCCCCCTGGCAGCCCCAATTGCGCTAGCGCAGTCATGTTGCACTGCGCCATAACGCACGATGAGCCAGTAAATAAAATCGAATCCGCGTGCAACCCGACGGCGCGACAATTATGAGGCGGCACCCAACTTATTTCGGTTCCGGGTACCAAATTACCGTTCCGGCAAGTCTTTAGGTTGCCGCTACTGACATTTTGGCGGTTTTTGCCAAGCCGAGGCAGGCGCTCGCATAGCTGCGGCATGCCGAACACTGAAAATACCGCTGTCACCGGGGCTCACGATTCGCCCGCAAGTCTCAACAGCGCAGGACCGCCAATATGAAGTCACTTGTCGTCAAGCGATCGATCGTCGTCGATGGCCATAAAACCAGTGTCAGTCTGGAAGAACCGTTCTGGCTCGGTTTGAAGGAAATCGCACGGAAGCGGTCCGACAGCGTGTCCAGTGTCGTCGGCGGCATCGATGCCCAGCGCCAGCGCGGCAACCTATCCTCCGCGATCCGGCTCTTCGTGCTCGAAAGCGCGCGAACCAGCGCTTATGCCGCGAAGCAAGCCGCGCACAATCCGCAGCAATCAGTCTAGGCTCGCCGGAACCTGGTGCCGTCAAGCCTAAGGCTCGATCACCGGGTCTCTGCCGACCAAGCGCGCGAGCTGTCGCAAGCGGCTGAACAAGCGGTCGCTGGCCAATGCGCCGAAGCGGCCCGGCAGCCGCAGCGCCAGCCGGCCGCGCTTGACCTGCATCGGCGTTTTCGAAAGCACGCCGTCCTGCCCCGCGGTGAGAATGTAGGCTACGCGCATCGCGGCGCCGAGCACGCGGGCGCGATCGAGGATGCGCGGCGTCGCCAGTTCGCGCAGGCGCGGCGACAACTCTTCTTCGCTCAAGCCGGCGTGGCGGAAATAGACCGATAAGGCGAGGTACGCGCGGCTCGGATGATCGACGGCGACGAAAGCGCCATGGGCGATGATGTTCATCGACTGCTCGCCGCGGTAATCGGGATGCGCGCGCCATCCGATGTCCGCCAACAGGCAGGCGGCGTGCCGCAGCCGGCGTTCGTCGGTCGTTTCATCGAGCCCGGACGATTCAATGAAGCGGTCGGTCCAGGCGATCAGTTCTTCGCCGTGCGCCGGGGAGCGCGACCGCAGCACGTTAAGATCGGTGGCCGCGGCGATCAGCGGGTCGCGCGAGCGCTCGCGCTCGCTGAGCAACGAATACAGCAACCCCTCGCGCACGCCCATCACCGAAATGACGACTTCCTTGGGCTTGATCGTGCGCACCAGATTTTCCAGCACCACCGCGGCGTAAGCCAGCAGCGGGCGGCGGGCGGCATTGACGACTTCGATCTTCGACAAGGTCTCGGTATCGACGCGATGCACCAGGCGCGAAAAGTCGAGCGCCTCGCGCGCGGCAATGCGGTAGTTGTGCATGACGTGGAACGGATAGCCGGTCTGCCACATGTGCAGCCGCGCCAGCGCGCGCCAAGTGCCGCCGACGGCGTAGAGCGTGCGGCCCTGCCCCTGCCTGAGTAGCGGCAAGCCGCGAAACGACTCCTCGACCACCTTCTCGGCCCTCTTGAGCGAGCGGCCGGCAATATCCTGCAACGCCAGGCCGCCGAGCGGCAGCGTCAACCCGCCGCGCACCCGCGAACCGTGAACGTCGACCAGTTCGAGCGAACCGCCACCGAGATCGCCGACAATGCCGTCCGGTTTATGGATACCGGAAATGACGCCCAGCGCGGTGAGCTGCGCCTCGCGTTTGCCCGACAGGATGGTGATCGGGGTGCGGCAAATCCGCTCGGCTTTGCCGATGAAGTCGCGGCCGTTGCGGGCATCGCGGCAGGCGGCGGTGGCGATCGCCCAGATTTTACGAACGTGCAACGTGTCGCACAGCGCCCGGAAGCGGACCAGCGCCTGCAAGGCGGTATCGATGGCGTCCTGCGCCAACAGGCCGGTGGTCTGCACCTGGCGGCCGAGTCCGGCCAGCACCTTTTCGTTGAAAATCGGCGTCGGCGAACGCGTCAGGCCTTCGTAGATGACGAGGCGGACCGAGTTCGAACCGATGTCGATGACCGCGACCGGCGGGCCGTTGTCGAGCCGACCTTTCGCCAAGGAGATCTGGGCCGAGCGGCTTTTGGCCGAACGCGATGGCGCGCGCGCGCCTTTACGCGCCTTCGGCGAGGCGCCGGATGAGGCTGCGCGGCGACGATTCCTTGAGCGATTTACCACGGCCCGACAGACTCGGATTGGTCATGAAGTACTTGTGGGCGTTGAAGGGTTCCTCGCCCGGCGCGGCCTTTATGCGCGTGGAACTGCCGTCCGGCAAGAGCGTCCAGCTCTGTTCGTTGTCCTTGAAATTCGCCACCATAATCTGGCCCAAAATCTGCTCGTGCACCGTGGCGTTGAGAATCGGACACAGCGCCTCGACGCGCCGGTCGAGATTGCGCGGCATCATGTCGGCCGAGGAGATGTACAGCGCGGCCTTGGCGTGCGGCAGCGGATGGCCCGCGCCGAAGCAATAGATGCGGCCGTGCTCGAGGAAGCGGCCGACGATCGATTTAACGCGGATGTTCTCGGACAGGCCCGGCACGCCCGGCCGCAGGCAGCAGATGCCGCGCACCACGAGATCGACCGGCACACCGGCATTCGAGGCATCGTAGAGCGCGTCGATGATGTCCGGATCGACCAGCGAGTTCATCTTCATCCAGATCGCCGCCGGCTTGCCGGCCTTGGCATGGGCGATTTCCTGCGCGATGTGGTCGAGAATGCGGGCGCGAAGACCGCCCGGAGAGATCGCCATCTTCTCGAGCTCGGCCGGCTCGGCGTAACCGGTGATGTGGTTGAAGATGCGCGCGACGTCGCGGCCGATGACGGCGTCGGCGGTGAAGAACGACAGATCGGTATAAATGCGCGCGGTGACCGGATGATAATTGCCGGTGCCGACATGGACATAGGTCGCGAGCGCCCCGCCCTCGCGGCGCACCACCATCGACAGCTTGGCGTGGGTCTTGAGTTCGATGAAGCCATAGACCACCTGCACGCCGGCACGTTCGAGATCGCGCGCCCAGCGGATATTGGCCTCCTCGTCGAAGCGGGCCTTGAGCTCGATCAGCGCGGTGACGGATTTGCCGGCCTCGGCGGCTTCGACCAGCGTCTTGACGATCGGGGATTCGGCGGACGTGCGATACAGCGTCTGCTTGATGGCGACGACGTTGGGGTCGCGCGCGGCCTGTTGCAGAAACTGCACCACCACGTCGAAAGATTCATAGGGGTGATGGACGACGAGGTCCTTCTGCCGGATGGCCGCGAAGCAATCGCCGCCGTGGTCGCGAATGCGCTCCGGATAACGTGGATTATAAGGCACGAATTCGAGGTCGGGCCGGTCGAGCTTGGTCAGTTGCGACAAATCGTTGAGCGCCAGCACGCCGTCGACCATGAAGACTTCGTCGTCTGCCACGGCCAGCGCGCGCTGCACGAAGCTGCGCAGCTCCACAGGCATGGTGGCGTTGAGCTCAAGCCGGATCACCGAGCCGCGGCGGCGCTGCTTCAGCGCGCTCTCGAACAGCCGCACCAGGTCTTCGGCTTCTTCTTCGATTTCGAGATCGGAATCGCGGATGACGCGGAAGGCGCCCTCGCCCTTCACCGTGTAACCGGGGAACAGCCGGCCGATGAACAGCGCGGTCGCGTCCTCGAGGGTAATCAGGCGGATGTTCTGGTCTGGCGTGTTGGGCAGGCGGATGAAACGCTCGATCTTCTGCGGCATGCGGATGAGCGCATTCATCGCCCGGCCGTCCTTGGCGCGCGACAACTGCAGCGCCATCGAGAAGCCGAGATTGGGAATGAAGGGGAACGGATGCGCCGGATCGATGGCGAGCGGCGTCAACAGCGGGAACACATGCGTCAGGAAGCGGTCTTCCAGCCAAACGCGCTCGGCCTTCTTGAGATCGGCGGCATCGACCAAAGTGATGCCCTCGTCGGCCAGCACCGGACGCAATTCCAGCCAGCGCTGCTGCTGATCGCTGGCGAGTCGAGATACGGCCTCGACGATGCGCGTCAGTTGCTCGTTCGGCGTCAGGCCATCCGGACTCTTGGTGTTGATACCTTCGCGCACCTGACCTTTCAGGCCGGCGACGCGCACCATGAAAAATTCGTCGAGATTGTTGGCCGAAATCGACAGGAAGCGCACCCGCTCCAGAACCGGGTGGTTCTCGTTTTCGGCTTCTTCGAGCACCCGTCGATTGAAATGCAGCCAGGACAGCTCACGATTGATAAATCGTTCGGGCAGCGACCGGACGGTCGCCGGCACCGCTTCCTGAATTTCGTCGCCGCCCTTTACCGATGAAATTTCTTCAATGGTCACAATAGTTTGTGTGCGGTCTGGCATTGAAACACGATCCTAAAAGCGAGCTTCGTAGCGGACGAAAATGGCGGCTGAATGACAGTTCGCCCCCAATTGGGCGCCCCGTCAAGCAATCGAGGCGGTCCGCGAGGGCAAGCCCGTTAGCGAAACAGTTCCGCCGCCAAGGCCCGGGTTACCGGGCGATGTTGCCGCATCGCCTCCTCGTCCAATCGCACGACCGCAGCGTGGGCGGCGGCGAAGGATCGCTCGATGCGGTTGGCGAGATAATTGACCAGCGCGTCGTCGACGCTGAGCTGGCGATCGGCGGCAAGCTTGACAATCAACGAGCGCAGCAGCGCGTCGTCGGGCGGCGAAAGCTGCACGCTCGGCACCGCACGCAGGCGCGAGGCCAGGTCGCGGATCGCCACCGGGAAACCGGCAACCGGACTGCGCGCAGTGAGCAGCACGTAAGCGCGTTCTTCCTTGGCGAGATTGATCAGATGGAACAGCGCGCGTTCGTCGAGGTCAGCGGGGTCAAGGTCCTCGACCACGAGAGCGCCGGTTGCGAAAGCAGACGGCAAATCGGTTTCCGGCAGAAGCTTCGCCGACAGCACGCGCGCGCCCGTGGTTTCAGCCCAGATCGCGGCAAGATGGCTCTTGCCCGAGCCCTGCGGGCCGACCAGCGCCATGATGCGGTCCGGCCAATCCGGCCAGCGCTCGACCAGCGTCAGTGCCGACGCGTTCGACGGGCCGCCGAGGAAATCCTCGCGCGCGAAACTCACTGCGTGATCGAGCGCCAGCACGAGCTGAACGGGACCGAAAGCTTGATCCATGGTCTTTACACTCGACTTCTCGCTCACGATGGCTCGCCCGTGTAGAGCGAGCTCTCCAGATAGCGCCGCAGGGCGAAGCGCGCCAGCACGCCGATGGTCGCCGCCAGCGGCACCGCGACCAGCAGGCCGACAAAGCCGAACAAATATCCGAAGGCCAGCAGCGCGAAGATCAGCCACACCGGATGCAGGCCGACGCTCTCACCGACCAGCTTCGGCGCCAGCACGTTCCCTTCGAGAAACTGGCCGACCAGGAAGATGCCGAGCACGAGCAGGATCGAAGAATATTGCGGCCAGAATTGCGCCACGGCGACTCCGAACGCCAGGATCAATCCGGTCATCGACCCGACATAGGTGATGAAGGTGATCAAGCCGGAAATCAGACCGATCAGCAGGCCGAAATTAAGCCCGCTCACCGTCAGCGCGAGCGCGTAAAAAGTACCGAGGATCACGCAGACCGCGCTTTGTCCGCGTACGAAGCCCGCGATCGCCGCATCGATCTCGCGCGCCAGGCGCCGCACCGTGGCGCGCTGATGCACCGGCACCCAGCCGTCGACGGTCGCGACCATGCGGTGCCAGTCGTAGATCAGATAAAACGCCACCACCGGCGTTACCACGATCAGCGAGAACAACGAGACCAAAGCGCGCCCGCCCGACCACAGCGATTTCAGGAACGTCGTTATCCAGCCGACGCCCTGGCTGACCAGATCGCCGATCGACTTGTCGGCAGCGATGCCGACGCCGACCAGCTTTTGCACCCAGGGCCTACTCGGATCGCTCAACAGCGATTGCAGCTTGGTGACGTAGCCCGGAATGTTCTCGATAAATGACGATAACTGACCGCCGAGCACCGGCGCGACCAGCAAAATAACGACGACAAAAGCCAGCACCACCACCGTGATCATCATCAAGGCGGCGGCGAGCCGAGGCATGCCCACGCGCTCAAGCCGGTCGGTCAATGGCGTCAGCAGATAGGCAATGGCGAGGCCGGCGACGAATGGCAGCAAGATTTCACTCAGCAACCACAACACCAGGATGAAGACGAAGAGAGCCGCCAGCCAGAAAATCACCTGACGCTGGAACGTGGGTCCCTCGTCCGGGCTTGGCGTGGATCGTGGCGCGCGGCTCATGGACCGGCCGCCGTCTTGTTCATGTGCCGCATCCATTCGGCGACGTAGGCGGCGACCGACAGCAGCGTCAAGGCCGCGACCGTGATCATCAGCAGCAACGTCAGCGTCTCGGCCTTGATGTCGAAGCCGAGCGTGCCGAGAACGACGCAGGCGAAGACGATCTGCGCCACGGTGTTGAGCTTGGACACGAGCAGCGGCTTGATCTTGAGCGGGCTGCCGAGCACCCAGGACAGCATGATGCCGCCGACGATCAGGATGTCACGCGACACGACCAGGATCACCAGCCAGTGCGGGATCAGGTCGTTGATGCCGAGCGCGAGGTAGATGGAGACGATGAGCGCCTTGTCGGCCAGCGGGTCGAGATAGCGGCCGAGTTCGGTGGTCATGCCAAAGCGCTTGGCCAGGAAACCGTCGACCGCGTCGCTGATCCCGGCGACGACAAAAAGCACGAAGGCAACCCACATCGCGCCGGACACGATGGCCCAGACGACGACCGGCACCAGCAGAATTCGCCCCAGCGTAATGAGGTTTGGAATACTCAAGGCAATCCCGGCTTGCAGGCCCGCCCTGACCCGGCCGGCCGGATGCGCACCTTTTCTAACGGCGGAGTATAACGGCGCCCTAACCATTGCGCGAATTTCGATTTCTCCGTAAGACCCGGCCTAACGACAGTTTGGTCTTAAGACAGAGCCATCATGGCAGAAAAAGAGCGCGGCCTCACATACGCGCAAGCCGGCGTGGATATCGATGCCGGCAACCGGATGGTTGACCTGATCAAGCCGCTGGTCCGCGCCACCGCGCGGCCGGGCGCCGATGCCGAAATCGGCGGTTTTGGCGGCCTGTTCGACCTGAAACGGGCCGGTTTCAAGGACCCCGTTTTGGTCGCCGCCAATGACGGCGTCGGCACCAAGGTCAAGATTGCCATCGAAACCGGCCGCCACGACACCATCGGCATCGACCTGGTGGCCATGTCGGTCAACGACCTGGTCGTGCAAGGCGCCGAGCCTTTATTTTTTCTCGACTACTACGCTTGTGGAAAACTCGAACCGGAAGTCGGCGCCGCCGTCGTCGCCGGGATTTCCATCGGCTGCCGCGAGGCGGGTTGCGCGCTGATCGGCGGCGAAACCGCGGAAATGCCCGGGCTGTATTCCGGCGACGATTACGATCTGGCGGGATTTGCCGTCGGCGCGGTCGAGCGCGGCGAGGTGTTGCCGCGCGCCGATATCGCCGGGGGCGACATCATCCTCGGCCTCGCCTCCTCCGGCGTGCACTCCAACGGATTTTCACTGGTGCGCAAGGTGGTTGCGAAAACCGGGCTGCCGTGGCCCGCGCCCGCGCCATTCGCGCCCGAGCAGACGCTGGGCGACGCGATCCTGGCGCCGACGCGCATCTACGTAAAATCGTGCCTGGCCGCGATCCGCGAGACCAAGGCGGTGAAGGGCTTTGCCCATATCACGGGCGGCGGATTTCCCGACAACATCCCGCGCGTTCTGCCGAAAGGTCTTGGCGCGCGCATCGATCTGACGAAGGTCGCGGTGCCGCCGGTGTTCAAGTGGCTCGCCGCCGAGGGCGGCATCGCGCAGAACGAAATGCTTCGCACGTTCAACTGCGGCATCGGCATGATCGTGGTCGTGGCGCCGAAGGATGCCGCCGCGGTCGCCGGCGCGCTGACACGTGCCGGCGAAAAAGTCTCGACGCTCGGCGCCGTCATCCGCGCAGCCGACGAACCGCGGGTCGTCTATGACGGCACGCTCGATCTCGGATAGACCATGAGCCGCAAACGCGTCGCCGTTCTCATCTCCGGCCGCGGCTCCAACATGGCGGCGCTGATCGAAGCCGCGAAAGACCAAAGCTTTCCGGCTGAAATCGCATTGGTGTTATCGAACCGCCCGGAGGCCGGCGGCTTGGCGACGGCGAAGGCGGCCGGCATCGCAACCGCGGTCGTCGATCACGCTAAATACGGCAAAGACCGCGCGGCCTTCGAGCGCGCCATGCAGGCGCAGCTCGTCGAACATCGCATCGATATCGTCTGTCTGGCCGGCTTCATGCGGCTTTTGACCGCGGACTTCGTCAACCAATGGCTGGAGCGGTTGATCAATGTCCATCCGGCGCTGCTGCCGGCGTTCAAGGGCCTCGATACGCATCAGCGCGCGCTCGACGCCAAGGCCGCCATCCATGGCGCGACCGTGCACTTTGTCGTGCCGGAGATGGACGCCGGGCCGATCATCGTTCAGGGCGCGGTTGCGGTGCGAAATGACGATACGGAGCAGACGTTGGCCCAACGCGTGCTGGCGGTGGAGCACCGCATTTACCCGCAAGCGCTTGCGCTGGTGGCACAAGGCCGCGTCCGCGTCGTCGATGGCCGCTGCCTGATCGACGGCCTGCCGGTGCCGGAGCCGGCATCGCTGGTTCCAGCGCCGTAATTTCCCCACACATCAACGTGAATATTCGTGCGGGCGCCGGTGTTATAGTCACGAGGCCACCACTTCTGCGTGGCCAAAGCCAGCACGGGGGTTGAAATATGATGGGACAGGGCAGCGGAGCGAGACTGATATTTCCCGGATTGGCCGGGTTCTATGCGTCGATGATGCCGATTACTTATACGCTCGTGCGTATTGTCGTCGGCATCATGTTCTTGGTGCACGTGTCCGCCAAATTCAAAGCCGGACCCGACGCCGTCGCGGCCGGCGCGATGGCGCATGCGGGCCTTCAACCGGCTCTGATGTTTGCCTATGCGGCCATCATCCTTGAAGCCGTCGGCGGCGCCGCCCTTGTGATTGGCTTGTTCACGCGCTTTTTCGCCGCCGCCTTGGCCATCGAAATGGCGATCGCCCTTATTACGGTTCATCTGCCGAAGGGCTACGCGGCCGGCGCCGGCGGCTACGAATACGTGCTGCTGATCGGCGCGGTTCTGTTCGCGATTGCTATTCGCGGCGGCGGCCCATATTCGGTCGATGAAAAGCTGATCGGCAAAGAGCTCTAGACGCCGTCTCCACGGCCAAACCCGCCCGCCGACAGCCTCGGCGGGCGGGTTTTCTTTTGCATTCGATACAATCTGAGGTAGCATTGCCCCTTGGGGAGATCGTCAGGGGGGCGTCGATGCGCATCATCATGAGGATGGCAGCCATAAGCTTGCTGCTTGTGGGTCTTTCGTCGCAGGCAAGCGCGGCACCACCGACCGATCCTTGCAACGCGACGACGGCACCGGCGATTGACGACGGCGTCCTGTCTGTCAAAGCGAATTCGATACAGCTGCAACGCGGCTGGCAACGAATAGGCCAGAAGATCGAAGTCACCATCAACTCACCTAAAATTCCGGCGAGCGGCACGGTGCGCGCCTTCGTCTGCCTGCGCTGGAAACTTGACGCCACCGTCAAAGACGCCTCCGGCCCATACGTCTCGTTTTTGCCGAGCGGTTCAACCGGCGCCCCTGTTACCCTCGACAAGACGCCACCGCTGAAAATCACCGCGGTCGTGCCGACCAATATGCCGGGCACGCCGCAGTCACCCCGCGCCCTGGATCGCAACGCCGATCTTCCCCTTGGCGTTTATGCCGCCGATAACGCCTTTCCCCTCGCCGACGTCCGCGTCGTCGTCTACGGCGAAGGCGATGCCCCGATTCTCGATGCCATGACGACCTTTGGCGTCATCGGCGCCGACACTTATTGTAATGTTCCCCTCGCCGGCACGGCGGTCGACAGTGGCATCGGCCAGCTTGGCGCCAACAAGAACTGGCAGCCGATTGCGGGGGAATTCGCGTTCACGGTCAAGACCGAGCCAAAATCGGTGCCGTCGACGGCGCTTGTCAAGGTTTGCTACCGCTGGAAATTGCGAGACCTGCCGGAAGCCCACGGCGATCCAGGGCCGTTCACCGAAACGCCGCGCAGTCACATGATCGACCGCCAGCAGCAAAGCATTAAAGTGGCGGCCGCAGTGCCCAACATACCCAATATGCCGGCACGTTACGTCAGCCAGGCACAGACCACCAACGGGCGGGTCGGCAGCTTTGCCATTCCGCTGCTCAACATGGTTGAGCTAGCCGACGCCCGCATTCTGATTTTCGACACCGACGGCTCGCCGGTGGCGGATGTGATGACCACGGTCGGCATCACGAGTGTGTGGTACGCGGCGATCATGGTGCTCTTGGCCGTGCTGCTCGCGTTTTTCATCCTGTGGCGGATAGCGACACGGCGGCTCGTCCATATCAAGCATGGCAATCCACTGTTGAGCATCATCACCACGCGCAACGGCTACGCCAGTCTGTCACAGTTTCAGATCATGCTGTGGACCTTCGTGGTGATCGCGTCGGCCGCTTATGTCATGGCGCTGTCCGGGGATCTGATCGAGATCTCGTCGGGAACACTGGTGTTGCTCGGCATTTCCGGTTCGGCAACGGTCATCGCCAAGGCCAAAAGCGAGAACGACGCCAAGACGCCGCCGCCGCAGCCCGATCCGGCGAAAGCCGCCGCCGATGCCGACACAGCGCGCAAGGAAGCGGACAAGGCGAAATCGGACGCGGCGATTGCATCGGGCGACATCAAGGAGGACGCCGACGCCAAAGCCACGGAATATGAGGCCATCGCCAAGGCGGCGCAGGCGACCGCGGTGGCAGTCGACGCGGTGGCGAAAGCGCAGCAGTTGCGAAAGGCCATCGCGGATGCCGCGAACAAAGAAACCGCGACCAAAACGGCAACCGACGCCGAAGACGTCGCGCAGCAGAAATTGAAGGACGCTGAACTCCTCAAGCAGGCGGCCAAGGAGGCGACGCGCCAGCGCCATCCGGCATGGTCCGATCTGGTAATGGAAGAAGTCAAAGGCCGCGAGCTCGACGTCACGCGCATCCAGATGCTGTATTTCACCCTGGTAACCGCGGTATTCGTCGGCCTCAAAGTCATTACCAGCTACGAGATACCGCTGATTCCAGAGGGCTTTCTGCTGCTGATGGGCATCAGCAATTCGGTCTATGTCGGATCGAAATTCGCCACCAATTCGAACGCCAGTTAGCTGGGATCAGGCGCGCCGCACCCACACTTTGTTGTCGTGGAAGGCGGCGCCGCCGAAAGGCGCGATCGAATCCGCGCCGGTCAGTGTGTTGATACCGCAGCCGTCGGCGTAAGCGGAATTCGGCCAGATCGATTCCGCGATCAGCACGCCGCGCCGCAGGCCGGGGAACAGGCGCGCATGCAGCCGCACCTCGCCACGCGTGCTGCCGAGCACGACATAATCGCCGTCGCCGATGCCCTGCCCGGCCGCGTCGTCGGGATGGATCAGCACCGTCGGCCGTTTTTCCTGCGCCAGCGATGTCGGCGTCTCGTTGAAGGTCGAGTTGAGAAAGCCGCGCGCCGGTGAGGTCGCCAGCCGGAACGGATACGTCGCGTCGGCCTGCTCGATCGACGTCCAATGATCCGGTAATCCGGGCATGTCGGCGACCGGACCGCTTTGATACGGACTGCGGAACGGCACCGTCGGCCAGTCCGGCTTGAAACGGAACTTGCCGTCGGGCCAGGCGAAGCCGTCGAGATAATGCGCTTTCTCGAAGGGCGGCTGGCAATCCAGCCAGCGATTGGCTTCCAGCTCGGCGAGCGTGCCGCGCTTCGACACCTTCAACATCTGGTCGATCAGTTGACGCGGGCTCATGGCAAAGCCGGGATGTTCGGCGCCGAGCCGCTTGGCCAGGGCGCAAATCACCTCGTGGTTGTTGCGGCACTCGCCCGGCGGATCGACCAGCTTGGGGCCGAGGATGATGTATTGGTGGCCACCGCCGCGATAGATGTCATCGTGCTCCAGAAACGTCGTCGCCGGCAGCACGACGTCCGCCATCTTCGCGGTTTCGGTCATGAACTGCTCGTGCACGCAGACGAACAGGTCGTCGCGGGCAAAACCCTGCTTGACCTTGTTCTGGTCCGGCGCGACCGACACCGGATTGGTGTTCTGCACGATCATCGCCATCACCGGACCGCCGCCCTGCAAGGCCGCGCGGTCGCCGGTCAGCACCGCGCCGATGCGCGACTGGTCCAGCATACGTACCGAGCGGTCGAGACGGTCGAGGCCCTCGATCACGGTCTTGTCGAGTTTGTAGATGTCGGCATTGTTGTGGAACGCGCCGCCGCCTTCGTATTGCCACGCGCCCGTCACCGCCGGAATGCAGCTCGCCGCATGCATGTTGGCCGCGCCATTGCGCGATCGCGCGAAGCCGTAGCCAAGCCGGAAGAACGCGCGTTTGTTGTCGCCGATCAGCCTGGCAAAGGCTTCGATGGTCTCGACCGGCACGCCGGTAATCGCCGAAGCCCATTGCGGATCGCGCGTCTTGAGATGCGTCTCCAACTCGCGCGGCGCGTCGGTATATTTGTCGAGGTAATTCCAGTCGGCTTTGCCGTCGCGGAACAGGCAATGCATCACCGCGCAGGCCAGCGCGCCGTCGGTGCCGGGTTTCACCAGCACGGCCAAATCGGCCTGCGCCATGGTGCCGTTCATGTAGATGTCGACCGCTGCGATCTTGGCGCCGCGCTCTTTGCGGGCGCGGATGGCATGCGTCATGACATTGACCTGGGTGTTGACCGCATTGGTGCCCCAGATCACCACCAGATCGGACTTCGCCATTTCGCGCGGATCGACGCCGGCGATTTTGCCCGCCCCCGCCGCAAAGCCGGCATAGGCCGGATTGACGCAGATGGTAGAGTGAAAGCCGGAATACTTCTTCACGTGACGCAGGCGGTGAATGCCGTCGCGCATCACCAGGCCCATGGTGCCGGCATAATAATAGGGCCAGACGCTTTCCGCGCCGTGAAGCTGTTCGGCCTTGAGGAAATTCTCCGCGACGATGTCGAGCGCGTCGTCCCACGAGACGGCTGCAAATTTGCCCGAGCCTTTGGCGCCGGTACGGCGCAGCGGATGCAACAAACGGTCGGCGTGATGCTCGCGCTCGGCGTAGCGCGCGACTTTGGCGCAAATCACGCCGGCGGTGTAGTCGTTGTCGGGCGATCCGTGGACGCGGCCGATGGTGCGCTCGTCGATAAGTTCGACCTCAAGCGCGCAAGTCGAAGGGCAATCGTGCGGACAGGCGGAGTAGCCGATTCGTTTCGCAGCTTGCGGGCGGACAGTTTGATTCATGGCGCTTCAGGCTAGGGCAGTCCTCACGATTTATCCAGCGAGAGGTGATGCTGGCGGCGCCAAACGTAGCCGGAACCGATCACCAGTGCCGCGCCCAATATCTGCGCCGCCATTTCGACGTGATCGGGCGAAAACGCGCCGAAAGCCTGAAGAACGATCGGGTCGCTGGCGAAGATATCCCCGGCGACGTATCCCAGAATGCCCGCCCCGCCCCATACCAGCGCCGGGAACCGTTCGAGCAGCGCCAGGATGATGGCGCTGCCGGCGATGACCATCGGGATACTGACCGCCAGGCCGATGGTGAGCAGCACATATTGTCCCTTGGCGACGGCGCCCACCGCGATCACGTTGTCGAGGCTCATCACGATATCGGCGATCACGACCACGCGGACGGCTCGCCACAAGTCCTCGACCGCCTCCGGCGTGTCCTCGGCGTCATGGGCTTGCGGCGCCAGCAGCTTGATCGCGATCCACAGCAACGCGATCGCACCCGCCAGCTTGAGATAGGGCACCGTCAGCAAGACCGAGATGACGCCGGTGAAGACGATCAGCAAGACCGAGGCAAAGCCGGCGCCGATGGCCATGCCCCACAGCCGCTCGCGCGGCGGCAAAGCGCGGCATGCCAGCGCAATCACGACTGCGTTGTCGCCGGACAGCAGAATGTTGACCCAGATGACTTCCAGCACCGACAGCCAGAAGGTCGGTTGCGTCACATCGGCGGCCAGCGATCCCACAAGCCCCCCGAACCGCCGGCGCTAGCCGACGATTTCGTTACCGGAAAAAAACTGCGCGATTTCGATGGCCGCATTTTCGGCGGAGTCGGAGCCGTGCACGGAATTCTCGCCGATCGACTTGGCGTGAACCTTGCGGATCGTGTTGGCCGCGGCCTTGGCCGGGTCGGTGGCGCCCATGACGTCGCGGTACTTCGCGATGGCGCCCTCGCCTTCCAGAACCTGCACCACGACCGGGGCGGAAATCATGAAATCCACCAGTTCGCCGAAGAACGGCCGCGCCTTGTGCACGCCGTAGAACTGCTCGGCCTGGGGACGCGTGATCTGCACGCGCTTCTGCGCGACGATGCGCAGGCCGGCCTGCTCGATCATGGCATTGATAGCGCCGGTCAGGTTACGCGCGGTCGCATCGGGTTTCAGGATCGAAAAAGTACGCTCGACCGCCATCGGATAAGTCCTTCAGTGAGATTGATCGGAGAGATGACCGACATTCATTGGAACGTCTGGAATAAGCGGCTTATAGCGGGGGCTTCGCACTGCGGCAAGATCGCTTAAAATCGCCCAAAGTCGACCCCAGGAGCGTCCGATGAAATCCCGATACCGCATGTTTGCCGGCTACAATGCCTGGTGCAACGAGCGGCTTTACGACGCCGCCGCCACCTTGTCCGATGCCGATTATCGCGCCGACCACGGCGCCTTCTTCAAGTCGGTGCATGGCACGCTCAACCACCTGCTGGTCGCCGACCGCATCTGGATGAAGCGCTTTACCGGCGCCGGCGAACAGCCAGCGAGCCTCGACGCTATCCTGTACGACGATTTCGCCGCTTTGCGTGCCGCGCGGGCGACCCTGGACACGCTGATCACCGGCTATATCGAACGGCTCAGCGACGAGGACCTCGCCCGGCCCTTCCGTTACCGCACGGTGACCAATCCGCAGACCATCGAACAGCCTTTGGCCCCGGCGCTGGACCATTTCTTCAACCACCAGACCCACCATCGCGGCCAGGCCCATGCGCTTTTGTCCGCGGTTATCGGCAACGACAAGACGCCGTCCTTCGACTTGATCATTTTCCAGCGCCAAACCGGCCAAGGTGGCGTCCGCGCCAGCGGTTAAGCCTTCGGCGGCTTCGCAGCGCAGATACCGAAACAAGCATTGCGTTGTGCAGCGCACTCGGCCAAAAGGCCGCATGCTTGTCATCGATGACCTCACCGTCCGCATCGCCGGCCGTTCCCTGCTCGAAAACGCCTCGGCGCGCATCGTTCCCGGCGCCCGCGTCGGCCTGATCGGCCGCAACGGCACCGGCAAATCGACCCTGTTCAACGTCATTACCGGCGAAATGGGCGCCGAGACCGGCTCCATCGAATTCCCGCCACGCTGGCGCATCGGCCGCCTTGCCCAGGAAGCGCCGAACGGCCCGGAAAGCCTGCTCGAGGTCGTGCTGCAAGCGCCGAGCGAGCGCACCCAGTTGCTGGAAGAAGCCGAGACCGCGACCGACCCGGAACGCATCGCCGACATCCAGACAAGGCTCGCCGATATCGGCGCGCATGCCGCGCCGGCGCGCGCCGCGGCGATTTTGTCCGGCCTCGGCTTCTCGACCGCCGACCAGGCGCGGCCCTGCACCGAATTCTCCGGCGGCTGGCGCATGCGCGTCGCCCTCGCCGCGACTTTGTTCTCCGAGCCGGATTTGCTGATGCTCGACGAGCCGACCAACTATCTCGATCTCGAAGGCACGCTGTGGCTGCAGGACCATCTGGCGAAATATCCGCACACCATGATCATCGTCAGCCATGACCGCGATCTTTTGGACAATGCGGTCAACCAGATCCTGGCGCTCGAAGCCAAGAAGCTGACGCTCTACAAAGGCGGCTACTCGGACTACGAGCGTCTGCGCAGCGAAAAACTGATGCTCGACCAGAAGATGATGAAGAAGCAGGAAGCGCAGCGCGCGCACCTGCAAGCTTTCGTCGACCGTTTTCGCGCCAAGGCCTCGAAGGCCAGCCAGGCGCAATCGCGCATCAAGATGCTGGCCAAGATGCAGCCGATCTCGTCGATGGTCACCGACGAAGTGCGGCCGATTCATATTCCGGCACCCGACAAGCTGCTGTCGCCGCCGATCATCGCCACGGACGACGTCTCGGTCGGCTACGACGGCCGTGTCATCCTCAGCGACCTGTCGCTGCGCATCGACAATGACGACCGCATCGCGCTGCTCGGCTCCAACGGCAACGGCAAATCGACGCTGGTCAAATTGCTCGCCGGCAAGCT
>Ga0265314_10001753_pt1 | contig 23442 bp, 23 predicted proteins | sample 4126metaG_FD_203106 | JGI IMG/M metagenome (GOLD analysis project Ga0265314, IMG submission 203106) | Rhizosphere microbial communities from Carex aquatilis grown in University of Washington, Seatle, WA, United States - 4-1-26 metaG | ecosystem: Host-associated > Plants > Roots > Rhizosphere >... | reverse complement strand
TCAACGCGACCGTGGGAGGCGGGACAGGATCCTTGATGTCGCGTGTTCCGGCGGCTTGGCCGAAGACGGTGCCGCCACTACTCTGGCCGCCGCCCAGGCGGACCACTACGGCCACGCCTTCATCCTTTAGAAATTTGTTGAGCTGGTTCTGGAACTGCTGCTGGGGCGTCAGGCCCCCCGGAGCAGCCTGGCCTCCTCGACCGCCGCGACCTCCGCGACCGTCACCCAGAGCAGCCGTACCTGGCGCACCGCCGCGACCACCGCCATCGGCGGCGATACTCAGCTTGGCGAGCTCGTCATCGGTGTAGCGCTGGCCCTGTGATGTCGTAATCATCGTCAGCTCCCGGCCGACGCCCATGAACACGATCTTGCCTTTCAGCTTGCCCTTGTATTTGTCGAAATCGGTCTCGGCAGCGATGTTGGCGACCATCGCCTCGCCGGTCACCGTACCATTCGTTCCCGGCGAATACGCCAGCGGGAAACCAATCAGGGGCGCGTATTGCGGCTCGATCAGGTTCGCCGAGAAATGCGTGTACGTCCAGCCCCGGCCGAACGGACCCCATTTTTCCTGGCGCCCTTCGATACCCCACTCCTTCAACTGCTTGACGACCCAGTCGGCCGCGGCGAAGAAGCCGGGCGAGTTCGTGAGGCGGGGACCATAAACGTCGGTGAGCTGGAAGACGTGGTCCATCACCTTGGAATTTTGCAAAGCTTCTTCCCGGATTTTGTGGATCGCATCCAGATCGACGCGCTCTTCGGCGTGCAGCGGCAGCAGCGCGACGGCGATCAAGCAGGCCAGAATCCGGGGGCAGGTTCTATGAGGAGTCATCAGCACCTTCTTGGAGTCCATATTACAATTTCGGATAGCGTGCAGATCACCATCTCCAAGGAGAATTACCTCAAGGCCATTGCCGAGGCCGAAAGCGAGGGCGAAACCGTGATCGCCGCGACGCTGGCAAGGTGGCTGGAGGTTTCGGCTCCCGCGGTCACCATGGCGATCCGCAGGTTGAAGCGCGATAGGCTGATTCGCGTGGCCGCATCGGGCGAACTGAGCCTGACAAGAGAAGGCCGCGAGATCGCCAACCGCGTGCTGAACCGGCATCATCTGATCGAGCGCATGCTGACGGAAGTTTTTGGAATGGAATGGTACAAGGTGCATGACGAAGCCGAGCAACTGGAGCACGCCGTCTCTGCGGATTTCGAGCGCAAGCTTTTGGACAAGCTGGGCGAGGGTGAGGCGTGCCCTCACGGTAACCGGGTCGGCAGGGATCGCCCGCGCGATCGTCGCGAGCGTGGCTGGATCCCTCTGGATGAGGCAGGCGGTGGAGCAGCGGTCCGCGTCATGAGCGTGTTCGAACGCGATCGGAAACTGCTCGAGTACCTGAATGGGCTCGGCATTCGCCCAGGAGCGCAGCTAAAAGTGGTCGGCAAGAACTACGATCAGACTATGACGCTTCGTGTGGATCGTAAGCCGGTGCAGCTCGGCGGCGCCGCGGCTTCGAAGGTGTGGGTGGCGGCAGGCTAAGCTTAAGGTTGATGAACTGGACAGCCACCGCCGCCATCGTGCTCGCGCTCGCAGTCTGCATCGGAGCCTTCGGAGCACACGGGCTGCAAGCCCGGCTGGACGCCTACTCGATGGGCGTTTACGAAAAAGGTGTCTTCTATCACTTCATCCACGCACTGGGAATGCTGGCGGTGCCTCTGTTGGTCCGCGCAGGCTTGATTTCAGAATCGGCGGGCAATTGGACCGGCTGGTTGCTGCTCGCGGGGATCGTGCTGTTTTCGGGCAGTCTGTACGTGCTCGCGATCACCGGGGTGAGGACGCTCGGAGCCGTCACCCCATTCGGGGGCGCTTCGTTTATCGCGGCATGGGTGACGCTGGCGGTGTGTGCGCTGCGGTCAAGCGGTCGTTAGCCCGCAAAGGGCCGGTCGCGCGGCATATTCCTGAAAGCAGGGGACGTTCCGCGCGCGGCCAGGCTCCGTTTTGCGGGCTATCTAAGCACAAGTCGCGTCTTGAAATACGCTACCGTTTCGCGAAGGCCATCTTCCAAGGCGACCTTCGGCTCCCAGCCGAGCACCTTCTTCGCCTTGGCGATATTCGGCTGGCGCCGCTTGGGATCGTCGGAAGGCAAAGGCTGGTGCACAATCTGACCTTTGATACCCACCAGGCGGCGGATGCGTTCGGCGAACTCCAGCATAGTGAGCTCCACGGGATTACCGAGGTTCACCGGAAAACGCTCTTCAGAATTCGCGAGGCGGACCAATCCTTCGACCATATCGCTCACGTAGCAAAAACTGCGGGTCTGTAAGCCGTCGCCGAACACGGTGAGGGGCTGGCCGCGCAGCGCCTGATCCATGAACGCGGGCACGACTCGCCCGTCATCCAGCGCCATGCGAGGACCGTAGGTGTTGAAGATCCGCGCGATGTTGGTGCGCACACCGTGCATGCGATGGTACGCCATGGTGAGAGCTTCCGCGTAGCGCTTGCTCTCGTCGTAGCACGAGCGGAGTCCCACCGGATTCACATTGCCCCAGTACGTCTCCACCTGGGGATGCTCCAGCGGATCGCCATAGCATTCCGAAGTCGAGGTGATCAGAAAACGCGCACCGTCGCGGCGGGCGATCTCCAGCATGTTTCGCGTGGCGGTCGACCCCGATTCGAGCGTTTCAATGGGATACGCCAGATAAAATTTGGGGCTCGCCAAAGAGGCGAGGTGCCAGACGTGATCGAACTGGCCACTTTCTTCGATGGGTTTGGTGACGTCGAACTTACGATAGGTGAACTTCGGCTTGCCCGACAAATGTTCGAGGTTGCGCTCCGAACCCGTGATCAGGTTGTCGAGAGCCACCACTTCGCCGCCGTCCGCCAGCAGCCGCTCGCATAAATGGGACCCGATGAATCCAGCAGCCCCGGAAACAAGATGACGCATCTCTAACATTCTACCCGGTTGACCCTGCATGTTACATTTTGGGGTGAGGATGTTTGAGAAACTGCTGCTCGCCGCGCTGTTGGTCGCGTCCCTGGCGGGATTCTGGTGGCGTTTCGGAGCGGTGTTGCGCAGAATCCGCGCGGCCAAGCCAGATGCGGATTTCTCGCTTTTTCCGGTAGGCCCGCGGGTCCGCGAATTGGTCTGGGAGGTGATGCTCCAGGCCAAAGTCATCCGCGAACGGCCTTTGCCCGGCCTGGCGCACGCTTTCGTGTTTTGGGGGTTCTGCGCCTTCGCGCTGGTCACGCTGAATCACATCGCGATCGGATTCGGGATCGGATTTTTAACACCCGGCAGTTTTTACTTCCAACTGGCGGCCGTATTCGCCGTCTTGGTCGCGATCTCGATCGCGGGACTGTTCGTTCGCCGGTTCATCCTGCGACCCAAGTGGCTGGGCGAGCTATCGTACCAATCCGGCGTGATCGCGCTGCTCATCTTCGTGCTGATGGCGACGTATCTGGCGGCATTTTGGTTTGGCGATTCTAGGTCGCTGTGGTGGGCGCACACGGCCGCACTGCTGATTTTTGTGCCCCTGATCCCGCACACCAAACATCTGCACCTGGTGCTGAGCCCGTTTTCGATTTTTCTCTCGCGCGGCGGGTTCGCCAAGATTCCGCCCCTCGCGAACGATGACGATTTCGGCCTCGACACGGGCAAGGATCTCACACAGATCGTCGCTCTGCAGGCTTACTCTTGCGTCGAGTGCGGCCGTTGCACCGAACACTGTCCAGCCAACAACACCGGCAAGATTCTCGATCCCAAAAAGATCGCGCTGGGCGTGCGCGGGTATCTGAACGAGTTCGGACCTGCTTCGGAAGAGCCGCTTTTCGGCAAGCATCTATCTCAGGAGGCTGCGTTCCAGTGCACGACTTGTGGCGCGTGCGAATACCAGTGCCCGGTCGGCGTCGAGCATCTCCCGATCATCGTGGGACTGCGCCGCGGCGCGGTGAACACTGGCAAGTGGGAGGACAGCTACGGCACCAAGCTGTTTCTCGCGCTCGAACGCAACGGCAACGCGCTAGGATTCAGCTCCGCCGAACGCGACAAGTTCATCGCCAAAGAACAGCTGCCGATCTTCGACGGAACGCAGGAATACTGTCTGTGGCTGGGCTGCATGGGCGCTTACGATCCGCAGGGCCGCGAGATTATTGCCGCTTTCGCACGCGTGATGAAACACCTGGGGACCACCTTCGGTGTGCTCCAAAAAGAGAAATGTACCGGCGACCCGGCCCGCCGCCTGGGTAACGACCTGGTTTTCCAGCAGCTCGCAGAATCGAATCTCGAAGCGTTGAAGCAAAGCAAGGTCACCAAGATCGTATCCATCTGCCCGCATTGCGTGCGCACGATTTCGACCGACTGGCAAGAGCACGGCCAGTCACATGGGATAGCTCCGCCCATCGAGCATCACAGCGAATTCATGGCTCGCCATCTCGACCGGCTGCCGCAGTCGAAGGGCGAAAACATTGTCTATCACGATCCCTGCTACCTGGGCCGCTATCGCAACGTTTATGACGAGCCGCGGACAGTCCTTTCGCGGTCCGGACAAGTTATAGACCCGCCGCGGGCACGCGAACGCAGCTTCTGCTGTGGCGCTGGCGGCGGCCTAGCGTTCCTGGGCGAAGAATCCGGTGAGCGCGTCAGTCACAACCGGGCACGCGAGTTGGTTGCAACCGGCGCAGGCACCGTCGCGGCAGCTTGCCCATTCTGCAACACGATGTTTCGCGATGCTCTGGCCGCTGTATCTCCCTCGCCTCCGAAATTGCTCGACGTGGCCCAGATCGTGGCCGCATCGCTTCCTGCTAAGAGTGAGATGCTATGAGCATGCGCGCCATCCGGCTGATCGTGATCCCGCTGATCGCCGTCGCGGCCATCGCCGCATCCAAAGCTCCTAAGTCCAAAGCCCCGCCGCTCACCGCGGAACAACGCGCCACACAAGCCCAGATGAAGACGATGAGCCTGCGCGATAAAGTCGCGCAACTAGTGATCGTCTCCGCCAATGGCGACGTCTACTCCACCAAATCCCCCGACTACGAAAAGTATCGCCACTGGGTCGCCGATCTGCACGTCGGCGGAATCATCATCAACAACGCCTCGCAATACGGCCTGGTGCGCAATGCCGAGCCTCATGCCCTGGCGCTGTTCCTGAACCAGATGCAAAGGCTGGCGAAGACTCCTCTACTGGTGGCCTCGGATTTCGAACGCGCTGCTTCCATGCGCGTCACCGGCGGCACTCGATTCCCGCACAGCATGGCGTTCGGCGCGGCGAACGATCTTGCTGCCACGAAGTTTGAAGGTCTCACGGCCGCTCGCGAGGCCCGCGCGTTGGGTATTCACTGGATCTTCGCGCCGGTGGCCGACGTCAATAACAATCCCTCGAACCCGATCATCAATCTGCGGTCCTATGGAGAAGATCCGGAGCAAGTATCGCGGCAGGTCGCCGCGTTCATCGATGGCGCGCATTCCGATCCTGAAGCTCGCGTCCTGGTCACCGCCAAGCATTTTCCCGGGCATGGCGACACCGATGTCGACAGCCACCTCGGCCTTCCGCGTTTAGAAGTCCCGCGCGAGCGCCTTGATGCCATGGAGCTGAAGCCGTTCGAGGCAGCCATCGCCCGTGGCGTCGACTCCATCATGACCGCGCACATAGCCGTACCCGCGCTGGAACCTTCCGGCATGCCCGCCACCGTATCGCCCAAGGTGCTCACGGCGCTACTGCGCGACGAGCTCAGGTTCAAAGGCCTGATCGTGACTGACTCGATGGCGATGCAAGGGCTCGCCATGCTGTTCGACAGCGGCGAGGGCTCGGTTCGGTCGATCGTCGCGGGCGCCGACGTGCTACTTATGCCGCCCGATCCCGACAAAGCCATCCGCGCCGTGGTGGGCGCCGTGGAAGACGGCCGCATTTCGCGCCAGCGCCTGGAGCAAAGCGTCGCGCGCGTGCTCGCCGCGAAACTTGCGCTGGGACTGACGAATAAGAAGAAGCTCGTGAACCTCGATGCGATTTCCGACGTCCTGGACTCGCCCGAAGCCGCCGAGAGAGCCCAGGCGGTCGCCGATCACGCCGTAACGCTCATCCGCAACGATCGTGACGTTCTGCCTCTGGCGTCGACCAGCCACCCTTGCCTGATCGTGATCACCGAACTACGCATCTCGCAACTCGGCCAGCGCACGATCCAAGAGTTTCGACGCCGCGCGCCTAGCCTGAGAGTGGTTTCGGTGGATACAGGGCTGCCCCTCGCGGCTCTCGAAGCTACCGCGGGCGATATGTCCGCGTGTTCGGCGATCGTCGCGGCCTCCTTCGCCTCGGTGTCCGCCGATCTGAAGGACGTCAAACTCATGCTCAGCAATTTGTCAAATGGTCCGGTGCCCATGGTGCTAATGCCCTTCGAGAATCCTTATCTCCTGACCAGCGTTCCGAACGCGACCGCGTTTCTCACGACGTTCAGCTCGGCCCAACCCTCGGAAATCGCCGCTGTCAAAGCGCTCTTCGGCGAGATCCCCATAACTGGTCACACACCCGTGAGTGTTCCGGGATTCGCCCAGCTCGATGATGGGATTCAATTGCCGGCGCGGGCTCGCTAAAATCATTTAACAAAGTCTTTTACCAAACCATGCAATTCACTAACTTCGGAAATACTGGAATCACCGTGTCCCGCCTTTGCTTGGGATGCATGAGCTATGGCGGCGGCGATCTGCCGGATTGGGCTCTCGGCACCAAGGGCTGGCACGTCAATAAAGAGGACGCGCGCGAGCATTTCCGCATCGCGCTCGATGCCGGCATCAATTTCTTCGATACCGCCGACGTGTACTCCATCGGCCTTAGCGAAGAGATCACCGGCGCGCATCTAAAGGAGATGGCCGTGCGCGATCACATCGTCGTCGCGACCAAAGTTCACGGCGTGATGGGTCCGAGCCCCAACCAGCGCGGCCTCAGCCGCAAGCACATTATCGAAGCCTGCGACAATTCTCTGCGCCGCCTGCAGATGGATTACGTGGATCTCTATCAGATCCATCGCTGGGATCCTAAGACGCCGATCGAAGAAACGTTGGACGCTCTCGATTCACTGGTTCGCGCGGGCAAGGTGCGCTACCTGGGCGCCAGCAGCATGGCGGCGTGGCAGCTCTCGAAGGCACTGTACGCAGCTAAGGAAAACGGCTGGCACCGCTTCGTGTCGATGCAGAATCATTACAACCTGGTCTATCGCGAAGAAGAGCGCGAGACTATTCCGCTATGCGTCGACCAAGGGCTCGCCGTCATTCCCTGGAGTCCTCTGGCGCGCGGATTCCTCACCGGAAACCGCCGTCGCGATGGCGATGCGACTACTCGGGCGATGGTGGACACGTTCGCGAAGGACATGTACCACTCGGAAGACGATTTCGTAGTGGCGGACGCTGTCGCGGGTATTGCAAAGAAGCGCGGCGTCTCGGCCGCCCAGGTCGCGTGCGCGTGGATTCTGCAGGCTCCCGGCGTCACGGCGCCCATTATCGGCGCCACCAAGGCCGCGCATCTCAAGGATGTGATCGGCGCGGTCGACCTCAAGCTCAATGCGGAAGAGATCGCGGCGCTGGAAAAACCGTATCGGCCGCATCCCATCCTGGGCCACGCCCAACCTTCTGCGAAGAGCATGCTGAAACGCTGAGCTAGTCCCGAACGAAGCACCCGGCGGTGTTACGATTTCAAGCGTGGGGACCATACAAATTCAGCGCAGCACGCTGGCCTCGCCTGACGCTGTCCGGCTGATCGCGGCACTGAATGCGGAACTGACGGCGATGTTTCCCGAACAAGGCGCCACGCATTTCTCGCTCAGCGACGCGCAAGTAGTGGCGGGCGGCGCGTTCTTGGTCGCTTATCTCGATGACGTGGCGGTCGGCTGCGGCGCTGTGCGACGGCTTGACGAGGCGACTGCCGAACTCAAGCGAATGTATGTCGACCCGTCCGTCCGCGGCCAGGGCATCGGGCGCGCGCTGGTCGAAGCCCTCGAGCGCGAGGCGCGGCAAATCGGTGTAACCAGGATCGTGCTGGAGACGGGGACGCGTCTCGCACCCGCGATCAAGCTGTACGAAGCCATGGGGTACACGCGCATCCCGCTCTTCGGCGAATATCTGTCATCGCCAGACACCAGCCTGTGTTTCGGCAAGGCATTCGCGTGAACCGAATTGCTCCTGCCAGCAGTTAGAATCTAGAGATGGTTGAGATCACTTGGCTCGGTCACGGAACTTACCAGTTCCGCCTGACCACTGGCGAAATTATTCTGGTCGACCCGTGGATCGAAGGGAACCCTTCGTATCCCCAAGGACATTCCATCGACCGCGTGGACGTCATTCTGATTTCGCATGGCCATTTCGATCACATTCACGACGTGTTGCCGCTAGCCAAGAAGTTTTCCCCGCAGATTGTTGCGATCTATGAGACCGCGCACTGGCTCGAAAAGAAGGGAGCCAAGAACACGCTGGGCATGAACAAGGGCGGCACCGCCGCCGTCGGACCCGTTTCCGTGACGATGACGCACGCCATCCATAGCTGCGGCATTCTGGATGGCGATCAAATCATCTACGGCGGCGAAGCGGCCGGATACGTCATGCGCCTGCCCGACCGCCGCGTGGTCTACTGCGCGGGCGATACTAACGTCTTCACCGACATGCAGCTGATCGAGCGCCTGTATCATCCCGAACTCGCGTTCCTGCCCATCGGCGACCTCTACACCATGAGCCCGCGCGAAGCGGCGCTCGCGTGCCGGATGCTGAATGTGCGCCGCGTCATTCCGCTGCACTTCCGGACGTTCCCCGCGCTCACAGGCCGGCCCGAACAGCTTGTCGAATTGCTGCGAGATCTTCCGGGCACCGACGTCTGGACGCTGACACCGGGCGTGCCTGTTCAGTGGTAAGCCGATGATCGATACAACCGTCCAGACTCAGATCGCCGCGCTCGGCCCGTGGTTCTACGAATTCGATCTCGGTTCACACGGCCGCACAACCTCGATGTTGCCGCCCGAGGTCCTGCCGATCCACGCCACGCGCCTCGAAATGGTGAATCGGGCGGTGGACGCACATTTTGGGCCGCGGCTCGCGCAGGTCCGATGCCTCGATGTCGGCTGTCATGAAGGCTATTACTCGGTCGCCATGGCGCGCAAAGGAGTTCGGGAAACCCTGGGCCTGGACGTCCGCGAGATCAGTCTCCGTAAGGCGCGCTTCATCACCGAGACTCTCGGGCTTTCGAATCTCGAATTCCGGCAGGGCAATTGCGAGGAGATCGATCCCGTCGTCACAGGCTCCTATGAGCTGTGTCTGTTTCTCGGCATTCTTTATCACCTCGAAAACCCGATGCTGGCGTTGCGAAAGATCGCCGCGGTCACCACCGAGATGTGCGTGGTCGAAACACAGGTGGCCGACGAGGTCGAAGGCTCAACCGAGTGGGGTGCGCGTGCGTGGACCCGGCCGTATCAGGGCATTTTAGCGCTGATCGACGAATCCGGCGAATTCAATGCCGAAAACCGGGAAACCGGTGCAACCCCTTTGGTAACCTGCCCATCCCCGAAAGCGCTCGAAGCCATGCTGAAACACGCGGGATTCAAGCGAATCGAGTTCATCGCGCCTCCGCCGGACGCCTACGAGCAGCACGCCCGTGGCAAGCGGGTCGTCTGCGCGGCTTATAAGTAGGGCAGGCGATCTAAAACTCGGCCTTTTCGATCAGCCCGTTCAGTTCGCCTTCCGACGCGGTCTTCTTTTTCTGAAGGTCGCTCTGTTGATCCCGCAGCCCCGCCAGCTTTACTTCCGCCGCGGCGAGTTGGCGCGCGTACTGCTGCACCAGATCCTGCTGTCCGGCGACATTCCGCAAGCTCTCGATGTTCCTTCGCTGCCGTTCTTCGTCCTGAGTCAGCCCGTTAAGGTCGGCTTGCGCCTGCCGAAGCTGGCCGTCATTGGCCGCGACCTCGCGCTTCTTTTGTGCGATTTGGTCCAATTGGCGGCGGCCTACGTCGCTCAGGGCTTTGTTCTGCAGGTACGTGGCGATCACATCCGGCGTGATACTCGAAATGCTCGTGGTCTGATCGTAGACGCGCTCCTCACGCACCGCGAACGCCTCGGTCGCATTGCCGCCCACGTTCACCTCAAAGCGATAGGCGTCGGCGGTGGTCTCGGAAGGCTTTGCGTCCAGAAGCTTGTAACCCGGGCGCTGCTTGTGCTCGATGATCACGATCTTGCGCCCCGGATCCACGTTCTTGATGGTGTACGTCTTGGTCTCATCGACCGCGTTGCGAGTGGTCAGAACGCCTCGCGAGAAATGGATCTCTCTCACGTTGGCCTTCGACGAATCGAAGGCTGTGGTTACACGAGATCCGAGGTCGACTCCGTAAGTGATCAGCCGCTTGTCGCCGGCCTTCAGCGTTTCCACCAGCGCTTCGCCCGCGTAGGTATTGGCGTCGTACACGGTGATCGGTCCGCCGTCGAGCGTTTTTCCCGTGGAATTCGCGATCTCCGCGGCGTTCATCGGATGCAGCCCGAAGCTCTCCATGTAGATCAGGAGCTTCCGTGTGTTGATTTTTTGCTGCAGGAACGGCAGCATCGCCGATTCGCCTTGCTTCACGGAAACCGGCGAAGAGAAGCTGTACTCGAATAGTTCACCCAGATCGCGGGTGTCGGTCATAGGTGCGATGGAGGATTCACGAATCGCGGCAACGCTAACCGGCTCCTCGGCCAGGAAGGCCCTGTCGAGCCGATTGGCGGCGGCTAGCGCCGCCTTGCCGGCAGGTGGAGGAGCAGGTCCAATCCCTCCCTGCAACACGACGGGAGCCACAGGCTGATTCTCCGCCAGTTCCGCCGTGGGACGCTGCACGTACCTCGGCTCGTACAACTGCGTGATGAAGGAAATCGGGCGTCCGGAAACCACCGAGAGCTTCACGTTGGTCCAATCCTCACCCGACGTGTTGTCGATAATTGCCCAGCCTTCCAGCGTTGCTTCCGCCTGCGGCCCGAAGATCAACCGGTAGCTCGACTTCCATACCGCGGAGGGCGTCATATAACTCGCGCTCAACTGACGTGTCGCCGCGGTACCGTTCGCATCGATATACACGCTGCGGCTATCCTTCGAGCGCGCACCGCTCAGCACCGTCAGGTAGTCCCTCAACAGGCCCTGGAGCTTCGGATCCGGCAGCTTGACCGAGCTCGCCGCGCCCAGGTCGAAGGTCCGGATCTCGCCCGAATCGGTCAGCAGAACCACCGTCTCGCGCTCGGGAGTCTTTTCATCCGGCTTGGACGTCCGCGCACTTACGATTGTCCCGGCGACCGTGTCCGAGCCCAGCCGCAGTTCCAGGCGGGCGCCCTTCATCTGGTCCAGGAACGCCGCCAGCGACGCCTGCCGGTCAATTGCGAACGGGAAGTCCTGCAAACGCTTGTCCAGCGCTTCCGCGGCGTCATAACGGACGCCCCCGATCACGCCGCCGTTCCGGTCCACAATAGTCAGCGATTTCAGCACATCGTTCATGTCGGAGGCCGTGAAATCCAGCCGCGCCGTCTCGCCCGCCCGCAATTCGCCCGCCCGCTCGAAGTAGCCAACGCCGTGCTTATAGAGAATGACTTCCCGAATCGGCAGGTCGGCGGCCATCATGCTTACAGCGGCCGACAGTACCAGAGTTATCTGAGCCAATAGAAGGAGTTTTCGCATCGAGGAGATCCTTTCGTTAAGGGAATGCCGTCTAGCAGCCGATCCTTGCAAGTAGCCGCGGAAGTTGACACAACCGTTTGGACGGCGTCAGACTCGGTATTGTTGCGTCCTTGAGTCTGCTGGAACCGGAGGAACCCTTTTGAAAACCGGAATGATAGCGATAGTCCTGGCCTGTTGCTCGACCATGACCGCGCAAATCAGCGATTATCTCGGGCCGGGCATCCTGACCCATGGCGCCGGGGATATCGGCACGCGGGCAGGTCAGGACGTAGACCTGCGGTTCTTTGTCACCGCCAATGAAATTTATGACACCGGCCTCCAGCCGTACTCGGTGGATGGTTCGGGTAATCTGGCAAAAGTGGGCGGCTTGTTTGGTACGGAAGCCTCTTTGGGGGTTTACGGCACCCACAATTTCCATCACGCTCGGCTGGGGCTGGACTATCGAGGAACCTACCGGCATTACATCGGGAACTCTTCCATGGACGGCACCGATCATACGCTGGCGCTCGGATACACTTTCCAGAAATCGCGGCGCTTGGTTTTCGATACGCGTCAGACGGCCGGAACGGTCTCCCAAGGCACCGTTTTCGGCAATGTTTTTCCCACCGTGACGGATTCCGTTGTGACGTCGTCCTCGCTCCTGTTCGATAACCGCACGAATTTTCTACAGTCTACTCTCGACGCAAATTTCCTCCTGTCTGCGCGCACCACGTTAACGTTCGGAGGCGACGGGTTCGGTGTTTGGCGAAAGGCAACGGGCTTGATCGGGATGGAAGGCTACACGCTTCGCGGCTCAATTAAGCAACGCTTAACGCAACGGACCACGGTTGGGGTGAACTATCAACACACGCATTATGATTATCCGAAGGCCTTCGGCGAGTCGGATGTCAATTCCTTCACGGGAACCTTTGCCACCCAGCTCGGCCGAGCCTGGACCGTTAGCCTTCAGGGAGGAGTATTTCTGGCGGAGGTAGAGGGCCTTCAGCAAGTCGCCGTAGCTCCCGAACTCGCCGCGCTGCTTGGCGTTCAGACCACGCAGCAAACGTTCTACCGAAAAAGTATATTTCCCCAGTGGGGTGCGACTCTCGGCCGTCAGTTCCGGCGCGCCAGTTTATCGCTTTCATATCAAGCCGGAGTCTCCGGCGGAAATGGCGTCTTGCTGACCTCGCGCTCCGACAACGGAAACGCGAGTTTCAGCTACACCGCCGCCCGCAAATGGAGCTTTTCTGCGACTGGAGGGTACTCTCGAATGGTGGGAATCGGGCAGAATCTGCAACCCTTTTCCCAAATCATAGGCGGGGCTGGGATCACTTACGCCCTCACTCATCCGATCCAACTATTTGCGCGATACGATGCCCGCAATCAGGAAGTTATCAACGGTGTGTATCTCCAGAACAGCTATCGTGCCACTATCGGGATCTCTTTCAGCCCGGCCGATATCCCGCTCGCCTTTCACTGAGTCGCAACGGTGGCCCGGATGTTGCTGATTGTCGACGACGAGCCGAAGCTCCTAGATCTTCTGAGCCGTTACCTGGGGCGACTCGGGTACGAGGTCGAAACCCGCGGCGATGCCCAGGAAGCGCTCGCGCTATTCCAAGCTGGACCGGACCGCTTCTCCATGGCCATTACCGATCTTTCGCTTCCCTCACTGAACGGAGAAGAACTGATCGAGCGGATACGCCAGGTCCGCCCCGGTCTTCCGGCCATCATTACCAGCGGATATCCTTACGTGCCGCGCGCCGCTGGCGTGGGGTTTCTGCAGAAGCCCTTCCTCCCGCAGATGCTGGCGGATGCGGTCGAGAAAGCGCTGAAGGGTTCGGCCTAATTCCGTCCGCACAGGTCCGGCGTGCGGCACATGCCCGAGGGACAGGAAGGCATGGAGTCTTGCGCTTGCGACGCGCCGTTGGCGTGCGCGGCGAAGGTCGAGAACTGCTGCTTGAGATGCTCCTGGCCGCAGGATGGGCAGACGACACCGTTCGCGTCATTTTCTGATGCGGAGCGGCGCACCAGCTTCTCGAACTTGTTACCGCAGTCTTCACACAGATATTCAAAAATTGGCATAGGTCCCTCTCATTCAACGAGACTCAATGCTATTTTATCAACCCAGGAACGCACCTCGGCCTGAGGCGCCGAAAAGTAGTTGACCAGGATCGAAAAAGCCAGCCGTCCGCGCGTACGGCTATCGGCATAGCCTGAAAGCGCGACCGCTCGCGACAAACTCCCTGTCTTGGCGCGCACCTGTTTGGCCGCACTCGCATCCGAGACACAACACAGGCGGTTCGCAAGCGTACCGTCCTCGCCTCCCACGGGAAGCAGGGACACCCATGCAACTGCATTCTTCGAAGCGGCCATGTGGCTTAGCAGACGAGTCACCGCTCGCGGGGACACCTGGTCATTCCGCGATAATCCCGAACCGTCTTCCGCGCGCCATTCTTCAGCCTTGATTCCGATGCCGGCGAGCCATGTGGCCAGCTCCTGCAGGCCCGATTCGCGGGTGCCGGCGCCGCGAGTAACCCGAGCCACCTCTCGTAACATCAACTCCGTATGAAGGTTCTGGCTGACTTTTTCGATCACTTGGAGCATTTCGACCATCGGTGGAGACATGCGGGTGGCGATCACATCACCGTCGACCGGCCAAGGATCGTCTGCGATAGCGCGATGCCGCGCGACCGGACGCCCCCGGATCGCCACGCCGCGGCGCGCCAGGGCATCGTACAGAGCGCACGCCGCGAACAGCGCCGGATCGTCGACAGCGACCGTTTCGCGCGCTGTTGCTCCCGCCAACGGGATAGTACCCCACACCTGTAGCTGCCGCGAGCCCGGCAAGCGGGTCAGACGGATGCGGGCTTCTTTTTCGCCGGCCACGGTGAGAACTCGATTGTCGACGGCGTAATACTCGAACGCGGGTTCAAACGATATCGCGGCCAGATCGCCCGCCCGCGCCGCGGGATGAATCGTTAGGGCGATCGTGTTGTCATTCACCGTGAGCGCGCTGACTGAAGCGCCGTCTTCTCCGATTATGTCGTCTACGGTCCAACTCGGTGGGTAGGGCGCCCAGGGGTACAACTGATCGTCGCCGACAATATCGCCGTCGACGCGAAGGATGCCGGCCGCCACGGCCTGATCGGCGAAGTCCTCTATCGCTTGCAGAGGATTGGCCGCCGGAGCGCCTTTCTGGTAGGGATATGTGCGGCCGGACATCGACGGGTCGCCGCCGCCCACCAGAATCAGATCACCGGACGTGGCGCGCACCAGGCGCGTGGTCATGCGGTAATCGGGACCGAGCCGCTCCAGTGCAAGCGCCGCGGTGAACAATTTCATGTTGGATGCGGGCAAAAACAGGCGATCCGCGTTTCGCGAATACAGCGCGTTGCCGGTCTTGAGGTCGACCACCTGGATGCCGACGGAGGCACGAGCAACGGGACTCGCCTGCATCAGCGCATCGATAGCCTGAGGCAGATCCGCGGCTAGACATCGGCCTGCGACCCACAGCGGCACGGTCAGGAGCAGGGCGCGTGGTCGTCCCATGCTCCGAGAATCGCACATCCGGATCGCGGCTACTTCGTCGGAGCCGTGCCGGTCTTCAGCGCACCAGGTTCGCGAATGCGCTTGGTGAAGGCGTTCTCTTCCGAGGCCACGCAGTAACCCTGGCGGATTTCGGCGCGGGGGCGCAATTTGAAAACGCGGGGTAACGCGGTCCAGGGTTTCGTATAGGCCTGCGGGTCGTCGATCTTCAAGGTGAAGTTGATCGTGTCGCGATCCACGCGCTGGTAGCGTTCTTCGAGCTGCATGGTCTCGCTGTGAGGAAAGCCGGCGGCGCCCAGCCAGGTGCGGTCGTCGTAGCCGGTGGACTCGACGACGAACGTGGTGTCGTCCACCCATTTGCCCGTCGAGTATCCATACCAGAGCGGATCGGGATCGGCCGGGAGAGCACGGCCGTCGATCCAGATTTCGCGGACCACGTGGTCGCGCTCAAACATTTGCAGGACTCGGTTGGAGATCTGCGCGAATTCGAAGGGCGTGGGGAAATACAGAATGCGCGGAAATCCCATGGGGTCGCATTGCAGAATGGGATCGTTTCCACCGGGCGCGGCGCGCTTTCCGTAGCCGGGCTTCTGGAGGTCATAGCGGGCCTTGGCCCAGGCGGTCATGGGAGGGATTTCGCCGCCGGGCGATTGTTTATCGTCCTCGGAGGTTTCGCGCGTTGCTTGCATTCCCCAGACGCCAGATAAATCGTGCTTGGGCGCGGGAGCTTGCGCGTCGGCGAAAGACGATAGCAACAAGAGCACAACGATAATTCGCATGTTTGTTACGGGGCGGTTTTATCGACCGTCTTATCCACCGTCTTATCCACGAAGTCCAGTTCGCGGCCATCGGCGAAGATGACCTTCGTGCCGGGGTCTCCCGACCCGGCGTAGGCGACGGGCTGGCCGTTCTTGGCGGGACAGAGAATAATCGTGATCTCATCGCCTGCCTTGAGCGAGCGGCGCGTCCATCCGGCGCGGGTCAAGATCCCGGGGCTGTTCGTCTCGACGCCCCAGTTAACGACCTTGCCGGAGCTGTCCTTGACGTCCAGATAGATTTGAGAATGCGGGTTGGTCCAGATAAACTCCGTGACCGTGCCCTTGATCCGGACTCGAGCGGTTTCATCGTAAGCAGTGTTTCCGTGATGGGCGAACAAGACGCCGGCGGCAAACAGGGACACAAGCAGCGCGAGCGGTCCGACGGTCCTCATGCGATTTATTTGCCCGCTTTGCCCGGAATGTGCGCGGTGTCCTTTTCGTTTTCGTAGCAGATGTGCTCGAACACATCGGTGTCCGGAAGAAGCTGCTCGACGAAGCTGATCGTGAAGGGCTTGGTGAACGTCTTCGGATCGGTTATCGTCGCGGTGACTTCCAGGTGGCCGAAATCGCGTCGATGGAAGCGTTCCTCGACGCGCATGTCCTCGCTGTGCCCGGTGCCGCGCGCGTCCAGCCAGCTCATATCGTTGAACCCCTTGGTATCCACCACCAGAGTGTCTCCATCCCATTTGCCGACCGAATACCCCAGCCAGGTCGGCGACGGATCGTCAGGATGCTTGCGCCCATCAGTGAAGATCTGGCGGAAGATGGTCTCCACTTCGTAGAGAAACAGGATTTCGCCGGGCGTCTGAATGATCTTGAATGGCTCCGGCAGCAGATCGGCGTGAGGCACGCCATCGGGCATACAGCGCAGGTTGGGACCCACCACGCCCGGCTGGCTGTGCAGGCGGATGAGTTCCCTGCCCGCTGGCGTAAGCGGCTCCTCGCCGGCCTTGAAATCGGAAAGGATGTTGCGGAAGTATTTCGAGTTGGGGGATTCGCCCAATCCGTACAGACCCGGCCCGCGAGGCTCAGCCTCGGCCTGCCAGATTCCCGATAGGTCGGGCTTGCCGTTGACGCGGGGAACCGGCCCGGTCATATCCACTTTGCCGTCGGCCGTGCGAGGAGCCCCGGGAGTCGGATTCTGCCACTGGGCTTGCGCGCACAAGCAAGCTCCCACAAACGCTATTCCAGTCCAAAGATTTCCACGCATACAGCTGATTAAACCACAAGCGGTCGTGATGCAGAGTGACCCGATCACACGGGTAACCCACCGACTTAGTTGGTTCCGGGACGTTCGAGGACCATAAGTTGTGGTAACCTTTTTCGTCATGATTAAGGTGGCACTAGCCAGCTTGCTGCTCCTGTTCTCAGCAGCGGCGCAGGTGCCTCAAAGCGAGTCCCCTGCTGCCCATGCAACAAATGGCGGCACACTCACCATTAAGCTTGACGCTGGACAACAGAAACCGCCGAGCCCACCCATCACAGAATATGTGGGTGCTTTTTCTGAGTTGGCACGGGCGTTGGCATGGCCATTACTATTCGGCATGTTAGTCGTCACCCAACGTCGCCCCCTGGGCCGTCTTCTTGAAGCGCTTGTCGAATTGGTTCAGCACTCTCATCACATAAAGGTCGGCGACATGATCGATGTCGAGGTCGATCGAAGCGCAAAAGAAGCCGAGAAGCGTGAAACGCCAGCGGTCGAAGTAACTCCAAGCGAGATTGAAGCCGCAACGAGAGTCGGTCGAATGACGGAGTCTTCGGACTTGTCGACGATCCGAGCCAGGATGCTGGAATTCGCGCGCGAATATGAAGCAACCAGATCCAACATGAAGCCAAGTCCGACGCGGACCCGAGCTATGAATGCGATTGTGGCAAAAATGAGGACTCTTGGAATAGCAGCGACGCCGTTACTTCGAGAACTCGCATATGACAACACCTCTCCCGGCAAGCGTCTGGCGGCACTCGCTATTCTTCAGCTGGCGCCCGATCTGACTTACTTAGATTGGATAGTAGAGAGGATGGGTACCGAGCAGCCATTTATCCTCTTCCACGCGAGTCTTGTGCTACTCGCGATGGTTAGAAGCTATGGCGTACAGTCTCGCCAGGAACTCGCAGCGGCGGTGGCCCGTTCTCTGAATGTTGTCAAATCGTTCTCAGGAGGACCGCCCGACCATAACACAGTTGACACTCTGATACTTGCGCAATCGGAATTGGGCGTCGAGCCCGAGACCTGAGCTAGTTCGCCGCCCGCGCGGCGAGATGTGTTACACAGGTCCAGATGCCGAGTGGAACCAGCACTGCCGAAACCAGAAACATGCGCAAGGCGGTCGCCACCGGCTTCCTCGGCTGGACCATCGACGCCTTCGATTTCTTCGTCCTGGTCTTCTGCGTCTCCGCCATCGCCAAAGACTTCGGCCGTTCCGTACCCGACGTCGCGCTCACCATCACCGCCAGCCTGATGACGCGTCCGATCGGCGCGTTCGTCTTCGGCCTGCTCGCCGACCGCTTCGGACGCCGCCCCATCCTGATCGCCAACATCGCGTTCTACACCCTGATGGAGATTTTGTCCGGCCTCGCTCCCAGCTTCACCGCGTTCTTCCTGCTCCGCTTGCTCTACGGAGTCGGCATGGGCGGCAATTGGGGCGTCGGAGCGTCGCTCGCGCTGGAGTCGGTGTCCGTCAAGTGGCGCGGCATCGCCTCCGGGATCCTGCAGGAAGGCTACGCGGTGGGCAATGGCCTGGCGGCAATCGCGTACTTCACCCTCTTTCCTCACTTCGGCTGGCGCTCGATGTTCTTCGTTGGCGCGATCCCGGCACTGATCACCATCCTGCTGTGCCTGAATGTCGAGGAGTCCCGCGCGTGGAAGGAATCGAAAACGGACGCGGCTTCCTACCGCGCGATTCTGTTCTCGAATTGGAAACTCTTCCTGTACCTGTGCCTGATCATGTCCGCGATGAACTTCATTTCGCATGGCACCCAGGACATGTATCCGACCTTTCTCCAGAGCCAGCGCGGATTCAGCCCGCAGGACGCGTCCATCGTGACCTTCATCGGCGTTCTGGGCGCGATCGTCGGCGGGGTCACGCTGGGGCATCTCTCCAGTACGTGGGGCCGCAGGCGCACGATCACCAGTGTAACTTTGTGCGGACTGCTGGTGATTCCGCTATGGATCCTGGCGCCGACGAAGCCCTTGCTGATGCTGGGCGCGTTCCTCATGCAGGTGGCGGTGCAGGGCGCGTGGGGGGCGATTCCCGCGCATATCAACGAACTATCGCCGCCCGAGGCGCGAGGCTTCTTCCCGGGCTTCGGTTACCAGATCGGCGTGCTGGTCGCGTCGGGATCGGCGTATATCGAAGCTCGCTTCGCTGCGGCCTTCAGCTACTCGACGGCGATGGGGGTCATGGCGGCTCTGGTTCTGCTCCTCGCGGCGGTGACGGTCGGCCTGGGACCGGAGAAACGCGGTCGGGAGTTCGTCCGCAGCAGGTAACCCCCGTCCTTACGGACGGGGCTGAAACACTCTAGCCCCGCCGGTCAGGCGGGGGCAATACTAAGCAAAATGCGTCGACGATGCCAGCGGCGAGCTGTAAGCTCTAAACCGAGACTCCACCAGCAGGCCGGTAAGCTAAACTCGGAGCATGGTCCGTAAAGCGAGCGTGGTCATCGAGAAGGACGAGCATGGCTTCTACGCATGGTGCCCTGAACTTAAGGGTTGTCAGTCGCAAGGGGATACTCTTGAAGAAGCGGTCGCCAACGTTCGAGAGGCTATCGAACTGTACCTCGAGACCCTTCCACCGGAAGAGCGCGATCAGCACCTGAGTCGGGAAATCCTGACGACAACCGTCGAAGTGAATGCCTAGGGCTCCACGACTGACGGCATCAGAGGCCGAGACTCTGCTCTTGCAGTCGGGATTTCAGCATTTGCGTTCAAAAGGCAGTCACCGGATCTACGGAAAGGGCGACCTTCGCGTCACCGTGCCCTTCCACTCCGGAAAAGTGTTGCACCCTAAGATCGTGAAACAAGTGATTGAAATGATCGGAGAATCCCGACAGGCAGGTGGTTGACGCTCCAACTATTGCCCTGCCGAGTGTGCCGAAGACGCCGCTGGTGGCGAGCTATAAGCTCTCAGCCGGGACTCGAGCCAGATCAACAGCAGCAGAACAAACACCACCACCGACCCGATCAGCGGTATCAACATAATCATGCGGAGACCGTACACCGATGCGATGTAGCCCATCACTCCTGGAGTGAGAAGGCCTCCCGCCATGGCCAACGAAAAGATCCCGTTATAAAAGCCGGGGTGATACGACGGGAAACGGTGACCGATCTTTTCCACTAACAGCGGGTATATAGGGGCGAAAGCGCCACCCACCAGCAGGACGCCGGTGATTGCGCCGAACTTGTTGTCGGTAGCTCCCAGGATGATGCAGCCGAACATGGCTGCCGTGACCGTCGTCAGCAGCAACCTTCCGTGCCGCGCGCGCGGGAGGATCCATTGCGAGGCCGCTCGTCCTATCGTCAGTGCGAGCCAGTACAGCGCCAGCATTCCGAGCGCCGACGGCGGGCTGATACCGAGCCGCTGGCTCAGAAAAAGCGGCAGCCAGCCGGCCAGCGCCCATTCATTCCCCAACTGAAAGAACAGCAGCAAGCTCAAGAGCACGGCTCCCGTGCTGCGCAGGCCGGAAAAAGTCGCGCGCGTCGCCGGATGTTCCGTACCGGATTCGGCTTGTGATGATACGACGAACGGCGTCTTCCAGTACATCCAGCCGAACAATGCCGGGATCACCGCGATCCAGACCTGAACCGCCGCCGCCGTGTAGAGATAAAATGTCCCTGAAATCAGGATCGCCAGCGTGAAACATCCCGCCCCGAACAGGATCCCCGCCAGGTTCACGGTGGCCGCCGGATCGTGGCGATACATCGGAGAGATCGCATGGAAGATCGCCGTGTGCAGCAGGCCCGCCGAGAATCCCACGATCGCCATGCCGGCCACGCGCCACCACGGTGAAAACGGCGGCGAGACGAACGCCAGGTAGAGGAATGCCGCTCCAGCGAGTCCGCACGCCAGCGCCAAAGTCCAACTGAAGCCCTTACGCCGCAGCAGAGCGGGCGAGAACCGGGCAGATCCCACCAACCCCACGATCAATCCCGCGTAATACAGCCCTACGATGCCGTACTGCGATGTGAGGTGATGCTGCCAGGAAAACAGGATGGTGCCCAGGAACGACAACAGCACGCCGGATACGAAGAATCCGGCTAGCGCCCGCCGCGCGCTGGAAGATCCAAGCGGATCCCCTGCAGCGGGAGTTGTCGTCGTCGGTTCGGGGGAATGAACCTGCATTAACGAGACCAGCTCAGAGTACGCCCTCACCCTGCTCGGCGAGTGTCACCTTCACGTTGATGGTACGTCCGTCGCGCCAGACGGTTAGGTCCAAGGCGTCGCCCGCGTGCTTCAGCGCCACCGCGCGAGTGATGGCGTTCTCTTCTTCCACGCGCTTTCCGTCCACGGCGGTGATGAGATCGCCGCCCACGCGCAACAGCCCGTTACCGATGCGGACCACCTGATTACCGCCACGCAATCCGGCGGCGTTGGCCGGGGTCCCGCGGCCCACCTCACCGATCAGCAGGCCGCCGGTTCGAGGCAGTTTCAGCGCCTCCGCCCAATCGCCCGAGATCAAGTAAGTCGAGACGCCGATGGTGCTCGACGCCGGCCGTTTTCCGGATTTGAAATCGCCCAGCAGGACCTTCGCGCGGTTGATCGGCATGGCGAAACCGATGCCGACGCTCCCGCCGTTGGGACCGTAAATGGCCGTATTGATCCCGATGACGTTGCCCTGCGAATCGAGCAGCGGTCCGCCGCTGTTCCCGGAGTTAATCGCCGCGTCCGTCTGGATCATGTCTTCGAGATCGCCGCGTTCCTCGCTCTGAATTTTGCGATGCAGCGAACTTACGATACCAGTGGTCAAGGTTCCCGCGAGACCGAATGGATTGCCGATCGCCAACACTTTCTGCCCCACCTGCAAGCCTTCGGAATCGCCCAACTTGAGGAACGATGTCAGCTTCTTCTTGGGATCGATCTGGATCAGTGCGAGATCGTGGGCCGGGTCGCGCATCAGAATTTTAGCCTTGTAGCGGCTCTGGTCGGGAGGCATGGTCACCTCGACGTCGGAGCTGCCGCTGATCACGTGATAATTGGTGAGAATCTGGCCGTCGGCGTTAATCAGGAATCCCGAGCCCAAGCCCTGCACGGCTTGCACACCGAAGAAGAAATCCCGCTGGTAGGTGGTGCTGGTGATGTACACCACGCTTTCCTTCGAGGCCTTGTAGATTTCGATGTTATTGTTCTCGTCGGCGCTGAGCCCGGCGGAGTGCGCCACGGTCGGGCCGGACCAAACGGGCTCGGTTTCTCGCAGGAACGTGTGGAACGGCGAGTTTTGGCGGCTGGTCAAATACACAAACACGCCTACCAGAGCCGCGGCGATGATGAATGTTCGTAACCTCATGCTTTCATTCCCCGTAAAGCTTCATACACGGTCCGGACTTGCTGCAGGGTATTTTCCTTGCTGCCGGACGTGTCGATGATGAAGTCCGCATGCTTCACCTTTTCTTCGAGCGGCATTTGGCGGCTCAGCCGGTTCAGGACTTCCTCGCGGCTGACTCCGTCCCGCTCCATCGACCGCTCGATTTGCTGCTCAGGGCTGCAAACGGCGACGATTAGACGGTCGTAGTCCTTATAACTACCCGTCTCGACCAGTATCGCAGCTTCGGTTACGGCGATGCCATCGGGATGCTCACGGGCGAATTCGTCCGCCAGGTCTCGTTCCCGCATTTTTACGTGAGGATGAACCAGGGCGTTCAGTTTGGCGAGCTGTTCGGGATCGGAGAAGACGATCTTCGCCAGCCGCCGGCGGTTAATCTTGCCGTCAGGATCCAGGATCTGGTTGCCGAAGGTCGCAACCACAGCGTCGTAGGTTTCCCCGCCCTGTTCGAGCACTTGACGACCCAGCAGATCCGCTTGGATCAACAGACAACCGAGGTCGGACAGGGCGCGGCCCACAAAGCTCTTGCCGCTTGCCAGGCCGCCAGTGAGGCCGACTTTCAGCATTCGTCAGTGGGATGCGGACGCCGCCTGATGCTGCTCGGCGAGCGCCACGGTGTTCGCCATCAGCATCGCGATGGTCAGTGGACCCACGCCTCCCGGCACGGGTGTATATGCCGAAGCGACACGAGCCACTTCGAGGGGATGAACGTCGCCCACCAGAACGGAGCCCTTGCGATCGAACTCCTCGACCTTGCCCAGCCGTTCCGCTTCCGCGCGATCGGTGACGCGATTCATGCCCACGTCGATCACGGTCGCACCGGGAGCCAGGAATTCGCCGGTCACCATCCCCGCCCGGCCGATGGCGGCAACCAGAATATCGGCGCGGTGGCATTCGTCGGCCAGCTCCGAGGTGC
>Ga0265314_10001752_pt1 | contig 23459 bp, 24 predicted proteins | sample 4126metaG_FD_203106 | JGI IMG/M metagenome (GOLD analysis project Ga0265314, IMG submission 203106) | Rhizosphere microbial communities from Carex aquatilis grown in University of Washington, Seatle, WA, United States - 4-1-26 metaG | ecosystem: Host-associated > Plants > Roots > Rhizosphere >... | reverse complement strand
CGAAAACTCTCCGCCTTCGGGTTGACACTCGAAACGCCCCAACGCCCTAGAATGGCCAATAGGTGCGGGAATCGCACTCTCTACAGATGTGAGGTCTGCTTGGCGCACTCGGCCCTTATGCCACGCCAGCTCGGGTTGGGCTCAGCTTTCTCAGACTCTCTCTAAAAGCTGCACTGTTGGTTCCCACCGGGCCGACGTCTCGAGCCTTGGGAGTCGCGAATTGAGCCGTGTATATAAGTCCGTTTGAGCGGGTTGGAGGATGGTGCGCGGCGCGGATGCCCACAGAGTTTGCGGGTCGTTCACGAATTATGCAATGATGCCCAAAGGGAGACCATGTGCTTAGACTCGAATTTAACCTCTCGCTACCGCTCGCGCTGCTCCTGGTCAATGCCGCACATGCGGCTAGCCCAACCTGCACCCCATTTATTGATGCGTTCGCCAAAATGCAAAAGGTTCCGGTTCATCAATATATGACCGAGGCTCGAGACTTCCCTAAAGCCGAGACAAGGCGGAGCGAAATGATTGCGCTCAACGGACATGTCTACATCCAGGTGAATGGAACTTGGCAACTCAGCCCGATGACGCCGGAGGACCGGCAGAAGATGACGGCCGATAGCGTTAATGAAAAAAACGTGACCTGTAGTACAACAGCCGGTGAAGTCAATGGTCAGGCCGCTACCGTCTATACTGCGCACAGGCAAGACGAGGACACCAAGATCGAAACTCATCTCTGGGTCTCGAAAACCAACGGCTTACCGCTCAAGCAGGAAACCGAAGTGGGTGGCAAAATTTACAGCACTATCCGTTACGAATACACGAACGTGCAGGTGCCGCCAGGAGTCAAGTAGGGCGACGCGCTGTCCGGCGACACTCGGTGTTGTAAGAGGATCTGCTGCGGGACCGGATCCACTTGTCCGAGACCCAATAGGTGCGGGAATCGCACTATCTACAGATGTGAGGTCTGCTTGGCGCACTCGGTCCTTATGCCACGCCAGCTCGGGTTGGGCTCAGCTTTCTCAGACTCTCTCTAGAAGCTGCACTGTTGGTTAACTCCCTCCGAGCCGACGTCTCAAGCCTATTCTGGAAGGCGCCTTTTTATATGGTTGCATTGACTGCACCCGGCTTCAGAGTTTTCCGTGGAGACGCAGGCCGAGCGAACGTTATTTGGTATCCAAGGTGTTGAGATCTACTGAGTCAATGCCTCAGACTCACTCTCTCACCTGGCACGATCTCACGGACCCGTCGGATAGAAGGCTGGAGGACTTAGCGAAATCGTACTCTCTTCATCGCTGAAAAACTAGCAGTAGTGGCGGCTAGATCTGCAGGTATCCCCGCTATGACCCCGCTAACAACCCGCGTTGCGATTCCGTGCGTGGGGAAGGTGGGAGGGCTATTGACGTTCTGATATCACTTTTTACGATAGTCGACTGCGGCGCCGTTAAACCGGACGCTTTGATCTCGCCTGATCGACACGAACCATCAGGTCTTCCGCAATCTGATTCTTCGCGAATGGGTTAAGAGTAAATTCGCGGACTGGAGAAAAGGCGATCTCTCTCCCGAACGTTCCGGGATTGATCAATCTTAGCGTGATACGAGGAGGGTTCAAGAGCAACGAGGCACTGACATTCATGATGTTCGACAATGCAACTTCATCCTTCTTACCGCGGTTCCTGATCAAGAGATAGTCCCCGCAGTCATAGACTTCGTCAACCAGATCCCATACAAGATTCTTCATCAAAAAAAAGCCAAAGACCGCCATCCCGGCTGGAACCAACAAAAACGGCAAAAATCTTTGTCCGCTCCCGGTCAGAGCGATCAAGACAAACAGCATCAAAAACCCGAACCAAACCACGGGTAGTACTTTCTTCGCAAAGAATGTGTTGCGCGACGAAATCCTCTTCACAATGTCCTCGCCTGACAGATTGACCTGCCTCGATTATTTCAGCCAGTCATAACTGAGGATTTCAGGATCGCCGCGAACTCGTTGGGCGTCCGGTAACCCAGACTGCTGTGGGGCCGTTCGCCATTGTACTCATCTCGCCAGGCGCTGATCTTGGCCCTGGCGTCCATCAGATTGCGAAACCAGTTTGCGTTTAAGCACTCGTCCCGCAGGCGGCCGTTGAAACTCTCCACGTGGCCGTTCTGCATCGGTCGGCCTGGCTGAATGTGGACCAGTTGAATCTTCCGTTCCTCGCACCAGCTTAGAAAGTGCCGGCTGGTCAGCTCCGGCCCGTTGTCGCAGCGAATCGCTTCCGGTTTTCCTCGACGTTCGATCACGGCTTCGAGCGATCGCGTGACCCGACGGCTCGATAAGCTGGTATCGACTTCTAAGGAAAGATTTTCTCTGGTGAAGGCATCCACCACCGCTAAGACACGAATGCCTCGACCTGTCGCCAGGCTATCGCAGACGAAATCGAGCGCCCACTCCTGGTTGGATCGGACTAGGTGCGTTACCGCAGCTACGCGCGATAGCCGCTTTCGTTTGAGCCGCCGCACCGCCAGTCCTTCCGCTCGATACAGCCGGTAAATGCGCATTACGCTGGCGGGATGGTCGCGCCGCTCCAGCAGCGCATGCAGTCGCCGGTATCCGTACCGCGGCTTCTGCCGAGCCAGCGCGACCAGTGCTTCCCGCAGTTGCACATTCCGGTCCGGCCTCGGTTCGTAACGATAACTGCCGCGATCCATTCCCAGCAGCTTGCAGGCCCGGCGCTCGCTCACCTGGAACCGTTCGCCGGCGAACGCCACGTCCTTCCTCATGCCGGCAAGCTCCAGCCGTTTTTTTGAATCACCGCTTTCAGAACTTCCTTGTCCAGGCTGAGGTCGGCGACCAGATGCTTCAGCCGCCGGTTCTCATCTTCAAGCCCTTTCAGCTTCTGTGCATCGCTGACGTCCATCCCTCCGTACTTCGACTTCCAGGTGTAGATCGTCGCCGCGCTCACCCCAATCTCCCGCGCCAGTTCCGGCACCTTCCGCCCCGCTTCGTGCTGCTTCAGGATGCCGATGATCTGCTCTTCTGTGAACCGCCCCTTCTTCATCTCAGAATCTCCTTTCGTCGCTTCTTCCACCGCGCCGACACTGAAGATCCTCAATTTTATCTGGTCTAAATTACCGAGAGCAGGTCAAGATTTCCAAGGATTCTGTAGAATGGCGTTTGCCTAAATTATAGTTGCAGGCGTGCATTCTCGTGCCACCGCCGCCTGATGTCCACCATTATCGACAGTTACGGGGCCGCTTCGCTCTTGCCGACGCGACCGGTACCTCGTCGAACTTACCGCACTTGTGTCCGCTTCATCCCCGTTTTCTCGACCGAAGGAGTTGCCTTGTCCGATGCGAGGAAAGCGATGAGCTTTTGGGCTGATTCCGGATCTTTCGCGCCTTTTGTCACGGCGGCTGCGAACACCTGGACAAACTGAAGCTCTGCGGGAATCGGGCCCACGAAATCAATGCCCCGGTATGGCAAGATTTCGCTGATTGGCAGAACGATCATCTCCGCTTCTCCCGCGGCTACACTGGCCGCCCCTGCGCTCGATAGCTTCGCTTCCAGCGCGCTGGCGATGCCGAGTTGCGGAAATACTTTGGTTCTCAGATAAATCGCACTGCTGCTCTGAATACCGATTGATTTCGCTCGAAGCAGTGTCTGTTTGAAGGCGTCCACAGTGCCGATATTCGGGCGCGACGTTCCGGCGCGCACGCCGACGCCCAACGGAACTCGGCCGAGATCGACGTCGGAACCGAGGGCGATTCTGTCTTCCGCCACTAGTTCGGCGAGCCCTTCCCGGGACATAATAATCACGTCGGCGGGCACACCTCGGCGTAGCTGCGCCCTGATCGTGCTGGGTCCGTCACCCTGCGACGCTCCCCTCGCGGTGGTGACCTTAATGCCGGTGGTGTTCTCGAACTGGGGCAGAAGCTCGTCATACGCGGCTGAGAAGCCACCGGACATCAAAACCCTGATCTGGGCAAGCGATGCGGCGGGGAACGCAAGGACCAGCATAATCGCAACGGTAAGTTGGCGGGGTTGCCCAATACAAGTTCGAAGAGAAAAATACATGCAGCAATAATAACTTGTCTACACGCTGCACGAGAGGATGGACGCTGGATACGCGCCACCCGAAAGAGTTGGGATTCAGCTACCGCGATGTTCTGATTGTGGGAACCGCTATGGCCTCACTGGGTCCGTTGTGTCACATTATCGCTAGCCAACTTTGTTCAGGGACTTAGTCTGGGAGCGTGAAACGGAACACTGAGCCCACACCGATTTTGCTTTCCACCCACATGCGCCCGCCGTGTCCCTCGACGATTTTTCGCGCGATCGCAAGGCCGAGTCCGGTACTGCTCTCCCCAGCCGTACTGAGGACGCTGGTTTTGCCGAAGGGTTGAAACAGCTTACTGATCTCTTGGGCGGGAATACCTGGGCCTTGATCGATGACAGAAATCTCCACGCCGGGGGCGTACGTTACCGCCCGCACCACCACCGCTGTTCCCGGCTGCGAGAATTTGACGGCATTAGAAATCAGGTTATTCAGCACCTGTGTGATCTTTCCCGTGTCGAGCGAAAGGACGGGTAGCGCGCCTAGGATCTCGAGGGTCACCGTAGTGTGCTTTTTTTGTGCTAGCACGGCGTTGAGAGGCACGTTGTATGCGAGTAGTTTTCCCACATCGGATGGGAGGCGGTTCAGGCGTAGATGCCCCGATTCGATGGAAGAAACATCCAGGAAGTCGTCGATCAACTGGAGCATGAATTCGCTCGAACTTTGAATGACTGACAGGAATTCAAGTTGCTCTGCATTTAGAACGGGTGCCGCCTCTTCGCGCAGAAATTGGCTGTAAGAAAGAATATGGCCGATCGGATTGCGCAAATCGTGCGCCGCCATACCAAGAAACTGTGTCTTGAGCTGGTTGAGGCGCTCTAGCTCGCTATTTTTCTTGGCGAGTTCTCTTTGGGTGTTGGCTAGCTCGTTATTTAGACGTGTAAGGTCGTTGAAGAGGTCCCGTTCAAGTTGGCCGGCGGCGGTGTGCTTGAGCGACATGTTTTTGAGCCCCGCGCGAACCCAGTTCACCTGCTCGTTATTGATTCGCATCATGTCATCGAGAAAACCGAGGAGGTCCTGGCGGGACGCGGCTCCGAGGATCAGCAAGCGCCCATCGGCCATGCAGCCGTCAAAGCAAAGTATACTCACCGAGCCGCTTTTCGGAGCGATTTCAAGCTCCCATTCGAATGCGGACTTGTTTGCACGGAGTTCCTGCATGAAGCTGAGGCTCTTCGCCATGCTGCCGGGAGCCAATCCGGAACTGAACATGCGCCCAATTGGAAACTGCCGCGCTAGGTCGAGTTGATCACTCAGGATTTCGAGAACGTGCCCCTCAGTATCGCAGGAGAGCGCTATCCCAGGCGGTCCCGTAGTTGTGGAAGTCACGCGCTCCAGATTCCTGCCATTGCAATGGCCGCGGCGGCGTCAGGGGCATAGCCATCGGCGCCCACGTCCTTCCACAAACCCGGCAGTGAATTGAAGGGGGCCCCGCCGACGAGAATATGGGGAGCCATTCCACTGGCGCGGGTAGCCGCGATCAAATCGGCGACGGCTTGAACGTGAATTGACAGCGTGGCTGAGATCGCCAGTATGTGCGGCGTGTGTTCGGCCACCTGCTGCAGTACTCCGGGAATACGCGTGTTTGCTCCCAGATAGAAAGTGTCCCAACCTTCAATTTCAAAAAAGTCGGTAACCATACGAACCCCGATTTCGTGCAGATCACCGCCTACGCAGGTCGAGACCAGCCGACGACCATTTTTCTGGGCAGAAAAGATGCGGGGATAGAGTTGCGACATGATCATCTGAGTGCACGCGGTGCAATAATGTTCCTGCGCGACACTCATCTGATTGGATTGCCAGAGGCGGCCCACTTCACGCTGGGCCTGCTGGAAGACCTGAAGATAAATGTCCTTGATCGCAATTCCGCCCTCAACTGCGGCCATGATCTGTTGACTGGCGACATGGCGCTCTCCACGGAGCAGGGCCGCCATGTAATCGCGCGCCAGAACGTCCAGGGCGCTAGTTCCCTCCAGCTGGCCCGGAATCTCCGGCAGGGTGCCCCCGATTTTCACCAACGCTCTGTCCAAATAGGCTGCCGCCAGAACGGCTTCGTTACCCTGTAGCGTAGAAGACACCACGGCTTGCAGCAGCACCAAATTTGAAGCCAGAGCCTCGCCGGGAATGTTTAGGCGATCGAGGAGCACCGCGACCCACGTGACGTATTCGGTGAACAGATCGGGCTGCCCGAAGGACAGAGCTTCGCAAAGATAATCGAGGTGGTACCGGTTATCCTCGGTACACTTTTGACGGGCCCCTTTCCAACGTTGCTCGAGTTGTGGATGGTCCTCGAAGTACAGACTTGTAACTCGTTGGGCAATCGCCTCGCGGTGTTCCTTAAGGATGCCGCTGGCAGCGAGTCCCTGTGCATTCACTGGCATAGAGAATCCATTACAAGCAATTGTGTAAATACTGGATCGAGTTTGAGCCCCTTGGGGATACCAAGGTGCGAGACGTGGTGCGCTTCGCTAGCATGCCACTGGCGGAAGGCGGATTCGGTAGTCCAGCGTGTGGATAGATAGAAGATAGCGGGATCTTTTCTGTCGGTGAAGACTTCGAAGCCCAGGAAACCCTCGGCCTGTTCCACCAATCGAGGTCTATTCAGAAATGCACGGGCTACTGCGTCCTCCATCCCATTAGCGACCTTGAATCTCGAAAGCGCGAGGATCATGACTCTTCGCCGACTCGAATAAGAAATTGTTCCGTAGGTCACCTCCAGATCTTCTCGGCAGGGAAGCGGCGGGTCAATTGTGACACAATAACCACGCTCAGATGGCAGAATTGCCTTCAGTATACGAAAGGTTGGCGGAAGTGGCGCCGACAACGCCAGATAATTCCTATTATCGGAGGTCTTTCCTAGGGTTTACTAACGACGCCGAGGGCCGGACACAACTCCCTACTCTTTCGTTTTCAGAGCGCTGTCATTCTCACGGATGAAGTTGCGGATCTCATCAGCCATTGCCAAGAGCCTTATCCACTGTTCCTTGTAAAGCGTGACCGGAAAGCGCCCTAGCCCGTATACAGACAGACCCCCCTTCTCGCTAACCTTGAGCGACATCTGCCCTCTTGTAGGCTTCTTTAACGCCTCGTTCTCAGCTCGAAGCCGTTCGATCTCTGCTTTCAAATCTTCGTCGGATGCCATTTGATCAGTGATAGCACACCACCTTGCCACAAGAACCCTGCGAGTCAGTCCCTCCCGAACACCCGATCGCGCCGATAATCTTGCCTCCCTCGATCAGCGGAATGCCGCCCCGTGACGCAATGACCCTATCGAACGCGAGCAGGTAGTTGAGGTGCTCCTTGTCCGTGGTGCCCAGATCGGCACAACCGGATAATAACCCCGGTTTTGTACCAGCCCGATGTGAGTCCCTGATTCCAAGGGTCGCATTTGCAGTAAATCGCATCTCAGTAAAGAGTAAACGAATAGACCGTGTCGCCAGCGGCTACAAGCAGGTATTGGTGCCCGTCAAGAGCGTAGGTTTCCGGCGCATTCGATACTTGCGCCCCCAGGTAGGAGTGCCACAATGGCTTACCATTGGCGACATCATAAGCGACGATGTTGCCCGCGACATCACCGGCGAAAAGCAGCTTGCCGGCCGTGGTGAGCATCCCGCTGCCCAGCGTACCGCCGATGCTTGGGTAAACGTGCTTCCATACCGTCTTACCGGTCTTGTAGTCGATTGCGGAGATATAGCTGCGCAACGTTCCGAGCGCGACTTCTTCTTTGCCTCCCAGGCCCATCGCGCCGCGCGGGTCGGTCTCAGTGAGGTAGTACATCGCGTAGCTGTCTTGTGTCGGAACGTAAAGTAGCCCCGTATCGGGACTAAAGGACGGAGGCGGCCAGTTCGTCGCCCCTTGATTCGCTGGCGACACCAGCGATCCGCCCGCGTGGAAATCCTTCGCGGGATCGCGCACTGGCTGTCCCTTCGCATTGGTGCCCTTGGCCCAATTGACGGCCTCGCCGAACTTGCCGGTGACTAAATGCTCGCCCGTCAGGCGGTCCAGCGTAAAGTAGTAGCCGTTGCGACTGGCCTGCAAAACCAGCTTGCGCGGGCGGCCGTTGAATTCGCCGTCCACCAGGACGGGTGTTTGCGCCGAATCCCAATCGTGCGTGTCATGAGGAGAGGTCTGGTAATACCAGGCCATCTTTCCGGTTTCAACGTTGATCGCCACTACCGAGCACGTGTACAGATTGTCACCCTCGCCGCGAGTTCCCGTCGTATACGCCGGCGAGGGATTGCCAGTGCCTAGGATGTAGAGATGTGTTTCCGGATCGTAGGAACCGGGAACCCACACGTTGCCGCCGCCATGACGGGCCGCGTCCAGATTGGCCCACGTCTCCAGACCCGGATCGCCTTTCTTATTAGGCGTAACGAAAAACTTCCACTGCATGTCGCCCGTTTCCGGATCGAAGGCTTGCAGAAATCCCGGCTCATCCAGATCGTTGCCGGTGCCCACCAGAATGTGATTCCCGACAACAATCGGAGCCGGCGTCGAAAAATACTGTAGGTCGAAATCAGCCAGCTCCTTGTGCCAGATTTCTTTGCCGGTTTTCGCATCCAGGCAAATCAGGAAATCGTCGGGCGTCTCCATATAGAGGCGGTTGTGCCACATCCCCAGTCCGCGGTTGCCGATGTGCGTCCCGCCGCGCGTTTTCCACACGAAGTGCCAGATTTCGTGGCCGTCGCGCGCGTCGAGCGCCCAGGCGTTATCGGGCGTCGAAACATACGTGATCCCGTTGATTTGCAGTATGGAGCCTTTAACATTCGCCAGCGCCCCGGCTTCGAGGGTTCCCACTCCGCTCACGATCAGGTTCGGTCCGGGCCGGCGGCCTTGCGTTCCGGCCGCCAGCTTGCTGCTCCACGCGAGCGTAAGACTCTTGACAGTGGATTGATTGAGCTGCGTCAGGCTGCTATAGCGCTTCCCTGAATAATCTCCAGAGTAGGTGGACCAGTCGCCCGTCGTCCCGAGTTTCTTGAGCAACTCAGTAGGATCAAGCTCCTGCGCCGCCAGCAGCGCGGGCACCAGCAGAAGGGGCCAACAAGTGAGTCGCATCATTTGATAGTCACCAGGTACGCCGTCACGTCGTGGATATCTTTGTCGCTATATACACTCAGCAGATCCTTATGTGGTTTCAGAGGATCATGTACTTCCACCTTAGGAATGTCGCCATCGCGCCGGATGGAACGCGAAGTGCCATCTGCTTCGGTTAACGTAACGATGAAATCGTCGATGCGGACCAACTTGCCGTCAACCTGCTGTCCGTTCGCGAGCGTGACCGTAACGGTCAACGGAGGCACGTTACTGGCAGCCGAATCGATTACCATTCCGCCCGCCGCGCGCGCCCCTTCGAGCACCGGCATAAGCCAAGTCTGTTGCAGACTTCTCGGGTCGTTCAAACGGCTTGCGATCCCCTTGAGGTCGCCGGTGACAGAATGACACGCCACACACTTCGCTTGGAAATAAGCTTGTCCGGCCCTAGCATCGCCGACAACCACTGTAGGCGGACGCATGCGCCCAGGATCGCGGCTCGATACGCGGAAAGCGTGGATAAACGCTGCCAGGTCCGCTCCTTCTTCCGAGGTGAAACGGAACTTGTGCTCGTTCGAGGTGGAGCTTTGCAAAAACGGCGCCAGAATCTCCCCCAGGCGATCCCTCATCGTGTATTCGGAGCGCAGCAGATTAGTCCCGCCGTTTTCGCCCCCGCGCGCATCCTCACCGTGGCAATAGGCGCAGTTGGTCGAGTAAATCACTTTGCCACGCCCAATCGAAACCGGATCTCCGGGCGGACGCGTTGGAAACGCGCCGGCGCCTTGCGCCACGGGCGCGGCGGGTACAGCCGCCGTCTCGTGCTCCTGCGCGGCGAGATGCCAGGCCGCCGCCATCAAGCCCCCTGCCAGAAGTATTTGATGCACTCTCATGGATTCACCTCCACCCAACCTCTACGCTCATGACTGGCTAATTCCGCTTCCAGAATAGTCAACTGCCGCAAACCATCCGTGAACTGCGGGTATTCTGCTTGAGAATTCGGATTCTCGATACTGTGATAAAAACGGCGAAACACTTGTTTGAAAGTGTCGTCATAACCTTCGCTGTGCCCACCCGGGAGATCCGCGTAAGAACGCGCCGCCTCTAGCATCAGGCTAGGATCTTTCAGTAGGAGTTGGTTGGGCCCGTCGCGGCGTCCGATCCACAGCTCATCAGGGCGTTCGCCGTCCCATGCCAATCCGGCTTTCGTGCCGAAGACCTCGAACCGAAAACTATTCTTGCGCCCCGCGCTAACCTGACTGGCAGTGAACATCCCCCGCGTACGTTCGCCCATACGGAACATCACCGCACCGAAGTCTTCCGTGTCGATCGGCACTTCATCGTAATCCTCGGGCCGCAGCGCGTTGCCGCTAAATGTGGCGATGGCTTGCTTCGGGCGCTTTCGCGTCTTGTGGAACGTTTGCAAATCCGCGCACACGGAAGTGATCCGTGAGCCCGTGACGTGTTCCAAGGCATCACACCAGTGCGAACCCACATCCGCGAGGCAGCGCGATGCCCCGCCCTCGGACGCAAGCAATCGCCAGTTCCAGTCGGTGTCGTACAGGAGCCAGTCCTGTGAATATGTGCCCTGCACAATCAGAATCTCTCCCAGATCCCCCGCCTGGCACATCCGGCCGGCCTGCTGCACCATCGGATAATAACGCAGATTGTAAAACGTGCAATTCCGCAACTTGGTTTTAGACGCTAACGCAACCATCTCGCGCGCCTCCGCCACAGACATCGCCAGAGGTTTCTCGCACAATACATGCTTGCCCACCCCGAGTGCGGCTTTCACAATGGGAAAGTGCGAGGCGTTGGGAGTGCACACGTGAACGGCATCGATGGCCGGGTCTGCAAGCAGCGTGCGATAGTCTTGGCTCACGCGATCTACGTAAAGCTCAGCGCCGAGCCGTGCTGCATCGTCCTTAGGGCCCACTCCGATCGCGTACACCTCAACATTGCCCAGGCGACGGATCCCTTCGATATGCACGCGGCCTACAAAACCAGTGCCGAATACGGCTGCCTTTAGCCTCTTCATTACGCCCACCAAGCCGCGCCAGCCGGCTTTTGGATAACCAGAGCATTCAAAAAGACCGCAGCTTTCTCCAGCCCCTCTTCAGCCGCCATCAAGCTGTCCTCGTGCTCGATCGACAGTACGTGATCGTAGCCGAACATGCGCAATGTCGAAACAAACTCACGCCACCATCCGGCATCATGCCCGTATCCGCAGGTGCGAAAGATCCAGCCACGGTTGCGCTCATCGGTGTAGTTCTTGGTATCCAGCACGCCCGTGCGCGCCAGGTTGGCCGGATACATCTGTGTGTCCTTGGCGTGGACGTGGAAGATCGCATCGCCCAAGACCCGGATCGCCGCGATAGGATCGATCCCCTGCCAGAACATATGACTCGGATCGTAATTGCACCCAATCACCGGTCCCGCCATTGCACGCAGCTTAAGCATGGTCTCAGGACTATAGACCAAGAATCCCGGATGCATCTCTATCGCGATCTTGACTCCGTGATCCGCCGCAAACTTTGCTTGTTCCCTCCAATAGGGCGCGGCGACCTCTTCCCACTGCCAGCGCAAAAGCTCCAGATACTCAGGCGGCCACGGGCAAGTCACCCAGTTCGGATATTTGGCGACGGGAGAGTCCCCCGGGCAACCGCTGAAATCCACGACCACAGAAACGCCGAGCTTCTCCGCCAGCAAAATAGTCTTACGGCTCACTTGCCGGTCATGCTTTGCCCGTGCAGCATCCGGATGAAGTGGATTCCCGTGGCAACTCAACGCGCTGATGGAACACCCTTGATCGCTGAGCGTCTTCTTGAACACGTCCAGTTCCGCTGGGTTGTCGAGCATAGACACCTTGCAATGCGCGTCCCCCGGATAGTTTCCAGTACCCAGTTCCAACGTGTGAATATCTAAACTCACCAGTTTCTTGAGAACGCTTTCCAGCGGAACGCCGGACAGTAACGGAGTGAATACGCCTACTCTCACGCGTGTGAATGCTCCTAATCTTCAGTCAGGTACTCTGGACATCATACTTCCAGAGACGCCTTGGCTAAGTTCGCGCAGAAACTTCAACGCCTCTATCGCGGCTCCGCGAGCGCCGGCCGTGTCACCATTGGGCATGACGTAGATTGGAATATCGATTTGCTCCTCGCGCTGAATCGGCATGCCCGCACGAATCTCATCCACAAACCAGCGCCGGAATTCTTCTTTGGTCTCCAGCGCCCCGCCGCCGACCATCAGTACATCCGGGTCGAATATATTGATCATTTCATCGAAGAATAAACCCAGAGCTTGCGCCTGCACACGGAAAATATCCCGGCACATGGCATCGCCTTGCTCCGCTCCCCCACGCACCATGAGCGCGGCTTGGCGAACGTTGCCAATGCGCCCCAGTTCATGATTCGGATACTTACTCAAGAAAAAGGGGAGCAGGTTGTTTTCGATCGCCGTCAGCGAGCACAACGATTCCAGGTCCCCCGTCCGCCAGCAGTTGCACCGCGGACTCAGTTCAGAAATCCCGGGAATTCTTGTCCATGGGATCAACACATGCCCGAGTTCCCCGCCAAATCCCCTGCGGCCCTTTAACACGTTTCCGTCGGCGATAACGCCACCGCCCAAGCCCGTCCCGATCACAGTCGAAATCGAAGTCGCCCGGTTATCCGCTCCGAAAAGCGCAAAATGCCCCCACAACGCCGCCGCGTTTCCATCGTTCAGATAGGTAACGGGCTTGCCGAGCAGGTTCTCGAGACTTCCGCGTATGTCGAACCCCGCCCATTTGGGATGAGCAAAATTGGTGGACCCGCGGGCGCTCAATACGCCCGCCGCAGTGGCCGGACCTGGTGTGTCCAAACCCACCGCCGCAACGTCGGAATAGGAAATTCCAGCCTTGACCGCGGCACTCTTGAGGCCTTCCTCGATTTGACGCAAACATACACTTGGTCCGTCGTCGGCTCGCGCAGGGTATTCACACAGCCCATCCAGCAGAAATTGCTCTTGCTCATTCACGAAGGTTAGGTTGATAGCCGTCCCGCCCAGGTCAATTCCCGCGATAATTTGCATCTGCATTTTCCTCCGAACGCGTCACCCCAAAAACGCAATCGCACGCCCCGCCCATCCCACGAGGAACCACAACACGAGCGAGCAGCAGGCGACGACGATATTGCGAGTGGAGCGAGATTCCGCCGTGCCCGAGCGGATCACCTTGCGGTAAATCAAGAATTGAAACGTCACCGCCACGCACAGTGCCACCATCTTTGTGCGAAACGCATAGTTAGCCGCGTAGCGCGCCGGATCCGGCACGAAAACTAGAAAGCCGGAAGCGATTGCCAGCAGGAGTCCACCTATGGCCCAAGGCCAAATCTGCCGCGACAAGGCCGCCATGGGCAACTGACGTAAACCAATTCCCAATAGTCGAAGGTTGAGAATCACCATGCTGCCCAACAGCAACGTAATCCCGAAAAGATGAAATGACTGAATTACCGGAATCGCGTACTTCGAATTACGTAGAATATCGATGGTGTGCGAGTCATAGGACATCTGCCATAAATGTTGAAGTGACATTTCGCGCCTTCCTATAGCTCGTACGCCATCAAACGCCCGCAAGCGATCACGACCATCCAAAACGCAAGCGACACCACCGCAATCACCTGCACGCCGCGCGGCACTGTTTCCGACGATTCCCATTGCGCCATCGAAGGATAAAATTTCAATTGGTAAACCAATGCGTTCACGCCCAGCAGAACCAGCAACAGCATCTTCACGCGGAAAAAGCCACTACTGTAGGCTTTCTCGGCTTGGGAGAAGAATAGTAGTCCGCCAGTGACAAACATGATTCCGAAACCCGGGAGTGCCCATGGCATCACCTGCCGCATGATCTTCGACGCCGGTTCCGTCGGCAGCACCAAGCGAAGCAGGCGAAGGTCGAACATCACAATCAGGCCCACCGAGAGCGAAAGCGCAAGAATGTGGCTCCCCTCAATGAAGGGAAACCACAAATCCGATTGCCGGATCCCCGTGGCCCATGACGTGTTTTGCAGCCAATGGCACCAGCTAAGGACCGACATAGCCATCCGCCTTCGGACTTCGACGCCCACCGCTACTACTGAGCGGAAGCAGATGCACCCTCAGTTTTCGGCCGGGCAATGTCGTGAAACAGTCGCTTGCCGTCCGGCATAACGGCGTAAAACAACGATGCGCCTTTGGTGCCATCTTTCATGGGGTGCGCCACCACTTTCACATGGTCGCCAGCCTTAAACGTTGCCCGTGTCCACCCCTGTCGGCCCATGATGTTGGTGGAGCCGCCTTCGACGTCCCAAGTCCCCACCGTCGCAGGGTCGGCGGCGCCCGGCTCAACGTTGACGATGATGTGCGTGTGCGGATTTTCCCAGCGATATTCCATCACTGTTCCTTCGTAAGTAACGTCCTTCGTGAGTTCGAACATGGCGAACGAATGGTGCCCGAACCCAAACGGCGCCATCCCTAGTAATCCAAGCAAAAGATATTTCATGCTGTTACTCTTATTTCCCCGGCATTCCTGTCAAAAATTTGGCGCGCTCTTCGTCGCTTGCATTGCAATCGAATTCCCGCGCCTCTGTACCCTTGGGAGCCCTGTAGTAACGGAATTCGTAGGTGTGCGGTTTTGTAAACACCTTGGGGTCCTCCCACGTAAACACCACTGACAAGCGCTTGCCGCCGGCCAGAAGACGGTAGCGCTCGATCAAATGCGAATCGGGAGTGCGCCGGCCTCCTCCTGGGATTCCAGTAATCCCTTCGCTCGAAAATCCCGCAGTGTCTACCACCAGTGTGTCACCTTCCCAATGACCGACGGAGTGGCCATTCGAGACAGGATCGAACGTGTCGGGACTCACGTGCCCCCGGCCATCCGTGTAAATGTGCCGCGTCGGGTTGCGCAGCGCGGTAGTAATCGCGATCTCTCTGCCGTTCACATTTTGCAGAATGTCGATCGTCGATTCCTCCATCATATAGGGCACTCCGAAAAAGTGGCACCAGCGAGTCGCCGTGGTATCCAGCTTGAACTGAACGTTGCGATCCTCAGCAGCCATGGATGCGGTAAGTGGCGCTGGAGGCACGTTGCGGCTGTCGAAACGCAGTTCCCAGAACCCTGAAAGATTCGGCGTCTGCGCCAAAACTGGCACCGTCAATACCAGCAGCGCCGCCCAAACTCCGTTCCTGTTACTCAAGTGATTCATCCTCTTCACTTCTGGGGCGGCTCTACTACCGATCCACCCTGCGCAGGGTCGTCCGCGTGACAATACTCCTCGAACGCATAGGTGCCCGGTTCAGATTTGTAGTACGTCAGTTCGTACGTGTGCGGCTTTAGGTAGACGGTCGGATCGTCCCATGTGAACGTCACAGAGAGGCGCTTCCCGCCTTCGAACAAATGAAAACGTTCCACTAGATGTGAATTTGCGGTGACGCGGCCGCCCCCGGGCGTCCCACCCCCGCCAGTGAAGCCAATCGAATCCACTACCAGCGTGTCACCTTCCCAGTGCCCGACTGCGTGGCCGTTCACGGAAGGCTCCAGATGAGCCGGATCGGGATGCTGACGCCCATCTAAATAAATGTGGCGAGCGAACGTGTGCACCTCCGGAACTAGGGCGATTTCATTCTGCGCCTGAATGATGTCCCAAGCTGCGGAGTGCTGCATGAAAAAAGGATACGAATTGGTCGCGCACCACTTGGAACCGAAGGAAACCACTTCGCCCCGCGCCTGGCGCGCCGCCGCTTCCTGATTCGCTTTGACGATTTCAGGCTTGATCGTCGCGCGCGGAATCTTCTCCAGCGTGCCGCCGAAGTTTCCGGAGCCAATGTCGTCCTTACGCTCCCAGAACCCGGAGAGGTCGGGAACTTTGCCCGCACTCTGCGCAAACAAAATCCCCGCTGTCAACAAGAAATACGCCGTAATCCATCTCTTCATCATTATGGGCCGCTAAAAAATCAACTTTAGCGCGAACTGAATATCGCGCGGTGTATAAAACGCGTTCGTAGTCGTGATGACGCCGAATAGTCCGGCGTTGGTCGGCACGCCGCTGCTGTTAAACCCACTGATAGTCGAACCGGGCATGCCAAATAGTGGCGTATTTGTAAGGTTGAAGCTTTCTGCCCGGAACTGCAGTTTAGTGCCCTCCGTTATGCGGAAGTCTTTGAAGACCGACAAGTCCACTCGCATATTGCGTGGCATGTTGAATACATTGTGTCCTTCGTTGCCCTCGGTTCCAAACGGCTGCTTGCGGAACTGGGTAATGTCGAACCACTCAGCGTTGTTCTGTGTGAAGGATTGCGCAGGAACAATGTTCGGACGATCCGTGGTGACTCCGAACGACCCTTGTTGCGCCGATCCATCGAGCACAGTGAAAGGCTGGCCGGTTCCATAAGAGTAAATGCCGTTGATCTGCCAGCCCTTAATCACTTGGGCGGCAAAACCCTTCAGCGATTTACCGAACGGAAGTTCATAACTGACGGAGAGATTGAATCTGTTCTTCACCATGAAATCGCTCGGACCGTAATCGCGCGCAAAATCATTGAGTACCTGGCCGCAGCCGACGCAGGCGCCGCCCGTCCCACCGACGTCAGACAGGGCGCTCGAGTAAGTGTAGTTGGATTGGAATGTCAGCCCTGCCTTGTACCGGCGTTGGAAGATGATCTGCAGCGCGTTGTAATTGGAGACGCCGTTGGTCTCCAGCAACTGGACAGTGCCCACCAACGGTAGAGTACTTGCGAAAGGTAAGCATGGACTTCCCAAAGCAGGCGTCGAAGTCGCGCCGCAGCCGCCCGGGCCCTGCGGAGGCAGATTGGTAGCGATGTTCGGCACCACGCGGCCTAGATTGCGAACTGGCTCGGACACAAATCCAACGCTCAGCAGGTTCCCGGCGAATTCTTTTTCAAGAGTCAGATTGATCATGTAGATCGTCGTGTTCTTATACGGAAGTTGGGTGGCCGCGCCCACCGTGAATCCACTCGGTGTGTATCCAGGAGAGCTAGTAGTAGCGCCGCAAGCCGCCACTAAGCAAACTGAATTCGGAATCGGAGTAGGCAATGCGTCGCTCACCTTAAAGGTGGGCGTCCCAAGCTGATTGATGGTGTAGGTCGCCACCATCGGTGCATTTTTGAGGTTCGCCGGAGATGCCACGTTACTCGGCCAGAAACTCGTTCCGAAACCACCGCGCAGCACTGTGCCATGGCCGAGCGAAGCAGAAAACCCGATGCGCGGCTGAACATCGCCGAACTGAGTCGGGATATTCACGGAATTGCTCACCCCACTCGCTCCCGCTACCTGAATTTTGCCGGAGGCCAAGGTCGCCGGGTTCGTGGGATCGAAGTTTGAAAGAGCGTTGTTCTTTTCGGTGATGGGCGTGTAGACGTCATAGCGCAGTCCCAGATTCACGGTGAGCCAGCTTTTCACATGCCAGTTGTCTTGAATAAATTCGCCCACCTCCCAGTCGCGATATTGCGGCGTAGCCAGTGCCATATTGCGGGTCGCCTGGTTATAGTAGCCCGTGAGCAGAGAAGCTAGTGCGTTTCCGCCGGTCCCGGCCGCAGTGCCTGTCGAACTGGTCTGCGCCGAGTTGATGTTGAAATTACCTTTGAAGAGAACCTGGAACGTGCTCCAATCGCGGCGCAGCAGACTCGCACCGAACTTAATCGTATGAGCGCCCTTAGTCCAGGTCGCCGAGCCGCCGTATTGATAGTTGGTGTCCCAGTAGGCTGTAGGCAGAGCAAAAGCATCGCCCAAAGAAGCGTATCCGCCATTCTGGAAGGTCATCAAAGCCAGCCCGCTGGTTCCGGGAACCGCAGTGTTAAGATTCGCCGGACCCCCAAAAGCCGTGTTCGCATTGATACCGATATTGGCGCTTTCCGAATCCGTAACGTAACGAGCCAGTTGTGCATTGAATTGCACGAGGAACGTCGGCGAGACGATGTGGACCTCGCTGAGCGCTATACTCTGCTGCCGTTGGTAGGCGGACCCCGGGAAGTTGTTATTGTTCAAGGAACTCGGTGCCGGAATGGTGACGCCGGCTACAGTCGCCGGGGGTAGGAACCCCGGTGAAGCCGTGTCCGTATTGTTGATCGAATAGCGCGCGAAGAAGTTGTCTTTGTCGCTAAAGCGGTGATCGATCCGCACATCCGCCGTGTGGGCGAATTGAGTTTGAACCGGGCTCGAAATGAACTGGCACGTCGGCGTACAGCCCGTCAGTGTGGGGAACAAGGCAGCGTAATTGGCGCCCACTCCATTAATCTGGGTGAGCGGGATGACGTTACCGGTATACGGCGTGTGCGTCACCGGATTATAGATCGGCGTAGTGATGTCGGAGAAATTCCCTAGCTGCTGGACGCCGTTACAAACGATGCGGCCTAGTTCGCAGGCCGTTGGAATGGTTGCACTGAAAGTATTCCCCTGTATCTTGCGGAACCCTTCATAGTCAGCGAAAAAGAATGTTTTGTCTTTCTTGATGGGGCCGCCGACGCTGCCGCCGAACTGATTCTGGCGGTATTCCGGCTTCACCCCGGCCAGCGGATTGCCCGCTTGTGGCACATTGAATACATTCTTAGCGTCGAACACGTTGTTGCGCAGGAACTCGAATAAGGTTCCGTGGAAACGGTTCGTCCCCGACTTGGTGATCAGGTTGATGATTGCGCCCCCTGCGCGTCCGCTCTCCGCTGCGTAAAGGTTGGTGTCCACCTTAACCTCTTGCAACGCGTCAATCGACGGCTTCACGATGATGGTCCCGATAGCGCGTTCGTTGTTATCCATACCGTCCAGCAGGAAATTGTTCGCTGAATCCGTCTGGCCATTGGCCGAAACCGTTGACGTTTGCCGTCGGTCGTCTGGTCGCGTGCCCCCACCGAGAGAGCTTTGCACCGATTGGGTAGCCCCCGGAGCAAGTTGCACCAGTGTCACAAAGTTGCGCCCATTCGTTGGCAGCTCAGCCGGGTTTGTTAGCAGCGCACCCACTGTGGAGCTATCCGTCTGCAGTCCTATTGTCTGCGCGGCCACCTCTACGGTCTGGGTTAACTCGCCAACCTGTAAGGCGGCGTCCACGCGAGCGCGGTCGCCGGTGGCGAGAGTCAGTCGGGGATTGGAGAACGCCTTAAATCCCATGACCTCGATGTTGATCGAATAGTCTCCCACCGGCAACAATGTAAAGGAATACTGACCGGAAGCATCGGTTGCCTGTGTTCTGGTCAGATTGGTACCCAGATTCTTGGCGGTGACCTTAGCGCTCGGCACCACAGAACCGCTGTTATCGGTGACGGTACCCACGATGTCGGCGGTGCCTTGAGCCCATAGCCCCGGCGCACCCATCGAGCAGATCCCCGCGAAAACTACCAAACGAACCCAACCGCTTGGCCTCAACCCCTTCATTCTCTTGGAAAGCGACATGGCACATCCTCCCACATGGTAGTTAGACTAAATCCCTGAAATGACCGCAGGCGTTCAGCGAACGCGCACGGGTACAGTAGGTCTAAGTAAAGGACTTCGCAGAGGTTTACAAGGTAATTACGGTTGCGATACGGAGGAACACTAAATTCCCTGTGTTTCGTTCTCTATAGAGGTGATGATGGAGGGACGTACTGCCCGTATCGATGCGTTATTTCGGGGCGGTTTTCTACCAGAAGTGAGTCGCCAGAATGCGCGGAGGGCCGGCGCTGCGTCCGATCACATCCGTTCCAATGACGATTTGGATGTTCTTTCCGTCCCAGCCCTTGGGCGCGGCTTTGACGATCTCCTCCATATAAGAACGGCTGGTCAGGAACTCGCCCGCGGCCTCGGTCCCGAACTTTGCCAGTCCCGACGCCGTCACCACCACCCGCCCGGTGGTCGGATCCATGACTCGCGAAATGATCGCATAATCCTCTTTGACATTGGCGTAAGCCGTGCCCATATCGTCAGACCACTTCGTATTTTGCGGATCGTTGCGATCCTGAACGCCATTCACCATGGTTTCGCGATTGAGAAGGAAGCCGAAGCGAAGTTGTCCCGTTAGCCGGAGAGTGAAAGTGTTGTTGAAAGCTCCGATCAGCACCGCTGGCCCGTCGCGTAAATCGTCGAGCTTGGAGGAAATCTGGAAGCGGATGCGGTACGGCTGGTGGTGGGAGACCAGTAGCGCGGTAACGCGGGCGAGGGCAGTCGCGTCGGAAAAAGCAACTCTCTCCGAGTTCTGCAGATCGATCATGTTCACTGGAGGTGCTTCCGTGGTGTACCCGCCAATGTAAATGGAAACAGGCTCGGATGTGCTCAGAACCGGTGCCCAAAAGCGGTCGATCGCAGCCCGCGATTCCCAGGGTCGTGCCAGCATTACTGCGGCCAGAAGGACCGCCGCGCCGATCACAATGCCAATCGCCAAAACCGGCTTCCTGCGCGCAGGTGCGGCAGGCACCGCCACCACTGGCGGCTTCTCGGGCATGCGGAACTCGGGAAGGTAGGAACCGGCTGGGAAATCGATGCGGATCTCGTTCTCGTGCCCGACTTCGTGGTAGTACTGTGCGATTCGCTTGCGAATCTCGACGGCGGTAGTTCGCACCACCGGATCGAGGTTGGTATCGTAATCCGGCTCGCGGCCAAAGACTTCGACCCCGAGAGTCCGTTCTTTTAACGGCTCTGCATGACCGTGAAGCGAGCGCTCCACCACGAAACGGAGCAGATTTGGGAAGCGGCGGCTCTTCTTAAAGAGTGGACTGGCGAGAATTCGCTCCAACTGTTCGCGAATCGCGTTGCGCTCTGCTTCAGTTTCCGGAGTCCACGCCGATGTGGAATGAGGATGCGGATCAATCGACGGCCCAGTCTGCGTACAACTACCCCTGGGACAAAATTATAGCACCGGCGAATCGGTACGCTACAGCTTCTGGGCTCGGAAACCACCCTTTGAGCGGTCATAGAACCAGATACCCGCGAAGACGATCAGCAAGATCGCGGGAAGCGCCGCCACGTCCCGAAAAGACGTCTGCGCGGCAATGCCCAGCACTCGATCCAGTTCCGGTCCGGGCGGCAGAGCCTTGAAAGCTTCAGCACCCCCGGCGAGCTCCAGTTTTTTGTGATCGAAAATCGACCCCATCAGCGGCAACACGAATTGAATCGATAACGTCCCGGCTGTTCCCATCAAGCCCATCAACAGCGCGCCGCCTCGCGGGAAGCGTTCGGACGCCGTCGCCAGCATCGTCGGCCACATATAGCAAACGCCTGTGCCCCAGATGGTCGCGGCTAGCAGGGCGGTAACCGGCGAGTTCGCGATACTCAGTGCATACAGTCCCAGCGCGGCGCCCAGGCAGGAAAACCACAAGACTCCGATTGGCGAGACCCGTTGCACCAGTGGACCCGCGAAGTTTCGCATCAGGAACATGAGTCCGCTGACATAAACCAGCAGCAGAATTCCGGGCATGTGCACGGTCCTGCTGAGAGCCAGGTCCACCCATTGCCCCGGCGCTAACTCAGATGCCGCCGTCAGAAACATGGAAGCGAACAAGACTAGGAACAAAGGATTCGCCAGCTCGCGGAACATGTCGCGCGCGGGGACTCCGGCGGCCGCGCGCTCCGTTGGCGGAAACTTCATGCCGGAGCACAACGCAATCAATGCAATGGCGGGAAGGAACACCACACCCAATTTCATCTGCCATCCCAGGTGCAAGCTGGACATTCCCACACCCAACAGTCCACCGATGACCAGCCCTCCCGGCCACCACGCATGGACGGCATTGAGCCGACCGGTCTTCTGATCGGGATAAAGCGCCGCAATCAGCGGATTCACCACCGTCTCGACCAGTCCCCACCCGATGCCGGCCACCAGCGCCGCGATCCAAAGGACGGTATACACCCCCGCGCCGGTCGCTAAATCGCCAGCAAAAATCATCAGCAGCATACCGAGAGACAAAAATACCCCGGACAGCGGCAGCAATAGACCCATGCCGATGTAATCCAGCAGAGGGCTACCAATGGCGATGGTCACAGCAAAGCCCAGAAACGGCAAGCCCAGAACGCTAGCAATCATTTCCGCTGAGTGCGCCTTGTCGATAGGATCGAGAAAAATCCGCTGCATATCAGACGCCGCATTGGAGCGCAGCGCCGCATTGATCCCCGCCATGCAGAGCCCCAGGGCTCCGGCCGCGAACAGGCGAGAACGCCGATATTTCTGGCTAACGCCTCGATGGGCGGGTGCCGCTGTGGATACGCTCATCAGTCTAAACCTCGCTTCGTTTCAATATCTATCTCACGCTCAGGTACGCCATCAGATTCGCCAAATCGTCAGCCGAATAATTTTCCAGCAGCGCGAGATGGCGCTGCCGGGCGGCGGCCGTTCTAGTGTCGCGCAGCTTATCAACCTGCCATGACTCCGCCGCGTCCAGGAACTTGGGACGCAGGATGCGAGCCCGTAGCGCACCGGCCTCCCCCCTCAAATCGCCCGGCATCGCGTGGCAGGAAATACATTTCCCCTCAAAATACGTCTTCCCCGCCCCCGAATTTCCCGAACTCAAATCCTTCGCTTCGCTGAGTTCCTTATAGCGTCCCTGCTGCCGCGCATAATGTATCCACGTCGCAATCGCCGAAATCTGTTGATCACTTAAATCGGAAAACTGTGGCATCGGCGACAACTTCGCGGTTTGCGGAATGCCTGCGCGGAGTAGCGGACCGATCAGATTCGCATTTTCATCCCTGCCCACCAAACGCGAGTGCATGAGGTCCGTAGCTTCGCCGCGTGATTCGAGATACAGACCGTGGCAATAACTGCAACCGTACAGCACGTACATCTCCTTGCTGTGTTGCAGAATCGGATCCGCCATGGGGGGCCCGATGTAATTGATGTCGTAGCCCGGCGTTCCCGCCGACTGGGCCCATAGTGAGCCCGTCACTAAGATCGCGCCCCAAAGCGTTTGGCACTGTGACATAGTCATCTCGCTACGCCAGCGCCCGCTTGCAATAATCGAACATCAACTGCACTTCCTCCACTCCCGTGCGCAAAGTCCCGTGCTCGAATTCCAGAAGCGCCACGATAGGCCACCGGTTGTCCCGAATCAGTCTGAGGATTTGAATAATCGGCGCGTCACCCTCCCCAAAGGGCGCGCTCCGCCCATTATTTCTTCGACGATCTCCTAGATGGACGCTGGACACGCGTTCGTGGTGTCTTTCGAGAAACCCGATGCAATCCCCATTGCCAGCCGTAAAGTGGCGAACGTCGAGAGTAGCCTTGAAGGTTGCTGAATAGGCCAGGCCCTTATCGAAACTCGCCTCATTGCTGAGTGCGTCCGGATCGGACAGGTTGTCGTGGTTATGCAGTCCCGTAAATATTCCGTGCTTCGCCGTGAAAGGAACCAGCCTCT
>Ga0265314_10001751_pt1 | contig 23497 bp, 18 predicted proteins | sample 4126metaG_FD_203106 | JGI IMG/M metagenome (GOLD analysis project Ga0265314, IMG submission 203106) | Rhizosphere microbial communities from Carex aquatilis grown in University of Washington, Seatle, WA, United States - 4-1-26 metaG | ecosystem: Host-associated > Plants > Roots > Rhizosphere >... | reverse complement strand
GCGTCGGCGCCGTCCCCGTCGATGGATTTCTGGTCGACCTCGGCGTGTCGTCACCGCAGCTCGACCGCCCGGAGCGGGGCTTCTCTTTTCGGGAGTCCGGTCCGCTCGACATGCGCATGGATCAAAGCCAGGGCGAGACCGCCGGCGATCTCCTGCGCCGCATCGACGAGGAAGAGCTGGAGACGATCATTCGCGACTACGGCGAAGAGCGCTACGCCCGGCGGATCGCTCGCGCGATCGTCGAGGCGCGCGACCGCGGTGAGCTCGACTCGACCGGCGCGCTCGGCACGATCGTCGCGCGCGCCATGCCCCGGCACGAATGGCACAAGAACCCGGCGACGCGCACGTTCCAGGCGCTGCGCATCGCCGTGAATCAGGAGCTGACGCAGATCGACCGGCTGCTCGACCAGATGGCCGACTGCCTGCGGCCGGGTGGACGCCTGTGCATCATCGCGTTCCACTCGCTGGAGGACCGCATCGTCAAGCGCCGGCTGCGCGAGCTGGCCGGGCGCGGCGGCACTGCGGCGGCGCCGCGCGTGCGCCTGCTGAACAAGCACGTGATCGTCGCCGGTGACGAGGAGCGGGAGCGCAACCCGCGCGCGCGCTCGGCCAAGCTGCGCGCGGCGGAGAGGATCTAGGCGGTGGCCCCGTTTGATGACAGACGGCGGCGTCGCGTGGCCGGCGGCATCGGCGTCGGCGGGTTCTTGCTGGCGCTGGCGACGGCGGGCGCGCTGATGCACGTCGCCGTGCGCATGAAGGCGATCGAGGTCGCGTATGCGCTCGGCAAGGAGCGCAAGCTGAACACCGAGCTCGAGGAGGAGCGCCGGCGCCTGCACATCGAGATCGGCATGCTCAAGGATCCCGATCGCATCGTCGGTCTGGCGCGCGACAAGCTGCAGATGGGGCCGCCCGCGCCCGGCGACATCGTCCGCGGCCCGCCGGCGGACGCGACGGTCGCGGCGCCCGTGCGTGTCTCGGTGACGATTCCGCGTCGAGGCCGCCCTTGAGCGCCGCCACGCGCTGGACGCGCGTCCGGCTCATCGCGTGCGGCGTCGCGTTTGGTGCGCTCTTCGCCGCCGTCGGCAAGCGGGCGTTCAATCTGCAGATCGGCCAGGGCGAGCGGCTCAAGGTCATGGCCGAGGAGCAGTACTTGCGCGAGATCGAGCTGCCGCCGCGGCGCGGGCGGATCCTCGATCGCAACGGCGCCGAGCTGGCGTCGACGGCCGACGTCGACTCGATCTACTGCAATCCGCGCCGGTTCGCCGATGTGCACGAGGCGTCGCGCCGGCTGGCGCGCGTCCTGGGGGTGGATGCGCATGACCTGGAAAAGCGATTGGCGCAGCGCCGCTACTTCGCCTGGGTCAAGCGCAAGGTCACGTCGGATGAGGTCAGCGCCGTGCGCGCGTTGAATCTGCCCGGCGTGGCGTTCACGCGCGAGCCGCGGCGCTTTTACCCCAATCGCGGGCTGGCGGCGACGGTGATGGGGACCGCCGGCTCGGACGGGCGCGGGCTCGACGGCGTCGAGCTGGCGTTCGACAGCTACCTGCGCGGCAGCGGGTCGTCGGTGCAGGGCGTGCGCGACGCGCTCGGGCGCGAGCTCTACGTCGAGTCGGCGACCGACACCAGCAGCGCCGCCGGCAGCGACGTCGTGCTGACCATCGACCGCTACCTGACGTTCATCACCGAGCGCGCGATCGCCGACGCGGCGGTGCGCACCCACGCCAAGGCCGTGGTCGCGGTGATGATGGATCCGCAGACCGGAGAGGTGCTGGCGATGGCCTCCGTACCATCCTTCAATCCCAACGATGCCACGGGCGCGGCCGAGGCCGGCGCGCGCGACCGCGCGATCACCGACACGTTCGAGCCCGGCTCGACCATGAAGACCTTCACGATCGCGTCGGCGCTGGATGCCGGCGTGGTGCGCCCGGACGACCGCTTCGATTGCCTGATGGGCAAGATGATGGTCGGCAAGTACACCATCCACGATACGCACCCGCACGGGGTGCTCACGGTCGCCGAGGTCTTCAAGTTCTCCAGCAACATCGGCGCGACCAAGATCGCGCGCCGGCTCGGACGCGAGCGGCTGGCCGAGGCGCTGGAGCGCTACGGCTTCGGGCGGTCCACCGAGATCGGCCTGCCGGGCGAGCGCACCGGCGTCCTGCGGCCGGTCGAGAAGTGGGGCGACATCGGCTTTGCCAACGTCTCGTTCGGCCACGGCATAGCGGTCACGCCTCTTCAAGTCATCGCCGGCGTGTCGGCGATCGCGGCGGGCGGCGTCTATCATCGACCGCGCATCGTCGCGCGCATCGCCTCGCCCGAGGGCGCCGTCGAGATCCCGGCGGCCGAGGAGGAGCGGCGCGTGATGTCGGAGGCGACCGCGCATGCCATGGTTGGGATCATGCGCGGCGTGACCGAGACCGGGGGCACCGCCCGTCAAGCCGCGATCGACGGCTATCCCGTCGCCGGGAAGACCGGCACGGCGCAGAAGGCGATCGGCGGCCACTACGATCCGCAAAAGTATGTGGCGTCGTTCGTTGGCTTCGCGCCGGCGCAGAACCCGCGCATCGCGCTCATCGTGATGATGGATGAGCCGGAGGGCAGCCACATGGGTGGTGCGGTCGCGGCGCCGGTGTTCAAGGAGATCGCCGAGCAGGCGCTGCGCTACCTGCACGTGCCGCCGGTCGGGCCGGTCGTCGCGACGGCGGCCGGCAACGGCGCATCGCCGTCGCGCAAGACGCCGCCGCCGCCGCCGGCCGCGAGCGCCGGCGCCGGCGCATCCTCCGACGACGACGACGGGCCGGCGAGCGATCTGCCGGCCGTCGAGGTTCCCGTCGCGGGCGACGCGGACGAGGCGATCGCGGACGATTCCGCGCGCGAGTGGGACGAAGTCGCCGGTGCCGAGGGCGCGCCCTCCGACGGCGCCGCGGCGGCCAAGGTCAACCTGCCGAACTTCACCGGCATGACCATCGCCGAGGCGATCCGCGCCGCGCACCGCAGCGGCGTCGAGCTGGCGTTCGACGAGAGCCGCGGCGCCGCCAGCGGCGTTGCGATTCAGCAACGGCCGGCGCCGGGCCTGGTTGCGCGCGGGACGCTCTGCCGGATCGCTTTTGGACGGCACGAATGAGCGGCGCCGGCCCCTTCCGCCTGGGCGCGCTGCTGGAAGGCGTCGCCGACGTCGACCGCGCGGGCCTGCCCGCTGGTGCGCTCGACGTCGAGGTGGCCGAGGTGCGCGACGACTCGCGCCAGGTGCAGCCGGGCGACCTCTTCGTCGCCGTGCCTGGCACCAAGATCGACGCGCGCCAGTTCGTGCCCGACGTCGTCGCGCGCGGGGCGCGCGTGCTGGTGATCGAGGGACCGGCGCCGACGTTGTTCCCTGGGTTTGCGGGCGTCGTCGTGCGCGTGGGCAGCGCGCGGCGCGCGCTGGGGGTGATCGCCGCCAACCGCTTCGGAGGGGCGGGGGCACTGGACCTGATCGCGGTGACCGGCACCAACGGCAAGACCACGACGACCTTTCTTCTGGAGTCGATCCTGCTGGCGGCGGGTCGCAGCCCCGGCGTCATCGGCACCGTCAACGTACGGGCCGCCGCCTGGCCGGGCGGCGCGCGCGAGGCAAGCTGGACCACACCGGCGCCGCTGGTGCTCCAGTCGGTGATCGGCGAGATGCGCGCGGCCGGCACCACCGACGTCGTCCTCGAGGCCACGTCGCAAGCGCTGGAGCAGGGACGCCTGGAAGGCTGCCGCTTCCTGGTCGCGGGGCTCACCAACGTGACCCAGGATCACCTCGACTATCACGGCACGATGGATCGGTACTTCGACGCCAAGGCGATCCTGTTCGAGCGCTTGATGCGCGACAGCGGCGCGGTGGGTGTCTTCTTTGCCGACCAGCACGAAGGCCAGCGCATGCGCGCGCGGCTGCGCGGGGCGCGCGCGTTGAGCGTCGCGCTCACGCCGGATGGTGCGCGCGCGGCCGGCGGCGCCGAGGTCGTGGTGACCCGCGCCGCGCAATCGGCGGCGGGCTGGCAACTTCAGATCGAGACGCCGCTCGGCCCGCTCGACATCGCCTCGCCGCTGGTGGGCGGGTTCAACCTGTCGAACCTGGCGCTCGCCGTCGGGATGGCGGTCGGCCAGGGCCTCGACCGGGACGCGATCACGGCAGGTCTGGCGCGCCTCGGCGGCGTGCCCGGGCGGCTCGAACGCGTCGCCAACGCGCGCGGGGTCCTGTGCCTGGTCGACTACTCGCACACGCCCGACGCGCTCGAGCGCGCGATCGCCGCGGTGCGCCCGCTGACCACCGGTCGCGTCGTCGTCGTGTTTGGCTGCGGCGGCGACCGCGACAACGGCAAACGTCCGATCATGGGGCAGATCGCGGCGCGGGACGCCGACATCGCCGTCGTCACTTCCGACAATCCGCGCACGGAAGAGCCGGAGTCGATCCTGGACATGATCGTCGCCGGCGTCCGCCGCGAATCGATCCCCGAGCTCGACGCGGCGGCCCTGGCGTCGGCGGCGCGCGGCTTTCACCGCGAGAGCGATCGCCGCAGCGCGATCCGGCGCGCCGCGGCAGCGTGCCGGCCCGGCGACGTCCTGCTCATCGCGGGCAAGGGACATGAGGACTACCAGATCCTCGGCAAGACAAAGATCCACTTCGACGATCGCGAAGAGGCTTCCGCTGCGCTCGCGGCTGTGACAGCGTCGCAGATCACGACATGACCGCCGCGCCCGCCACGCACACTCTGGACTTCGCGCTCGCCGCGATGCGGGGGACGCTGCTCCACGCCGGGCGCGCCGCGGGCAGCGCTCGCGGCGGCGTCGACCACTTCTCAGACCGCTTCGCTGGCGGTGCTTATGACAGCCGGCAGGTCGCGCGCGGCCAGATCTTCTTCGCGTTGCCCGGTGCCTCCGTCGATGGGTTCTCGTTCTGCGCGGCCGCGGCCGCGGCCGGCGCATCGGTGATCGTCGTGGCCGCCGGGCGCGGTGTGCCGCCCGACTGCGAGAGCGCCAGCGTCGTCGCCGTCGCCGATCCGCTCGTCGCGCTCGGCGACCTGGCGTCGGCGGTGCGTGCGCTCTTCGCCGGCCAGGTCATCGGCGTCACCGGTTCGAACGGCAAGACCACGACCAAGGAGCTGATCGCCGCCGCGCTCGGCTCGGCGGGCGCGGTGATGCGCACCCCCGGAAGCCTCAACACCGAGATCGGCTTGCCGATGACCATCCTTTCGGCGACCGGCGGCGAAGCGTTCTGGGTGCTGGAGATGGCGATGCGCGGCCGCGGCGAGATCGCGCTGCTCGCGCGCATCGCGAAGCCGCACATCGGGCTCATCACGAACGTCGCGGGCGCGCACCTCGAGCGTCTGGGATCGCTCGAAGAGGTCGCGCACGCCAAGGGTGAGCTCTTCCACGGGCTCTACCGCGCGAACGATGGCAGCGGGGGCCGCGGCGGCATCGCGGTGCTGCCGGCCGGTGATCCGTTGATCGAGGCCGAGGCCGACAGCGCGTCGATCCCCGCCGAACGCCGCGTCTACTTCGACGGTGGTCGTCGCGGAGACGTTCACACGCTGGAAGTGATCCCGGCGGGCGTCAACGGCAGCATTGTCCGCTACGCCGTACGCCGTCTGCCGGTCGTGGTGCGCTTGCCGCTCGCCGGCGCGCACAACGCGCGCAACGGCGCCGCGGCGCTGGCGGTAGCGCTGGCGGCCGGCGTGCCGATCCTGGCCGCGGCACGCGCGCTCGAGACGCCCACGCTGCCGCCGCACCGATCGGCGGTGATCGCGGCGGGCGGCCGCACGATCCTCGACGATTGCTACAACGCCAACCCGGCGTCGATGCGCGCGGCGCTGGCGTCGATCGCGGCATCGGCGATCGGCGGAGCGCGCGGCTTTGCGATCCTGGGCGACATGAAAGAGGTCGGTCCCGACGCGCAGGCGTTACACCGCGAGATCGGCGCCGAGGCGGCGCGCCAGCTGAGCGGCGGCCTGGCCGGCGTCGGACCGATGGGCGAGGAGATCGTCGCCGGCGCGCGCGCGGCGGGGCTCGATCCAGCGCACGCGGTGGTCGCGCCCAGCGCGGAGGACGCGGCGCGCACCGTCGCGCGCTGGACCAAACCGGGCGACTGGATCCTGGTGAAGGCGTCGAGGGGGATGAAGCTCGAGCGCGCGGTCGAGGCGCTGGGGCGCGAGCTCGAGGGAACCTGAATCGTCGAGAAGAAGACGCGAGGTAACCGATGCTTTTCCATCTCTTCAACACCCTGCGCGAACGGATCCCCGGCGCGAACGTCTTTCGCTACGTCTCGACGCGGGTCGGCCTGGCGACGCTGACGTCGCTGCTGATCACGTTCCTCGTCGCGCCCTGGTTCATCCGGCGCGCGCGCGAACGGCAGCTGGGCGAGGTGATCCGCGACGACGGTCCGGCCAGCCACGCGTCGAAGAAGGGGACGCCGACGATGGGCGGCGCGCTGATCATCCTGGCGCTGGTCATGGCGACGCTGCTCTGGTGCGACCTGCGCAGCCCGCTCGTCTGGCTGACGCTGCTGGTGACGGTCGGCTTCGGCGCGGTCGGGTTCATCGACGACTATCTCAAGATCTCGAAGCGCAACAAGAAGGGTTTGCCCGGCCGGTTCAAGCTCGCGCTCGAGATGCTGATCGGCGGGTTCGCCATCGCCTGGTTGTTCGGGGGCGACGCGCTCGCGCCCGAGCTGCGGTTGCACCTGGCGGCGCCGCTGGTCAACTTCCACCACCACTCGCTGGTGCTGCCGCTCGCGCTCTACGTCGCGTTCGGCATCTTCGTCGTCGTCGGCAGCTCGCAGGCGGTCAACTTGACCGACGGGCTCGACGGCCTGGCCATCGGGCCCGTGATCATCTGCTCGTTCACGTTCTTGCTGCTCGCCTACGCGGCCGGCACGACGCTGCGCAACTTCAACATCGCCGAGTACCTGGGCATGCCGCACGTCACGGGCGCCGGCGAGCTCGCGGTGTTCTGCGGCGCCATGGGCGGCGCCGGCATCGGGTTCCTGTGGTTCAACACCCACCCGGCGCAGGTGTTCATGGGCGACGTCGGGGCCCTGTCGCTGGGCGGCGCGATCGGTTTCGTGGCGCTGGCGATCAAGACCGAGCTGTCGTTGCCCATCATCGGCGGCGTCTTCGTGGCCGAGGCGGTCAGCGACATCATCCAGGTCGTTCACTTCAAGCGGACCGGGCGGCGGGTCTTCCTGATGGCGCCGATCCACCATCACTTCGAGAAGAAGGGCTGGCCGGAGTCGCGGATCGTGGTTCGTTTTTGGATTGTGTCGTTCGCCTGCGCGATCCTGGGGCTGTTGGTGACGCTCAAGGTGCGATGACGATCGATTTGCAAGGCAAGCGTGTGCTCGTGGTCGGGCTCGGGCGGTCGGGTGTGGCCGCGGCCCTGCTGTGCGTCGCGCGCGGTGCGCGCGTCACGGTCACCGACAGCCGCGGCGCGGACGCGCTCGGCGCGGCGCTGGCATCGCTGCCGGGCGGCGTCGAGCGGGCGCTGGGCGGTCACCCGGAGGCGATCTTCACGGGCGCCGATCTGATCGTGCTCTCGCCGGGCGTACCCGAGATCGCGCCGCTGCGGGCGGCGCGCGCGGCGGGTGTCGCGATCACCGGCGAGCTGGAGCTGGCCTCGCGCTTCGTGACCGCGACGCTGGTCGCGATCACCGGCACCAACGGCAAGTCGACGACGACCACGCTGTGCGGTGCGATCCTCGCCGAGACCGGTTATCCGACGTTCGTGGGCGGCAACCTGGGCCAGCCGCTCGCGGAGGCCGTCGGGACGCCGGCGGCGGCGTTCGGCGGCAACTGCGTCGTCGAGGCGTCGAGCTTCCAGCTCGAGACCGTCCTGACCTTTCGCCCGCGGGCCGCGGTGCTGCTCAACATCACCGCCGATCACCTCGATCGCCACGACGGCCTGGAAGGCTACGCCGCCGCCAAGGCGCGCATCTTCTCCGCGCAACAGCACGACGACTTCGCGGTGATCAACGCCGACGACCCGCTGGCGATGCGCGTGTCCGACGGCATCGCGGCGCGACGGATCGGGTTTTCGACCGAGCGGCCGCTGCTCGAGGGCGGCTGGCTCGCGGGCGAGTCGCTGGTGCTGCGGCTGCCCGGCGGTGAAGAGGAGCGCTACCCGGCACAGCTGCCGGCGCTGACCGGCAAGCACAACCAAGCGAACGCGCTGGCGGCGCTGCTCGCCGGGCGACTCGCCGGGGCGACAACGGCCGAGGCGCGGCGCGGGTTGCTCGGCTTCCGCGCGCTCCCGCACCGGATGGAGCTCGTCGCCGAGGGCAACGGCGTGGCGTACTTCGACGATTCGAAGGGGACCAACGTCGGCGCGGTCGTCGCCGCGCTGGCCGGTTTTCCGCGGCCGGTGGTGCTGATCGCGGGCGGCCGCGACAAGGGTGGCGATTACGCGCCGCTCGCGGCGGCGCTGAGCGCGGTCGGCCGCGGCGCGGTGCTGATCGGCGAGGCCGCCGACCGCATCGCCGCGGCGCTCGAGTCGTCGCTGCCGGTGAAGCGTGCGCGCAGCATGGAAGAAGCGGTCAGCACGGCGGCCGGCCTCGCGCGTCCGGGCGACGCCGTGGTCCTGTCGCCCGCCTGTTCGAGCTTCGACATGTTTCGCGACTACGCTCACCGCGCCGACGTTTTTCGCGCGGCCGTGCGCGCCCAGCTCGGTGAAGGAGGCGCTCGATGAGCATCGGCGTCGAGGATCCGCGCGCGCTCGGCGCGCCGCCGCGCTCGTCGACCTTCGCGGGCGACGCGGCGAAACCGCCGGCGCCCTCGCGCCTCGATCGCTGGCGCCGGGCGCTGCTCGGCGACCCGAAGCTGATCCGCCCCAGCGAGGTCGGCACCGACAGCGTCCTCGTCGGCGCGGTGCTGGTGCTCATGGCGTTCGGGCTGGTGATGGTCTTCTCGTCGGGCGCCGTGTTCGCCGCGCGCAAGTACGGCGACGCCGCCTACTTTTTGAAGCGCGAGCTGGTCTACGCGGTGCTCGGGCTGTGCGCGATGACGTTCGCGCTGCGCACCGACTACTCGGTCTACCGGCGGTTCGCGTACCCGCTGCTCGGCGTGTCGATCGTCGCGCTCGCGGCGGTGCTCAAGATCGGCTCGCGCGCCGGCGGGGCGATCCGCTGGTTCCGCCTGGGGCCCCTCTCGTTTCAACCGGGCGAGCTCGCCAAGCTGGCGCTGTGCATCTATCTCGCGTCGCTGCTGGCGCGCAAGACGGAGAAGGTGCGCGTCTTCTCCGTCGGCTTCCTGCCGCCGCTGCTGGTCACCGGCCTGATGATGGCGCTCTTGCTCAAGCAGCCGGATCTCGGTACGGCGGCGATCTTCGGCGCGGTGGCGCTGGGCCTGCTCTTCGTCGCCGGAACGCGCACCAGCTACCTCATCATCGCGGTGCTGGTCGCGGCGCCCGCCGGGTGGAAGTTCATCGTCTCGACGCCGTTCCGCATGCGGCGCATGCTCGCCTTTCTCGACCCGTGGGCGTTCCGTCGCGACGTCGGCTACCAGATCACCGAATCGCTGATCAGCGTCGGCTCCGGCGGCCTCACCGGCCTCGGGCTCGGCGACGGACGGCAAAAGCTGTTCTTTCTCCCCGAGGCGCACACCGATTTCATCCTGTCGATCATCGGCGAGGAGCTGGGGCTCGCCGGCGTGCTCTGCGTCGTCGCCGGTTTCACGGTGCTGGTCTGGCGCGGCCTGCGCGCGGCGTTTCGCGCGCGCGACCTGTTCGGCTGCTACCTGGCGTTCGGCATCACCGCGATGTTCGGATTGCAGGCGCTGGTGAACATGGGCGTGGTGCTCGGCTCGCTGCCGACCAAGGGGTTGCCGTTGCCGTTCATCAGCTACGGCGGCACCTCGCTCGTGGTGAGCCTGTTCATGGCCGGCGTCCTCGGCAACATCTCGGCGCGCCGCCCCGAGCCGGGCGCCGATCTCTTCGACGGCGCGCGCGGGCGCGGCACGCGCGCGCGCAACCGGCGCATCGACGACGCCCCGCGCTTGATCGTCGAGGTCGGGCCCGCCAAACCCGGAAAGACGTCGGCGAAGACGTCGGCGACGAAGCCGGAGCCGGCTCGCGACGCCGAGGAGCCGGCGTGATGCGCGTGATCATCGCCGGCGGCGGCACGGGCGGCCACCTCTATCCCGGGATCGCGATCGCTGAAGAGGTGACGTCGCGCCCCGGCGGCGAGGTGCTGTTCGTCGGCACCGCGCGCGGGTTGGAGGCCACGCTGGTGCCCGGCGCAGGCTATCCGCTCGAATTGCTCGAAGTCAGCGGCATCAAGCGCACCGGCGTGCGCGGGCTCGTGCGCGGCCTGCTGCGCCTGCCGAAGGCGTTCCTCGGATCGCGCGCGATCCTGCGCCGCTTCCGCCCCGACATGGTGATCGGCGTCGGAGGCTACGCGTCGGGGCCGATCGTGCTCGCGGCCGCGCTGTCGGGCTACCCGACGGCGATCCAGGAGCAGAACAGCCGTCCGGGTTTCACCAACCGCCTGCTGGGAAGGTTCGTGCGTCGCGTGTTCGTCGCGTTCGAGGAGAGCCGCAAGTACTTCGCTACCGCGAAGACCATGCTGTCGGGCAATCCGGTGCGCCGCCGTTTTCTCGACGGTCGCCGCGCCGCCGCGCCGGCCCCGGGGCTCGCGTCGAAGACGTTGCTGATCGTCGGCGGCAGCCAGGGCGCGCGCGCCGTCAACGAGCTCGTGTGCGCGATGGTGCCGATCCTCGCGCGGCGCGGGCCGCTGCCGCGCATCGTGCACCAGGCTGGGCCGGGCGACTTCGAGCGCACGCGCGAGCGTTACGCCGCCGCGAGCGTGAACGACCCCGCGCTCGACGTGCGCGCGTACATCGACGACATGCCGGGCGAGCTCGCCAGGGCGAGCCTGGTGATCGGACGTGCCGGCGCGCTGACGCTGGCCGAGCTGGCGATCGTCGGCTGCCCGGCGATCTTGATCCCGCTGCCCACGGCCGCCGACGATCACCAGACCGCGAACGCGCGCGAGATGGCGGCGGCCGGCGCCGCGGTCCTGCTGCCGCAGAGCGAGGCGACGGCCAACGGGCTCGCAGAGCTGGTTGCGTCGCTGCTCGGCGACGAGGCGCGCCGCGCGACGATGGGCGCGGCGATGGCGGCGCTGGGCCGGCCGGGCGCGGCGCGCGCGATCGTCGACGAGCTCGAGCGGCTGGCGCCGAGGTCCGGGGCCAAGTCCGGGTCGGCGTCCGGGTCGGCGTCCGGCTCGGCGACCGGGTCGAAATCAGCGGGAGCGATGATCTGATGTTCCGCAAACGCAACGTCGCAATTCACTTCGTCGGCATCGGTGGCATCGGCATGTCGGGCATCGCCGAGGTGCTGCTGAATCTCGGTTATCCGATCTCTGGCTCCGACCTCAAGGCCAGCGACGTCACGCGCCGGCTGGCCTCGATGGGGGCGAGGATCTACCTCGGTCACGCGCCGGAGCAGGTCGCGACCGCCGATGTCGTGGTGGTGTCGAGCGCCGTGCGCTCTGACAACCCCGAGGTTGCAGCGGCGCGCGCCCGCGACATCCCGGTGATTCCGCGCGCCGAAATGCTGGGCGAGCTCATGCGCGTGAAGGACGGCGTCGCCGTCGCCGGTAGCCACGGCAAGACCACCACGACGACGATGATCGCCGTGATCCTCGCGCTGGCCGGCCTCGACCCCACCGCGATCATCGGTGGCAAGGCGCGCGCGTTCGGCTCCAACGCCCGGCTCGGAGAGGGCGAGATCCTGGTGGCCGAGGCCGACGAATCCGACGGCTCGTTTCGCCACCTGATCCCGATGGTGGCGGTCATCACCAACATCGACCGCGAGCACCTGGACCACTTCGGCTCGGAGCGCGCGTTGTCCGATGCGTTTCTCGACTTCGCCGACCGCGTGCCGTTCTATGGGCTGGTGGTCCTGGGTGCCGACAACACGAAGGCGATGGAGCTGGCGCCGCGCTTGTTGCGCCGGCACGTCACGTACGGGTTGAGCCACGGCGACTACCGCGGCGAGATCCTCGAGGCGCGCCCCGACGGCACGCGCTTTCGCATCACCGTGAGCGGCAAGCTGCGCGGAGAGGCACAGGTGCGCATGCCCGGCGTGCACTACGCCGAGAACGCGCTGGCCGCGCTGTGCGTGTCCGACTACCTGGGCGTGTCGTTCCAGGACTACTGCGCGGCGCTCGAAACCTTTCAGGGCGTCGACCGCCGCTTTTCGGTGCGCGGCGAGGTCAACGGCGTGCTGGTGGTCGACGACTATGGCCACCATCCGACGGAGCTGGCGGCGACGGTGGCCGCGGCCCGGCTCTACCAGCGGCGACTGATTGTCGCCTTCCAGCCGCATCGCTACACGCGCACGCGTGACCTGCTGCCGTTCTTCGCGCCGACCTTGAGCGGCGCCGACATCGTGCTGCTCACTGACATCTACGCCGCGGGCGAGGCGCCGATCGAGGGTATCTCGACGGAGAAGCTGATGGCGACCTTCCCGGCCGGGCGCGACGTGCGCCACGTGCAGCGCGCCGCGCTGGCGTCCGAGCTGCGCGGGCTGGTGCGCGCGGGCGACCTGGTGCTGGTCATGGGGGCGGGCGACATCACCAACGTCGCGGGCGAGCTCCTGGGGCTGCTCGAGGAGCGGGGCACGATCGCATGAAGGCCACGGATTCGACCGACACCGCGCCGTCGCGCGAACCGCCGCGGCGTGGCCTGTTCCACCGGCGCCGCAATCGCCGCATCACCGTCGCATCGCCGTCGGTGGCGGTCTGGATCGCCGCTGCGCTGCACAACATGGTGCGCCGCAGCCTGGTCCTGCTCAAGGCGCTGGCGGCGGTGGCGGCGCTCGCCGGTGCGGCGTGGGGCGGGCAGCAGGCGGTGCGCCACGTGATCGCGTCGCCGCGCTTCGCCCTGCGGGAGATCCGCGTGAACCCAACGGCACGCGTGACGCGCGACCAGGTGCTGGCGCTGGCGGCGGTCGCGTCCGGCGATCGCCTGCTCTCGATCGACACCGACGCGGTCGCGGCACGCGTCGCGAGCCACCCCTGGGTCGCGTCGGCACGCGTGCGGCGCGAGCTGCCATCGGTGCTGGCCATCGACGTCACCGAGCGCAGCGCCGCCGCGGTCGCGGTGCTCGGCGGGCTCTACCTGATCGACGAGAGCGGACACCCCTTCAAGCGCGCGACGCTCGACGAGGCCGACGGTCTGGTGTTGCTGACCGGCATCTCTCGCCAGCAGTGCGCCGCTCTCCGCGACGCCAGCGCCGCCGCCTACCGGGAGGCGCTGGCGATCCTGGACGAGTACCGATCACCCGATTCGTCGTCCACGACGCGGGCGCGCCCGCCGCTCTCCGAGATCCACATCGACCCGCACTACGGCTTCTCGCTGCTGCTCTACGACGGCGGCGCCGAGATCCGCCTTGGCCGCGGTGACTACACCGACAAGCTGGAACGCCTCGACCGCATTCTCGCCGGCCTTCCCGCCCTCGGTGCCCGCAGCCCCGCGTCCTTGCAAACCGTCCACCTGGACGGCCCCAACCGAGACCGCGTCCCCGTCCGATTGGCCCAGGGCCGCTAGCTCCCGCTCTCACGATTCGTCACATTTTCTGCGTCGAGGGGAGAGCGGGGATCAAAGCGAGGCGGCGCTACGGAAGCTGCGCGGGTCCTGCCGCTGCAGGGTGCCCCCCCATCGGTCCGGGCCGGCGGGGGCCCGCGTTGTAGGGCCTAGACCACGGCAACCTTCTTGGAGGAGCTCCACGCGACAAGCCCCTTCCGTCCCGGACCGCTGGGTCCCCCCCTTCCACGTCACCCGCGCAGCTCCCTTCGCTTCGCCGACAATGAGAGCGCGATCATTTCGGGCCCACTCCGATCCGGAATCTCGCCGACGTCGCCACAGAGACGAGCGCGGGCTCAATGTCGGCGAAGCGAAGGGAGCTGTGCGGGTGACGCGAAGGGGGGGGACCCCGACGAGGTGGGACGGGTTGGGCTCGTCGCGTGGAGCTCCTCCAAGAAGGTTGCCATGGTCTAGGCCCTACAACGTGGCCCCGACCCGGCCCACCTCGGCGGGGAGGACCCCGCAGCGGCAGGACCCGCACAGCTTCCGTAGCGCCGCCTCGCTTTGATCCCGCTCCCATCGATCCCGAAATGTGACGAATCGTGAGAGCTCCCGCTAGCTCGCGTTTAGCAAAAAATTTCGGTCCTTCGCGGAACGCGGTGAGAATCACCCAGGACCATGGCCAGAAAATCCTCGGACATCATCGTGGGGCTCGATATCGGCACGACCAAGATCGCCGCGGTGGTCGGGGAGATGGGGCCAGATGGGCTCGACATCATCGGCGTCGGCACCCATCCGTCGCGCGGCCTCAAGAAAGGCGTGATCGTCAACATCGACTCGACGGTCGCGTCGATCAAGCAGGCGATCCTCGAGGCCGAGAGCATGTCCGGTTGCGAGATCTCGCAGGTTTACGTCGGCATCGCGGGCGGCCACATCAAGGGCGTGAACTCGACGGGCACCGTCGCGGTCAAGGACAAGGAGGTCCGCGCCACCGACGTGCAGAAGGTGCTGGAGCTGGCGCGCGCGATCGCGCTGCCCGTCGACCGCCACATCGTCCACGTGCTCCCGCAAGAATACAAGATCGACGGGCAGGACGGCGTGCGCGAGCCGCTGGGCATGTGCGGCGTGCGTCTCGAGGCGCGCGTGCACATCGTCACCGCCGCCGCCGCCGCCGCGCAGAACATCATCAAGTGCTGCACGCGCTGCGATCTCGAAGTGCTCGACATCGTGCTCGAGCCGCTGGCGTCGGGCGAGGCGGTGCTCGAAGAAGACGAGAAGGGGCTGGGCGTCGCGCTGGTCGACATCGGCGGCGGCACCACCGACATCGCGATCTTCACGGAGGGCGCCGTCGCGCACACCAGCGTGATCCCCATCGGCGGTCATCAGCTGACCAGCGACATCGCGTTCGGCCTGCGCACGCCGCCGCACGAGGCCGAGAAAATCAAGATTCGCGCCGGTTGCGCTCTGGCCAGCATGGTCGGTGAGGACGAGACCCTGGAGGTCGCGTCGGTCGGCGGCCGCGCGCCGCGGATCCTGTCGCGTCAAATGCTCTGCCGCGACATCATCCAGCCGCGCATCGAGGAGATCTTCTCGTTCGTGAAGGCGGAGATCGTCCGCCTCGGCTGCGAGGACATGCTGGCGTCGGGCGCGGTCATCACGGGCGGCTCCACGGGGCTACCCGGTATGACGGAGCTGGCCGAGGAGATCCTGGGCATCCCGGTGCGTCGGGGAATGCCGAAAGGCGTCGGTGGTCTCGCCGAGGTCGTGAAGTCGCCCACGTTCTCGACGGGGGTCGGTCTCGTGCAATACGGCGTAGCCAGGCAAGTCGCCGATCGCCCGTCGGAGATCGCCGCCAAGCGCTCCGGCTTTTTCTCGCGCCTCCGACGCACCCTGGCGACTGCGTTTTAGCCGTCGTCTGACCGCCTTCCGTCGAACACCTTCTAGACTCGACCCGTGTGCGTCACTACGTTCGGCGTCAGTATTCATGCCTCCGGCGCGCGGGCAGAGCGAGCGTCACGAGCGCCGTGGTATAAGGACGGGTCGTTCGGAGGGGTCGGCATGCCGGAAATCGAGCTTTTGACAGCTGCGGGAGAACGCCGGCGTCTTCCGGTTTCGGGCGGCCGACTGATCATCGGCCGCGGCTCGGACAGCGACGTGTTCCTGCCCGACCACCTGCTCTCGCGCCGGCACGCCGAGATCGAGCCGCGCGGCGGCGCCTTTTACATCATCGACCTCGGTAGCACCAACGGCACCTTCCTGAACGGCGAGCGCGTCGTCGGCGAGCGCCGCTTGCACAACGGCGACCTGATCGCCGTCGGCGAGAGCAAGCTGGTCTTCTCCGACGGCACCGCCGAGACCAGCAGCGACAACGTCGCGCTGCTCGGGGCCGAGTCCTACAAGATCGACGAGCTCCGCTCGCGTATCACCAGCCGCGTCGTCGAGGTCGTCGATCTGCCGCGGCAGACGCGCGTCTTCCAGCTGCTCAGCCGCGCCAGCTCGTCGCTGCTGGGGCGACGCCCGCTGCCGGAGCTGTTCGAGCGCGTGCTCGACGTGGTCTTCGAGGCGGTGCCGGTCGAACGCGGCGCGATCGTGCTGCTGGAGCCGGACAGCGGCACACCGCAGGTGGTGGCCGCGCGCAGCCGCGAGGGCGATCCGATCACGCGCATCTCGAGCGCGATCTGGCGCCGCGTCGTCGAGGAGCGCGTCGCCCTGCTGATCCCCAACGTGCTCGATGACGACGTCTACAAGGCGCGCCACAGCCTGGTCGCGACCGGCGTGCGTTCCGCGATGTGCACGCCGCTCTGGCTCGCGCCCAAGATGGGGATGACCGAAGAGGTGATCGGCCTGGTCTACGCCGACACGCGCAATGCGCTGCGCTCGTTCGGGCGCGACGATCTCGAGATCCTCACCGCGCTGTCGAACATCGCGGCGTCGAAGATCGAGGGCACGCGGCTGCTCGAGGCCAACTTCGAAAAGGAGCGCCTCGAGGGCGAAATGCGCATGGCGGCCGAGATCCAGCGCAGCATCCTGCCGAAGTCGGCGCCGTTCGTTCCCGACTGCGAGATCGACGGCGAGAGCCGATCCTGCGACGCGGTCGGCGGCGACTATCACGATTACCTGTGGGACGGGCGCCAGCTGTCACTCGCGGTCGCCGATGCGTCGGGAAAGGGTCTGGGCGCCGCGATGTTGATGACGTCGCTGCGCACGGCGGTGCACGCGCACTGGCACGATGCCTTGCTCGCGCGCGTGATGTCGCGCATCAACCGCACGTTCTATGAGAACGTGCCGGGCGATCGATTCGCGACCTGCTTCTTGAGCCGCTTCGATCCGGAGACCGGCCGGCTCATCTACGTCAGCGCCGGCCACCCGCCCGCGCTGCTCGTCCGCGCCAACGGCACGCGCGACAGCCTGCACGAGGGCGGACCCGGCCTGGGGCTGTTCGAGGCCGCGGAGTTCGAGGAAGGTAGCAAGGTCCTGGGGCCGGGCGACACGCTGGTCGCCTACTCGGACGGCGTCAGCGAGGCCTGGCCGACGCAGGAAGAGGCCGACGCCCATCTCATGAGCCTGGTTCGCACCTACTCGGCTGTGCCGGTCGCCGTGCTGCGCCACCAGATCCTGGCCGCGGTCGACCGCCGCCACGGCGGCCAGCGCCGCGACGATTGCACCGTGGTCGTTCTGCGCTGGTCCCCGGCGCGCCGCCCGCAAAACGGCGATCACCGGTAAGAACACGGCCGCGGGTCGAAAATGTAAAAAATTAGCGTCGTCTTTCAAGTCGTGGGATCGATAGAGAAGGGAGATTTCACGATGCTTGAATTCGACGACGGTGAAGCAAGTCCTGGGCGCCCGGTCATCAAGGTCATCGGAGTGGGCGGCGGCGGTGGCAACTCCATCAACACGATGATCGAGGGCGGGATAGAGGGAGTCGATTTCATTGTCGCCAACACCGACTGCCAGGTGCTGGAGGCGAACCAGGCCGCCATCAAGGTGCACCTGGGAAAGAGCCTGACCAAAGGGTTGGGCGCGGGTGCGAACCCGGAGATCGGCCGTGCCGCCGCGCTCGAGGACGCGTCGCGCGTCGCCGAAGCGCTCGCCGGCGCCGACATGGTCTTCGTCACCGCCGGCATGGGCGGCGGCACCGGCACTGGAGCCGCGCCGGTGATCGCGCAAGTTGCGCGGGATCTGGGCGCGCTCACCGTCGGCGTCGTCACCAAGCCGTTCGCATTCGAGGGCTCGCAGCGCAAGAAGAAAGCCGCGGGCGGCATCGGCGAGCTGGCCAAGGCGGTCGACGCGCTGATCGTGATTCCCAACGATCGGCTGATCTCGCTCGCCGGCCTGAAGATGACGTTGAAGGACGCGTTCGCGATGGTCGACAACGTCTGCCTGAACGCCGTGCGCGGCATCAGCGATCTGGTGACCGTACCGGGTCTCATCAACGTCGACTTCGCCGACGTCCGCACGATCATGACCGGCATGGGCAAGGCGCTGATGGGCACCGGGCGCGGCACCGGCGACAAGCGCGCCATCGAGGCGGCGCAGCAGGCGATCAGCTCGCCGCTGCTCGAGGACGTGTCGATCAACGGCGCGACCGGCATTCTGATCAACATCACCGGCGGCTCCGACCTGACGCTGGCCGAGATGAACGAGGCCTGCAGCCTGATCGAAGAGGCCGCCGATCCCGAAGCCAACATCATCTTCGGCTCGGTCATCGACGCGCACGCCGGCGACGAGGTCCGCATCACCGTGATCGCGACCGGCTTCCGGCCGATCATGCAGTCCGAGTCAATCGCGGTTCCGGCGCGCGGCGCCTTCCCGGCCCGCCGCGGCCACGACCAGATGGCGCTGCCGATGGCGCCGCAAGCGGCCCCGCCGCTGGCGACGTTCGGGTCGGCGCCGACCATGGCGATTCCGACCACCGCGTCGGCGATACCGCCGGCGGTGCCGCCGGTATCGTGGGCGCAGTCGGGGACGCTGTCCTCGGGCCCGACCGCGCGCGGATTCGCGGCGGCGGCGCCGCGCAACCCGGAGCCGCTGAGCATTCCCATCGACAACCTCGACGACTTCTACGTCGCAGGCGACTACAGCGCCGCCACGCCGGCGCCCGTGGTGTCGTCGCCCTCGTCGCCAATCAACTATGGCGGGCTGCCGACCGCGGAGTGGACGCCGCCGGCGGAGCGGCCGATCATTCGCCCGCCGGTGTCGGGTGGTGCTCAACCGCCGCGACGCATGAGCGCGCCCACGCCGGTGCGCGGAGCCGACGAGCTGGGCGTCGAAGAGAACGAGTTCGACAAGCCGACCTACCTGCGGCGCGGCCTGAGCGCGCCGGAGTAAGGCGCGCGCGGCGCCGCATGGCGACTCGATCGCTCGCGTGGCTGGCGGCGGCGGCGCTGTCGATCGCGTTCTCCGCCTGCCGGAATCGTGAGCCGCCGGCGAGCGCGATTCCGCCGGTTGCGCCGCCGAATATGAATCCGGCCAGCAGCGCCCACGCGGAGCCCTTCGTTCACCCCCCGATTCCGACGGAGCCGACGGCGCCGCAGGCCCGGCCCGAATGCGCGTACGCGGCGCTGGTGCCGGTCGCCGTGCGGATCCGGGAGGCTCGGGAGCTCGCGTTGGGCGCGTTGGCGCCGCGCAAGAAAAAGGACGCGGCTCCGCGTTGCGGCTCGCCGGCGATGACCGACCTCGACCACCAGATCAAGGTCGACCTGGGGGATCGCGTGCGCATCTGCGTCGGTCAGGACGGGCCACTCGACCCGGAGTGGAACCTGCTGGATGCCGCGCTCGCATCGCTGGGCGCGTGCATCGATTGCAGCCGTTCGGCGCCGATCCGGACGGCCGACTGCCGGCACGCCGCCGACCAGATTGCGCAGGCCGAGTCGGGAGCCGCGAAGAATCAGCCGCCGTCGCGCTGAGCCCGCACCCGGCTCAGGCCGCGAAGCGCAGGCGTACGAGGCGCGCGGCGCCGCTCGACTCGGGCGTCAACGTGTCCCAGTGCTCGGCGTCGCGGCCTTGGTAGCGCAGCTGAATCCCGCGCGTGGTCTGATGGCGCAGCGCCTCGCGCGCGGCGGCCAGCGCGTTGCCGCTCGTCGCCAGCGACGTCGGACGCCCATCACGAAAGAAGACCTGAGGCGCCGCCGTCGTCTCGATCTCCGAAAAGAGGCGATCCAGGCTGAGCTCGTCCAGCGTCGTCTCGTGCACGCTGGTGGAAGCGTCTTCGCCTTCAATCGTGGTCACCGTACGCGGATTCATTCGGGCTCCTTGGAGATGGAGGTTCGGGGCAGCGATGTCTTCGGCACGCTGCATCGGACAGGCGAAGCCAGAACTTAAGGTCGCGCTTCGGATAGGCAACGGGGGGCCGTCGCGCAGGTCGCATCAGGCGATTTGCAGGGGCTACCCGAGGTCACACGCACGGTCGATCGCACACAACTCGGAGCTTCGCCGCGGCGATAACGGGAAATGACCCTAAGTCCCCGTTTGGGGTTGCTTCCCGCGCGGTTGCTCGCCGAGGCGAGGCAGCTCCTCTGGCCGGCCCGCTGCGCGGGCTGCGACGACTACATCTCCGACTCCCTCCTGTTCTGTCCGGAATGCTCGCCTTCAGTGACGCCGCTCTCGGATGGCTGCCCGGGTTGCGCGTTGCCAACCGCGCCGATCGAGCGCTTGCGCGGCCGTTGCCGCCCCTGCCGGCGCGTTCCGTTCGCGTTCACCGAGGCGGGCGTTGCCTGCGAGTACGGTGCCGCGCTGGCTGATGCGATCGTGGCCATGAAACACCGCGGGCGCCGCGACCTGGCGTGCCGGCTGGCGCGGCTGCTGGCCGAGCCGTTGGCGCGGGTGTTGGCGAACGGCGGGTTCGGCGCCCGCGACGCCATCGTGCCGGTCCCCCTGCACCCACGGAAGCTGCGCCGGCGCGGCTTCAACCAGGTGCTCGAGCTGGCGCGCGGCGCGATCCGGCTCTTGCGTGTGGGAGGTGGTGCGCCGGCGGCGGGGCTTCCGGTGCTCGAGCGAACGCTGCTGTGCCGCACGCGCGACACGCGCGAGCTCGGCCACCTGGGACCGATCGCGCGCCTGCAAGAGGTCGCGGGCGCCTTCGCGGTCGCGGATCGGGTCCGCCTGCGCGGCCGCCGCGTGCTGCTGCTCGACGACGTTTTCACCACCGGCGCCACGCTGAACGAATGTGCCGGCGTGCTGCGCGCGGCGGGAGCCGTCGACGTCCGAGTGGTTGCGCTGGCGCGCGCGGTGTAGGGTAACCGCCCGCCGTGGCCAACAAGCCGACCAAGAACGCGAATGCGAGCTCGGACGAGGTGAAGGTGCTCGCGCGCAACCGGCGCGCGCGGCACGAGTATCACGTCGATGAGACGCTCGAGGCCGGCGTGGTGCTTGCCGGCTCCGAGGTCAAATCGATCCGCGCCGGCAAGGCGACGCTGGTCGACGCCTTCGCCGACATCGATCGCGGCGAGGCCTGGCTGCACCAGGTCGACATCGGCGTCTACCCATTCGCGCACGGGCGCAACCACGACCCGCGGCGCAAACGGAAGTTGCTTCTGCACCGCCGCGAGATCGATCGGCTCGCGGGAAAGATCCGCGAAAAGGGCTTCACGCTGGTTCCACTGAGCCTGTACGAAAAAAAGGGGCGCGTGAAGGCCGAGCTGGCGCTGGTGCACGGCAAGCAGCAGTGGGACAAGCGCGAGGACTCGAAGAAGCGCGAGAGCCAGCGCGAGATCGACCGCGCGATGTCGAGCCGCCGGCGTTAGGACCGCGTTAGGGCGCTTCGTAGGGGCCGATGTCCGGCTGCCCGACGTACAGCGTATTGCCCCAGAAGTCGACGCCGCCGTTGCCCGTGATCGCCACGCCCGCGTTGATCGCGGGCGAGCCAGTTCGCAGCTGGAAGCCGCCGAGGCCCGTCAACGCCGGTCCCGTGGCGCCACCATTCGGATGGCTCGCGCTGTTCATGAACATCGGATCGCCGGTCTTCGCCGACGTGTCACCCGCGGCGGCCGGCAACCCGCTGTAGAGATTGCTGAGGTACGAGATGCCGGCCGCGGTGACAGCGGCATCACCCGTGCGCGTGGTGAACAGGATGTTGTTCCGCAAGACGTACGTCGCGACCAGCGCCGCCGTGCCGCCGGACGAATTCACCAGCGATGCGCCGTTCAGGCCCGACGCGAACAGCAGGTTGTTGTACGTCTGGTTGGTTGCCGCGGCGTCGGAGTGCAGATTGATGCTGTAGCGGCTGTTGTTGATGATGACGTTGTAGCGGACGATCGAATCGCCGAAGGCGAATTGCGCCAGCAGGATGCCGTCGCCGTTGTCATGAATGTAGTTGTATTGAATGACGGCCTTGGTCGTGGCGCGGTCGGCGTCGATGCCGTTGAAGTCGGCGCCGTTGGCCTTCTTGACCGTGCCGAACGTCTCGTTGTGTTGAACGGTGAAGTCGTCGGCGTTGTAGACTTCGATCGCGCTGGTGCCCGCGTTCTGGCTGACGTTGCGCTCGATGAGCACGCCGCGCGACCCGGTGACGTAGATCGTGTTGCAGCCGTAGATCGTGTTGGTCTGGCTGAGATAGTTGCCGCGGATGACGATGTTGGTGTGCGGCATGAAGTGCGTGTCGTTGGGCGAGTTGCGGATGCCCCAGCCGAAGCCGCCGTCGAATTGCTTGAAGATGATGCCTCCGAACGACGTGTCCTGGACCGTGTTGTTCTCGATGGTGACGTCGTCGAACCAGGTCGGCGTGCCGTTCGCGGATTGAACCTCGAACACGATGCCGCCCGTCCGCTTCGAGTCGTCCCAGCCGGTCTGGAACGTCACCCAGGGCGGGATGTTGTCGGCGGTGCTGCCGCCGATCCAGTTCACGATGCCGGTGACGTCGTGAACGAAGCAATTGCGGATCGCGATGTGGTGCAGCACGCCCGCGTCGCGCCCGCGCACCGCGACGGCGCGGTAGTCACCGGGCGTGCTCTGGTTGTTGGTGATCTCGAGGTCGTTCACTTCCCAGTACGACTGGTTGAGCAGCAGAAACGTATCCAGCACGCCGTTGGCCGCGTTGAAGCGCGGCTTCGCGCCGGTGCCATACTGGTCGATCACGATCGACGCGGTCGCCGTGCCCGATCCCAGCGGATGGAGCTGGCCAGTGAAGGTGCTGCCGGTCTTGAAGCAGATGTGATCGCCGGGATGGAATGTCGTGGCGTTCACTGGCGTCAGTGACTTCCACGCGGTCGCCGGCGTCGTCCCATCGGCGGTATCGTTGCCGGCCGCCGAGTCGACGTAGTGATTCCCGGGGCCGGGCGTTGCGCAGCCGCCGGTGGCGCCGCCGTCGGATCCGCCGGAGCCCGCATCGCGGGTGTCACGCGAGGCGTCCGCTGAGCCCGCGTCGGTTGCCGGCCGGCCCGCCTCACCGCCGGTGGCGCCGCGATCCGGCCCCGCGTCCTGGCCGGTGCCCCCGCCCGTGCCGCCGGTTGCGCCGCCGCTACTGGAGCCGCCGGTGCCGGATCCGGCGCTTCCGGTCATACCGGCCGCGCCAGGCGCGCCGCCGGCGGCGGCGCCGCCAGTCGACTTACCCGATGAACAACCCAACGCGACGAACACGACGCTCAGCGCCAGCGACCGAACCACTCTTCGGGCGCGCGCGTCGACAGCCGTTCCGCGCACGAAGTCGGCTCTTATCATGGCTACATAAGGGGCGCAATCGGGGCGTCTGGTGCGGGGGCGTCGTCGCGGCGCTCGCGGCGCGGTATGTTTGACCCATGGGCGGCACCTCCCCGCGTCCCCCGGGAGTCCCCGACGACGCCACCTGGTTCCCCGACGCGTACGAATGGCGCTACGGCCCCGTCGACGCTGCCGGCGAGAGGCAGGGCTTGCACCGCAGCTGGCGTCCCGATGGAACCCTGCGCGAGGTCGTGACCTTCGTCGACGGCAAGGGCGCGGGGACGTACCTGCGCTATCACCCCAACGGACAGGTCGCGGGCCAGGGC
>Ga0265314_10001750_pt1 | contig 23502 bp, 21 predicted proteins | sample 4126metaG_FD_203106 | JGI IMG/M metagenome (GOLD analysis project Ga0265314, IMG submission 203106) | Rhizosphere microbial communities from Carex aquatilis grown in University of Washington, Seatle, WA, United States - 4-1-26 metaG | ecosystem: Host-associated > Plants > Roots > Rhizosphere >... | reverse complement strand
CGTGTCGGAAGGCATGCGGACGTGGATTCGCGGCAGGTCGTTCGAGATGCTGTCCGAGATTCTGAATTGTGGCCGCAGTGTTCCCGAGATCGTGGAAGCTCTGAACATCCGCCTCGATGCGAATGTGCGCCGCGCGCTGAACGAGCACTGCAAAGCCCGACGGGATATTGACGGGCTTTCAATTGACCAGAAGCAGAAGGACGCGCTTCACGAGATCGCTTCCCGGCGTCGCATCGACGGTACGCATTTGAACGCGCACGAATCCATAGCTCTTGCTTTGCGCGAAGTGCTTTTCAAGGCTGACGGAATGCCCGGAAAGGCGACAGAATTCCTTACTGCGATCACACGCGCGATCGTCAAAGTCAACGAGAGCACGCTTGAGATGGCCAAGTACGGCGACGAATCCTTCTGGGAAAGCCACAGCGTGATTGGAGGCAACGAGGGTACACGGCGATTGATGGTGGAATTCGTGAACGTCTGTGTAGCGGAATTAGTGCCGGCCGAAGTCATGCTCTACAACGCCGCGCTGTCCAACGCGGGCATGGTGCAGGTGTTTCAGGCAATCAACAATGTCATGGAAGAGGCCAGCGTGATTGCGAATCCTCCCGGGATCATGGTGCCATCGGACGAAGCTGCTGTCGCACCGGCTCAAGCGCAGGTACTGTTCTGCCAACAGATCCACGCCTTTCTCGCGGAATTTATCGTCGCGTTGGGGCGGAAAGCCGGCGTCGAAAAACGCCAACTGGACGAACGAGTGCGGGCGCTTGTTAGCACAATGGCGCCTTGGTCGAAGCTTCGGCCCAAGTTGCATGGCGACTTGGATGCCGCCGCGCGTGTATGGGCGAAGATAGGGCAGCCTGAAGGCGCATGACCCTCACCGCTCCCGCGCCATCACCCCCGTCACGTCGAACCACAACTCGCTCGTCTGACCCTTCTCGTCGGCGGCGGTGATCAGGTCGTACTTGCGCGCGCCGCGGTCCACGAGCTGCTGCTTCACGCGCTTTTGCTTGCGCTCGGCGAGCACTTCGTATTCCTCGTCGATGAGGATCACTTGCATCGCCGTCGCTTCGGACTTTGCATCGCCGCTGTGCGCCATCGCCTGCTGCGCGCCGAAGATGGCCGTGCGCAATTCGCTTTGCCGCGCGGCGTCGCCCGTCTTGCCCGCCAGATAGGCCAGCATCGACAGCAGGCGCGGATCGGGAATGTCGTCGATCGCGCGCACCTTCTCGATCTCTCGCAACTTCGCGAGCGCTTCTTTCGGATGGCCTTGCGCGTCGAGATCGATCGCGGCTTTCATCTTCGTGTTCACAAGTTCACGCAGTTGCAGGTAGTTGAAGCTGCGGTCGTCGAGGAAGTCCTTGCGCTTGGCGCGCGCCTTGTCCAATGCGGCCTTCATCACAGGGGACATCGCGTCGACGTCCACCGGCGCAAAGCGCTGCGTCGCATTGCTCATCATCACGCGCGTGCGCGGATCGAGCTCCACATAAACCTGGCGCAGCTCATTCTTCGTGCCGATGCCGGAATACGCGACGACCAGCATCTCGCGGCCGCGAGACGGCGCGTCTTTCACGGCCGTCACGTCGCCGCCATGCGATCGCGTCCAGTCCGAAATCTCGTTGGCCATGACGAGGCGTAGCGGATCGTCGGGCGTGTCACCTTTGCCGACACGGTTCGCCAGAAACCATGCATAGGCCGACGCGCGATCCATCTGCAGTCGTTGCTGCGCTGTGTCGCCGAGCTTGGCCGAAAGGAACGAAGCCAGCAGATGCACTTCAAAACTTGGGAAGTCGTCGAAGGGCGCGTATTTCTGCAAGGCTTGCAATTGGTCGAGCGCCGCGCGGGTTTGCCCCGCCTTGTCGAGCCGCTTGGCCTCGCCCAGCGCCTTGGCGATTTCGCCCGAGACAGCCGGCACGTCAAGATGCCGCGCGTCGAAAAGCGCATCGCGCTGCGCCTGCATGCGCGCGACGACTTCCGGCGGCGCGGACGCAGGCTGCGCAAGCGCGGGTTGTGTGACAGCCGCGAGCGCCAGCGACAAGGCCATTGCCGCAATGGCCCGTGTAGCCCCTGCGCGCGTGAGTCGATGATTCATGGCCGCAATCTTAAGGTCGCGATCGTGCAATGATTGCACCTTGCGACAGACAAGGAGATTTGCATGAACGCACACCGCATGGAAGAGCCCGACGAAGACGACGACGAACCGGGCCACGAAAAGGAAGGCCCCTCATCCACGGCCGAGCCGCGGAGCGGCTTTCTCGAAGAAAAGGCGTTCAAGTCGCGCACGGTCCTTGTGTTCGGCGCGATCTCGGACAAGTCCGCCGCCGACATCGTGCGGCGCCTGGTCGCGCTCGATTGCGATTCCAGCGATCCGATCGACATGCTGGTCAGCTCGCCCGGCGGTCATCTCGAATCGGGCGATGCGATCCACGACATGCTGCGATTCATCGCCGCGCCGGTGAACATGATCGGCACGGGTTGGGTCGGCAGCGCGGCCACGCACATGTACCTCGCGGTGCCGAAGGAAAGGCGCTTTTGCACGCCGAACACGCGCTTTCTCATTCACCAGCCGAGCGGCGGCGCAGGTGGGCAAGCCACCGACATCGCGATCCACGCGCAGGAAATCCTCAAAGCGCGCGAGCGAGTGGCCCGCACGATCGCGCGCGAAACCGGCAAGCCGCTCGACACGGTGCTGCAAGACATCGAGCGCGACCGCTGGATGTCAGCGCAAGAAGCCATCGACTACGGGCTGGTCGGCCGCATCGTCGAACACAAGAGCGACATCCACAAGTGACGGCGTAGCCTCACGCGCGGTCGATGCGCGCCGCGAAGCAGCCGTGCTTCGCGTAGTGCGCGTGCACATACACCACTTGCGAATTCGCGAGCAGGCGTTCGATGAGCGCTTCCGCTTCCCGCCCATCGACGATGTCGGCGTCGACCATCATGCCGGCCTCGTCGAACGCGCGCATCGACAGCATTCGCCTGCGCAGCGCGCCGGGCATTTCATCGACGGCGTCGAACGTGCGCTGTTCGCCTTCGATCACGTAGATCGCGTGACGTGATCGATAAGGCGTGTCGACGGCCAGGTGCTCGTAGTTGAGCAGCAGTGCGGTCTCGCCGGGCTCGGCGTCGCGTAGCGAAATGCGGTCGGGCGTCGAGTGGGGCCGCGTCACATGAACGCGTTTCACGCCCAATGCGTCCAGGCGTTCTTCCGGCGCGCCGATGAGATGATCGAATTGCGAAGCGGCCAGGCCGCGAATGCGAAAAGACATGAAAGCCTCCGTTGCGATGGAGGCAGTGTGCGCCGCACGGCGCCGGCGCACTGGCCGTTTTCGGACCGGCGATTGACGCTCACGCCTCGCCGCTGAGCTAAGCCTTGCCGGATTCGAGGAGATCGCGCGTGCGCTCGGCTTCCTTGCGCGCCGCATCGGCGAAGTCATCGCCGCTCGATGCGTAGAGAATCGCGCGCGATGAGTTGACGACGATCGGCGCGTCGCTGCGCCAGCCAGCCTTCACCGTCGCCACCGCATCGCCGCCTTGCGCACCCACACCGGGAATGAGCAGCGGCAACTTGGGCGCAAGGGCACGCACGCGTTCGATCTCGGCCGGATACGTCGCGCCGACCACAAGGCCGAGTTGCCCGTTCGTGTTCCACGCGCCTTGCGCCAGGCGCGCGACGTGTTCATACATCAGCGGCTGGCCTTCCACCGATGCAAGCCGCTGGCTTTGAAAATCGTCGCCGCCCTTGTTCGACGTGCGGCACAAGACGAACGCGCCTTTGCCTTCGTACTTGAGATAAGGCTCGATCGAATCGAAGCCCATGAAAGGCGACAGCGTCACCGCGTCGGCGCCGTAGCGGTCGAAAACTTCTTTGGCGTACTGCTCGGCGGTCGATCCGATATCGCCGCGCTTCGCATCGAGGATCACCGGCACATGCGGCGCATTGCTGCGCATGTGCGCCATCAATTGCTCGAGCTGTTTTTCCGCGCCGTGCGCCGCGAAATATGCGATCTGCGGCTTGAACGCGATCACGAGATCGGCAGTGGCATCGACGATGCGCGCGCAGAAGTCGTAGATGCGTGACGCGTCGCCTTTGAAGGCGGAGGGAAAACGGGAGGGATCGGGGTCGAGGCCGACGCACAACATCGACCCATTGCGCTGCTGCGCGCCGTGCAGCTTGCTGATGAAGGTCATGAGCCTTGATTCTACCGTTCGCGCACAATGCACGGCGATGCACCGCCTGACACCGCAGCAACTCGTCACGCTCGTCCTGCTCACCGTCGTCTGGGGCCTGAACTGGCCCGTGATGAAGATCGGCGTCACCGGCTTTCCACCGCTCACGTTCCGCGCCGCGTCGATGGTGCTCGGCGTTCCGGTGCTCGCGCTCGGGCTCGTGTGGCTCAAGGTGCCGTTCCGCATGCCGCGCCATCTGTGGAAGGAACTGGCGGTGCTCACCGTGACCAACATGCTGATCTGGCATGTGTGCATCATCTTCGCGGTGCAACAGCTGTCGTCGGGGCGCACGGCGATTCTCGGCTACACGATGCCGATCTTCTCCGCGGTGATCGGCGCTTTGCTGTTCGGCGCCGCGCTCGCGCCGCGCGCATGGGCCGGCGTTGCCGCGGCGGGCGTCGGCGTGCTGCTGCTGCTCTGGCACGAGGTCACCGGTCTTGCGGGCCATCCGAACGCAGTCGCGCTTGCGCTCTTCGCTGCGTGCGTGTGGGCGCTGGGCACGCAACTGCTACGTCACAGCAAGGCCGACGTGCCGATCCTCACGATCTCATTCTGGATGACGGCGATCGCCGCGATCTGCCTGACGATCGCCGCAGCCGTGTTCGAATCGAGCCGATGGCGCATGCCGGAGGCGCCGGTCGCGTGGGCCGTTGCGTACAACGCAGTGCTGATCTTCGGGTATGCGCATGCGGCGTGGTTCTTTCTCGCGCGTTCGCTGCCGCCCGTGGCGTCCACGCTGTCGGTGATGTTCATCCCGGTGGTGGGCGTGTTCAGCGGCGCGATCTGGCTCGGCGAAGTTCTGCATTGGCAGGACTGGGCTGCTGTCGCATTGATGGTGATCGCGATCGCCTCCGTGCTGCTGCCCGCGCGAGCGCCCGCACGCGCCACTTCATAATCGCCGCGAATGGCCGACACGAAGCCCAAGCGATCCGCCGCGCAGGTGTTCAAGGAACTGCGCCAGCCCAAGGTGGCGGTGATGCTCGCGCTCGGCTTCTCGTCGGGCCTGCCCTTCCTGCTGACGGCCAACACATTCGGCTACTGGCTGCGCGACGCGGGCACGAGCCTGATCGCAATCGGCTTCATCTCGTGGGTCGGCTTCGCATACGCGTTCAAGGTGTATTGGTCGCCGCTGGTGGACCGGCTCGACGTGCCGCTGCTCGGGCGTCTGGGCCGCAGGCGCGGATGGATGCTGCTGTGCCAGATGCTGGTCGCGATCGGCCTCTTGGGCATGGCGCTGATCGGCACCGATGGCGGGCTTGCGGCGATCGGTGCGTTCGCATTGCTCACGGCCTTCGCATCGGCCACGCAGGACATCGCCGTCGACGCGTGGCGCATCGAAGCCGCCGCCGATTCCGATGAAGTCGGCTTGATGACGTCGGCCGCGCAGGTCGGCTACCGCATCGCGCTGCTCGTGACCGACGCGCTTGTGATCGCGATGGCTTCGCGCATCGGCTGGTCGTTGTCGTATGTGTGCATGGCGGTGCTGATGGCGGTCGGCATTGCGGCAACGTTCTTCGCGGTGGAGCCCGCGCGCGCCGATGAAGTGCTCCACCACAAGCCGCCGCTGTGGTCGCTGCGCGGATTGGGCGACGCGCTCGTCGGGCCCTTCGTCGACTTCTTCGCGAAGCACAAGGCCGCGGGATTCGTGATGCTGCTGATGGTGGCGCTTTATCGCCTGCCCGATTTCGTGATGGGGCCGATGTACAACCCGTACTACCACGACCTCGGCATCGCGAAGGACACCGTCGCGCTCGTGCGCGGATCGTTCGGCCTGGTCGCGACGTTCGCAGGCATCGCAGCGGGCGGGATCAGCGCGGTGCGAATGGGCTTGATGCCGACGCTCGTCGCGGGGCTCGTGCTCGAAGGCCTGGGCACCGCCGCGTTTGCCTTGCTGAGCGTGCACGCGGATTCGTCCACCTTCGCGGCCGTCATGACGCTCGATGCATTCGCGCAATCATTTGCGGGCGTCGCGCTCGTCACGTACATGTCGAGCCTCACGAGCCTCGGCTACACGGCCACGCAATACGCGCTGCTGTCATCCACGTACGCGCTGCTCGGCAAATTCCTCAAGGGTTTTTCGGGCGCAGCGGTCGACGCACTCACGCCTGCGCACGGGTTGCTGGGCGCCTATGCGATGTCTTTCGCCTTGACCGGGCTCACCGCGATCCCGCCGCTCGTCCTGATCGCCGCGCTATGGCGCATGCAGACTCGCGCGCCTCGCTAACTCGCCGCGCTGCACCTTGCCCAGCGCGGTCCTGGGCAGCGAATCGACGAACATCCAATGCTGCGGAATCTTGAAGCGCGCGATGCGGCCTTCGAGATGCGCGCGCAGTTCCGATTCGTCGATGCGCACGCCGGGCCACGCCACCACGGCCACCGCGACGACCTCGCCCCACCGCGCGTCCGGCATGCCGAACGCAACGCTTTCGAGCACGTTGGCGTGCTGCGACAACGCGTCCTCGATCTCGGCGGGAAGGATGTTCTCGCCGCCCGAGATGATCAACTCCTTTGCGCGCCCGACGATCGTGTAGCTGCCGTCCGCATCCTGCCGCGCGAGATCGCCGGTGTGGAACCAGCCGTCCGCATCGCACGACGGATCATCGGGCCAATAACGCTGCGCGACGTTTGGCGCGCGCACGAGCACTTCGCCGGCGCCGTCACGCACAGCATCGAGCCGCACTTCGACATCCGCCGCAGGCCATCCGCATGAGCCCGCCTTGCGCATCGCATCTTCGGGGCCGAGCGCGATCGAGAACGGGCCCGTCTCGGTGGAGCCGTAGACGTTGCACACCGGCAAGCCTCGCGCATGGAACGCTTCGATCAATCGCGCCGGAATCGTATTGGAACCCGCCCACACCGCACGCAGGCTCGACAGGTCCGTGCTGTCCCAGCGCGGGTGTTCGATGAGCGCCTTCATCGTCACGGGCACTTGCAGCGTGAGCGTGGGGCGTTGCTGCTCGATCGCTTCGAGCGCCGCGTCGGGCACGAAGCGCGGCTGCAGGATCACGTGCGCGCCACTGTAGAGCGCGGGCAAGGTCTGGATGCACAAGCCGCCGACGTGGAAGAGCGGCAGCATGGCCAGCACGCGGTCTTCGCGCGTGATGCGTTGGGCCTGCGCGGCAATGCGCATGTTCGCAAGCAGGTTCGCTTGCGTGTGCACGGCGGCCTTCGGCGAACCGGTGGTGCCCGACGTGAACACAAGCAGCACGAGCGCATCGGGCTTCGAACGATCCACTGCCCCAGCGAAATCACCGGGCGCGATCGCTTCAGCAGATGTGCGGGCTGCAATGCCATGACGCTGCGCAAGATCGCGCGCTGCATCGGCCCAGGCGGCGTCGTGCACGACCATGCGCGGCGTGCAATGCCGCAATTGCGCGCCCCATTCCGGCGGCGCAAGGCGGAAATTGAGCGGCAGGAAGATCGCGCCAATGCGCGCAAGCGCGAACAGCAGCACGATCTGCGCAGGATCGTTCAAGCCCAACCATGCAATGCGGTCGCCGGCCTGTACGCCCCATTCGTGCTGAAGGCGCGACGCGGCGTCATCGATCTGCGCGGCCAGTTGCGAATAGGACAGAACGCCCTTGTCGTGCGAGATCGCGACAGCCGCAGCCTCGCGCGCGGCCTGAATTTGCACGACACTCGCGAAAGGGACTGCTGCACTGGCCATTTACCTAACTTTACGCCGGGTTCAAGCGGGACCAGCCCATTTCATTACCATGTCCCCATGCAGCAGTTGCTCATGATCGAAGACGACACCCGCCTCGCGCAGATGGTGGGCGAATACCTGGAGCGTTCAGGCTTCGGGGTGACGCACGCCGCCGATGCGAAGACCGGCCTCGCAGTCTTGCAGGACTCGCCGGCCGGCGCTGTGCCCGACTTGTTGATCCTCGACTTGATGCTGCCCGACATCGACGGCCTCGAAGTGTGCCGCCGCGTGCGCGCGCTGCCCGGCACCGCGGGGCACGTGCCGGTGCTGATGCTCACGGCCAAGGGCGACCCGATGGATCGCATCGTGGGCCTCGAGCTTGGCGCCGACGACTACCTGCCCAAGCCCTTCGAGCCGCGCGAGTTGCTCGCACGCATTCGCGCAGTCTTGCGGCGCCGCGCGGAAGGCGCGCAACCGCAACCCAAGGTGATGCGCTTCGGCTCGCTGGAGATCGATCGCGATGCGCGCACCGTCACGGTCGGCGGCAAGCCGGTGGAGCTCACTTCGTACCAGTTCGACTTGCTGATCACGCTGGCGGAACGCGCGGGCCGCGTGCTCACGCGCGACATCATCATGGAAGCCGTGCGTGGCCGCGAGCTCGAAGCCTTCGACCGCTCGATCGACGTGCACATGGGCCGCATCCGCGCGGCGATCGAAGACGACCCGAAGTCGCCGAAGCGCATCCTCACCGTTCGCGGTGTGGGCTATGTCTTCGCGAAGCAGCAGGACTAGAGCGCACAGCTTCATGACAGCCTGGCAGTCGCGCACCCGCTTTCCGCTGTGGCTGCGCATCTGGATCGCGGTGATCGCAGCGGTCGCCGTCCTCACCATCATGTTCGGCTGGCTGTGGCGGCTGTCGAACGAACAAATCCCCGAACGCGAAGTCATCATCCGCAACGCGGAGGGCGACGTGATCGGCCAGGACATGACACGGCCGGTGCGCGATCCGGTGCGCGGCGTCGAGTTCGAAGTCGACATGAAGGACGGCTCCAAGCTGATCGTGCAATTGCCGCCGCGGCGCCGCCTGCCGGGTGAAGCTCCGCAAGGACGCGGGCCGGGTGTTTTGTGGATGCTCGCGATCGTTGCGCTGGCGGTGGCGATCGGCGCGTTCCCGATCGTGAGGCGAATCACGCTTCGCCTCGAGGAACTGCGCCGCGGAGTGGAGCGCTGGGGCGAAGGCGACCTGTCAGTGCGGATGAACGAGCAAGGTTCGGACGAGCTCGCGTTCCTCGCGCAGCGCTTCAACCAGGCGGCCGAGCGTGTCGACGCACTCCTGACGGCGCACAAGTCGCTGCTGGCGAACGCATCGCACGAACTGCGCTCGCCGCTCGCGCGCATCCGCATGGGAATCGAGCTGATGGCGCCCGACGCTTCGGCTGCCACCGCCGACGAAATCCGCCGCAACATCGCGGAGCTCGACCAGCTCATCGACGAGATCCTGCTTGCGAGCCGCCTCGATACGAAGGAAGCCGAGATCGGCACGATCGAAACCGTCGACCTCACCGGCCTCGTTGCGGAGGAATGCTCGCGTAGCGATGCCGAACTCGAGGCAAGCACGGATGAGCACACGATCGTCGTCGACGGTGTCCCTCGACTGCTGCGCCGTGCGGTGCGCAACCTGCTCGAGAACGCGCGCCGCTACAGCGACGGCCCGGTCACGGTCGAGCTGGGGCGCGAAGGCGGCAACGCGGTGCTGCGCGTCAACGATCGCGGGCCGGGCGTGCCGCCGTCGGAACGCGAACGTATCTTCGATCCTTTCTATCGCTTGCCAGGTGCAAGCGAACGGCACGGCGGCGTGGGCCTGGGCCTGTCGCTCGTGCGCTCGATCGCGCTGCGCCATCACGGCACCGTGCGCTGCGAAGATGCGCTGGGCGGCGGTGCGTCGTTTGTATTTCGCATCCCCTGTCACTAGTTGTAATCCTTCAATTGGAGGATGCCAAATTCGCGATTGCCGACTAAAGTCATGTCAACGCTGTCACCCGGCAAGCAAGTTTCAAGACTCCCAACGACGTCCTTCCAAGGACTTGATACAGCCACCGCGAGGTGGCTGTTTTTTTGCGTGCGTCAGCGTGAGTTCAAGCGCCACAACCACACGGCCGAGGCAAACACGCTCAGTGCGGCGGCTTGCAGCGCGACAGCCAAGCCGTCGTGTGCAAAGCGCGGGACATGCAGCAAGAGCGACGAAGCAATCGGCCCCGCGATCTGCCCGAGTGCGAACGCGGCCGTCATTCGCGCGACGAACGGTGTTGCATCGCCGGCAGCGCGCGCGCGCACTTCCTGCACACCGGCGAGCGTGACGATCATGAAAGTGCCGCCGACGCACAGCGCCGACAAGCCGATCGTCCATCCGCTCAACCACAAGCTCGGCAGCAGCACACCGATGCCCATGATCACGTTCGACACGGCCCACACTTGAAGGCGCGTGAAGCGGCGCATCGCGCGGCCGGCGATGAAAGTCGATGCAGCCGCCGTCAGCCCGAACACCGGCCACGCCAGGCCGAAGAGGCGCGGGTCGTCCACCACCGACCGCGCGAGCACCGGAAGGAACGTCGCGGGCAGGATGTAGCCGAAGCCGAGCGCGCCATAGCAAACGACGAGCGAGCGCATGTGGGGCGGGTCGCTTTGCGCGGCAGCGCCTTTTGGTGAAGCGCGCGTTGCCGACGCGTGCGCCGATCGCAGCACCCACGCGACGGGAATCGTGAGCACCCCGCAGATCGCCGCGAGCTGGACCCACATCGCGCCGGAGCTTTCATTCAACGACGCGGCGACGAGGCAATACAAACCCGCCAGCGCAATGCCGAAGCCCACACCGGAATACACCGCGCCCGCGAGATGCGCCTGCCCCTGCTGCGCGAGCGCGCCGAGGCACCACATCGCCGTCGCAACGAAAGCCCATGCGCTTGCCACGCCTGCGGCAAACCGCAGCACGGCCCAGGCCCATGCGCCCAGCGGCAACGCCATCGCCGCGCAGAGCAAGGCCGTGCCGACGAGCGCGACCATGCCGAGCATCGCGGCGCTCCATCGCATGCGGGGTGCGGTGATCGCACCGAAGAGATAGCCCGCATAGTTGGCCGCGGCGACCCAGCCTCCGGCCGCGAGGTCGAGCTGACCTTCGTGCAGCATGACCGGAAGGATCGGCGTGAACGCAAAGCGGCCCACGCCCATCGCAACCGCAAGCGACAGGATGCCTGCAATGGCGACAAAGATGGGCCGAGCGCTGGACATGATGCGCAGGCTCAGCGAGGCAACAACGAGTGCACGCGCTGCGGCGTGATGTCGTTCAGGCAGCGCGTGTGGCCGAGCGGGCATTCGCGCTCGAAGCACGGCGCGCAATCGAGCGGCGGCGAATACGCCGGATCGTCGCGCAGCCAGATGACTTGCGCGCGATCATTGAGCGGCGGCGTGTGTTCGGGGCTCGACGAGCCGAACAGCGCGACCTGCGGCACGCCGAAAGCAGCGGCAACATGCATCAGGCCCGAATCGTTGCTCACCACCGCGCGCGACGCGGCGATGAGCGCGAACGCATCGACAAGCGATGTCTTGCCCGCGAGATTGATGCAGCGGTCGCCGCCTGCTTCGTGCGCGATCTCATCGCACAGCGCGGATTCCTTGCCCGAGCCGAGCAACACCACCGGAAGCTCGAGCGACTTCGCCAGTTGCGCGTAGTCGATCGCGGGCCAGCGCTTGGCGGGGCCGAATTCGGCGCCCGGTGCGAACACATAAAAACCGCCGCCAGGTAGATGAGCATTCGCCAGCGCGGCGTCGATCTGCTCTTTCGCGAGCACGAGACGCGGGCGATCGGCATCAACACCCGCTTCACCCGCAAGCGCGGAATAGAACGCCACCATGGGCGGCTTGCCCTTCGGATTTTTCAGCCGATGCGTGAGCAGGCCCACGCGCGCTTCGCCGAGATAGCCCACGCGCTTCGGGATGCCGGCGAGAAAAGGCATGAGCGCGCTCTTCAGCGAATTCGGCAGCACGTAAGCAATGTCGAAGCGGCCTTCGGCATCCTTCGCGATGCGTTTGCGCGCGCGCAATTGCAGGCCGCCGTGCTGGAAGGGAAACTCGATCACTTCATCGACATGCGGCATCGCGCGATATACCGGCGCGACCCACGGCACCGCGCCGACGGCGATCTTTTCGCCGCGCGCATGCAAGCGACGCAGGAGCGGCTCGGTCATGACCGCATCGCCGATCCATTGCGGGGCAATGACCAGCGAGCGCGTCATGCCTTCGCGCTCAGTGCGCGGCAGACCAGTGTTCGCCGGGCTTGAGCCGGTACACAGTGCCGCAATAAGGGCACTTCGCTTCGCCCGTCGCCCCGACGTCGAGATACACGCGCGGATGGTTGTTCCACAACTTCATGCCGGCCATGGCGCTGGGGCAGAAAGCGCCGCCGCTGGAGTTGAGATCCTTCGCCGAAAGCTCGACCACGGATTCCTTGCGAACGGTGTTGTCCATGCTCTTCAGACCTTCGTGAGCCAGTGGGCGTATTTGGGATTGCGGCCGTTCACGATGTCGAAGAAGGCCGACTGCACTTTCTCCGTGATGGGCCCCCGCGAGCCGATGCCGAGCTCGATGCGATCGAGTTCGCGGATCGGCGTGACTTCCGCGGCGGTGCCGGTGAAGAACGCTTCGTCGCTGATGTAGATCTCGTCGCGCGTGATGCGCTTTTGCACGACGTCGATGCCGAGGTCCTTGGCGATGTGCATCACCGTGTTGCGCGTGATGCCGTTGAGCGCGCCCGCCGAAAGATCGGGCGTGTAGATCGTGCCGTCTTTCACGACGAAGATGTTCTCGCCCGCGCCTTCGGACACAAAGCCCGACGAGTCGAGCAGCAGCGCTTCGTCGTAGCCGTCGTCCACCGCTTCCATGTTGGCGAGGATCGAGTTGGAGTAGTTCGACACAGCCTTGGCCTGCGTCATCGTGATGTTGACGTGATGCCGCGTGTAGCTCGACGTCTTCACGCGGATGCCGCGCTTCAGCCCTTCTTCGCCGAGATACGCGCCCCAGGCCCAGGCCGCGACCATGAGGTGAATGTCGTTGCCCTTGGGCGAGACGCCGAGCTTTTGCGAGCCGATCCATGTGAGTGGGCGGATGTAGCAGCTCTCGAGCTTGTTCGCGCGCACCACGGCCCGCTGCGCTTCGTTGACCTGTTCCTTGCTGAAGGGCAGCTTCATGCGCAGGATCTTCGCGCTGTTGAAGAGGCGATCGGTGTGGTCCTGCAGGCGGAAGATGGCGGTGCCGTTCACCGTGTTGTACGCGCGAACGCCTTCGAATGCGCCGCAGCCGTAGTGGAGGGTGTGGGTCAGGACATGGATCTTGGCATCGCGCCATTCGACCATCTCGCCATCCATCCAGATCTTGCCGTCGCGGTCGGCCATGGACGGTAATGCGCTCATAAGGGAATCCTCGGGGTCGGATCGAAGGGGGGATTTTATGGCCACAATCGTGCGCTTCAGGAGCGACCCCATGAATTCACTCGCCCGCGCTGCAAGCTTCCTGCTTGCAGCACTGCTCGCAGCGGCTTGTTCATCCCCGAATCCCACCATGATTTCCAGCAACAACGACTCCGCTGACCCTTACCTCTGGCTCGAAGACGTCGAGGGCGACCGCGCGCTGACCTGGGTGCGCGAGCGCAATCGCGCGTCCGAAGGCGAGATCACGCATCGCCCCGACTTCGAATCCACGCGCGAACAATTGCTGCAGATCCTGCAGTCGCGCGAACGCATCCCTTACGTGCAGCGCGCGGGCGGCCAGGTCTACAACCTGTGGACCGACGAGAAAAACCCGCGCGGCCTGCTCCGCCGAACGACATTGGCCGACTACGCCACGCGCGATCCGCATTGGGAGCCGGTGCTGGACGTCGACGCGCTCGGCGCGGCGGAGCACGTGAGCTGGGTATGGGGCGGTATGCAGTGCGTGCCCGCATCGACGGAAGCGCAGGAGAACCGCTGCCTCGTCAGCTTGTCGCGGGGCGGCTCGGACGCCAAGGTGTATCGCGAATTCGATCTCGATCGCAAAGCGTTCGTCGATGGCGGCTTCACGCTGCCCGAAGCGAAATCGGATGTGGCATGGATCGATCGCGACACGATCTATGTCGGCACCGATTTCGGCGCGGGCTCGATGACGACGTCGGGCTATCCGCGCACGTTCCGGCGCTGGCAGCGCGGCACACCGCTCGCGCAGGCGCCGACGGTGTTCGAGGTGAAGGCGGGTGACGTCGCCGCAGGCGTTTCGATCGAGCACAGCCCCGGTTTCGAGACGCATTTATTCGAACGCGCGATCGACTTCTTCCGCAGCGAGAACTTCGTGCTGCGCGGCGACAAGCTGGTGCGCATCGACAAACCCGAGCTCGCGGTGCTTCACCTCAATCGCGAGTTGATGGTGCTGGAGCTGCGAGCGCCGTACACAGCGGGCGGCAAGACGTATCCCAACGGCGCCGTGATCGCCACGAACTTCGAAGCATTTCTTGCGGGCGATCGCAACTTCGACGTGCTGTTCGAACCCACTTCCACTCGCAGCCTTGCGCGTGGCGGCATTGGCTTTACTCGCTCGCGCGTGCTGCTGTCGATCCAGGACAACGTGGTCGGCGTGGTCGAGGAGTTGTGGCGCGAAGGCGGCGCGTGGAAGCGCCGCACCGTCATGCCGCCGGGCAAAGGCACGTTGTGGGTCGCGCCGCTGCATCACGAAGCATTGGCAAACGACGCGCTCGCCGAGAACTACTGGATGGGCTATGCGGATTTCCTCACGCCCGATTCGCTCTTCCTTGCGCACACCGGCAGCGATGCGCGCGAGCTGCTCAAGCAGCGCCCGAAATTCTTCGACGCGGACGGCATGCGCGTGGAGCAGGCCTTCGCGACCAGCCGCGATGGCACACGCGTGCCCTACTTCATCGTGTGGCCGCGCAAGCCCAGCGCCAACGGCGCGAACCCCACGCTGCTCTATGGCTACGGCGGCTTCCAGGTCAGCATGACGCCGTCGTATTCGGCGGGCATCGGCCGCGCGTGGCTCGATCGCGGCGGCGTGTTCGTGATGGCCAATATCCGCGGCGGCGGCGAGTTCGGGCCCGAATGGCACAGCGCCGCGATGAAGGAACACAAGCAGCGCAGCTACGACGACTTCATCGCCGTCGCCGAAGACCTGGTCGCGCGCAAGATCACCACGCCCGCGCATCTCGGCATCGAGGGCGGCAGCAACGGCGGGCTGCTTGTGGGCGCGGTGATGACGCAGCGGCCGGACTTGTTCGGCGCCGTGGTGTGCCAGGTGCCGCTGCTCGACATGAAGCGCTATTCAAAACTGCTCGCGGGTGCCAGCTGGATGGCCGAGTACGGCGACCCCGACAAAGCGGACGAGTGGGCGTACATCCGCCTCTACTCGCCCTACCAGAATGTGCGCAAGGATGTGAAGTACCCGCGCGCACTCTTCACGACCAGCACGCGCGACGACCGTGTGCACCCGGGCCACGCGCGCAAGATGGTCGCGCGCCTGACGGAGCAAGGCCACGACGTGCTGTACTTCGAGAACATCGAAGGCGGCCACGGCGGCGCGGCGGATGCGAAGCAGCGTGCTTACGTGACGGCGCTGGAGATCAGCTACTTGTGGATGCAGCTCGGGTCATCGGCGAAGGCGCAATGACCTACTGAAGGCCGCGCACGACTTCCATCGCTTCTTCGATGCGTTCGACCGCGTGGATCGTGAGGCCTTCGATTTCGCGCGAGCCTTTCTTCGGCGCGTTGGCTTTGGGCACCACGGCGATGGAAAAGCCGAGCTTCGCGGCTTCTCGCAGGCGCTCTTGCCCGCGCGGCGCGGGGCGCACTTCACCGGCCAAGCCGACCTCGCCGAATGCAATGAACCCGCGCGGCAATGCGCGGCCCCGCAGGCTCGACGTGATCGCAAGCATCACAGCCAAGTCCGCCGCCGGCTCGCTGATTCGCACGCCGCCCACCGCGTTGACGAACACGTCCTGATCCATGCACGCGACGCCCGCGTGACGATGCAGCACCGCAAGCAGCATCGCGAGCCGATCGCGGTCGAGGCCCACCGATAACCGGCGCGGGCTCGGCCCGCCCGTATCGACGAGCGCTTGAATTTCCACCAGCATCGGCCGCGTGCCTTCGAGCGTGACGAGCACGCAGCTGCCCGGCACGGGTTCGGCATGTTGCGAAAGAAAAATCGCGCTGGGGTTCGCGACGCCTTTCAAGCCTTTTTCGGTCATCGCGAACACACCGATCTCATTGACCGCGCCGAAGCGGTTCTTGATCGCGCGCACGAGGCGGAAGCTCGAATGCGTATCGCCTTCGAAATACAGCACGGTGTCCACCATGTGTTCCAGCACGCGCGGGCCGGCAAGCGCGCCTTCTTTGGTGACGTGGCCCACGAGCACGACCGCCGTGCCTGTGGCCTTTGCGAGGCGCGTGAGGTGCGCCGCGCATTCGCGCACTTGCGCGACCGAGCCCGGCGCGGACGTGAGCTGGTCGGAATACACCGTCTGGATCGAATCGATCACCGCGATGGCCGGCTGCGAACTTGAAATCGTCGAGAGAATTTTTTCGAGCTGGATTTCGGCCAGCACTTTCACTTGCGAGTTGTCGAGCCCCAGGCGCCGCGAGCGCAGAGCCACTTGCGCGCCGCTTTCTTCGCCCGTGATGTAGAGCGTGGGCACGTTCACGCGCTGCAAGCCATCGAGCGCTTGCAACAGCAGCGTGGATTTGCCGATGCCGGGGTCGCCGCCGATCAGCACCACGCCGCCTTCGGCGATGCCGCCGCCCAGCACGCGATCGAGTTCAGCGATGCCGGTGGGTTGCCTGTCGATCTCGCTGGCTTCGATGTCCGCCAGCGCCGCGACAGCAGCCGCGGGCGCAAGCGGCGCGAAACGGTGGCGCTGGCTCGCCGCGCTTTCGGCGACGGTTTCGATCAGCGTGTTCCACGCTTCGCAGTGCGGGCATTTGCCCAGCCACTTGGCGCTGGTGCCGCCGCACTCGGTGCAGGTATAGACGTTCTTCTCTTTGGCCATTGCGGCCAGTGTAGCGACGCTGGGTCTTCGCTATTGCTTCGCCGCTGACCACGGTTTGTCAGGACCGTCGGTCTGCATCGCCTCGCGCCACTGCATTGCGTCGTGGATGCGGAAGCGCGCGCTCGGGTGGTCGAAGAAGAGAAACTCCTCGACCGGGCCCGGATCGGGCTTGCGGTATTCGACGAGCTGGAGAATCGCGTCCGAGAAACCGTGCGGTTCGCGCGAGAGGTTCAGGCCGAAGCGATCAGCCTCGATTTCCTGCACGCGCACCATCGTGTTGACCACGGGCGTCGCGAAAAAGAAGAAGGCCGCGACCGCCAACCCCAGCACCGGCAGGCTGGCGACGTCGCCCACACCCGAGACCGACCAGCGCGCGCCCCAGCGCCGCAGCGCCGCACGCATGAGCCACGCCGCGAACGCGAGACCCGCGAAGTACAGGATCGCAAGGTATGCCAGCATCTTGTAGATGTGGTTCAGCACGTAGTGGCCCAGCTCGTGACCCATCACCGCGCGAATCTCGGGCAGCGACGTGCGCCTGAGCAGGTTGTCGTTCAGCCTGACCTGCGCCGTGCCGAAAATGCCCGAGACATTCGCGCTGATGCGCGTGGTCTGCCGCGACGCATCGAATTCATAGACGTTGTCGGCCGGCACGCTGTCGGCATGCGCCATTGCAAGCACCTGTTCGCTCACGGCGCGGTCTTGCACCGGCTTGTAGGTGTTGAAGAGCGGATCGATCCACACCGGCGTGACCATCAAGGCAATCACTTGCAACGCGATCATGAAACCCGCCACCGCCACCCACCACCGCTCGCCGAAGTGGCGGATCAATCGCATCACGGGCGGCACCGCAATGATCACGACGATGACCGACACCGCCAGCGACACCAGCTGCTCCGCGAACCATGCCACGAAGCCCTGCGTCGCCAGGCCGTATTGATGTTCGCGAATGAAGAATTGGTAGATGGTGAGCGGCAGCGTCAGCACCCACGACGCCAGCCAGAAGCCGACGCCGAAGATCGCATCGGCGATGAATGTGCGCTTGCCCACGCGCATGGCCCAGTCGCGAAAGCGCGCGGCGCGCTGCCCTTCCATCAACGCCCACGTGACGAGGAGCGTCAACACGAAGTTCCACAGGATCAGCCAGTAGCCGCCTTCCATGTACGAATCGGCGCGCGCCACGGTTTCGGGCGACAGGCGATCGAGATAAGCCTGCGTCGCCGCGTTGGCGTCGTGCGGCAACGCAGCGCGCCAAGCGTCGTCGACGGCGCGAATCTCGACGGACTTCGCGGGCGCCGCGTGTGCGGCGAGGCTCAGTGCGAACAGCAGCGCGATGAACGCCGCGATGCCTCTTGCGATGGACTTTGTCATGAGCGTTGCCTCCGGCTCGCAATGTAGCCGAATGGGGCGGCGCGCGCGCTTCGATCTGCCGCCTCAATCCCCCGCGTAGTAAGCCGCAAGAAAAAACGTCATCGCGCGCTCACAAGCCGAGTCCCAGTCTTCCGCCAGTTCGGGGTCCTGCTCGTCGATTTCGCGGCTTGTGGCCGCGTCGGCGAAGGCATTGAGAAACTCTTTGAGGAACCGCTGGTCTTTTCCGCCCAAGCCCTTTTCCACGATCCAGGCGATCATCGGCATCCAGGCGGAGCGATCACCAAGCAGCGGGAGCAGATCCTTCTGCATCCAGGTCTTATGCTCCACGCACGCCTGCGAGATTTCGAACTGCCGCGCCGTGCCTCTTCGGATTCCGTGGGCGGCCGATCGAGCAAGCGCGGCCGCCGAGAGCGCGTCCATCGCGGCGGCCAGTTGCGCGTCCGCGGTCAGCCTGACGGCCTTCCATGCCTCGTCGCGTACGGCGCGGGCGCTCTTCAATCGAACGTTTGCCGATCGTTTTCTGATCGACCACGCTTGCCTGATGCGGCTGTCGTCATCGCTGCTCGACACGTCATCGAGCTCTTTGAGCATCTGCTTCGCCAGCAGACGCGAGTCTCGGACCGCGGACACTTCCTTATGGCGCGCTTTGAAGTTGTCGATGGCCGGTTTATGCACGGGCATTTTCGCGCGCGCCTCGAGAAGGTCCAATGCCTTCTTCCTCCAATCTTGAAATTCAGCTTCCGAGGCGCTGACGCCTTCGTCGGCCACACGCAGCGCGCCCAGCGCAGCCGTTCTCTGTGTGTGGGCAAGCTGGACATCTATTTGGGTCTGCAAATGTCGGCTCCAGGCTGCGGTCAGCCCATCGAGATGCGATCGAAACTGCTCGCCGAATTCTTGCTTGATTGCGGGCGTCAGCGCGAGCGGTTCGGCCCCGACATGTTCCTCCGGCTCGTCGGTATCGCTCGCCTGCAGCGGAAGCGGCGGCAGGTCCGCGCCCGGGTGGGGCTGCGGTGCGGTGAGAGCGACGCAAGGAACGACCTCAGCGGGCTCGACGCCGGCGGCTTCGGCCTGCACATCGGTATCGATGCATGCGCCTTGGCTGGATTGGTTTCGGATGGGAGAGTGAGTGGGCGAGTTCGCGGGTGACAGACCGGGCATGACCTTCCTGTGGTTTCGAATGAACGGAACCCGCTTTGTAGCAGCCCGTGCGTGCGCTCCGCTCAGAACGTCCCACGATACGACCCGCCGTCCAGCTGGATGTTCTGCCCGCAGATATACGACGCCTGCGCGCTGCAAAGGTACGCGCACATGTCGCCGAATTCGTCGGGGCGGCCGAAGCGCTTGGCGGCAATCGTGTCCACGAGTTTCGCGCGCGCATCCTCGAGCGAGCTGTTGTCGATCTTCGCTTGCCGCTCGATGAGATATTGCTGCCGCCCGGTGTCGATGCGCTCGGGCAGCAGGTTGTTGATCGTCACGTTGTCGATCACGGCTTCGCGCGAGATCGCCTTGCACAACGCCGTGAGTGCGGTGCGCGCAGCCGTGGACAAGCCTTGATGCGGATTGGGCGACTTCACCATCGCCGACGTGACGTTCACGATGCGACCGAACTTGCGTGCGCGCATGCCGGGCAGCAGCGCGCGGATCAAGAGCGCGGCGGGAAGCATGTTCTGTTCGAAAGCGCCGATGTACGCGTCGTGGTCCCAATCCTCGAACTTGCCGGGCGTGGGCCCGGCGTTGTTGTTGATGAGGATGTCGGCGTCGGGGCATGCGGCGACGAGCACGGCGCGGCCGGTTTCGGTGGTGATGTCGGCAGCGACCGGCACGACTTCGTGGCCCGTCTCGCTTGCGATTTCGAGCGCCGCCGCGCGCAATTTGTCTTCCGTGCGGCCGTTGATGTAGACCTTGACGCCTTCGCGCGACAGCGACAGAGCGCAGGCGCGGCCCAGCCCCTGCGACGAGGCGCAGACAATAGCCTTTCGGCCGGCGATGTGCAGGTCCATGTAAGCTCCGGTTGCGGCGGCACCGCAGCTCATTTATATGCGAATCGACCACCTCATCGACGGCAAGGCCGTCACGGGCCACGATTACTTCGAGAGCCTGAACCCCGCCACGCAGGAAGTTCTGGCGGAAGTCGCATCGGGCGGCGAAGTGGAAGTGGATGCGGCCGTGCAAGCCGCGAAGGCCGCGTTTCCCAAATGGGCCGCGCTGCCGGCGCCGCAACGCGCGAAGCTTGTTCGCAAGCTCGGCGACCTGATCGCCGCGAACGTGCCGGAGATCGCGCGCACCGAAACCAACGACACAGGCCAGGTCATCGCGCAGACGGGCAAGCAACTTGTGCCGCGCGCGGCGGACAACTTCTATTACTTCGCCGAGATGTGCGTGCGCGTGGACGGCCACACGTATCCCACCGACACGCATTTGAACTACACGCTTTTTCATCCGGTCGGCGTGTGCGCGTTGATCTCACCGTGGAATGTGCCCTTCATGACGGCGACGTGGAAAGTCGCGCCGTGCCTTGCGTTCGGCAACACGGCGGTACTGAAGATGAGCGAGCTGTCGCCGATGTCGGCCGCGCGCCTCGGCGAACTCGCGCTGGAGGCCGGCATTCCGCCCGGCGTGCTGAACATCGTGCACGGCTATGGCAAGCAAGCGGGCGAGCCGCTGGTGCGCCACGCGGATGTGCGTGCAATTTCGTTCACCGGCTCCACCGCAACGGGCAATCGCATCGTGCGCGAAGCGGGCCTGAAGAAATTCTCGATGGAGCTCGGCGGCAAATCGCCGTTCGTCATCTTCGACGACGCGAATTTGGCGCGCGCGCTCGACGCCGCCGTATTCATGATCTTCTCGAACAACGGCGAGCGCTGCACGGCGGGCTCTCGCATCCTGGTGCAACGGTCGATCTATGCGGACTTCGTGCAGAAGTTCGTGGAACGCGCGAAGAAGATCACCGTGGGCGATCCGCTCGATGAGAAGACGATCATCGGCCCGATGATCTCGCAGGCGCATCTGGCGAAGGTGCGCAGCTACATCGAGCTCGGCCCGAAGGAAGGCGCGACACTGTTGTGCGGCGGGCTGGATTCGCCCCTTCTTTCCAATCTGCCCGATCGCGTGAGCAAGGGCAACTATGTTGCGCCCACCGTGTTCGCGGACGTGAACAACGCAATGAAAATCGCGCAGGACGAGATCTTCGGGCCGGTCGCATGCCTGATCCCGTTCGACGACGAAGCGGTCGCGATCCGCATCGCGAACGACATTCCGTATGGTTTGTCGAGCTATGTGTTCACGGAGAACACGGGCCGTGCACTGCGCGTGGCGGCCGCGATCGACGCGGGCATGTGCTTCGTCAACAGCCAGAACGTGCGTGATTTGCGCCAGCCTTTCGGCGGCACGAAGGCATCGGGCGTCGGGCGCGAAGGCGGCACGTGGAGCTACGAGGTGTTTCTCGAGCCGAAGAATGTCGCGGTGTCGCTCGGGTCGCACCACATCCCGCACTGGGGCACATGATGGGAAAGCTGGCGTTAGCCGCGAAGATCACGCATGTTCCCTCGATGTATTTGTCGGAACTCGACGGCCCGCGCAAGGGCACGCGGCAGGATGCGATCGACGGGCACGTCGAGATCGGGCGGCGCTGCCGCGAGCTGGGCGTGGACACGATCGTGGTGTTCGACGTGCACTGGCTCGTCAACGCCAGCTATCACATCAACTGCGCGCCCAACTTCCAGGGCACGTACACCAGCAATGAGCTGCCGCACTTCATCGCGAACATGGAGTTCGGGTTTCCGGGCAATCCGGCGCTGGGCAAATTGATCGCGAAAGCTGCGAACGGGCTGGGTGTGGAAACGCTCGCGCACGATGCGACCACGCTGCATCCCGAATACGGCACGCTGGTGCCGATGCGCTACATGAACGCCGATCGCCACTTCAAGGTGGTGTCGGTCGCGGCGATGTGCATGGCGCACTACCTGAACGATTCCGCGCGCTTCGGCTGGGCCGTGCGCCGCGCGATCGAGGACGAATACGACGGCACGGTGGCGATCTTCGCGAGCGGGTCGCTGTCGCATCGCTTCGCGCAGAACGGGCTCGCGCCGGAATACGCGTTCAAGATCTGGAGCCCTTTCCTCGAACAGCTCGATCGCGAAGTGGTGCGCATGTGGGAGCGCGGCGACTGGAAAGCGTTCTGCGGCATGCTGCCCGAATACGCCGCCAAGGGCCACGGCGAAGGCTTCATGCACGACACGGCGATGCTGCTCGGCGCATTGGGTTGGAGCGCGTACGACGGCAAGGCGGAAGTGGTGACGCCGTACTTCGGCGCATCGGGCACGGGGCAGATCAATGCGATCTTTCCTGTGACGCCGCAGGATGGAAGCGACGTGCCGAAAGCGGTTGCGTCTTCGGCGGAAGGCTACACGTCAGTGGCGACGCGACTGTAGGGATTGGAATCTGACCCCAATATGCCTCACTGCGTGATCCTCTACACACCCAATGTCGATGCGATCACCGACATGAGTGTGCTGTGCCGCTCGCTCGCGGACACGATGCTCACCGTGCTCGACGAGGGCGGCAAGCAGGTGTTCCCCACCGGCGGCACGCGCGTGCTTGCATATCCGGCGGCGCACTATGCGGTGGCCGACGGCAAGGGCGACTATGCATTCGTGTACATCAACGTGCGCATGGGCATGGGCCGCAGCGACGCAGTGAAAAAGAACGCGGGCGATACTTTGCTCGCGGTGGTCAAGAAGCATTTCGCGCCGGTGTTCGACGAGAACCTGATTGGCATCACGCTGCAGATCGACGAAAGCCCCGGCCAGGTGTACGACGCCAAGCACAGCACGCTGCATCCGCTGTTCAATCCATGAGCCGATCCATGAGTTTCACGCTCGAACTCATCGCCTCTCTCGCACGCGAATTGCACGAGAGCGAAAAGTCGCGCGTGCAGGTGGAGCATTTCTCGAAACGCTTTCCGCACATGACTGTCGAGGACGGCTACGCCATCTCGCGCGCATGGGTCGCGATGAAGATCGCCGAGGGCCGTAAGCCGATCGGCCACAAGATCGGCCTTACGTCGCGCGCGATGCAGCAATCGAGCCAGATCGACGAGCCCGACTACGGCCTGCTTCTTGACGACATGCTGTTCGACGCGGGCGATGTTCCTTCATCGCGCTTCATCGCGCCGCGCGTGGAGGTG
>Ga0265314_10001747_pt1 | contig 23530 bp, 22 predicted proteins | sample 4126metaG_FD_203106 | JGI IMG/M metagenome (GOLD analysis project Ga0265314, IMG submission 203106) | Rhizosphere microbial communities from Carex aquatilis grown in University of Washington, Seatle, WA, United States - 4-1-26 metaG | ecosystem: Host-associated > Plants > Roots > Rhizosphere >... | reverse complement strand
TGTAGAGCGGCTTGCCGGTCGCGGAGGTGTCGTCCCACGGCGCGGAGAGGTTGTGGCAGTACTGGCAGTTGCTCTGCGTGCCGGCGACCCACTGCGACATCGCGAGCATCGTCCGCGTCATCTCGTCCGCGCTCACGTCCGTGAGTACCTGCACGTTCTTCCACGGCATCGGCAACGGCCGGGGAGCGCCCGCCGCCGGAAGTGACTTCGGGATCTTCGCCGCGACCGCCGCGACCTGATTGGCGAGTTCGGTCTTGGAGTAGAGATCCTCCATGCCGGTGCCGCGGTAGCCGGTCTGCGATTCCACCTTCTTCCCGGCGCTGCAGGCGACGGCGGTCACACAGAGTGCGACGGTCGTCGCCTGAAAGAGCCGGTGCATTCGCATGATGGTCACGGGGTCACCCCGCGTCCCGGAGTGGACGGCAATTTGCGAACGAGTGCGACCGGCGAAGTCGCCGATGTCGTCGACGCGCCTTCGGGAGCAGGCTCGACGGTGACACGGGCCGCCGCGATGCCCTGACTCGTCGTCAGGTGCACGCGAATCGCCTCGGCGCGCCGCTGCGCGAGCGAAGCTGGGGCCGCTGCCGGCGCCGCCGCGGTCGCGGTCGCGGAGGCCGGAACGACATCCGTCGCGAAGACGATGGCGACGTTGATGTTCGGATTGTCCGCGAGCGCGCGTCCGATCTCCGCCAACTGCACGGTCGATTCCGGCAGCAGCGAGTCGCTCTTCGCGGCGAACGCCACCGCATCCAGCGAGACGTGCCCATCGACGATCAGGGCGTTCCGGATCTGCGTCGCGGTCAGGAGGGTGGTCGTGGCGGCGACGGGACCTGAGGACTTCGGCACGCCGTTCGGGATCGTCCCCTCGTACCGGCCGCGCAACCGTTCCAACTGCGCCGGCGAGAGCACGTTCTGCGTCGGATACGTCGCGACGAGGCCATGCTTCTGGCCCCAGAGGTACCAGTTGTCCACCACGGTGCCGGTGAGCAGGATGCCGATGCCGCCGGTGAACGTCGTGAGTACCGCGAACCACCAGGCCCAACGATGGATCGACTCCATCGTCGCGTTCCACCCCATGCACCACCGCCAGAAGAGCGCCGCGCGTTCCGACGCGGTCCCGCGGTCGGTGATCTGCTCGATCTCGCGTTCACCGCCCACACGGCTCACGGCGAGAATGGTGGCGCCGTGCATCGCGAAGAGTACGGCGGAGCCGTACAGGAACGCGATCGACAGCGCGTGGAACGGATTGTAGTACAGGTTGCCGTACCGGATCGAGAACGCGGCCGTCCAGTCGAGATGCGCGAAGATCCCGAACGGCACCATCTCGCTCCAGCTCCCCACGAGCAACGGCTGGAAGAAGAAGGTGCTGTAGAGGAAGATCGCCGAGGCGAACGCCCACGAGAGGTGCGTGCCGAGCCCGAGTGCGCGGGAACGACGGTAGGTGCGCACCCACCACAGCACGATGGAGAGGGAGAGGAAGAATCCCGCCAGCAGGTACCACCCGCCCTGGTCGAGCGGCGGAAACAGCTTGGTGCCCATCGACGGCGGCGGCGGTTCGAGCGCGAGCCACGGCAGCTGCCGCAGGAACTGCATCGGGCTGTAGTGCACCTGCTTGAGCATGTTGAGCCCGATGATCTCGATCGCCGTGAAGCCGAAGATCATCGAGAGGATGCCCGTCCAGCCGAGGTACACGGGACCGATCTGCGCATCACCGATGATGCCGGCCCACCGGAAGAAGAAGGGCTTGCCGACGCGCTCACCCGTCGAGAGGTCGATCGGCAGCCCTTCGTCGGGCGCCGCACGCACCTGCACGCGCGTGAAGATGTTCTGGTATTCAAGCATGATCGCGTCGCCTCACTTCCAGATGGGAAGATTGAGCCACCAGCTCCACCACTCGGGCCAGCCGCGCGTCCAGAGCGGTCCCGAGATCACGATGCAGATCGCGCTCCAGATGGCCGCGCTCATCGCGAGGAACGTGCCGAGCCGGTGGATGCCGAGCGCGCCGACCGAGTAGCCGATGAAATCACGGAAGAAGACGTTCTCGTGTTCGCTCAGCTTCACCGGCTCGCCTTTCTTCGGGTTCGTGACCGAGAGGATCATCGACCCGTGCATCGCCAGCGCCAGACAGTTCGCGAAGAAGAACGACACCGCGATCATGTGCGCCGGGTTGTAATGAAAGTGCAGATACTGGTACCCCGTGTTCGACACCCAGTCGAGATGACTGAAGATGCCGTACGGGAATCCGTGCCCCCATGCGCCCAGCAGGACCGGCCGGATGATCACGAGGGTCACGTACGCGAGGATCGCGGCGCTGAAGGCCCACGGCACATGCAGGCCCATGCCCAGTTTGCGCGCGATCTCGGCCTGCCGCAGCGCCCACGAGACGAATGCGCCCACCGCGCAGATCGTGATCAACTGCCAGAGTCCGCCGGCAGCCAGCGGCGCGAGACCCAACCCGTACTTCAGGTCGGGCGGCGCGATGTTGATGCGCCAGATGTTCGCCGGCGGCCCGATCGCCGCGCCCCAGATGCAGAGCAACACGCCGACGGCGATGAAGAAGACGGCGGTCACGCCGAAGAACCCGACGTAGAACGGCCCGACCCAGAAGTCGAACAGGTCGCCGCCGATCAGCGTGCCGCCACGGACGCGGTACTTTCTTTCGAAACTGAGCATCGCCATCGCGTTATTCCTCGAGCGGGTGCCGCGCTAACGGCACCGTGGGAACGAAGCAGAACCGGAACGAACCGAAGTGGGTGGGGCGGGAATTGCGGGATGCGATCCCCGCCCCGTTCCCACTCGGCTCGGTTCGCGCAACTAGCGGCCGGGCGGAAGCGGGGCCATTTCGGCCACGGCCGCCGGCGCGCTGGCTCCGACTGGCGCCTTGTCAGCCGACAGCGTCCCGTTCTCGAGCCACGAGAAGCGCGCCGTGCTGAGCAAGATGAAATGGATCGTGATCGCCAGAACGGTGAGAAATCCGGTCAGGGCCACCATCACCCTGCGCGGATCGAACATCAGCCAAATTCGATGCATCTGTGTGCTCCTCGAGTGGTGAAGCCTGTTCCGGCGGAGGGAGAGCACCGGCGTCTGCCGACGCTCCCCATCTCCGCTGGATCAGGGCTCGTGTTCAGCGTGTGACTGCCGCTGGCGGGTTGTACTTCTGGATCGCCGACTTCGGATATCCGACCGCCTTGAAGGCGAAGACGTGAATCACCAACACGCAGATCGTGATGAACGAGCCCAGCACAGACAGCACCACGTGCGGGTCCAGCCCCTTCCATACTTTGTACATGTGACGTCCTCAGTTATGGGAAAGGGTTACAGCCAGGGACGCCACATCCAGGCAAGCACGTGAGCCGCGACCGCGACCATGAAGAACGCGGACGCACCCATGATGAAGTAGCCATGGAATGCCTTGGCTTCTTCTTCCGTCATGCCTCCATTGTCTGCCATTCCACACCTCCGTGATAGTTGGAACTTGCCGCTGAACCCCCGCGCGGTCCGGGTGCTGATCTCGACCGGCATCAGCCCTTCGTCGGAGACGGTGCGGATGTGCGCCGCGCTCCCGTACAGCGAACACCACCGGCTACACGCCCGCCCCCGCCAGCACGCGCCGTGAGGCCAGCACGTGATCGGGAGTCACCGCCGCGTCGTGCAGTCCCCGGGCATCGCGCTCCGCCGCATCGCGCAGTCGCTTCGCGGCCGAGATGCGGATGAGCACGGGCTGCGCGTCGACCAGTTCGTCGAGCAGCGCCTTCGCTTCGTCCGTCCACGGCAGCTCCTGGTGCAGCCGCGACGGAGTCGCCTCGACCTTGTCGAGGTCGGTGCCGAGGGGGATGATGTGGAACAGCGCGTCGAACAGCGCGTTGCACACTTCCTGGATCAGGTACGTCGCCCCGGCATATCCCATGAACGGCGTGCCGGTGTGGCGGCGGATGATCGCGCCGGGGAACGACGCGGGGATGTACAACGCCCGCGCGCCGAGTTCCGACAGGTACATCCGCTCGTTGTAGCTGCCGAACATCACGAGCGGCGGCGTCGCCTTGATCGCCGCGCGCACGGCGTCGTTGTCCGGCTTCACCCCGGGCTTCCGCGCGAACGAGAACGTGCATGGCAACCCCATCTCCTCCTCGAGGAAATGGCGCACGCCGCGCGCGTACGTCTCGTTGGCGACGATCGCGAAGCTCGCCGTGCCGAAGAAATCCTGCGTCACCGAACGCCAGAGATCCCAGATCGGCTTGATCGTCGTGTGCTTCTCGCGCGCGATGAAGGGCTCGGGGTCGAGCCCGAGCAGCTCGCCGAGCGTCCGCAGGAATTTCGTCGTGCTGTGCAACCCGATCGGCGCCTGCAGGTACGGCCGGTCGAGCGCCTCGCAGAGCATCCGGCCGAATTCGCGGTACATGCAGATGTTCACGTCGGCGTCCACCAGTCGCGGGACGTCGGCGAGATGGCTGCCGAGCGGGAACACGAGATTGACTTCGGCGCCGATCCCTTCGACGAGGCGGCGAACCTCCGCGAGATCGCTCGGCGTGTTGAAGGTGCCGTAGATTGGACCGATGATGTTCACCCGCGGCTTCTCGCCCGGCTGCGTCGCCTTTCGCGCCGGCGCGACGCCGCGCTTGAGCCCGTACTCGGTCCAGAGCCAGTAGAGCGCGCGGTTCGCGCTCTGCCACTGGTCCTCGTCGATCGTGCGCGGCAGGAAGCGGACGGTGTTCGTCCCCTCGGGCGTCACGCCACCGCCGATCATCTCCGCGATGGATCCCGTCACCACCACCGCGGGCAATTCGGTGTCGAGCGTGGCCGCGGCGCGCTTCATCGAGCCTTCCGTGCCTTCGCGCCCGAGTTGCTCCTCGCCGAGTCCGGTGACGACGATCGGCAACTCGTGCGGCGGAAGTCCGTCGGTGTAATGCAGCACCGACGTGACGGGAAGATTCTCGCAGCCCACCGGACCGTCGATCACGACCTGCAGCCCTTTGATCGCCGTGAAGACGTACACGGCACCCCAGTATCCGCCGGCGCGGTCGTGATCGAGAACGAGCATCAGACCATCTCCTCCGCCTTCCGCTTCTTCTGCGCCTTCGCCAGCTGTCGCTTGTAGTGCTCGCGGAACTCCGGATGGTCGGTGGGCATCTCCTGCCAGACGCCGGCGGCGAAGCCCTCGCCCACACCCGCGAAGAACGATTGCATCTCGTCGAAGCGCCGCTTGTTGCCGAGCGCCGCGTTCACGACGGTCGCGAGCGAACCGGCGCCCGCCGGTCCCATCAGCGGCCGCGCCGAGATCAGGTTCGTGAAGTACAGCGCCGGGATCGTCCGCTCCTTCGCCGCCTGCACCACGGGCGTCGTGCCGATCGCCAGGTCCGGCGTGAATTCCGCGAGCGCGTCGAGATCGTTCTCGAGCGACGCGCGGAACCGCACCTGCACGCCCTTCGCCTCGAGCCACTCGCGGTCGGCGTCGCTCCACGGCGTGCGCGGGCACGCGGTCCCCACGTAGCGAACGTCGGCGCCGCTCTCGATCAGCAGGCGCGCGACGAGCAACTCCGAACCCTCATAGCCGCTCAGCGTGATGCGGCCCGTGATGGGTCGCTGCGCGAGCGCGCCTTTGATCGCGGGGAGCATGCGGTTCTTCGCCGCGTCGATCTTCTCCTGCGGCACGTTCGCCGCCGTCCCGATCGCCTGGAGCCACGTCTCCGTGCCGTCGTGTCCCACGGGCGCCGAGCCGACCACCGTGCGGCCCGCCGCGTCGAATTCCCGGACACTCGCCGTGTAGAACGGATGGATCGCGGCCACGACGACGCAGTCGAGCGCCGCATACAGCTCGCGCCATTCGCGCGTCGGCACCACCGGACCCGCGGCGAGACCGAGCGGCTCGAGCATCATCCCGATGCCCACCGGGTCGGCGGGAAACATCTCGCCGAGCAGCGTGACCGTCGGCTTCTCCGACTTGCCTCCGCGCGGCGCCATCACCGGCCCCTGCTCCGCTTCCGTGCGCGCGTACCGCAGCATGGCACCGGCAAGGACGTCCTTGGCCTCGGCGTGGGTGGGAACGCCGAAACCAGGGACGTCGATGCCGATGACACGAACGCCGTTGATCTCCTTCGGCAACAACTGCAGCGGGACGCCGCTCGCCGTCGGCACACAGAGGTTCGTGATGATGATGGTGTCGTAGAGCGCCGGATCGGCGGTCTTGTACACCGCGTCGCGGATGTCCTCGAACAGTTTGCCGGTCACCAGCGACTCGGAATTGAACGGCACGTATCCGACCGTGCGCCGCGCGCCGTAGAAATGCGACGTGAACGTCAGGCCGTACACGCAACAGGCCGAGCCCGAGAGGATCGTCGCCGTGCGCCGCATCCGCAGGCCGACGCGCAACGAACCGAACGCCGGGCACATCGACTGCGGCTGGTCGTGCGGCCCCTTCGGGTAGTCCTTCGCGTACTGCGCGAGCGTCGCGCCCTTGCCCGCCGCGTCGGCCGCCGCGCGCATCGCGCTCGCCCCCGAGTGACAGCCCACGCCGTCGCCCTTGAGGGCGTCGGGATTGGGGATCACGGGAAGCGCGGTGGATGACATGGACGCGGCTCAGACGGTGTCGTAGACGACTTCGAGCGTTTCCTTCGTGATCTCCGACTTGCCGCACATGTCGAACTGCGTCGCCGGCTCGAGCACGACGTCGCGTCCCACCGTGTCGCCCGCGAAGAGCCCGAGCAACTGGTCCTGCGTGAGCGGCGTCGGCCGCACCGGCGGGGCCTCGCCGACGTTCGTCGCGAGCGTCTCGAAGAGCGACGCCCATTGCGTGCCGGGCCGCCCGATGATCTCGTAGTTCGCGCTCTTGCGGCGGATGTCCTCGTGCGCCGGGATCGCGCTCAGGACCGGGATGCCCGCCTTCGCGGCGAACGCCGCGGCTTCACCCGTGCCGTCGTCCTTGTTGATCACCATCCCCGCGACGCCCACGTTGCCGCCGAGCTTGCGGAAGTACTCCACCGCCGAGCAGACGTTGTTGGCGACGTACAGCGACTGGAGGTCGTTGCTCCCGACGACGATCACCTTCTGGCACATGTCGCGCGCGATCGGCAACCCGAAGCCGCCGCACACCACGTCACCGAGGAAGTCGAGGAGCACGTAGTCGAAGCCCCACTCGTGAAAGCCGAGCTTCTCGAGCAGTTCGAAACCGTGGATGATGCCGCGGCCGCCGCATCCGCGGCCGACCTCCGGGCCGCCGAGCTCCATCGCGAAGACGCCGTCGCGCTTGAAGCAGACGTCGCCGATCGCGACGTCCTCTCCCGCGAGTTTCTTCTTGGACGACGTCTCGATGATCGTCGGGCAGGCGCGGCCGCCGAAGAGGAGCGACGTCGTGTCGCTCTTGGGATCGCAGCCGATGAGCAGCACCTTCTTGCCCTGCTGCGCCATCATGTACGAGAGATTGGCGAGCGTGAAGCTCTTGCCGATGCCGCCCTTGCCGTAGATCGCGATGATCTGCGTCTCCTTCGTCGGCGGCTTCGTGCTCACGGTCGCGGGTTCGGCCGACGCCTCGTCGCGGACGTTGCGATGGAGCTGGACCAGCGCCTCGGCGCCCGTCTTGGTGGAGTCGATCACGCGCAGGCTCTCCAGTCGAGGACCATCTTCACGCAGCCGGGATCGGTGAACGCCGTGACGTACGCACCGGCCGCGTCGGCCGCGTCGCTGCGGTGGCTGATGATGCCGCCGAGGTCGAGCGTGCCGTCGTTGACCATCGCGAGCACCGTCTCGAGGTCGTTCGGTTTCCACTCCGCCGCGACGCGCAGCCGGAGTTCCCGCAGGAACGCCGCGGTGTAGTCGAAGCGCAGCGGTTCCGTGTAGAAGCCGGCGAGGACGACTTCACCCCCTGGCGCGAGCCGAGAGACGAGTTCGTCGAGCAACTGGGGGGCGCCGCTGACGTCGCAGATCGCGCGATAGTCGCGGCGGCGGTCTTCACTCGGGTCGATCACCGTGTAGCCCACGGCGCCGGCGGCGCGCACGGGCGATGTCTCCCATACCGTGACGGGCTTGCCGCCCAACTGCACGGCGAGCCGCGCGAGCAGTCGTCCGAGCGCGCCGTGTCCGACGATGAGATCGGGCGTCGCGCCGCCGGATCCCCAGGCGGCGTGGTACGCGGTCGCCGTCAACGCGAGCAACACGCCGTCGTCCGAGATGTGCGGTGCGAGCGGTAGCGCCCGGCTTCCCGGCACGACGAGCCGCCGAGCCGCGCCACCGAAGAGTCCGCGGGTCTCGCCGAAGCAGCGCGCGCCGGCGACGAACACGCGTTCGCCAACCGTGCGTCCCGAGAGCGCACCCGCCGACTCGATGCGGCCGACCGCCTCGTACCCCGGCACCAGCGGATAGCCCATGCCCGGAAACGGCGGCATGCGCCCCGAGTACAGCAGGCGCTCGGTGCCGGTGCTGATGCCCGTCCACTCCACGCCGACCACGACGTCGTGGTCGGTCGGCGCAGCGAGTTCCACGCTTCGCAGACCGAGGCGCTCCGGCTCTTCAATTACTACGGCGACGGTGTTCACCTAGCTCCGGTGGGAAGAGAGTAGGTCGAACTGAGACTTCCTTTGCGATTGTAATGTTCTATTGACGGTCTGTCTTGTCAAGATGATGTTACTACAAGTATGCCAGGAACTTCCCGACGCCCAGGCGCGCCGGAAGGTCCCCTGAATCCTGATATCAGTTTTGTGATGCCCCGCGGATGTGCTCAGCCACCGAGTCCGTTCGGCGGCGGCGCGAGGGGCGGGCCAGCCACCTGGCCGCTGGGCGTGTGGAGAAACCCGCGCCACAGCGGAAGCCGCACGGGGAGCCCGAGCAGCGTGAACTCGAGCGACGCCAGGAGCGCGAGAGTGCCGAGCAGCACGTTCAGCTGCCGGGTATGCGAGTCCGCCAGCCGCCCCGAACGAAAGAGGTACCAGGCGAGCGCGGCGAACGTCAGGATCGAGATCGGGAGCAACAGGCTGTTGTGCTGCGGCCCGAAGTAGTACGAGAGGAACATCAGGTGCGGCGGAAGCAGGTCCGCTCCCGGATTCACGACGCCGAAGAACACGTTCAATCGCGCGAACTGATGCGCGAACCAGAGCAGCAGGATCGAGTAGAACGCGGCCTTGTTGGCCGCCTGGTTCGCGGCGACCGCCGCCGCGCCAAGCACGACGAGACCGGCGGCGTCGCTCCAGATCGTGGCCCGGATCGCTTCGAGCATGAACGCGAGACGGTCGGTGGCGGTGGCCGTCGGGACGAGCGGTGGACCCACGAGCCAACCGCCATAGAGTCCCGCTTGCACCCACGTCCAGAGCAGCGCGCCGCCCAGGAAGCCGAACTGGGCCGACCGCGCGGTGGTGCGATTTCTATAGAAGAGGATCAGCCCCGTCCCGAGCGCGGCGAGGCCCGCCGTCGCGACGAGGACGATCGCATGCGACGCGGGTCCGTTCTGCAGCGCGAACAGCATCCCGGTGGCCAGCCACCAGAACCCGATCGCGAGCGCGGCGGACGCGAGGGCCGGGACCTTCATGACAGGGCTGTCGCCCGGATCACGCCGCGCATCTCGTGGGCGGTAGCGGCGGGCAGCGGCAGGTATCGGGCCCCCATGGCCATCGCCAGCTCCTCGAGAAACGCCGACGGCCGACGACCGGTGTCGAGCACCAGCGCCATGTGACCGTTCGCGCGCCAGCGCCGTGCCGACGCGCGCGCGTCGAGCTCCGCCTGTTCGCGGCCCGGGGTCCCGTCGCGCGCGATATTGGCGCGGCCATCCGTCAGCACCACGAGCACCGGCGTGCTCGCGTCGTGGCTGCGTCCGAGTTGCACCGCGAGTTCGAGTCCGAGGTCCAGCGCGCTCGCCAGTGGCGTGCCGCCGCCGCCCGGAAGCCCGGCGAGCGCGCGACGCGCGCGCGCCAGCGAACGCGTGGGCGGCAACAGGAGTTCGGCCGCGGCGCCGCGAAAAGCGCCGAGTGCCACGCGGTCGCGGCGCACGTAACTCTCCGCGAGCAGCAGCTCGACGGCCCCTTTGGCTTCGGCGAGCCGGTGCATCGCCGCGGAACCCGATGCGTCGACGAGAAAGAGCAACGTGGTGCCCGTGCGGCGCACGCGGCGCTGCACGCGAAAATCGTCGGTGCGTATCGCGATGCGGCCGCGCGTCGCGCCGCGCAATCGCTGCCAGGGCGCGGCGGAGCGGATCGTCTCGAGCAGGTCGAGGCGGCCGTCGCGACGCGGGTCGCCTTTGCGCGCGCCCACGCGATGTCCGTGATCGCGCGTCGGCTGCACCGCACCGCGCCGGCCGGCATGCGCGCCGCGCGCCGAAGCGTCGAGGCCGTGCAACACATCGTCCGGCACCGCGGCGCGCGCGCTTTCGAGCACGACATCGGCAAGCGGCCGTTCGCCGGGCGCCGCTTCGTCGGCCTCAGCGTTCGGCGGCTCCGGCGATGCCGTCTGCGCGGTCGCCTGCTCCGGCGGAGGCTCCGCCATCGGAACACGGGTCGCGCGCGGCGCGAGCACGAGAGCCGCGGCCAGCGCGAGGTCCTCGGCTTCGACGCACGCGCATGCGCGCAGCGCCGCGGCAGCGCGCGCCGCGCGAAGCGTGAAGATCTCCGCGCGCGCGGAACGGATGCCGAGCGCCTCCGCGGCTGAACAGACGGCGACGGCAGATGCGGCGTCGACTTGCACGTGCGCCAGTCGATCGCGCGCCGCGCGCACGATGGCGGCCGACGGGAGCGAATCGAATTCGCCCGCGCGAAGCGATGGCGGCATCGTAACGCGAAAGGCGAGCCGTTCGGCCAGTGCGGCGGCGACGGGCGGCTCGTCGTCTGCGCTCTCGTCGAGCGCCACGACCGCCGGGAGCGCGTCGTCGTCGATCGCGGCGATCACCGAAGCGACCACCCAGGTCGCCGCGCGTTCGGCCATCGCGAGCACCACGCCGCCGGCCGCCTCGCGCAGGAGTCCCGTCGTCTGCACCGGACGTCCGCTCGCGAGCGTCGCGGCGAGGTCGAGTCCCCCCGTGAGACGGTCCTCGGCGACATGCGCGGGAACGCGACGCCAACCGTCCGGCGCGGCGCTCAGCCCGCGCAGCTTGTCGAGCCACGCGTCGCGCGCTTCGCCGGGAGCGGCGCGCAGCACGACACCTCCGAGCCCTCGCGGATCGATGGCGAGGAGAGCGATGACCGCGTCGTTCACGCGCCCAGGACTTCAGCGACCGCGCGCGTCACCCGGGCGGTCGCCGAACTTTCGTCGAGCGGACTGCGCCGTAGCCGGTGACGGAGCGCCGATGTCGCCACGCGCCGTAGCTGCGCCGCGCCCACGGCCCGAGCGCCGTCGAGCGCCGCCGTCGCGCGCGCCGCGCGGATGAGGGTGAGTTCACCGCGGAGTCCGTCGGTGCCCAGCGCCACGCAGAGCGTGCTGGCGAGCGCGAGCGCTTCATCGCTCACCGTCACGGCGTCGAGCCGCGCGATGGCGCGCGCGAGCTTGCGGCGCAACGCATCGTCGTCGTCGCGAAAACGCGCCGCGAACGCGGCCGGGTCGCGGTCGAATGCGTCGCGCCGGCGCACGACTTCCACGCGTTCGGCGACGTCGCTCGGCGTGGTCACTTCGACGGAGAGGCCGAAACGGTCGAGCAACTGCGGTCGCAGCTCGCCCTCTTCCGGGTTGCCGCTCCCCACGAGCACGAAGCGCGCGGGGTGGCGCACGCTCAGTCCTTCCCGCTCCACGAGATTCTCGCCCGACGCCGCCACGTCGAGCAACAGGTCGACGAGGTGATCCTCGAGCAGGTTGACTTCGTCGACGTAGAGAAACCCGCGATTCGCCTTCGCGAGCAAGCCGGGCTCGAAGTGCTTCTCTCCCTTCGAGAGCGCGCGTTCGAGGTCGAGCGCGCCCACCACGCGATCTTCCGTCGCGCCGAGCGGGAGGTTCACGACAGGCACCGCGATCCGGTCGTGGCGGACGGCCGCGCCGTCGTCGGAACGGCGCCGGCACTCCTCGCAGCGCGATCCGTTCGCGGCGGGGTCGCAGCCGTAACGGCAGCCGCGCGTCACGCGCATCGCCGGGAGCACGCCGGGCAACGCGCGTACCGCGGTCGACTTGCCCGTGCCGCGGTCGCCGAAGATCATGACGCCGCCGACGCCGGGGTCGATGGCCGCGACGAGGAGCGCGTGCTTCATCTCGTCCTGGCCGACGATGGCGGAGAATGGATATGCGATTCGCATGGCTGTCGCTCGTTCAGGCCCGGGCCACGGCGGTCATGATCCCGAGTGGGATCAGGGATCGCAACGCCGTGACGGGCAGCGTGAGGATCTTGCGGAGCAGGAACGCGGGAAAGAGCGGCTCCATCGAGCCACTCGGCCAGCCGGCGCGCTCCTGCCGGCCCAGCCACCAGAGCACGAACGGATCGAGCGTCCCGTGACGGCGCACCTGCACATCGCGCCAGCCCGCCCGTTCGAGGACGCCGGCGAGCGTGCGCGCGCTGTAGGCGGCCATGTGGCGCGGCGTGTGAAAGCCGGCCCAGCCGGCTCCCTGCATGCGCGCCGTCAGCGACTCCACGTCGGGCACTTCGACGACGATGCTCGCACCGGGACGCGCGCGACCGCGCAGCATCTCGAGCGTCCGCACCGGCGCATCGAGATGCTCGAGCACGTGCCACAGCGTGATGAGGTCGAACGCGCCGTCGACCGCGACGCCATCGAGTTCTCCCTCGTGGAGCTCGAGGCCGCGCCAATCGTCGCCGGCGGCCGTCCAGCCGGCAGACGACCAGTCGAAGCCGACGGCGCGCGCTCCCGTGCGCGCGCGCAATGCCTCGAGGAAGGTCGGACGCCCGCACCCGACGTCGAGCACGGCGTGACGATGATCGAGCGCGACCACCTGTCGCGCCAGACGCACGCGCGCGCGATCCGTCGCGCGCTGGCCTGCATCGACGAAACGCGCGAAGCGGCCCCAGGCGCCGCTTCCCCGATGAGGCAGATAGTTCTCGTAGTAGGTGCGGAGTGCATCGCCGGATGGCGGAGGATCGAGATAGACGAGTCCGCACGCGCGGCAACGCGAGAACTCGAACCACGAACGCGACGCCGACATCTGCGCGCGACTCGTGACATAGGGCTCGGCTGCGCCGGCCCCGCACGCGATGCAGGACACATGCGCGTTCACGGCGCCCTCTCGCGATGCCTCGGCATCCACGCGCTCAAGCGCGCTGATCGGCACCTGGCCACCCCGCGATCGCGTGATGGAGTGACACGTCATGCGCCGGCAAGCGTTCCGCGCCCGGGCGCCCGGAACGCATGCTCGCCACGATGCCCTGCGCGATGCGCAGCGTCTTCTCCCACCGCGGGACGATCATGCGTCCCGCCAGCGGGTCGTGCCGCGTGCGACTCACGCGCCGGCCGATCGCCGCGTAGAGGCGACTCGCGACGAGCACGCCGAGGCGGCTGCGGAAGGGGATGAAGCGCATGCCGAGCTCGGCACTCTCGTAGTACCGTTCCGCGAGCGCGAGCACGCGTTCCGTGAGCGCGCGTAGCGCTTCACGGTCCGCGCTCCGGTCGCCGATCGCCGAGGCCGAGAGGCCATGCTCTGCCATGAGGTCGAGCGGGAGGTAGACGCGATCGTGGCGCGCGTCATCGGCGACGTCGCGCACGATGTTCGTGAGTTGCATCGCCACGCCGAGATCCACGGCGAACGGCGAGGCGAACGGATCGCGGCATCCGACGACGCGGCTCATCATGAGCCCCACCGTCGACGCGACGCGATAGCAGTACCGCACGAGTTCGTCGGTGTCGCTGATGCGCACGGGGCCGAGGTCGGAGCGGACGCCGTCGAGGAGCGTGAGCGCGCATTCCAGCGGGATCTCGTGCCGCTCCGCGACGGCGCGATACGCCGAGACGAGCGGCGACACCGGCGCGTCGCCGGTCAGTTCGGCGTGCAGGCGGGCGAGCGTCGCGCGCGCGGTGGCGGCGTCCGGCGCTTCATCGACCGCGTCGTCGATGGTGCGGCACAGCGCATAGAGCACGATCACGTCCGATCGCACGTGGCGCGGGAAGAGCCGAGCGGCCGCCCAGAACGAACGCGCGCACGTCGCCATGAGCGTCGCGAACTCGTCGGTCGCGGCGGTCGGTGCGGCCGCGGCGGCGGTGCGTGCCATCAGAGGAACCGCCGAAGCGACCCTGGCGTGCCCGATCCCCGCGTCTTCTGCCGTGGCCGGTGACGTGCCCATGTTATCCGACCGCCACGCGCGCGTGCGCATCGGCCACGAAGCGCGACGCTGCCTGTGCCGCGAGGTATCCGGAGGTCATCACCTCGCCGACCGCCACGCCGTTCCGGTAGCTCCCCGCGAGGAAGAGACCGGCGTTCGCCTGCTCGAGCTGATCCATGTCGGCGAGACGGGCGGCGTATCCGATCTCGTACTGTGGAATCGCCTTCCGCCAACTGTGTTGCACGACGGCGAGCGGCGTGCCGCGCACGCCGAGCAGGCGTTGCAGGTCATCAAGCACTGCGCGCTGGATCTCCGCGGCCGGTGCCAGCGCCAGGGCGGGATGGCGCGCGCCGCCTGTGAACGTCGTCAGCGCCACCTGTCCCGCCGGCGCCCGTCCGGGAAAGAGCGTCGACGAGAAGAGCGTACCGAGCGTCTGCCCCCCTTCCCGCGCCGGAACGAGCACGCCGAAGCCGTCCAGCGCATGCGCCACCTGTTCGCGACGGAACGACATCACCACGACCGCGACCGGGTGATACGTGATCGTGGCGAGCCGCGCCCATGCGTCGGGAAGCGCGCCGCCGAACGCGATGCCGGGAAGCGCGTGCGCGGGCGCGGTGCAGACCACCGCATCGACGCGCCAGGAGCGCCGGTTCTCGCCGCGTGCCGTCAGCACGTCCCAGCCGTCCGCCCGCGGCTGCAGACCGGTGACGGTCGTCGAGAGCTGCAGCGCCCGGTCGAGGCCGTCGGCCATCGCGTCCGTCATCGATTGCATGCCGTTCGCGAACGAGAACATCGTCCCTTCCTGCGCTCCCTTCACGAGCCGCTGATCGCGCGCCGCCTGCATGGCGCCGCGCAGCACGGAACGATGGCGCGCTTCGAGCGTCGCGAGCACGGGAAGCGCGTGCGACGACGACAGCCGCTGCGGATCACCCGCATAGATGCCGGCCACGATCGGATCCAGCACGTAGTCGACGAACTCCTGGCCGAAGCGCCGTCGCACGAGCGACGCGAGCGATTCTTCCGCCGCGCTGACGCGCTGCGGTTGCAACGGCTCGAACACCAGTCGCGACTTGGCGGCCGCCGAGAGGAGCGGCGTGCCGATGAACTCCATCGGCGTCGCCGGCACGGAGCGCGGGACGCCGTCGCGCACGATGTAGCGCCGCCTGGCGGCGGCGTTCGCGGCGAGACGCGTGCCACTGATGCCGAGCTCGTCGAGGACCTGCTGCATCGCGGGCGGCGGACTGAGCATCGAGTTGGGCCCGAAATCGGCCAGCACGCCGTCGCGGCGTTCGGAGCGGATCACGCCGCCGGCGCGATCCGCCGCCTCGAGAACGACGACGTCGTGACCGCTCCGCCGCAGTCCCGTCGCCGCCGAGAGACCGGCAGCCCCCGCTCCGATCACCGCGATCGTCGCCATCGCGCCTCAGGGCCTCGCCGCGCTCGCGCGAACGGCGAGCAGCGCGCCTTCCGCGGCCCGGACGAAGTCGTCCATGTCGGCATCGGTATGACGCACGGAAGTGAAGGCGGCTTCGAAGGCAGACGGCGCGAGATAGACGCCCGCCGCGAGCATCGCATGGAAGAACACCCGGTACGCGTCGCGATCGGCGCGCTTCGCCGATGCATAGTCCGTCACGCGCTCCGCCGTGAAGAACGGCGTGAACATCGTGCCGACACGCTGCACCGTGAGCGGTATCCGCATCGATGCGGCCGTCTGCGTGAGCGTCGTCGCGGCGCGCGCGGCCCACGCCTCGGCGCGCTCCCAGAGCCCGGTGGCATCCAGCGCGTCGAGCGTGGCGAGCCCCGCGGCCATCGCGAGGGGATTCCCCGAGAGCGTGCCGGCTTGATAGACAGGGCCGGATGGCGCCACGCGTTCCATGAGGTCCGCCCGTCCGCCGTACGCGGCCGCGGGAAGTCCGCCGCCGACGACTTTGCCCAGGCACGTGAGGTCGGGCCGAACCCCGAAGAGCGTCTGCGCACCGTGCCGGTGCACGCGCCATCCCGTCATCACTTCATCGAAGATGAGGATCGCGCCATGCGCCTGCGTGATGGCGCGCAGTCCCTCGAGGAATCCCGGCTCGGGCGGCACGACGCCCATGTTGCCGGCGACCGGTTCGACGATCACCGCCGCGACTTCGCGCCCGCGGCGTCCGAAGAACGCCTCGACGCCCGCGAGGTCGTTGTAGTCGATCACGATCGTCTGCGAGACCGCGCCATCGGGGACGCCGGGCGAGTCGGGGAGGCCGAGCGTGGCGACGCCCGAACCCGCCGCCGCGAGCAGTGGATCGGCGTGTCCGTGATAGCAGCCGTCGAACTTCATCACGAGCGGCCGGCCGGTCGCCGCGCGCGCGAGACGGATCGCGCTCATCGTGGCTTCGGTGCCCGAACTCACGAAGCGCACCATCTCCACCGACGGGAACGTCGCCACCACCTTCGCGGCGAGCAGCACTTCCGCCTCGCACGGCGCGCCGAACGTCGTGCCGCGCGACGCGGCGTCGGTGATCGCCCGCAACACCCCCGGCGATGCGTGCCCGAGGATGAGGGGTCCCCACGAGAGCACGAGGTCGAGATACCGGTTCCCGTCGACGTCGACGAGGTGCGCGCCCTCGCCCCGCGCCATGAAGCGCGGCGTGCCGCCGACGCCGCGAAAGGCGCGCACTGGACTGTTCACGCCGCCCGGCATCAGCCGCAGCGCGTCGGCGAAGAGCGCCTCCGAACGCGACGTCGCGAGGCGGAGTCCGTCGAGCGTCGCCGTCACGCGGAGGCCCCCGGCTCGGCGAGCCAGCGCGCGACGTCGAGCGCGTGGTAGGTGATGATCACGTCGGCGCCCGCCCGACGCATCGCGATCAGCGATTCCATCACGACGCGGCGCTCGTCGATCCAACCGCGCTCGGCGGCGGCCTTGATCATCGAGTACTCGCCGCTCACGCTGTACGCGAAGAGCGGAAGCTCCGACGCCCGGCGCACCGCGTTGATGATGTCGAGATAGGCGAGCGCCGGCTTCACCATGAGGAAGTCGGCGCCCTGCTCCACGTCGAGGCGCGCTTCGACGAGCGCCTCACGGCTGTTCGCCGGATCCATCTGGTAGGCGCGGCGGTCGCCGAACGCCGGCGCGCTGTCGGCCGCCTCGCGGAACGGCGCGTAGAACGCGCTCGCGTACTTCACCGCATAGCTCAGGATCGCCCGGTTCTCGAAGCCTTCGCCATCGAGCGCGCGCCGGATCGACTGCACCATGCCGTCCATCATGCCGCTCGGCGCGATCACGTCGGCGCCCGCGGCGGCGTGGCTCACGGCGGCGCGACCGAGGATCTCGAGCGTCGCGTCGTTGTCGATGTCGTCGCCGTCGAGCACGCCGCAATGACCGTGCGACGTGTACTCGCAGCAACAGAGATCCGTGATGACGAGGAGGTCCGGATGCCGCGCCTTCAGGCGCCGCACGCCGCGCTGCACGATGCCGTCGTCGTCGAAGTTCTCCGAGCCGACATCGTCCTTGTGCGCGGGAAGCCCGAACAGCAGCACTGCCTTGATGCCCGCGTGCACGAGTGCGTCGCTCACCTCGTCGAGGACGTGATCGACGGAGAGCTGGAAGACGCCAGGCATCGAGTCGATGGGATTGCGTCGCGCCGTGCCATGGCAGAGAAAGAGCGGCGCCACCAACTGACTCGCACTCAATCGATGCTCGCGCGTCAGATCGCGGAGCGCCGCGGTGCGCCGTCTCCGCCTCGGCCGCACGACAAGGGACGCGTCCGCCGTGCCGACGTTCGGGAGGAATGTCATGAAGGGATGCCCGCGAACGGATGTGAGTGGCGCGACCGGCGTTCCCGCCGGGATGGCGCCGCGAACTGTTCGAGAGAGAGCGAGGACGGCATGGAAGGTCGGCCTGTCAGTATGTGTCAAGTTATCCTGACAGTAGCTATCGTACCAAAGAACGTACGTCTTGGCAAGACACCGTTCTCAGGCGGCCGGTCGGCCGATTCTCGAACGCCGCGACCGGCCCCTTCCATATGAAGGCGCGCTGGACGGACGACCCCGGCTCGAGGCAGGATTTTCGCTAGGCCAGAGCCGATGGATCGACGGCGCACTCCTGGCCGAAATAAAGAAGGGGCAACGACTGTAAGTCGTTACCCCTCAGCCATATGGCTCTCCGCTCTAGGCTCCGGCAGGCACGCTGCCTGCGGCCGATCAGCCGCCGAGCAATTCGAAGCGTACGCCGCGCCGGCCACCGCGGCGTTTGCGCGGCGCAAAGCGGAACAGTTGTGCGGGACGCCCCCGCCCCTCGCTCCGCCATTCATCGGTCGGCTCCACGAGCCAGGCCGCCTGCAGCGAACGCCGAAAACTCGCCTTGTGCACACGGCGCGCCAGCAGGAGTTCGTACACTTCCTGGAGTTCCGTGAGCGTGAACGTCGCGGGGAGCAGGCGGAACGCGATCGGCGCGGTATCGAGTCGCTCGCGCAACGCGAGCTGGGCGGCCGTCACGAGCGCGGCCTGACGCGGGGCGAGCGGCGGGAGTTGCGCGACGGAGAACCACTGCACGTTCGGAGATTCCGCGCGCTCGCGCACCGGCGTCACGGCGGCGTAGCCGATCGAGAGTTCCGCGCCGCCCGGATGCCGCTTGGCGTCACCGGTCGCACCGACCTGCGCGATCCACGACGGCCTCGCGCCGAGCGCGTCGGCCGCGGCGCGCGCGGCGATGTCATCGGGCGACGCGCCGGGCGCGCACCAGGCCCACGGGAGGGTCCACTTGTCGCGCGCGCCGGTGGCACCGCGCACGAGGAGCGTCGTCAGTGCGCGGCCCTGCGGCGCGCACACGACGATATCGACGGACACGGACGAGTGGGACGCGCCGCGCGCGGTGGGTGTCGAACGATCGCGCATGTGGCGCTCAATTAGTCGCGTGTTGAAACTAATGTCAAGCGGCTGCCACGTTGCGCGCCGCCTGCCAGAATATCGCGTCGCGGATCGTGACACTGACTTACGACATCGCGGGCGCCGCGTCAATGCGCGGCGGGCGGCGCGTCAGTATTCGATCGTCCCCTGCTTGCTCGTGTCGACGGCGTCCGGCGCACCCGCCTTGAACAGGAAGGCTTCCATGTTGCGCGTCAGGAACTGCCGGGCCTGCGGGTCCATCACGTTGAGGCCGTAGTGGTTGATCAGCATCGTCTGCTGTTTCAGCCAGTCGCCCCAGCAATCGCGACAGGTCCCCTCGAGCACGCGTGCGCCGATCGCGCCGGGAAACGGCGCGCGGTCGAATCCGTCCTTGGTCTTGCCGCAGCGGGCACAGGTGATCGTCGGCATCGCGCGTGGAATCTAGCGGCGCGGGCAGGGTGAAACCACCGGCACGGCCGGCGCGCCGCACTGGACGCGACGCGGTGCGCGCGGCGAGCTTGCGGCATGTCCGCCTCCCCGCGCCCAGCACACCATCGTCCGGATCGCGGGTTTCGCAATCCGTGGCCCGGCACGCGCGTCGGCGGCCTTGGCGGGATGCTGCGCTGGATGCTGGAGCGCGCGGCACGCGGCCGTGTCGGCTTCGCGACGCGCGGAACGCCGCCCGAGCGCGTCACGGCGACGCTCCCGGCCGACCGCGTCCAGGGCGGCGACTGTCGTGTCACCTGGATCGGGCATTCCACGTTCCTGCTGCAGGTCGGCGGCCTGAACATCCTCACCGATCCGGTCTGGGGCGAGCGCGCGTCCCCCGTCTCCTGGGCCGGGCCGAAGCGTCTCGTTCCGCCGGGGCTCGCGCTCGGCGCGTTGCCACCGATCGACGTCGTGCTCCAGTCGCACGATCACTACGATCACTTCTGCGATCCCACCGTGCGCGCGCTCGCGCGCCGGCATCCGGAGGCGCACTGGCTCGCGCCGGTCGGGGTCGGCGCGCAACTCCGCGCCCGTGGCGTCGCACGCATCACCGAATGCGACTGGCACGACACCGTCGACCTCGGCGGCGCCACGGCGACGTGCGTGCCCGCGCGGCACTTCTCCGGCCGTTCGGTGACGAACCGCGACCACTCGCTCTGGTGCGGCTGGACGCTCGCGACGCCGGAGGTACGCGTCTTCTTCGTCGGCGACACGGGCCGTCATCCGGAGTTCAACGACATCGGACGCCGCTACGGTCCGTTCGACGTCGTGCTCATGCCGATCGGCGCGTACGATCCCCGATGGTTCATGCGTCCGGTGCATCTCGATCCCGAAGAGGCGGTCGAGGTGTTCGCCGAGTCGGCGGATCCGGCGCGCGCCGTGATGGTGGCGATGCACTGGGGCACGTTCGTGCTCACCGACGAGCCGGTCGACGAACCTCCCGCGCGGGCGCGCGCGGCGTGGCGGGCGCGCGGATTCGCCGACGAACGCCTGTGGATCATGGCGCCGGGGGAGAGCCGGCTGCTGACGGGATCGCGAGGGGCGCGGTAGATTCACCGCCGCACGCGTCCCCCCGAACCAATCGTCGATGAACCACTCGCTCGATCGCCGGGCACCGCTCGTCATCGGTGCCTGCGGCGCGATCTCCGGCGCGGTCACTTCCATCGCCCTCGTGGCGCAGGAAGGAACGGGCACCACACTCCTGATGCTCGCGGCGCGCGCGCTCGTCTCGGCGCAAGCGGGCGCGGCGATCGCGCTGATGGTTCGCGCGGGCCTCGGCCGGCTCGTGCGCCGGCGCCTCGGCGAGTCGGTCGCCGCCGAATACGCGCGGCGTGACACGTCGAGCTACGCCGTGCTCCTGCTCACGCTCGCGAGCACCGTCGGCGTGCAGATCGTCGCGCCAGTGGTCGCGCTGCTGGCGCTCCTCTTCACGGCGGCGCAGTGGCGTGCCGTGCGTCGGTCCATCCGGATCGCCGCGCCGCGACCCGAGGTGAACGCCCGGCTCGACGTGCTCGCGCCGCTCTTCTTCCTCTCCGGCGCCGCGGCGCTCATCTATCAGGTCGCCTGGCAGCGCACCCTCTACAATCACTTCGGCGTGAACATGGAGTCGGTGACGATCATCGTCTCGATCTTCATGTTCGGGCTGGGGATCGGTGCGCTCGCGGGTGGCCGCGTGTCGCGCGCCGCGCCGCGCCTGCTGCCGTTGATCTTCGTCGGCGTGGAGCTCGCGATCGGCGCCTTCGGCGTCGCGAGCATCCCGCTCCTCGCGCGCGTGGGCGCGATCGCCGAACGGCAGTCGCTCCCGATGATCGGCGCGACCGTGTTCGGTCTGCTCGCGGTGCCGACGTTCCTCATGGGCGCGACGTTGCCGGTACTCGTCGCGTACGTCCACCGCGAGTCGGGCGACGTCGGAACGTCGGTCGCGCGACTCTACTTCGTGAACACGCTCGGGTCCGCGTGCGCCTGTTTCCTGACGGTGAACGTGCTCTTCGCTTTCACCGGCTTGCGCGCCTCGACGTTCATCGCCGCCGCCTGCAACGCGACGGTCGCCCTGCTCTGCCTCGTATACGTCGCGCGACGCGAGGCCGCCTGATGCCGCTCATCGTCGTCTATCTCCTCGCGGCCGCGACCGGCTACGTGTCGTTGAGCCAGGAGATCCTGTGGATCAAGGTCGTGGGCAGCGCCGATCATGGCCGCCCCGAGACGTTCGCGCACGCCCTGGGGTTCTATCTGCTCGGGCTCGCCGCGGGCGCGTTGTACGGGCGTCGGATCCAGCGATTCCTCGGCCTCGGCACGCTGCGGTACGTCGCGGTCATGCTCGCCGCCGGCGGTGTCGTGTTCTTCCTCGGCATGCCCGCGGGCGCGTGGCTCCACACGCGGAATGAGGCGGCGGGGCTGCTGTTCCTGCTCGTCGCCACGGGTGTCACGTCGTTCGCCATGGGAGGCGTGTTTCCGCTGCTGTGCGCCGAGGGTGTGCGCGGCGACGGGGCCGCCGGCTCGGGCGTGAGCCGGGTGATCGTCGCCAACGTGCTGGGGGCGACGGCGGGACCGCTACTCACCGGATTCGTGCTGCTGCAGGTCGAGACGCTGCAGCACAACGTGCTGCTGCTGACGCTCGGGTGCTTCGTGATGGCGCAGGTCCTGTGGCTGGCCGCGCCCGAGCGCCGGTGGCGTCGTGAGGGTCTTCTCACCGGTGCGCTCGCGGCGCTCGCCATCGTCGTCGCGCAGCCGTTCGTATACGCGCTGTTTCTCGAGTCGCTGCATTTCGGGACCGACGGATACACGCCCGGCTACAAGTACGTCGTGCAGGGGCGCTCGGCGATCGTCGGTGTCTGGCCGTCGCTGCGCGAATACGGCGACGGACTGTACGACGGCGGGTTCTTCATGAATCCCGTGTCGAACGAGAACATGATCACGCGCGCCTACTTCCTCAGTGCGCTCCATCCCCGCCCCCGGCGCGTGCTCGAGATCGGACTGGGCACGGGCAGCTGGGCGCGCGTGCTCGCCGACAATCCGGACGTCGACTCGCTCACGATCGTCGAGCTCGCGCCCGAATACGTACGCATGATGTTTCACTTTCCCGCCGTCGCCTCCGTCCTCGACGATCCGAAGGTCCGTCTCCACTTCGACGATGGCCGCCGGTGGATGGCTCGCAACCCCGAGCGCCGGTTCGACGCCATCGTCATCAATGGCACGTGGCACTGGCGCTCGGGCGCGACACACATCCTGTCCGCGGAATTCCTCACCGAAGCCAAGTCGCATCTGCTCCCCGGCGGCGTGCTTTACTTCAATACCACGGGTTCGCTCGATGTGGTGTACACCGCTGCCGGTGTGTTCAAGCACGTGACGCGCTATCTCAACTTCGTCGCCGGAAGCGATGTGCCGTTCAACGTCGACGGCCCGACGCGGGCGGCCGCGCTGGCGCGGTATCGCGCCGCCGACGGCAGCGCGCCGTTCGCGTCGGGCGGCGCGTTCGAGGAGGCGCTCCCTGAGCTTCGCGACACCCCCACGGACGACGTCGCCCCGGAGTTCCGCCGCGCCAACGATCTCTGGTTCATCACGGACGACAACATGGCCACCGAGTTCAAGGCGAACGGCGCCGGAAGATGGTGGCGAGACCTTCCGGGACGGGTCTGGCGACCGGAGCGAGCGTGGCCCCGCGTGCTGTTCTAGTCCGCACCGCGCTCGCGGTCGCGGCGTGGAGCGCGGCGTTCACGTTCCTCGTGCAATGCGAGAACCTCTGGCTCGCCGCGTGGGGACTCGGCGCGCTGCGCGGGAGCCGCCTGTTGCTGCTGGCGGTCTTTCCTTTTGCGCAGCTCCCGCTGCTGGCCGTCTCCGCAGCGCTCGGCCTCGCGGCCGCCATCGCGGCCCGCTGGAGGCGCGGTCGCGGTGTGGCGCTCGTCGTCCTGGGCGTCGTACATCTGCTCGTCGTCTTCGACCAGACCGCCTATCGGTTGTTCGGCGAACACATGTCGGTCTCGCAAGTCGACGGCGGGTGGCACGATCTTCGGCTGA
>Ga0265314_10001745_pt1 | contig 23545 bp, 24 predicted proteins | sample 4126metaG_FD_203106 | JGI IMG/M metagenome (GOLD analysis project Ga0265314, IMG submission 203106) | Rhizosphere microbial communities from Carex aquatilis grown in University of Washington, Seatle, WA, United States - 4-1-26 metaG | ecosystem: Host-associated > Plants > Roots > Rhizosphere >... | reverse complement strand
GCCGCCGACCTGCGGGCGCAGGCAACCAGGGAGACCGTGCAATGAACATCGTCACCGACAACAAATGGATCGGCCAGCGCACCATCCGCCCCGATGGCGTCGACAAGGTCACGGGACGCGCGGCCTTCGCCGCCGACACCACCATGCCCGGCATGATCTGGGGCAAGGTGCTGCGCAGCCCGCATCCGCATGCGCGCATCAAGTCGATCGACACCTCGAAGGCGGAAGCCTTGCCCGGCGTCAAGGCGGTGGTCACGGCGCGCGATGTGGTCGATTTCCCGATCGACAAGTCGGTGATGCTCGGCATCCAGGACATGCGCTGGATGTGCCGCAACGTGATGGCACGCGACAAGGTGCTGTTTCCAGGCCATCCGCTCGCGGCGGTCGCGGCCACCACGGAAGCGATCGCGGCGCAGGCCTGCGAACTGATCGAGGTCGACTACGAGGTGCTGCCCTGGGCGATCGAGATCGACGATGCGCTGAAGCCGGATGCGCCGATCCTGCACGACTTCATGAAGTTCGAGGGCAAGCCTTCCAACATCGCCGGCCGCCTCGAGGTCAAGAAGGGCGACATCGCCGAGGGTTTTGCCGAGGCTGAGATCATCATCGAGCGCAGCTTCGATACCCGGCCGGTGCATCAGGGCTATATCGAGCCGCACGCCTGCCTGATCAGCGTCGCCGCCGACCACAAGACCACGATCTGGAGTTCGAGCCAGGGCCAGTTCATGGTGCGGGCGATGACGGCGTATCTGACCGGCATCCCGCAGAGCGACATCCGCGCCATCCCCGCCGAGATCGGCGGCGGCTTCGGCGGCAAGACCATCGTCTATCTCGAGCCGCTGGCGACCTTGCTGGCGAAAAAGTCCGGCCGTCCGGTCAAGATGGTGATGACCCGCGAGGAAGTGATGCGGGCAACCGGGCCGACCTCCGGTTCGAAGAGCACCGTCAAGATCGGTGCGATGAAAGACGGCCGGATCGTAGCCGCCCAGGGCACGTACTATCTGCAGGCCGGCGCGTTTCCGGGCTCGCCGATCCGCGGCGCGGTCGGCTGCAGCTTTGCGCCCTATGACATTCCCCATGTCCTTTCCGTCGGATTCGACGTGGTCTGCAACCGCTCCAAGGTCGCGGCCTATCGCGCCCCCGGCGCGCCGATCGGCGCCTATGCGGTGGAGTGCGTGCTGGACGAACTCGCCACCGCGCTGAAGATGGATCCGCTGGAGCTGCGGCTGAAGAACGCCGCCAAGCAAGGCACCAAGGCCGCGCACGGCCCGGTCTATCCGCGGATCGGTTATATCGAGACGCTGGAGGCGGCCAAAGCCCATCCGCATTACTCGGCGCCGCTCGGCAAATTGCAGGGCAGGGGCGTCGCGTCGGGCTTCTGGTTCAACGCCGGTGGCGAATCCAGCGCCCAGGTCAACATCACCGAGGACGGCAATGTCGTGGTCACGACCGGACACCCCGACATTGGTGGCTCGCGCGCCGGCATCGCCAATATCTGCGCCGAGCTGCTCGGCATCGACTACCGCCGTGTTTCGGTTTTGATCGGCGACACCGCGACCATCGGCTTCTCCAACCTGACCGGCGGCAGCCGCGTGCTGTTCGCATCCTCGATCGTGGTGACGCAATCGACCGAGCAGATCATCAAGACGTTGCGCGAGCGCGCGGCAAAAATCTGGGAGATCGACCCAGAGGCGGTCAAATGGGAGAACGGCGCGGCGCATCCGGTCAGCCCCAACGCCGGGATGTTCGAGCCGCTGACGCTGGCCGAACTCGCCGAGAAGGCGCCGTCGATGGGCGGTCCGATCGGCGCCGGCGTGCAGCTCAACACGCAAGGCGCGGACGGCGGTTTTGGCACGCATATCTGCGACGTCGAGGTCGACGTCGAACTCGGCATCGTCAGGGTGATCCGCTACACCGCGATCCAGGATGTCGGACGCGCCATTCATCCAAGCTATGTCGAGGGCCAGCTGCAAGGCGGCGTCTCGCAGGGCATCGGCTGGGCGCTGAACGAGGAGTACATCTACAACAAGCACGGCAAGGTCGATAATGCCGGCTTCCTCGATTATCGCATGCCGGTGTGCTCCGACCTGCCGATGATCGACACCGTGCTGGTCGAGGTGCCGAATCCAAAACACCCGCAGGGCGTCAAGGGCGTCGGCGAGGTGCCGCTGATCCCGGTCATGGCGGCGGTCTCGAACGCCCTCTATAATGCGCTCGGCAAACGCTTCTACAGCCTGCCGCTGTCGCCGCCGCGCGTGTCGGCGGTGCTCGACGCCTGAACAGAGCGCAGGCAAATCGCAGATATGCCGGCCCATCCGGCATATCTGTTCGAGTCAGAATCGTACAATCGCATTGCAATTATCGTTCTAGGTTTGACGCTGACGCTTGATGGCCAGCAACAAGCCTTGGAGATTTGCCATGCATATGATCGCAAGATCCGAAACCATCGACGATGACAGGCGGCGCTTTGTCGGTACGGCCGCGACCGGGCTGGCGATCGCGGGCGCCTACAGTGTGCTGCCTCAGCCGCTGCGAGCCGCCACCGACGGTGAGGCGATCAAGCCGTTTCGGGTCAGTTTCCCGGACAAGGACCTTGCCGATCTGCGGCGGCGGATCGCCGCGACGAGGTGGCCTTCGCGGGAAAACGTGGCCGACGCGACGCAGGGCGTGCAATTGTCGACCATGCGCGAACTCGCGCGCTATTGGCAGAACGATTACGACTGGCGCAAGGTCGAATCGCGGTTGAACGCCGTGCCACAGTTCATCACCGAGATCGACGGCCTCGACATTCATTTCATCCATGTCCGTTCCAAACACAAGAATGCGTTGCCGGTGATTATTACGCATGGCTGGCCCGGATCCGTCATCGAGCAGCTAAAAATCATCGATCCCCTGACCAACCCGACGGCGCATGGCGGCAGCGAGTCGGATGCCTTCGACGTCGTGATCCCGTCGCTGCCGGGCTACGGCTTTTCCGGCAAGCCGACAAGCACCGGCTGGGACCCGATCCGGGTCGCGCGGGCCTGGATCGTGCTGATGAAGCGGCTCGGCTACAACAGGTACGCTGCACAAGGCGGCGATTGGGGCAATGCGATCACCGAGCAGATGGCGCTGCAGGCGCCGCCCGAACTGATTGGCATCCACACCAACATGCCGGCGACGGTGCCGGCCGATGTCGCGAAAGCCCTGCAGTTCGGCGAGCCCGCGCCCGCGGGGCTCTCGGCCGACGAGCAGCACGCGTTCGATCAGCTCGACTTTTTCTACAAGCACGGGCTCGGCTACGCCCAGGAGATGGCGAACCGGCCGCAGACGCTGTACGCGATCGAGGATTCTCCAATCGGGCTTGCGGCCTGGATGCTCGACCACGACAAGGCCAGTCAGGCGATGATCGCGCGTGTGTTCGCAGGCCAGACCGAAGGCCTGACGCGGGATGATATTCTGGAAAACGTCACGCTGTACTGGCTGACCAACACCGCGGTCTCTTCCGCGCGGCTGTATTGGGAAAGCAAGCTGCCGTTTTTCGCGCCGAAAAATGTCGCGATCCCGGTTGCCGTCAGCGCCTATCCGGAAGAGATCTACCAGGCCCCGCGAAGCTGGACCGAGAAAGCCTATCCCAAGCTGATCTACTATAACCGGCTGTCCAAGGGCGGGCACTTCGCGGCGTGGGAGCAGCCCGTGATATTCTGCAGCGAGCTCCGCACCGCGTTCAAGCCGTTGCGCCAGTCGACCTGAGGTCGCCATCGACCCGAGGCCAGGGGCTGGCCCTGAGGCAATCAGAACCAGCCGCTCTAGTTACCGTACTGCGCGAGGAACATCCGCAGCGAATCGTGCGGGCTCTCGACGTCGCTGATGACCCAGCCGTCGGGGCCGTCGATCAGAATGAAATTCAGCGTGATCGCGCGGCCCTGGTTGTCGAACGCGGCCGCGACATAGGTCTTGTCGAACTGCCGGCGCAGGATCGAGATCGAGATGCCGCCGAGCTTCCAGGTCTTGCTCTGGACAAAGAAATCATAGGGCTGGCTTTTCAACGCCAGCCATTTGCCGAGCAGGCTGGAATCGAAGAACTGCCGCGCGGTGGTTTCGTCGCGCGGCAATCCGCTGGAGAGTTCCGACGAGCGGTCGCCATAATAGGCGTAGACGTTGCGGACCAGCGATTCCGGGGAGCGAAAGCCGGCTTGCAGCGGTGAAACAAGTCCGGTCAAGAGCCCGAATGTCAGCAAAGATGCGATGGTTTTGCCTGTTTTCGCCATGGCCGGCTCGCTTTATTCGCTTCCCGCACTAGCGTATCTTCCATCCAAACGATCAGGACTGACAACACCAGCATGCGCGAATTATTCGACGAAGTCGCGGGCCAATCCCGGCTCGATCCGGAGGAGGCGGTCAGGCGCACCACGCGCGGGCCGCAGCGCAAGCGCTTTTACGCGCAGGCCGGCGTCACCGAGACAGAAGGCGGCTTTGGCATCGTGCTCGACGGCAAGCCGGTGCGCACGCCATCCGGTGGACCGCTGCTGGCGCCGACGCAGGAGATCGCCGACGGCATGGCCGCGGAATGGAACGCGCAGGTCGAGATGATCAACCCGCTGACCATGCCGTTGACGCGGTTCGCCAACAGCGTCGGCGAAGGCGTGATCGGCCGGGTCGATGCGGTCACCGAGGACATCGCGAAATATCTCGGCTCCGACCTGCTGTTCTACCGGGCCGCGCATCCCGAGGCGCTGGTGGCGCGCGAAGCGGCTTTGTGGGACCCGGTGCTGTTCTGGGCCGCCGACACACTCGGCGCGCATTTTATTCTGGCCGAAGGCATCGTTCATGTCAGCCAGCCCGACACCGCGATCGCAGCCGCGCGCGCGGCGCTGCCGCGGGATACGTGGTCGGTCGCAGCGCTGCATGTAGTCACGACATTGACCGGCTCGGCGCTGCTGGCGCTGGCGCTGGCGCACGGCCTGCTCGATCCCGATCAGGTCTGGGCCGCGGCCCATGTCGACGAGGACTGGAACAGCGAACGATGGGGCATCGTCGAGGAGGTAGCGGCGCGGCGCGGCGCCCGGCTGGTCGATTTCCGGGCCGCCGCCGTCGTGCTCAAATCGGCGAATTCCGGAAATCGCTAAATCCAAGGCTCGATTCAGGGCTGGGTTCAAGGCTCGGTTAACGCGAGGTTTACGACAGCGGGATAGCGTCGGCCCGGCATTGCCCTAAAACCCGGCCGTACCTCATTCATGTCGATCGTCGTCAATCCCGTAATATCCCCGGTCGCCGCCGCAAGCGTCGCCGCGCAAGGGGTTGCGGCCGATATCGTGCTGCAGCCGGGAACTGTGATCAACGCCCAGGTGTTGCAAATCCTCGGCAACGACCAGGTACGGATCGCAATCGGCGGCCAGCCGCTCGACGTGGTGTCGCAGGTGCCGCTACAGGCCGGTCAAACGCTGCAGCTTGCGGTCTCGCAGGCCGCCAATGGCAATATCAACCTCGCAGTGGTCAACCAGCCCGCCAACGCCACGGGTACGGCCAACCCGGCCACCATCAACGCCACCTCCGATGCCGTAACCCTGGCTGCGGCAGGCGGCGTCGCCGCGCCCGCCACGGCTGCGCCGCCGCAGACCCAACTCACCACGCTGCAGGCGCTGGCGGTGTCGGTCGCGGCCGAGACCGCGGCGGCGCAGCAGACCAGCCTCGCGCCGCTGTTCGCCAATCTGAGCGTCGCGACCGCTTCCGGAAACCTGCCGGGGCTGGTGCAGCAGGCGGCAACCCAGGTGCTGGCGCAGCGAACCAGCCTCGACCCGAATCTTACCGGCGGCGACATCAAGCAGGCGTTCCAGACCTCCGGCCTGTTTCTGGAATCCTCGCTGGCGCTGGGGTCGGTCACTTCAGGCACGCCGGACCTCAAGGCGGCGCTGATCGTGCTGCGCCAGGTATTGACCACGGCGATCGATGCCGCGGCCCCGTCAACCAACGCGGCGGCGACGACGACATCCACCGCGACGGCCGCGACCCTGGTGCCCGCAGAGCAGCCGCCATCCTCGCCTGCGACCGTCCTGCTGGAGCAGGGCGCCGATCAACTGATTGCCGTGCCGACCTCGTCGGTCGTCATCACCGCCGAGGCCGAGCCGCCCACCACGATATCGCCCGCGCTGGCGCCGCTGCTGGCGCCCGATACTGCGCTGTCCAATGCGCTGGCGCCGGCCGGCACGCCCGAAATTCCGCAATCGCTGCTTGAGTTCAGCACCGCGGTGGCTTCCGTGCTGGGCCCGGCAACGACGCCAGCGGATGCCGCCGCCCGCGCCGCCGCCAGCGGCGCCGCGCTCAATCTGCTGCAGGAAGCGGTGCAGGCGGGCCCGCTGGCGAGCTCGCTTGCACCCGGGAATGCTTCGCGGCTGGTGTTCGACGACAGCATGATGCTGTCGCTGCTGCCTTCGGTCGCGGGCGCGCGCGTTCTTAATATCGACGGCAACGAATTCGCCCGCACCAATGTGCCGCCACCGCCGATCAGCGGCGCGTTGCCGGCGGCGCAGCCGGTGATGCCGGCAACGCTGGTCTCCAATTCGCCGTTCGAAACCGCGATGCATCATCTGCTCGCCGACGCCGAAGGCGCTCTCGCGCGCCAGACGCTGCTGCAGGTCGCCTCGCTGCCGGACCAGGTCGACCACGCTACGGGACGGATCGAGCAGGTCGCCCCGCGCTGGAATTTTGAAATTCCGTTTGTCACCCAGCAGGGCACGGCGATGGCGCAGTTCGAGATTTCGCGCGATGGCGGTACCGCTTCCGAGGCCGATGCGGCCAGCCGGGCATGGCGGGCGCGGTTTACGCTCGACGTCGAGCCGGCCGGCCCGGTCCACGCGCTGGTAAGTTTGAGCGGGGAGCGCACCTCGGTGCGGATGTGGGCGGAGCGGCCCGCGACCGCCAATCAATTGCGCGCCGGTGTCGCGCAGCTCAGCCAGGCGCTGTCGCGCGCCGAACTGCAGCCCGGCGACATCGTGATCCGCGATGGCGCGCCGTTGCAACTGGTGTCGGCCAAGGCCGGACACTTTTTGGATCGGGCGCTATGAGCGAGCCAGGCAAACGGCAACTCGCGGTCGCGCTGCATTACGACCGCACCGGCGCGCCGACGGTGGTCGCCAAGGGCAAGGGCACCATCGGCGAGAAGATCATCGAGATCGCCAGGGAGCACGGCATCCCGATCGAGGAGAACGAGGTGCTGGCGGGGGCGCTGTCGAATGTCGAACTCGGCGATGAAATACCGGCCGAGCTCTACAAGGCGGTGGCGGAAGTCCTGATCTTCGTGTTGCGCTTGTCCGGGCGCGCCCGCTGATTGCGGCTGGCGTTACGGCTGTCGCCTGACCTGCACTTCATGTAGATTTTCCTGGCAAACAAGAAACGCCCGGAGAAAACCATGAACGCACCTGCCGCGGGAAAACCGCCGCGCTTCCCGCAACTCACCCTCGACCAGCTCAGCGCCGCGCAAAAGCCGGTCGGCGACCAGATCATGAAGGTCTCCAGCGTCGGCATCGGCGGGCCCTATAATTCGATGCTGCGCAGCCCAAAGCTGGCGCAACTGCTGTTCGACCTGTTTCACTATCTGCGCTGGGAAACCTCTATCCCGCTCAAGCTCAATGAACTCGCCATTCTCGTCATCGCGCGGCAATGGCGCTCGCAGATCGAATGGTTCGCGCATGCGCCGATCGCGGCAAAGGAGGGGCTTTCGGCCACTATCATCGCCGAGCTGAAAGCGAACAAGCGGCCGTCCGGCATGGCCGAGGACGAGGCGCTGGTCTATGATTTCGTCACCGAACTCACGGGCACGCACAAGTTTTTCCGACCCGACCTACGCGCGGGCGAAGGCGCTTTTCAACGACCAGCAGATCGTCGACCTGACCGCGGTTGCCGGCAATTACGTGATGGTGGCGATGCTGCTGGCGATGTCCGAGCAAACCGTGCCGCCCGGCAAGGAGCCGCCATTCAAGGACGGCGAGGCGTAACTTCAACGAGTCGTCCCTGCTTCGCGGGGAGGACCCAATGAGAGGATGTGATGGCTAGCGCCATTGGAACCGCGCCGGGCGTTGGTCGTTTTCAGCCATCCTTAATGAATTTGGCGCAGGTGTTTACTACCGGGACGTGTTACCGCCGGAAATGACCTGGCGATTGCGTGCATTCCTATGGTCCTCAAATTCATAGCCGCAGAGACCATCAAATCGGCTAGTCAGCGAGCGCTCGCGGCGCACTGGGATCAGCTGGCCGGCGCGCGCCGCTTTCCCCCATTCGCCGAATTGAAGCCCGATCCGGCGATGCACGACCCCAAGCAACTGGTGGTCTGGAACGTCGAAGGCCTCGGCCGTCAGCAAAAATACCGCGCGCTCTACCAGGGTGAGAACGTGGCGGAGGCGTTCAATTCGGCTTGGGCCGGCAAGACGATGGAACAGGTCGTTCCAATGTCGCTCAGGCGCCTGACGCTGGATGCCGCGCGGGAATGCGTGACCAGTGGCTGCGCCATCTACGTGATATTTTCCACCGTCGACTCCGCCGACCGGCGCGTCGATTGCCACAGGTTGCTGCTGCCGTTCGGGCGCGACGGTTCGAAGGTCGAACAGATCCTCGCCTCGCTGCAGCTCACCATCGTCCAGGCCCGTACCAAGGTGCTGCACCATTTCGAGCTGCAGGCCGATGTGTTGTTTTCCGGCAAGATCAAATCGGGTTTTACGCGCGTATCCGAAGCGGCGGCGCCGGGCAAGGCCACCAGCAGCGACAAGCGCAAAGCCCCCCGCCGTGAGGTCATGCGCGCGGGCAAGATCAGCTTTGCCCGCCAAAGCATGACCTGCACCGTCCGCAACATTTCGGCGACCGGTGCCGCGATCGAGGGGGCCAACATCACCATCGTTCCCGATTGTTTCAGCCTGGTGATGGAAATGGAATCCGCGGCGCGGGGCTGCAAGGTGGTCTGGCGCAAGCCCAAGCAGATCGGCGTCGCATTCCGTTAGAGCGGTGGCGGTGTCTAGGCGGCTTTACCGATCCGGCCGAGATGGGTAAAGCCAAAACCCGCGCTGTATTTCAGCCCAAAACCGAGCGCCCGGTCGAGCCCGATATGGGCGAGCCAGATGATCGCGATCGACAGCACCAGCGGCGCCGCCATTCCGAAGCCCGTCACCATCAGCATCATCGGCGCCATGTAGCTGTGCATCGCGTTATAGATCATGGCGCCGAATTTGGGACCGGAGAGATAGGCGGTAAAGCTGATATCCGGCACCAGAAACAGGACGAGATAGACCCACCACGATCCGCCCCAGACCGCATACAACAGCGTCATGCCGACAAACAGCGTCAGCCCTTCCAGCCGCAGCAGGATGCGGCATCCTCCGGTCGCGCTGCCGGCGGTCTCCGTGGCGATCGTCCCGTCCATGGCCGGTCCTCCCCTGGATTCTGGCGTTCATTCTAGCCCGTTTTGCCGGTTTCGCGTCCGGAAAAGGCCGTGTTAGAACCCGTTCAAAGCAAACGGGAAAAGCCTGAAAATGAAAGATATCCTGGACACCCTGGAGGAACGGCGCGCTGGCGCCAAGCTCGGCGGCGGCGACAAGCGGATCGAGGCGCAGCACGCCCGCGGCAAGCTGACCGCGCGGGAGCGCATCGAGCTTTTGCTCGACAAGGGATCGTTCGAGGAATTCGACATGTTCGTCGAGCACCGCTCGACCGAGTTCGGCATGGAGAAGAACAAGATTCCCGGCGACGGCGTCGTCACCGGCTGGGGCACCGTCAACGGCCGCAAGACCTTTGTGTTCGCCAAGGATTTTACCGTGTTCGGCGGCTCGCTGTCGGAAACCCACGCCCAGAAGATCGTCAAGATCCAGGATATGGCGATGAAGGCGAGGGCGCCGATCATCGGGCTCTACGACGCCGGCGGCGCGCGCATCCAGGAAGGCGTGGCGGCCCTCGCGGGCTATTCCTATGTGTTCCGCCGCAACGTCATTGCGTCGGGCGTGATCCCGCAGATTTCCGTCATCATGGGCCCGTGCGCCGGCGGCGACGTCTATTCGCCCGCCATGACCGACTTTATTTTCATGGTGAAGAACACCAGCTACATGTTCGTCACCGGCCCCGACGTGGTCAAAACCGTCACCAACGAGGTCGTCACCGCCGAAGAACTCGGCGGCGCCTCGGTGCATGCGACGCGCTCCTCGATCGCGGACGGCGCGTTCGAGAACGACGTCGAGACGCTGCTGCAGATGCGCCGGCTGATCGACTTCCTGCCGTCCAATAACACCGACGGCGTGCCGGAATGGCCGAGCTTTGACGACATCGGCCGGATCGACATGTCGCTCGACACGCTGATCCCCGACAATCCGAACAAGCCCTACGACATGAAGGAATTGATCCTCAAGGTCGTCGACGAGGGCGACTTTTTCGAAATCTCCGAGACGTTTGCGAAAAACATCGTCACCGGTTTCGGCCGCATCGCCGGCCGCACCGTGGGCTTCGTCGCCAACCAGCCGATGGTGCTGGCCGGCGTGCTCGACAGCGACGCCTCGCGCAAGGCGGCGCGCTTTGTCCGGTTCTGCGACGCCTTCAATATCCCGATCGTGACCTTTGTCGACGTGCCGGGCTTTCTGCCGGGCACCGCGCAGGAATATGGCGGCCTGATCAAGCACGGCGCCAAATTGCTGTTCGCCTATTCGCAATGCACGGTGCCGCTGGTCACCATCATCACCAGAAAAGCCTATGGCGGCGCGTTCGACGTGATGGCGTCCAAGGAAATCGGCGCCGACATCAACTACGCCTGGCCGACCGCGCAGATCGCCGTGATGGGCGCCAAGGGCGCGGTCGAAATCATCTTTCGAAGCGACATCGGCGACGCCGACAAAATCGCCGCGCGAACGAAGGAATACGAAGACCGCTTTTTATCGCCCTTCATCGCCGCCGAGCGCGGCTATCTCGACGACGTCATCATGCCGCACTCGACGCGGAAGCGCATCGCGCGCGCGCTGGCGATGCTGAAAGACAAGAAGGTGGAAATGCCGGCCAAGAAGCACGACAATTTGCCGTTGTAGGGAGCGATGAGGCCTTAGCTTGTAGGGTGGGTTAGCGCAGCGTAACCCACCGAGACCGAGATAATTCCGCCGGTGGGTTACGGCTTGCGCCTAACCCACCCTACAAAAACAGCGCTCAGGGAGCCTCGTCCATGCCCCGTCATCCTGATTTCGTGCCGCACGGCGTGATCCCGGCGGTGCTGCTGCCGTTTCATGACGACCTCTCGATCGACGAGGCCAGTTTTCGCGCGCATTTGCGCGATGTCGCGGCGGTGCAGGGACTGTCCGCGATCACGGTCAATGCGCACTCGACCGAGGTGGCGTCCTGCACCCGCGAAGAGCAGCGTCGCGTGATGGAGATCGCGGGCGAGGAGGTCGGCGGCAGGTTGCCGATCATTCACGGCGTCTATGCCGATGGCAGCCTGGAGGCGGCGCGGATCGCGCGCGAGGCGCAAGAGGGTGGGGCGTCGGCGCTGCTGGTGTTTCCGCCGGGTCCCTTTACGCTCGGCCAGTCGGCCGCGATGGCGCTGGCGCATTTCAAGACCATCGCGGACGCGACCGATCTGCCGCTGATCGTGTTTCAATATCCGCCGGCCACCGGGCAGGGCTATCCGGCGGCGACGCTGGAGCGGCTGTTCGACGAGGTGCCGACCATCGGCGCCATCAAGGACTGGACGCCGCATGTCGCCCAGCACGAGAGCCAGATCCGCAGCCTGCAGGGGCGCAAGCGGCCGATCAACGTGCTCTCCACCAATAGCGCGTGGCTGTTGAGTTCGCTGGTGCTCGGCTGCAACGGCTTGCTTTCGGGGAGCGGCAGCGTGATCGCCGACCTGCAGGCAAAACTCTATCGCGCGGTAAAAGCCAACGATCTCGCCGAGGCGCGCCGGCTCAACGACCGGATTTTTCCGACGGCGCGGGTGTTTTATGCCGATCCCTTCATCGACATGCACAACCGCATGAAGGAAGCGCTGGTGCTGCTCGGAAAACTGCCGCGCGCGGTGGTGCGGCCGCCTTTGGTCAAGATCACGGATGCGGAGATCGCGCGGATTAAGGATGCGCTGATCGAGGCGGGGCTGCTCGGCGCCGAAACGGCGCGCGGCCGCAACGCAGCATAGCGATCCGCGCTTCGTTGCGCCGGCAATGCTGCGTAGCAACAAGGTGGAATAACTTCCGCCACTCATCGGTTGCCCTTTGGTCCCCAGAAGAGGATGCTGGCCACCCGCAGGCACAAGGGAGAGCAGCATGAACAAGGCAGGTCTCGACAATCGCCACCGCAACCAGGATGGCGAAATCAGCCACAAGCACGGAAACACCCTTGTTGGCACGTTGCGCAAGATTTACGGGGTAGGTTTCGCCGCCGGGTATCCTGCGACCGAGAAGCTGAGCGAAGTTTTGCTGCAGCTGAACGAGACGTCGCTGAGCCAGCTTCGCCGCGATCATGGCACTGGCCACCTGGAACACAAGATCGCCGACGCTTCGAAGTAAGCGCGGAGGCCGGGTTGGGCACCGGGTCGCGCCAATGCGCGCCCGATGATAAACTGCGCGCAATCCGCCATCTTTATACGGCGTGGTGGATTACGCTGCGCTAAGCCACCCTACGACCGAGCGTCAGCCGTGATACGCGAACAGCTCGATCGGATCGTTGAAGCCGCGCACCGGATGTTCGCCAACGCTTTCGAGGTCGAAATCGTCTTGGACAAAATCGGCGAACGCGCGTGACAGCAGCACGGGTTTGCCCAACTGTTTTGTCAGCGCTTCGAGGCGCGAGGCCATGTTGACGGCGGGGCCGATCACGGTGAAGTCGAGCCGGGTCTGCGAGCCGATATTGCCGTACATGACGTCGCCGACATGGACGCCGATGCCGTAATTCAGCGGTGCGCGACCGCCGGCCTCGCGGTTCGTCTGGTTCAGGGCGGCCATGGCCTGACGGGCCTCGGATACGGCCCGCAGCAAATTGGCGCAGGCCGCGGGCTCGCTGAGCGGAAAAATCGCCAGCAGGCCGTCGCCGATGAATTTCAGAATTTCGCCGCCATGTCGCGCGATCGGCTCCGACATCGCATCGAAATAGCCGTTCAGGAGATCGATGACGTCGTCGCGCGGCCAGTTGTCCGAGATCGCGGTGAAGTCCCTGAGATCGCAGATCAGGATGGCGGCGCGCACCGTCGTGCCGCTGCCGCGCCTGGTGGCGCCGGCCAGAATCAGTTCGCCGGCATGCGATCCGACATAGGTCTCTAACAGCGTTCGCGCCAGGCGATTTTTGATCCGGATTTCGCTGACCAGCGCCAGCACCGGCAGCAGCCTTTGCAGGCCGGCGATATCGGCTTCATCGAAGCCACCCGGCCGGTCGGTGGCAAAGGTCACGATGTGCCGCTTGCCGAGCGTATGGTACAGCGGCCACGCCACATAATCGGTCAGGCCGGCTGCCCGCATCTCGTCATAGACGGCGTGACGGCGGCCGAGCGCGGGATCGCGTTCGAGATTTTCGCGCACCTCGGTGGCGCCGTCATGGATTTCGTTGGCGGGGCTGCCGATATATTCGGAGCGCTCGCGGACCTCGTGGTCGACTCTGGAAATCTCGGCCTCGCGCATCCCCTCGGCCCACAGGATCTTGGCGCCCAGCCATTGCGGATGCTGAATCAGCACATGCAGCGTCGACCGCTTCAGCGGAATGCCGGATCGCTGGATCCGAAGGCACATTTCGGCGAAAATATTGTCGATGAAGCGCATATCGCGCGTGCCGTTGGTCAGCCAATGCACGACGTCAGTGTCGGAATCGGGATCGATGTTTGGCGGCGCGTTCATCTCGGGCTCCGGAAACCGTGACGTCGGTCGACGGTGCAGGGTATGTCGTGTTCCGGTTCGACGATTTCAATGGTGTGCTTAATAGCGGGGCAGGGGCCTGGCCCCCGCTGAATGCCGCGCGATGGAATGATACCGTTCGTCTGATTTTCGATTGGACAATGGTTCGTTCTCGGTCAAACTCGTTGTCGCGCCGCGCGTCTTTGCGGTAGCATAACCGATCAAAAGCCGCATGACGGATCGCGCCGGTCGCGTGATCCGTCCCACGAAGCGGCAATCAATAGGCACAGTCCAAGAGGTGGGTTGCCGTCGCGCGGTCCATCGTCATCAGCCGTAACAGCGCATCGTCTCTTGCTCGAGGCGATCTCCCGTTCGGCTGCGTTCGCCATGCTGGACCGGTTGGAGGACATGAACCGAAGAGAACGTCGCGCCGCTGAAAAGCGACAGCAGGAATCGGCCAGGACGCCGGCGGCCCGTGCGGCCTCCGCCGATCTCGGCATTGCGGACCTCACCGCCGAGGCAAGCCGCTTGCGCGCGATGGGCCGTCTCAACGACGCGCAGGCGATTTGCCGTCAAATTCTCGCGCGCGAGCCCGCAAATGTGCCGACCCTCAATCTCCTCGGTCTGATCGCGCAGACAACCGGCGATCACCGTGGCGCGGTGAAGAGTTTCGCCAGGGCGATCGACGCCGACGAGGCCAACGCCGCCTGCCATTACAACGCCGGCAACTCCTGGCAGGCGCTCGGCAATCGCGGCAAGGCGGTCGCGCATTTCAGCAAGGCGCTGGCGCTCGGCATGGAGGAGAAGGCCGTTCCCTTCATCCTGCAAAATCCGGTTTTCTTCGGCTATATCAGGCGGATTGCCGAGCAGTGGCCGTTGCAGATCGCGTCGGCTGAATTGTTCGGCGCTGAAGGCCTCACGCCGCTCGCAAACGATCTTTTTCTTTGTGCCGTGATGGAAGTGGCAATCCCGCCGCACACGAAAATCGAGAAAGTGCTGGCACTTGCGCGCACCGAGCTGCTGCGGCTTGCAGGCAAGCCGGCCGCGAATGAGGGCGACATCGACGGGAATATCGTTGCCTTCGCCTGCGCGCTGGCGCGGCAATGTTTCGTCAATGAATATGTCTATCCGCTGACGGACACGGAAAGCGGACTTGCGGGCGCCTTGCGCGACCGGTTGGTGCAGGATCTGGAGTCGGGCGCGGACGTAACGCCGCTTATGCTGGCGGCCGTCGCGGCCTATTTTCCGCTTCATGTGTTGCCGAACGCCGAGGCGCTGCGGCGCGGCGACTGGCCCGCTGATGTGACCGGGTTGCTGCGGGTGCAGCTTCGCGAGCCGCTTGAGGAAGCGGCCGACCGCGCTGCGATTCCGAAACTCGTCGCGATCGAGGACCGCGTATCGCTGGAAGTGATGCGCCAATACGAGGAAAATCCATATCCGCGCTGGACCATCAATCCGATGGCGGCATTCGTGGCGCGGCAGGCGCGGGGAACGGCTATTTCCGCGGAGCGGCTGGCCGAGCAGGATATCCTGATCGCGGGTTGCGGCACCGGCTCGCACGCCATCCAGATCGCGCAACTCTATCCGAACGCAAAATTGCTCGCGATCGATATCAGCCTGACCAGCCTGGGCTATGCGCGCCGCAAGACGCGGGAGCTGGGTGTCCGCAACATCGAATATGCGCAAGCGGATATCCTGCGCTTGGGAACGATCGGCCGCAGCTTCGACAGCATCGAATCGGTCGGCGTGCTGCATCATCTGGCCGAGCCGTTGGCCGGATGGCGCGTGCTGGTGTCGCTGCTGCGGCCGGGCGGCCGGATGCGCATCGGCCTATACAGCGATCTGGCGCGCCAGTTGATCACGGAAGCCCGCGCCCGCATCGCCACGCGCGGCTATCGCGCCACGCCTGATGACATCAGGCGATGCCGCCAGGAGATGATCCACGAGTCGGATCGCTGGAGGGCGCTGATAGAGCCGAACGATTTTTTCAGCATGAGCGGCTGCCGCGACCTGCTGTTCAACGTCATGGAGCATTGTTTTACGATTCCTGGGATCGCGGCATTTCTGGGCGAGAACAACCTGTCGTTCCTCGGCTTCGAACCCTTTGAAGATCCAGGCGTGATCGGGAAATTTCATCAGCAATTTGGCGGCATGGCCGATGAGCTCAACCTCGATCAGTGGCACCGTTTCGAAATCGATCACCCCGACACGTTCAGGGCAATGTATGTCTTCACGGTGGGTAACAACGCGCGGTGAGGTTCTCAGCCCGTAAGGTCGGCGCTAGTTTCCCAACTTGATGTCGGCGTCCTTGATCACCTTGGCCCACTCCGGCGTTTCCTTCTTGATGACGGCGGCAAACTCGGCGGGCGTGTTGCCGACGGACTCGAGGCCGAGTTCGTCGAACCGCTTGCGCACCTCCGGCATCGCCATGACCTTGACGGTTTCGTCGTGCACTTTGTCGATGACATTCTGCGGCGTGCCGGCTGGCGCCAGCAGTCCGAACCACGGCACGGCCTCGAAGCCGGGGTAGCCGGATTCCGCCATGGTCGGCAGATCGGGCGCCAGCGCGGAGCGCTTGATCGAGGTGATGGCGAGCGCGCGCAATTTGCCTTCGCGCACCAGCGGCATCACGTTGGTGATGTTGGCGAACGACAGCGTGATCCGGTTGGCGAGCAGGTCGGGCATGAACGCCGTGGTGCCGCGATAGGGCACCCCCTTGATATCGACATGCGCCATGTATTTGAACAATTCGGCGGCCAACTGCTGCGAGGTGCCGACGCCGGCATGGGCGTAGGAAAGCTTGCCGGGATCCGCCTTGGCCAGCGCGACCAGGTCGGCCACGCTCTTGACCGGCTGCTCCGGCGGAAGCACCAGCACGTTCGCCGCGATGAACACCTGCGAGATCGGCGCGAAATCCTTTACCGGGTCGAACGGCAGCGTTTCAAACAGGCTGGGATTGATGACCAGCGCCCCGTTGCCGCCCATCAATAGCGTGTAGCCGTCGGCGGTCGCCTTGGCGACGCGTTCGGTGGCGATGTTGCTGCCGGCGCCGGGAAGATTCTCGATCACGACCGGCGCGCCCCAGTCTTCCGCGAAGCGGTCGGCCAGGATGCGCGCGACGACGTCGGGCGCCGTGCCCGGCGTAAAACCGACCAGGATTTTTATGGGCCGGTTCGGAAAAGTGGATTGCGCCGACGCGGTCTGCGCCGCGAACAGCACGAGCAGGGCACTGAGCAGGTTCGCGGCGAGTTTCATCGTTTCCCCCATGTCCGGCGTCCGGGTTTGCCTGCAAGTGTTGCACCGGTGGGCAGGGGCTGCAAGGCGCAGATCGTATGGCGGGTTGGGCGATCACGTCCGCCGAAGCGCTACGAGCGAAGGCGGAAGCCGTAACCTACCATCTCGCGCGCACGAAAGCGTTGGGTTACGCTACGCCAACCTGCGCTACGAAGATCGATACGAATGGAGGAAACCAAAAATGCCGTCAGCCTATTTTGTCGTTCGCGCCACCGTCGCCGATCCCGCCAAACGCGGAGCGTTCGATGCCTGGTACAGCCGGGAGCATCTGCCCGATGCGTCAAAATCGTTCGGGGTCAAGAAGGCGTGGCGGTTCTGGAGCCGGGCCGATCCGAGCCAGCATCAGGCGATGTACCAGTTCGCTGACGAGGCCGCGCTTGAGCGCGCGATGAACGGGCCGGAGCTCAAGCGACTGGTGGCCGATTTCAACCGCGACTGGCCCGACGTCACGCGCACCCGCGAAACGCTGGTGCTGGCGGAGGAGTTTTCCGGGTAGACAAAATTTGTCATTCCGGGGCGCGCGAAGCGCGAGCCCGGAATCCATAACCCCCGTGCTCGTGTTGAATGAGAAAATTCGTTACCGGCTGACATAACCACAGGGGTTATGGATTCTCAGATGCGCAATTGCGCATCATAGCTCACGCCAAGGGGCGTACCCCGGAATGACAAAGAGATCCACCGGTTCAGCGAACATTCATGTCGCTGCGGCAAACTGGCAGGGCGGTGATCGATAACGCCGCGAGGCGTTACCGGGCTGCCATGTTGTTTGCGTAAACCCGGTTCCGCCGCATCGCGGCAAAACGACAGGAAAGGAAATACCCGATGAAGATTCTTGCTGCTTCTGTGTTCGCGCTCGGCCTCAGCCTGATGTCGATATCCTTGATGTCTGTGTCCGCCCAGGCGATGCCGCTGGCGCCGATCGATCGGTCCGCGGCGTCGCGCGACGTCATTCATGTCGCCCAGGGCTGCGGCCCCGGCTTCCATCGCGGCCCCGCAGGCGCATGCCGCCCGCTCTATAACTGCCCTCCCGGCTGGCATACCGGACCGTACGGCAAGAAGTGCTTTAGGGACTGAGCGCCTGACGCTGGCAGGGACCGCGATGCAGGTCCCTGCAGCCGGCTTATTCTCCAAAAATTATTTTCCGAGAAAACCGAGCATCAGCTCGTCGAATTTCGCGCGCGCCTCGAGAAACGCGAGGTGGCCGGTACCCGGAATCACCTCGGCGCGCGCATTTGACATTCGAGCCGCCAGGGCCTTGGCGAGGTCGGCGTTATGGCCCATCAGCGGCCGCAACTGCTCCGGTGCATTGGGCCTGCCCGGCGCGTTGTGATCGTCGGCACCCATGACGAACAGCACGGGCTGCGTGATCAGCGGAATCTCGTGCACCACCGGCTCGCGATAGATCATCTGCCCCGAACTGACAAAGGCGTGCAGCCAGCGCGGATATTCCGAGCTGCCCTTGATGTTGAAACGCGCATCGATGAACGGCGTCACCTGGTCCGGCGGCAGTTTGAGCGAATAAGCGGTCTCGAGCTGCTTGCGGTAGCCCTCGGCGGTGAGCTTGTCCTCGTTCTGCATGATTTTTTCAGTCGGCGTCGGCGGCGCATAGAGCCGGTAATCCTCCAGCCCGATCGGCGCGGTCAAAAGCAGATGCGCGACGCGGTCGGGATAGGCCCGCGCGATCCGCACCCCGACCATGCCGCCCATCGAGTGGGCGACGATGTCGGCTTTCGCGATCTGCAGATGATCGAGCAGCGCGATGGTGTTGCGCGCCAGCGTATCGAAATGCAGCTCGCCGGCCGGCTTGGTCGATTTGCCGAAGCCGATCTGGTCGGGCACCACCACGCGAAAACCGGCGTCCGTCAGCGTCTTGATCACGGGCGCCCAATAGCTCGACGGAAAATTGCGCCCGTGCAGCAGCAGCACGGAGCGCCCGTTCGGCTGCGCGGCGGCTACGTCCATATAGGCCATGCGGACCGGTTCGCCGTCATTGACCAGCGCCAGCATGTTGACGGGGTAGGGATAGGCAAAGCCTTCAAGGCCTATACCGTAAGGCTCGCGCTGCGCGATGCCGGGCTCGTGCGGCGTTTGCGCGGCGGCAGGCAGGATTGCGAGCGGGACCAAAAGCAGGGCAGCAGCGAGAGCGCGTTGCATAAAATCGGGCCTTCATGTTCGTCATGCCTCGCCATAGCCGTCTGAAGGACGGCGTCGCTTCCGCTCGCCTATGGCCCGGGCATCCACGTCTTACTTTGCGTTCCCGCACCAAAGTAAGACGTGGATGGCCGGGTCAAGCCCGGCGATGACAAACATTGGTGATTGGCGCTGCTGTTCTGCGTTTACCGCGCTATTCACTCTCGCCGAACAGCGCGGAAAACCGCTTCTCGCCGTTGAGGGTGAAATTGACGACGCGGCTGCCGGGCGCGGGGTCGCGCGTCGCCCATTTCAGTTCGGTGAAGCGGGTCAAAAGCGCTGCCCCCAGCGTACCCGCCAGATGATGCCGCCGCTCGCTCCAGTCGAGACAGGCCCGGCACAACGGACGGCGCGGGTGGGCCAGCGCGTCGGTGGAAATCTGCAAGGTATCGGTCAGAAAGCGCTCGCCCTCGGCGGTCAGTTCGATGTCCTGCTTGCGCTGCCGCAGCAGGCGCTGCTGCTTCATGCTGTCGAGCATATGGACGCCGAGATCGCCGGCGAGATGATCGTAGCAGACCCGGGCGTGGCGCAGCGCCGGATCCTTTGGCCCGGTCCGCACCCGCATGTGGCCGGCGCGCGCGGCGAGGCCCTCGAGGCCTTCGAGCACGGCGGCGACGTCGGGATCGCTGAGCCGGAAATAGCGGTGGCGGCCCTGCTTTTCCTGCTCGACCAGTCCGCCGGCCTCGAGTTTCGACAGATGCGAACTCGCGGTCTGCGGCGTGACGCCGGCCTGGTGCGCCAGCTCGCTCGCGGTCAGCGCGCGGCCGGTCATCAGCGCGGTCAGCATGTTGGAACGGGCGGGATCGCCGACCAGGGCGGCGACCATCGCGATATCGGGTCCTGCTTTCATCCTTCGATCCTAGCCGAAACGTCGGCGCCGCTCAAGGCGCGATAGTACGACCGTGGTCGAAGCATCAGCGCTTGGCAGGCGGCTAGTGTGACGCAGGTCCAGACCTTCGCAGGTTCCAGGGAGACATCATGACCGTCACCGTTTTCATCCGCTACCAGATCGACCCGTTCAAGCGCGCGCAGTTTGAGCAATACGCCAAACGCTGGCTCAGCATCATTCCGAAAGCCGGCGGCGATCTGCTGGGTTACTGGATGCCGCATGAAGGCACCAACAACATCGCCTTCGCGCTGATCTCGTTCGAAAGCCTCGCCGCCTATGAAAGTTATCGCGCGCGGCTGCGCGAACCGGGCAGCGAGGGCGTCGCCAATTTCCAATTCGCCGAGGAACACAAATTCATCCTGGCGGAAGAGCGGACCTTCTTGCGAAAGGTTGTCGCATAGCCAGTTGATGCGGTGGCGCCTGATGCGGCGCGTCGCTATCCTCTCAGGCCAAATCTTCTCGGGTCAAGCCGAGAAATGCAGAAAAAAGGGAGAAAGATCATGCCGGTCTCTACCGCCGACAAGCGCGCCACATTCCGCAGGCTGCACGAGCGGGGATGTTTCATCATTCCTAATCCGTTCGATGTCGGCAGCGCACGCGCGCTCGAGCATCTCGGCTTCAAGGCGCTGGCCTCGACCAGCGCCGGCTTTGCCTGGTCGATCGGCAAGTCCGACAACCACATCACGCTGGAAGACGCGCTGAAACATCTGACCGAGCTGTGCGCCGCGGTCGATCTGCCTGTGAACGCCGACTTCGAAGGCGGTTTTGCCCACGAGCCGGACAAGGTCGCGGCCAATGTCGCGCGCGGGGTCAAGACCGGGGTCGCCGGGCTGTCGATCGAGGATTCCACCGGCGATGCGAAGGAGCCGCTGTACGAGCGTGGCCTCGCGGTGGCGCGGATCAAGGCGGCACGGGCCGCCATCGATGCCGACAACAGCGGCGTGCTGCTCACCGGTCGCTGCGAAGGCTTTCTGGTCGGCCGCGGCGATCTCGACATGGTGATCGACCGGCTCAAGGCCTATTCGGAGGCGGGCGCCGATTGCCTCTACGCGCCCGGCCTCAAGACCAAAGAGCAGATCTCGGCGGTGGTGAAGGCCGTGCACCCCAAACCGGTCAACCTGCTGAACGGCTTCGTCGAGCTGTCACTTGGGGATGCCGAAGCGCTCGGCGTTCGCCGCATCAGCGTCGGCGGCTCGCTGGCGCGCAGCGCGTGGGCGGGTTTCATGCGCTCGGCGCGCGAGATGGCGGAGAAGGGCACCTTTGCCGAACTCGCTCATGGCCATCCCGGCGGGGAATTGAACAAGATGTTCAGCTGATCTACGCCGCCGCGAACCAAGCAGTCCGCAACAAAAAAGCCCCGGACCAGGCCGGGGCAGAAAAACAGCAGCGTAAATTTGGTGACTTCCGGTGTCGGCCGAACCTAATCGACGAATCTGACACCCAGCTGCCGGCCTCTGCGCCACACAACCTCGCAGGGCCTGCGTACGATGGCGTGCGGCGATACTGATAGCTTGAGTGAACTTCCGATCAGCACGTCGGCAGTGGAAACGAGTTTCGCGCCACCGGCCGAGATGTCGACCACTTGGCATTCATAGCTTCGGATATCGCCGTCAAGCGTGATCCATGCGCTGTGACGGCGCACCTTTCGTGCAGACGAGCGGGGCTGCTTGAGGCGGGCCATAAGCCGACCTTGATCGTAGAATCTCTAGAAATCCCTAAATCTGGCGTGCCGTCGCGCTTAAACTGTAGGCAACGGCTGGAACAGTTGAGCGGAGCCGGCATTGTCGTCTCACAATCCGGAGAGAGCCATGGCCATACGAAAAACCATTATCCTGACTCTGCTATCAATTGGGTTGACGACACCCGTTCTCGCCCAAGGCGCCGGCGGCGCAGGTGCCGGTGCGGGTGGCGCCAGTGCTGGCGCCGCAACCAACGGTACTGTGACGACCGGGACGGCCTCTGGCACCGGCGGAACAAACCAGGGCGTAAATCCTGCCGCGCAGCAGACCAACACCAGCAATGTCGTTGCCGGCGAACAATCCGCAGCAACTCAAGGCACAAAGACCGTTACCATGCCATCGGATAGCGGCGTCGTCAGCGCGCCCGGTGTCGGCGTCGGCCATGCCGCGAATGGCGTTCCGATCGGAAACCCGGGTTCCGGTTTGGGATCGCCCGAAAACTCCGTCGGACAGACGCGATAAGGACGGCACCGAAACAGACCGGCTGTCGGGGCGGCCGTGCCGCCCTCGTCGGTATTAATGCCCCAGCACGTTCCTTGGAAACAATTGATCGACAGGTAAAAGCAGCGGGTACCGAGGGTGCCCGCTGCTTTTTCATCAATGTCTTGATGCTTTCCGGCCGGCTATTTGTTGGCGTCCTGGCCGGTCGGAGCCGCGGACGGCGGCGTCGCCGGGCGGGCCGGCGCGGTGCCGGTGGTCACGCCCGCGTCGGTGTTGGCCCGGGGAGTGACGTCACGCATGCCCGGAGGCGGCGCGGTCTGCGCGGTGTTTTGAGGCGGCGCCGGCGTGGCCGGGCTGGCATTCTGGGCCGTCGGCGAGGTGCCGGCCTTTTCGACCGAGGAGTTGTTCAGGCCGTAGAATACCGCGCCGAGCACTACAGCGATGCCGACGGCGAATATTGCGACGCGACCGCCGCTGGCGGGACCCTCGGCGAGTTCGGGGTCGGGTTGCAGTTCATTGTCGAGACGCTCCGGCCGGCGTAGCTCGTCCCGGGCAAAAGTCGAACGATAGGGATCCTCGGGAATGCGTTCGTTGGTCATGAATGGTTTCCTCCGTTAGCCCCTTAGACAATCGTCGTAACCCGTTCATGGTTCCCGGATTCCGCCGATTTCCTGACCTGCCGGCGCGATCCCCTGTGGACAATTCGAGCCTGTTCAGCATGGAACCCGCGACGTAGGTTTGCGAATCCCGTTTGGCTGACGCCCCCGAGGTTGCGATGCAGAACCTGCCGCCTGGCGATATCGTCCTGCACGCGCTGTCGCTGGTGGCGCTGGCGGCGCAGGCCATGACCGCGGCGCTGGCCGCGGGGCGGCGCAGCATGGACTGGGCCGGCGTCTGCATGCTCGGCGCCATCACCGCGCTCGGCGGCGGCACCATCCGCGACGTGCTGCTCGGGCATTACCCGCTGGTGTGGGTGGAAAATCCGTCTTATCTGGCGCTGACCGGCGCGGCCGCGTTTGCGACCATCCTGATCGCGCGCGCCGTGCACCGGCTCAATTTGGCGTTTCTGGTGCTCGATGCGATCGGCCTGGTGGTGTTCACCATCGCCGGCTGCGACGTCGCCTGGCAGATGAACGAATCGCTGCCGATCGTGATCGTGGCGGGCATGATCACCGGCTGTGCCA
>Ga0265314_10001744_pt1 | contig 23547 bp, 17 predicted proteins | sample 4126metaG_FD_203106 | JGI IMG/M metagenome (GOLD analysis project Ga0265314, IMG submission 203106) | Rhizosphere microbial communities from Carex aquatilis grown in University of Washington, Seatle, WA, United States - 4-1-26 metaG | ecosystem: Host-associated > Plants > Roots > Rhizosphere >... | reverse complement strand
GAGAGCCGGGAAGTTGACAGCGACCTCAGCGTGCTGCGCTACGACACAGCGCAAGATCCGGAAATTCTGCAGAGTTTCTTCGCTGAAGTCACCGGGCATCTGCAAACGGTCGAGCAACAGCTTCTTCAATTGGAAGGATCACCGGCGGATACCGATGCGCTGCACGCGATCTTTGGCGCCATGCATTCGTTGAAAGGGATTACTGGCTTTTTGGACCTTCATTGTGCGCATGTTCTCGCGCATGAAGCGGAATCCGTCATGTCGCGTGCGCGCAGCCGGGCTCGCGGCATCCTACCTGCCGAGTGCGACGCGATCTTTCAGACAGTAGATATTCTGAATGCCATCATTGAGCTGATTCAGTCTCATTCGAAAACCCCCAAGCTCCCCTTCCCCGCAACGCCAGCGTCGTGTGCGTCCGTGATCGAACAGCTTCGCGTGCTCGCGAACGCCAAGGAAATTGCGGGCAGTCCGAAAATTCCGAGCGTGGAAACGGCCGCAGCGCCGGCGCAGGCTGAGACGCGGAGCGAAAGCGGTGCGACACGCACGATTGAGCGTTCCGGCTTTGTGCGTGTGAAAGTCGACAAGCTTGACGCGTTGATCGATGCCATCGGCGAATTGATGATCACGCAGACACAGATCCAGCAGGATCCGGCGTTGAAGGGCTTGGACAGCACGACGCTGCCGCGAAACCTGGCGCTGCTCAACAAAATTGTCCGCGATCTGCAGGATATTGGGCTGTCGCTGCGCATGTTTCCGCTGCGCGACACGTTTTCGCGCATGACCCGGCTGGCGCGTGATGTCGCGCAGAAGTGCGGAAAGAGCGTCGATTTTCAGTGCGCCGGCGAGAACACGGAGTTGGACAAGAACGTCATCGAAGCGCTCGTCGATCCACTCAGCCACCTGATCCGCAATGCGGTCGATCATGGCACTGGAAATCTGGAACAACGTCTCGCCGCTGGCAAACCTGAGCGTGCGCTGCTGACGTTGTCGGCCCGCTATCAGGGCAGCCACGTCATTGTCGAAGTTTCAGACGACGGCATGGGACTCGACTACGCACGCATTCTCGCCCGTGCTCGGCAGCGCGGAATGATTCGTCCCACTGACACGCCCAGCGAGGACGCGCTCCGCGCCCTGATTTTCAGCCCGGGTTTTTCGACCCGAGACAACGTGACGGACGTTTCCGGACGCGGCGTCGGATTGGACGTCGTCAAACGTAACGTCGAATCGCTCGGTGGACGCGTCACGGTGCAATCCATTCCTGAAAAGGGGACCACTTTTTCACTCGTGCTGCCGCTCACGCTGTCCATCGTTGACGGCCTGGTGGTGAAAGCGGGCGCAGAACGCTTCATTATCCCCATCACATCGGTCATCGAATCCATCCGGCCGCAGCAGACACAATGCAGCACAGTGCACGAACGAGGAGAGATTCTGGAAGTTCGCGGGACAAGCGTTCCGCTCGTCCGGCTGGCCGACTATGCCGGCAGCAAGACTCCGGCAGAGCCGCCGTGGAAGGGAATTGCGGTCCTGGTCGATTGCCGGGGCGAGCGCTGCGCGCTTCTGGTGGACGACCTGTTGGGCCAGCAACAAGTTGTCATCAAGAGTCTGGGGGAACGCCTGAGAAATACGCGCGGACTTGCCGGTGGAGCGATCCTCGGCGACGGAAGAGTCGGATTGATTCTGGATGTGGCGGAGGTTCTCGCCGTGACGAGGTCCCTGGAGATCGTTGCAGCTTAGATGCGTTTGTTCAGAGGGAGTGTGGGGCGTGCTCGAGTTAAACAAAATTAAGATCGGCCATAAATTATTGATGATCAGCGTGGCGTTTGGGCTGCCGGTCGCCGTGTTGCTTTACACTTTCGTCGTCGTCAGCAACAAAGACATCGATTTTGCGCAGTGGGAATTGTATGGCAACGAATACCAGCGTCCGCTCGAGGACCTGCTCGAAAACGTCGGCCAGCATGCCCTGTTTGAAAAGCAGTTTTTGAACGGCGACACTTCCGCGCGAACCGAATTGACGGCGCTCGAGGGCCGCATCGATGCGGCGCTGATGGCGTTGGACTCGGTCGATCGAAAACTTGGCGCCGCGCTGCAATTCACGGACGAAGGATTTGAGCGGCGCAAGAAAGATCCGCTGAAACCCAGTCTTCTGGCGCGCGACTGGAAATCTTTGAAAGAGAAACTGCCGAGCCTGAAAGCCCCCGAAAGCACCGAACGCCACGCGCAGCTCACGACCACGATCCGCGCCATGATCGACTACGCCGGCGACACGTCCAACCTGATCCTCGACCCCGATCTCGATTCGTATTACCTGATGAGTGTCTCACTGGTCAATCTGCCGCAGACACAGGATCGCCTGGCGCAGGCTATCGACCTCGGTTTCGAAGCGTTAAAACGCGGGCCGACCGCGGACGAACGCGCCCAGCTTCATGTGTTCGCCGCCATGCTGAAGGAAACCGATCTCGACAGTATTTCGGGCTACACTCAGAAAACGCTGATCGAGGATGCTAATTTTTACGGCACGTGCCCTTCGTTGCAGCGCAGTGTTCCGCCTCTTTTCAGCGAGTACTCGTCGGCAGCCGAAGCGTTCAATATGGTGGTCACTAAAGCGGCAAGCGCAGAGAAATCCGAGATTACTCCCGCGGCATTTCTTGCCGCCGGAATGAAGGCCCGCGACGCCAGCTTTAAGTACTGGCGCGTGGCCAACCTGGAACTCGACGCGCTCCTTCAGCTTCGGATTGGCGCCAAGCGCGCCGAGCGCAATTGGTATCTGCTGATCACTGGCAGCGTGCTGCTGGCGACGCTGGCGCTCGTGCTGCTGATCGTGCGCAGCATCAACGGCCCGCTGACTTCAGCCATTCGCAGATTATCGTCGAGCGCCGAACAGTTCGGAGCGGGCTCGCGGCAGATCGCGACCGCGGCGCAGCAATTGGCCGGTGGCGCATCGCAGCAGGCGTCCTCCATTGAAGAAACATCGTCGTCGCTCGAGCAGATGTCATCAATGACACGCCAGAACGCGGACAACGCCAAGCAGGCGAGCGCACTGGCCGACAAGGCGCGGCGCGCGGCGGACGATGGAAACATCGTGATGGAGCACATGGACAAGGCAATGCTGGACATCAAAAGCGCATCCGATGATGTCGGCAAGATTATTCGCACAATCGACGAGATCGCGTTTCAAACAAACCTGCTGGCTTTGAATGCCGCGGTTGAGGCCGCGCGGGCGGGAGAGGCCGGACGCGGTTTTGCGGTCGTGGCGGACGAAGTCCGCCAGCTCGCCCAACGTTCAGCCGCCGCAGCCAAGGAATCAGCGGCCAAGATCGAGGCGGCCGTTGCAAAGGCCAATGTGGGCGTGGCGACGGCACGCAAAGTGTCCGAGACGTTCAATGCGATCAATCTGAACGTCAAAAAAGTCAATGACCTGACCGGTGAAATCGCGGCGGCCTCGCACGAACAGTCGCAGGGCATCGAACAGATTTCGATCGCCGCGCAGGAGATGGACAAAGTGGTGCAGACGACCGCGGGCAACGCGGAAGAGTGCGCCGCCGCGGCCGAAGAGATGACTTCGCAGGCCGGAGGGTTGACCAGCCTGGTGGACGAGTTGAGTGTCATGGTTGGCGCAGGCGGGTCGAAGAAATCGCCTGTTGCGCCGGTGTCGGTCGCGTTGAAGCAACCCGCGGCGTCGCCTGCGCTGAAGAAAGCCATTCGTCAACGCGCAGAGCAGTCCGGATACATGGCCGCTGTCAAGGCTGCGGAAAAAAAGATTCCCTTGGGACCGCCAAACGGCAACGGACACGATGAATTCAAACGTTTCACGGTACTGGACCACGATCTTCCAGAAGAAAAGCGGCTGAAAAGCGAATCGATTCAGGAAGCCGAAGCAGGGAGAGAACACGCATGAGTATGAGCAGCGCGACGGCGTCAGCCGTTCGAGCCCGGGCAGGAAAGTACCTCGTATTCCTTTTGGCCGAGGAAGCCTACGGGATCGACATCTTCAACGTCCGCGAAATCATCGGCATGCCCGCGATCACGCCCGTGCCGCAGACGCCGGTGTTCATCAAGGGCGTCATCAACTTGCGCGGGAAGATCATTCCCGTCGTCGATCTGCGCACGAAATTCAGCATGACGCAGAAGGAATTCACGCGCGATACATGCGTGGTGATTGTCGATGTTTCCGCGGCGGCAGGCCGGCTGTGGATGGGCATCATCGTGGATTCGGTCCGCGACGTGGCGCAGTTTGGAACCTCGGAAATCGAGGAAGTGCCGTCGTTCGGTGTGCGGGTGGATACGTCGTTTCTGCTCGGGCTCGGGCGGCAGAAGGAAAACATGACGCTGCTGCTGGACATTGAAAAAGTGTTGAGCCACGAAGAATTGATTGCGGTGAATGACACGGCCGGCACCCCGGAGAATTGACTTGATCCGCGAATCGCAAACAAACCTTCCCGCAGTTTTGCCGGAAATCAACCGGGATGAATTTGAACAGCTGCGCAACCTGATCCAGGCGCGTTCGGGAATTCATCTCACCACCCAGAAGGCCATGTTGCTGCGCACGCGGCTGCTCAAGCGTCTTCGCGCGCTCAATTTTTCAAATTACGGCGAGTACTGCGACTACCTGAAGAGTTCCACACAGGACGGCGAAGTTCGCCATCTGCTGGACGCCATCGCCACCAACGTGACCGAGTTTTTCCGTGAATCGGCGCACTTCGATTTCCTGAAGAGCACCGTCTTTCCGCGCGACGCGAAACTTCCGGCAATCCGCATCCTGAGCGCGGGCTGTTCGACGGGCGAAGAAGCGTATTCGCTGGCCATGTGCGCCATTGAGCATTTCGGGCCCGATGCATACCGCAAAGTCCAGGTGGTTGCCGGCGATATTTCGTCGAAGGCTTTGGCGCAGGCGAGAACCGGCGTGTACTCAGCCGAGCGCGTGAAAACGATGCCGACCGCGCGATTGCAGCGCTTTTTTTTGCGCGGAACGGGCAGCCGCGAAGGCCTTGTGCGCGTGGCGCCGGAAGTGCAGGCGATGGTGGATTTTCAGCCTATGAATCTGGTCGAACCGCTGAAAGTAAATGGGACTTTTAATGCTGTTTTCTGCCGGAACGTGGCGATATATTTCAGCCGTCAAACCCAAATCGATATCTTCAAACGCCTGGAAAATGTCCTCACACCCGGGGGCCATCTCTTCATCGGACACTCAGAGAGCATGATGTTCAGCAGCCCCGGGCTGACGTTTGTGCAGCCGTCGGTTTATCGAAACTCCGTTTTTCCCGGACTTGGATAGCATCAGTCGATTCTGAAAGAAACGCGTATGAGCGAAAGCCGGAAAAAAATTCGTGTCCTGATCGTCGACGACTCCGCGGTCGTGCGCCAGATCCTGTCAAAAGGCCTGGCCCAGGATTCAGAGATCGATGTCATCGGCACGGCCGGCGATCCGTTCGTGGCGCGCGACAAAATTCTGCGCGACCGGCCTGACGTGATCACGCTCGACATTGAAATGCCCAAGATGGACGGCCTGACGTTTTTGAAGCGACTGATGGAGCACTACCCGATTCCGGTTGTGATCCTCAGCTCTCTGGCGGGACACGGCACGGACGTCGCGCTGAAAGCGCTCGAATGCGGAGCCATCGACGTGTTTCCAAAGCCCAAGTGCGATGTGAAGCACGGCTTGACCGAGACGATGTTTCACCTGGCCCAGGCGGTGAAAGCCGCGGCGCACGCGCGGTTACCCAACCTTCGCGTCAACCGCGACGTTCCCACCAGCCAACCGCGGCCGCGGGAAATTCCAGTCGCGACCGGTTTGCAGACGACCGATGGAATCATCGCCATGGGCGCATCGACCGGCGGCACCGAAGCGCTGAAGACGGTATTGAGCGCGCTTCCGCCCGATTCGCCCGGCATCGCCGCGGTGATCCACATGCCCGAGAATTTCACGCAACGCTACGCCGAGCGACTCAATGATTTGTGCGCGATCGAGGTCAGCGAGGCGCGCGACGGCGACTGGGTTCATCCGGGCCGAGCCATCATCGCGCGCGGAGACCATCATTTGTCCATCGTGCGCTCCGGCGCGCGTTTTGTGGCGCAGGTTCGCAAAGGCCCGGCGATCTGCCATCACCGGCCGTCAGTCGAAGTGCTCTTTCAATCCGTCGCCAATTCGGCGGCGGGAAATTCCATGGGCGTAATCATGACGGGCATGGGCGCCGATGGCGCCGACGGAATGGTTGCGTTGAAAAAAGCGGGCGCGCACACCGTGGCGCAGGACGAAGCAACCTGTGTCGTATTCGGGATGCCGCGCGAAGCGATCGAGCGCGGCGGCGCCGTGTCCGTTTTACCGATCGACCAGATTGCCGCGGAATGTGTGCGCTGGAGCCATGCGCGCGCCGCGCAGGGATGTGTTACGCCAGGTCGTTGAACAGGAGGATCGAGTGGAAGCATTGATCGTGGGAGGCGACAGCAGCGCTGCGGCAAAATCGTTCTCCGAATTTGCCCGCAAACACGGCCACGGCGCGCGCATCATTCCGTACCCCGCGGTGGCGGCGCTGGAGAATACGACCACGGCGTGCGCGGCGGTATTGTTCGACGACGGTTCGCGCGTGGCGATGGAAGCGGTCGCGCAACTTCGCGAAAGCACGCGCTATCTCAATCTGCCGGTGATCGTGGTTGCGGCGGCCTCGCGCATGGGCTCCAACACATGCCTGATGGCCGCGTGCGCCAACTACGTCTGCGCGAGCGACACCACAAACGACCAGATTTTTGCCGAGATGCAATTGCGATGTGACAATCACCCGGTGGTGGAGGAACTGAAGGACAGTCTTCTGCGGCCGTTCTGCTCGGCAACCGAAGTGACGTTTCAGGAAATGGCGCAGACCGAGGTGAAGGTACGCGCGGTCTACCAGAAGTCGGGCTACAAAATGTTTGGCGACATTTCGGCCGTGATCGGCCTCGTGACGCGCTCAGAGGGTAGTCTGGTGCTGAGCTTTCCCGAAGCGTCCGCGGCGGCATTTGTGCGGCGCATTCTGAACGGCGTGGTTGAAGATCCGGGTCCGGACACAATTCGCGATTGCGTGGGCGAGATCTGCAACGTGATCGCGGGCCAGGCGCGCGGCATTCTTTCGAGCACGCCGTACGCATTCGCACTCTCGACGCCGACGATTGTTTCCGGCACCGGACACGAAATTCGTCACAAACCGGGCATGCCCTGCCTCGTTATAGCTTACGGATCGGAACTGGGTGAATTCGCGCTGCAGGTTTGCATCGGAACCTGAGTTTTGGAGAGGAACGACATGAAAGTCCTGATTACTGACGATTCATCGACCATTCGCATGATGCTGAAGGGCCTGCTGAAGCAGCTTCAGATCACTGAGGTGCTCGAGGCCACCGATGGCAAAGATGCGCTGGCCAAAGTTTCACAGAATGCGCCGGAGCTGATGCTGCTCGACATCCACATGCCGAACATGGATGGACTGAGCTGCCTGGCCGAATTGAAAAAGCGCCCCGAGTCCGCGAACATTCCCGTCATCATCATTTCGTCCGACACGGTACCGGAGCAACTCGACAAAGCGCGCGACCTCGGCGCTCATGCGTTCATTAAAAAACCGTTTCGGCTGGAAGGACTGCGCGAAGCGATTGCCGCGGCATTTCCCGCGTTTCCTTTGCCCGCGGCACCGGCAAGGGGAGCGTAGCATGACTGACTGCGTCTTTCGGGAGCATTGCGTGAAATGACTTCCACCATTGCATGCGCAAAATGCGGCTTCCAAGCGGCTCAGCCGAACCCATCGGCCGAGCAAGAGACGCACTGTTCGAAATGCGGCGCGCCGATAGCGTCGGTCGCGTCGTTGCTCAATATTCCGACGATGATGGAGGCGCCACTCGTACCCGGCGCGACGCCGTCCGGCACTCCGGCATCGTCGAGCCGCTTCGCGTCGGTGCTGCCGAAGAGCATTGATGGCTACGAGATTTTGTCGCTGCTCGGATCGGGCGGCATGGGCACGGTTTTCATGGCGTATGAACCGCTGCTCGACCGGACTGTGGCACTGAAACTTCTCGCGCGACAAAGCGACGACGAAACGCGCTCGCGCAGCATCGCCCGCTTTCTTTCGGAAGCGGTTTTGACCGGGAAACTCGGCCACGCCGGCATCATTCCCATTTACCGCGTCGGCTTCGATCCGGAATTTGGCTACTACTACGTCATGCGCTACGTGAAGGGCCAGTCGCTCCTTGAAGTGATGAATCAACTGATTACGCGCCAGCCGGAGGCGGTGCAGACCTACAGCATCACTCGCCTGCTCACTATTTTTCAACGCGTGTGTGAAGCGATTGCGTTTGCCCATCGGCACGGCGTGATCCATCGCGACATCAAGCCGGCGAATATCATGCTGGCGGAATTTGGCGAAGTGCTGGTGCTGGACTGGGGACTCGCGAAGGGCGCCGATGAATCCACGGCGGCCCTGGACAATTCACCCGATTCCGGCGAGACGCTCGCGGTGAAACTCGCCGAGGCGCGAAAGCGCCGAACGGGCGCGACGCAGATGTTTCTCGCACGCGACCGCAATCCGCAGGCGCGGCCGGGATCGTCGTTTCTCAAGCAACTACAGGCATCGAAGAAAAGTTCCGGCGAGCGGGTGACGCAAGCCGACCAGATTCTCGGCACGCCCGGATATCTTTCGCCTGAACAGGGCTCGGGAAAGAGGGCCACCGCGGCGAGCGACGTGTATTCGCTGGGCGTGCTGCTGTACGAGATGCTGACGCATCATCTTCCGGTCGACAGCGAGGACATTCACACGCTGATTGCGAAAACGATCGTCGGCGACATCATTCCGATCGAGCAGCGGCCGGGGGCGGCGCGCATTCCCAAGGCGCTGTGCGCCATCGTCACGCGCGCGCTGGCGGTCAATCCGGAAGAGCGCTTCAAAGACGCTGCCGAACTGGTCGAAGAAATCGCGCTCTACCTGGAAGGCCGCGCCGCGTGGAAGCCGCTGGTTCAGGATGCGCTGCGTGGAACGGACCTGACTGAAAACTGGATCTGCCTTTCGGGAAAGCCCGTTCCGGGCGAAGACGGTTTAACGCTGCCGCCGAAGACGTCGATCCGCTGCGGCCGTTCTGCCACCGGCGATTTTCGCAGCACACTGGATTTCTGGCCTCAGACGCCGGGGGCGTGGTCGCTGGTCGTCGGCGTGTCCGAAGTTCAAAGCGACAAGTCGGTTTCCCCGCGCTACGAATTTCACATTGGCGTGGGCGACCGGCCGTACGTTGAACTGCTGCGCAATGGCCATCGCGTTCAGCGGCGGCTCGACGTTCGCCTGCAGACCAATCAGTGCTACGCGCTGAAGATCGAAATGGAAGAAGGCGTGCTGCGACTGTTTCTCGAAAACCGGAAGTACATCGAGTACCAGGAGACGTTTCCGCAGATCGGCGGTTCGCTGGAGTTGTCGGTGCCGGCGGGCAATGTCGGCGTGCGCGCGTTTCACTTCGCTTCGCGCGGCGCGCCCCTGAATTTGTCGTTCATGGTTCTGCCGGACCGCCTGTATCGCGCGGGAAAATTCGGCGAAGCGCGCGAGCTGTATCGCCAGCTCGCCAGCAGCCACCCCGACCGCGAAGAAGGCATGATCGCGCGCTACAAGGCCGGCTTATGCTCGACGGCGATGGGCGAGACGCAGGACGCGTTCGATGAGTTCACGCGGCTTGAGGGCACGATGTACGATCATTGCTGCGCACTGGGCCTGGCGCAGATCGGTATGCGCGACGGCAATATCGAATGGTCGTGGGAAGCGTTGAAGAACGGCTTCCGGCGCTACCCGATCGAAAGCGTGCGCAACGAAATCTGGCTGGGGCTGCTGGGATCCATCGAAAGCGTCGGCGCCTCCCGCACGGAAGAAAAGATTGAACGGTACAAGGAATTGATTCGCGATCTCGATCCCGATCCGCAGGAAACCGGCCGCGTCACCTGCGATCTGCTCGAATGCATTTACAGCACCCACGGCATCCAGGCGATGCGTGCCGAAGCGACGCGGCTGCTGAGCGAACATCCGGAAAACATTTTTCTGGTCCAGGAAGCCCTGCTGGCGCTCAGCCGCGCCGGAATCGAAAGCAGTTCGGTCGATCTCGTCGCCCGCACGCTCGATTGCGCGATGCGCCAGCGTTGTCCCGATTCGATCATGTCGCGCTTTCACATTCTGCGCGCGGAGACCATGATTGCGGCGGGCAAACTGGATGATGCGTTTTCTGAATTGCGGAATGTCATCACGACATCGGGCTTGAATACCTCCGAAGGACTGTGGGCCAAGGCCTGGCAGACGTTCATTCACCACCTGAACGGCCGGCACATGCAGGCGTTGACGGAAACGCACGAAATCCTTGTTCGCGTCCGGCGTATGCAGGCCGGCCAGCTTGCGTATTTTCATCTGATCGAAGGCCTAAGCTATCTCGGGAAAAATCAGACGAATCGCGCGACCTGCGCATTTCAGAGCGGGGCCGGCGCGGAGGGATTGTGGAGCATCACCGCCCGCCATATTCTCGAGAGACGTGCGCCGGCTGACCTTCTGCGCGAGACGATCGATCTGGCTGCGAACCAGGTGTCGGAAGCGCTGTTCCTCGCCGCTGAAGCCCTGCGGTTGGGCGGCGAATTGGACTTGGCGCATTTGCATTACGAAGAGTGCCTCAAGCCGGAATTTGAGCGGGCCATGTTTGCGGGAACGGCACGACAGAGAATGGAGATGCTGGCTAAAACAGCAGGTTAATCATGCGTGTACTCATTGTGGACGACTCGAAAACCATCCGTCGACTCATCGCTGTTGCGTTGAAGGAGATGGGTGTGCAGGAATTGCTGGAGGCGGAATCCGCGGAAGACGCGAGCGCGACGCTGAAACGCGTGCCGCAGATCCAACTGATTATCACCGACTGGCACATGCCCGGTCGAAGCGGTCTGGACCTGTTGAAGGAAATCCGCGCCAATCCGCGCTACAAGAGCACGCCGGTGGTGATGAGCACCTCGGAAACGGCGGGCGAGAATGTGGTCGCCGCGCTGCAGGCCGGCGCGACGAATTACATCATCAAGCCATTCAACCGACAGCAGCTCGAAGAAAAAGTCGGGCCGCTGGTCAAAGCGGCGCTCGCGGATGAAGTCGCCGGCCGCAACGCGAGTTACACCGGCGTCGTCGGACCCGGCGGCATCGGCGAGATCGTCCAGTTTTTTGTCCAGACCGAGAAAAGCGGCACCTGCGAGCTGGAATGCGCGAATTGTGTTGCACGCATTTTCTTCAATCGCGGAAAGATTTGCGGCGCAGTGTACCAGGCCCAAAAAGGGGAAGCCGCGTTCTTTACATGCTTTGAGGTTCCGATCAAAAACTACCGTTTCGTCGAGACCGAGAGCGTTCCAACCGGATGCTGGATACAGCGTGACAGCCAGGAAATGTTGCTCGACGCGGCAGCGCGTGCGGATCACAAACGAATGATTCACGGATAGAAATCGCGGCCTGCCAGTTGCTTATTTTTGCTCTCGGGGTCTCTTTTGTGATTCCGGGAGTGCATCGTGATCATTAAACGGCTGCAGAATGTCATTTCCAGCCAGCGACGATACAAGCCGCTGGAGGACATGGTCAACGGAGACTGGGATCTGACCGCGGTTCTGGCCGCGGGAAGTTTCGACAGCACTCCACACCTGATCAATCGTCTGCTTGCGCGCCTGCACGAATCCATCACAAGTATGGCAACGACTTCGGTGCTGCTTTCGCAAGTCGCGCCGGAACTGGCGAACGTCGCCAGCGATCTAAAATGCGGAGCCGAGGCTCAAGCCAAGCGCGCGGCGCAAATCGCCGCCGACAGCCGGCAGATGGTTTCGACTGTACACGACATTGCGGATTCGACGGCTTCGGCCGCTGCATTTTCGACGCAGGTCGCGCAAACCGCTGCGGACCTGAATCAGAATTCAAAGTGCCTGGAAGACGTCGTCGATCTGATCAGCCAGATTGCGATGCAGACGCAGATCGTCTCGCTGAACGCCTGCGTCGAGGCGGCGCGCGCCGGCGAGCAGGGCGCGGCGTTCGCGGTAGTCGCCGGAGAAATGCGAACTCTGGCCGGCCAGACGCGCGACGCGGCGTCGCGCGTGGCGACGATGCTGACCGATGTTCGAACAAAGATCGGACACGTCGCCACCGCCATCGGCAACACATCCGATCATGCGACTGAGGAGACGCTTTCCGCGGAGCCGGAAAAGAAGGATTCGCTGCACGCTCTCGTTCAGAAAATCGCCGTGGCGAGCAAACTACAGGATGTGAGGGCGCGCAGCGTTTCGGACGAAGTCCAGGAAATGGCGGCGATCATCGCGCAGGACTCCGCATCGGCCGCGCACCTCTCGAAACTGGGGCGACGCGTGCACGATTCGTGCGACGAACTGGCGACGACCGTGGGGATTTTTCGATTGGCCGCGCACCACGCTGCGCGCGACGCGGTTTCGACTCTCGCGCGCGATCCAGACATTGTTTCGATGAACCAGGAGCAGCAGGAAGAGCGCATGCGGCGCGCGATTGGAGAAAACGGTTTCTTCGAGTTGTTTTACATCACCGATGCGGCGGGGATACAGATCACGTCGAATATCGCGCCGGACGGTTTTCAGGCCAATTACGGTTCGACCGGCCAGGGAAAAGACTGGTCGAAGCGCCCGTGGTTCCTGGGCGCGATTGAAAAAGAAGGCATCTATATTTCGGACGTGTACCGCTCGGTCGCGACGGAGCATTTCTGCTTCACGGTTTCAGCGCCCTTGCGCGGGCCGAACGACGAGCTCTTGGGCGTTCTCGGCGCCGACGTGAATTTTTCAGACCTTCTCAACGTCAGCTGAAGTTATTTCACGTCGTCGATGGCGCGAACTTCCGTCAGCGTTTTGAATTGCTGGTGATCCGCGAATTTCCACACGACCTTTTTGTCGCGCGTGACTTCAAACGCGTGCACTCCTTTTCCTTCCTGGCCGCGCACAAAATTTGTAGCGAGGATATTGCCGTTTTTCAGCAGCTGCAGGCTTGAAATCCAGGTGATGTTCAACTCCGGCGCGTCTTCGGCTTTGAATTCCCAGACTGTTTTTCCATCGGGAGTGACCTCGAAAATCCGTTTCGTCGTCGCTCCGGCGATCAGAGTGTTGCCGTTCTCCAGACGAAGCGCGCCGCCGGTGTTTTCGACGCCCTTGTATTCCCAGACCACTTTACCGTCGGGATCGTATTCGCGGATTGCCCCGTCGCTTTCATGTGCGGCCAGAATGTTTCCGTTTTTCAATTTATGAACGTTGCGGACCTGCCGGTGAAATTGCGGATCGGCCGTCTGGAGCTTCGTCGTGTGAACGACGTTGCCTTTCGGATCGACTTCGACGGCCTGGCACGGACCCTGTTCGGCGACGAGGGTGTTTCCGTCTTCGAGCCTCTCGCAGCCGAGGACCTGCGGGCATTTGCTGACATAATTCCAGACGATTTCGCCCTTGTGATTGACCTCCATCACGCCGGTCGGCTTTCCGCCATACGCGAACACGACATTTCCGTTTGGCAGAACCTGGAAAATCACCGCGAGGCTCGGGACTTTATATTGCCAGGTGATTTTGCCTTCCGCATCGATTTCCGCGAGACGGTTGTTATCGTGGCCATACTCGGCGACGACGATGGTGTGCTTGACCGGCGCGTCTTCGGCGAAAAGAGTGCCGCAGGCCAGCAAAGCAACGACAAAGAAAATTGACCGCATGAGTTTTGGATCTCCGAAAATTTGTGCGGCTAAGATATCGGATTATGGCGCGAAAGCGCGAACGATTCCACAGCTATTGGAGTGGGCGGATATTTATCAGCTCGTCAGAGAGAATTGAACGCGTTTCGTGCCGGCTGACAATGCCGAGGATTGTTTTTCCGTTTTCGTCGACCTCGGCTTGAAGAATCAGCACATGATCCGGGTATTGCTCGTCTTTGTCTTTGGCAAAAATGGCGGTCGACGGCAGTTTCATTTCCGTCAAACGGCCTTTGCCGTTTAAGTGAAAAATGGCGCGGCGCTCTGCGACATCCTGCGCGTTGGCGGCGCGATTGAGCGGCGGCATATCGACGATGTACTGCGGCGATTCAACCCAGGAAATTCCCATGGCATCGCGTTCGGTCAGATCCAGTGCGCGCAACCGGCTGCGATACGTGTCCAGAAACGCGCGCCATTCCGCAATGCGCGCGTCGGCATTTTTCAGAAGAGGATGGAATTCGGGCGAGCCGAGAATGAGGTTTGAAAGTTGAACCGCCGCCTGATCGCAGCAGCGGCCCTGCGCAGATTCTTTGCGATTTGCCGGATCGGCCAGGAACGATGGGATCCCGTCTCGCACGTGAAGCCCGGGCTGATCCCGTTCCAAATGCTTCCCCACGATCGCGTATGTTTTGCCGTCCAACGCCAGATCGTCGAGGTCCGCGCGCAGGAATTCGAAGCAAAACCGGTTGCCGTACTGGACCTTATCCAATTCGCCATCGTTTACTTTGAACGCTTGGTCCACAGTCAACGCGTGAAGAGGATGCGCCTTGTCTGCGAGAGCGACGAGCGCTTTGTCGGCGGATTCTGCACGGCATTGCGATAGCCATGCGATGATGCGCAGCAGGATTACGCCTTCGAATTGATCCTGGATGCCTCGTCCGACACCCGGCAATTGCGGCAAGTCGAGCCGCCCGCGCTCGAACGCACTGGAAAATTGCTGCAGCGGCTTGCTGTTTCCTAACCGGTGCATGATGTACGCCAGTTTTACGCGCAGCAAAGAGTCTGAAGCATTTTTGAAACGCTTCTCGAGCACCGGAACGATTCGCGAATCCTGCAAATCGGCGAACAGAAAAATGAACGTGTCCTCCAGCCGGGTTCTCTCGTAGAGATACTGCGTGGAATTCTCACCATTCAGTGTATTTGTCGCGTCGAATTTTGTGAGGCGGCGGTCCATCAAACCCAGAATGGCTTCCGCGACCGTAGGATTTTTGAAACGCAGCAATTCAGGATTCATTCCCTTTCGCTCGGTGTGCCGAAACGGTCTCCCAAGTTGGGGGACGAGAGGTGAAGTTTCTCCGAAATGCGCGAGTCGCGACGCAGCGTCTTCACGAACCTCTGGACGAAGCTGCGCGTCCGTGAGGTGCAGCATAAGGCGCTCGACCTGCGGCAACCGGCCATATCGCTGCCAATAATCGCGCAGAGATTGACCCGGATGCGGATTCTCCGGCGAACCGAACGTCGAGAAATTCAGAATTTCCGAAATGGCGGCGCTCGCAGCTTCCTGAACGGAAATGCACGTCCATGAAATTTGCCCCTCGCCGCCCGATGTTCGCACCCAGCGCGTTAAACGCGTGTCCTTGTCGATGCAATCGATCAAGGCGGGCACGGCCGCTTCACCCAATTTCACCAAAAGCCGAACCTGGGCACTGGTTTCCACTTCGGCGGGATATTCCGCACCCGTGGGCTGAATGTCATCGAGCCAGTCGATGGCCCACGCAATGCGCTTTTCAAGCGGCCAGGTTTCGAAATCCGCAGGCGGCGATGTTGTGATTTTTCGCAACCTGCCGGCGTCTTTGCGGCGCTTCAGGTCTTCCAACAATTTTTCGTTCGTCGCCACCCCGTAATTCGCGCCGTAATCATAAAGCGAGTATGGAGTCAGCGTTTTCAGCATCCGCGCCGCGTTTTCTGCCAAAGCCAAGGCGCGCTGATCTTCGCCAAAGCGGAAACAGCGCGCGGCGGTGTAGGCCGGCTGCCAGGTGAATTCGAAGCGCAACTCCTCGTGAAATTCGGCGTAATCGTTTACGCCTGCGAGCGCCAGGTTCAGCAGGCGATCCGCCAGATCGCCTTCGCCGAGTTGCCGCAGCCAGACGGCCCAGAAAATAGCCGTGTACACCGGGTCGCTCGGTTCCTTATTGGAGTAAAAACTGAAATTCGCATTGGAGATGGCGCCGTCGCTCTTTTCAATTTCGTCGATCTTCTTTTTTGCTTCCGCCACAAAATCGATGGTGTCGATGATTTGCAATACATCCACGCGCATTTGGCTGTCGAGCACCATTTCCGCACGACCACCGTTGGCCGCTGGAATAAGCCAGCCTTCCACTTCGCCCTTGATAATTTGCTCGTAGATGCCGAGAAACGCAGAATTCGCATGCACGCGGCGGGTTCCGGGATTTTTGGCAAGATCGAACAAGCCATAGTCCGGAAGTTGAGTGAACAGTTTCCGTTCTTCGTCGGATAATTTTCGCACCGGGCGCGGCGGCGGAACGGTGCTGTAGCCCGCCTTTTTCAGCCAGCTTTCGATCTCTGCCAGCAAGGCGGCCTTGTCGCGAACATCGTCAGGATTATCCGCGTCGAAATTGCGATTAAACTTTTCATTCCAGGGCTTCTGGCACAACCGCGATAGCGCACGCACATCTTCGCACTTCAACAGAATGCCGGTTCCGCGCGGATCATCCAACGCCGCGAGTACTTCCGCGGCTTGCTGGCGAACGACTGCACTGTGATCTGTCAACAATTCCGCCAACCGATTGATGATGCGCGGCATCTGTTCGGGCAAAAAGTCTTTGGCTAAACCGTCCAATTTTCCGAGCGCCAACGTCCAGATGTTGCGCCGTGGATGAAGCAGCAGTTCGGCGAGCACTCCGGCGAGACGTTTCTCGCCGGCGTTTTTGGCCACGTCGATCGCAGAGGTAAGGACTTCGCTTGAAAAGCCGGGCTTGTCGGGCAAATCGACCTCGGATTTGAGCGGCTCTTTATTGGCCTGCGTCCGGATGATCTCAAAAAGCCGTCCACAATTCAGCGCGGGATCGGGATGATTGCTGAGGATTCTCAACACGTCTGTCAACGTCACGATGTCCGATTCGTTCAGCGCAGCTCGCAGCGGCGGCAGAAATGATTCGGGAAGATTGCCGTATGCCCAATCGGATTGAATTACGCTGAATGCACGGCTGCGAATTTGCCATGGCTGGTCCGGGCCGAGAGCCTCCGTTACCACATCTGCGGCCTCGTTTCGCAGAACGCTTGCCATCATCGATACAATTCGACCCCGAACGTCGAGTGGAGTTTGGGTCGCCCGGTACCGCCGCAGGAATTCCGTCCGCGCTTCGACGCGACGTTCTGGAGACGACAACACGAGACAAATCTCTGGCGAATATTGGCGAAGCAGTTTGTCGACTAATTCTGAAACGGGGACCTTCATCAATTCAGGATCGGGCTCTTCTGCGAAAAGAGGAACGACTGCAAGTGCGATGCATGCGAACGCGGCGATGAGCTTGCCTGGGATGGACATAGGTTTTGCTTTCCCGGCTGAAGTCCACACTCCTTTATACGCGCAAGCGGAAATGAGAGGAAGAGTCTTTAGCGCGAAAGGAATGTGGGCTGGTACTGTGCAGACGAGTATTTCGAAATGTACATTCACTCTACAAAAGCGGCACCCAGTAGCTTTCTGCGGGAATGCGCTGCGCGTTTTGCCGCAGGGTGGCGCGCTGAACGCGTTCCCGCGGCCCTCTGGCATACGGATCGCTTACTTCTCTCCGACCCTTTTTCAGGCCGGAGCACCATGCGGGCGCAACGCAATACTGACGCTTCAATTTCTTCACGCGAACCGGACGGCCAGGCGCTCGCGGAACTTCCCGAGAAACTTTTCGAGGCGCTGCGCGCGATGGATCGCGAAGCGAGCGTGATTCACGGCGGGCCAACCGGACTGTGCTGGTACGGCGCGCGAAAAACGCGGCAGACCTCGCGGCACTGGATTCCGCGACTCACGGTTTTGCTGAATGAGGGGGGGTTTGAAGCGCGCGGGCAGCAGCCGTATCCATCGGGAAGCGCGCGCTGCGATCTGGCCATTCGCGTGAACGGAAACGAATCGTGCTGGATCGAGATTGTCGGCGCGTGGAAAGATTATTGCCGGCGCGTGGGGATGGAATCGATCTACCGCGCGACAATGCAATATCCGATCGAATCGTCGCAGCCGCTGGCACGAAAGCACAAGCTTGCGATAGACATCGAACGGCTCTCGCATCTCTCGCAGCCGCACGCGCATTATATCGGCGTGCTCATCGTCGGGTTTGATTCGACGACGTTTCCGATGGATGAGGACATCCGGGACCTGAAGGCCAGATCGGAGTTGGGCCGGCCGCCGTGGCGCGTGTTTGAAAATTCCTGGGTCGATCCGCACCGCGACGGCTGCAGCGTCAAATGCTGGCTGTTTCTGCGGCCCACGTGACGACAAGCGCGAATCAGACGCGCATGCACACCGCTTTCGTCTCCGTGTAAAGCTGCAGCGCTTCCTCCCCCATTTCGCGGCCCCAGCCGGATTGTTTGTAGCCGCCGAAGGGCAGCGCGGCGTCGAAAATGTTGTAGCAATTGACCCAGACGGTTCCGGCGCGCAGGCCCGCGGCGAGGCGGTGGGCTTTCGTGACGTCTTGCGTCCAGACGGCGGCGGCAAGGCCGTAGATGTTGTTGTTCGCGGAAGCGAGGACGTCGCCGACGTCTTTGAACGGCACGGCGCAGACGACGGGGCCGAAGATTTCCTCGTCCATGACTCTCATGCCGGGTTTTGTGTTCACCAAAACCGTGGGTTGAACGAAATAGCCGCGTGTGCCTACCCGGCCGCCGCCGGCGAGGGACTTCGCGCCTTCGGACTGGCCGGATTTCAGGAAGCCCATGACGCGATTGAGCTGTTCTTCGGAAACGAGCGGTCCCATCTCGGTGTCGGGCGCGTGGCCGGGGCCGACTTTGATTTTTTTCGCGGCGGCGGAGACGCCTTCGACCACTTTGTCGTAGTGCTTTTTCTGAACGTAAAGGCGCGAGCCGGCGCAGCAGCACTGGCCGTGATTGAAGAAAATGGCGCTGGCCGCGCCGGGGATCGCGGTCTCGAGGTCGGCATCTTCTAGAACGATGTTGGGCGATTTTCCGCCGAGTTCGAGCGAGACTTTTTTCAGATCGTTCGCGGCGGCTTTGACGATGAGCTTGCCGACTTCGGTCGAGCCTGTGAACGCGATTTTGTCGACGCCGGGGTGGCCGGCGAGCGCCGCGCCGGCGGTTTCGCCAAGGCCCGTGACGATATTGACGACGCCGTCGGGGAAGCCGGCTTGCTGGATCAATTCGCCTAATCGCAGTGCGGAGAGCGGCGTTTGTTCGGCGGGTTTGAGCACGACGGTGCAGCCGGCGGCGAGCGCGGGGCCGAGTTTCCACGCGGCCATCAGCAGCGGGAAATTCCACGGGATGATCTGGCCGACGACGCCGATCGGTTCGCGCTGCGTGTAGGCGAAAAATTGCGCGCCGGGCGCGTACGGGACGGAGATCGGGAACGTGCGGCCGTGCAGTTTTGTCGTCCAGCCGCCCATGTAGCGGAACAAATCGATCGCGAGCGGGACGTCGGCGGCGCGCGCGACGGCGAGGGGCTTGCCGTTGTCGAGCGAATCGAGCGCGGCGAATTCTTCGAGATTCTGTTCGAGCAGATCGGCGAGTTTCCAGAGCAAACGGCCGCGCTCGGACGCGGTCAGGCGCCGCCACGGGCCGGTCTCGAACGCGGCGCGCGCGGCGCGGACGGCGCGATCGATGTCCTCGCGGCCGCCGGAGGGGACTTCGCATACGACCTCGCCGGTCGCGGGGTCGAAAGTCGGAAATGTTTCGCCGGATTTGGCGCTCACCCATTCGCCGTTGATCAGCATGCGGCGCGGCTTCTGCAGCCAGGTGGATTTTCCGTTGCCGGATGCGGCGGCGGTGCGGGAGGGCGCGGATTTCGTTGCTTTCATGGTTTCGCTCCTTAATGGATTGCCGAGTTTTTTTGAATTAATATCCCGCGGGCGCGGATGCGCTGGGTTTGGGGGCGTCTTTGAGCTCGGCCGGGACGGGGCCGTAGCCGCGCTTGATGGCGTCGCCGAGAATCGTTTCGGTGGCGGTCGCGCCGATGCGCGTGACGCCGAAGGCGCGGACTTTCAGCATGTCGTCGAGGCTGCGCACGCCGCCGGCAGCTTTAATCTGCACGGATGGCGGGCAGGATTTGCGCATTAGTTTCAGATGTTCGTCGGTCGCGCCTTTGTAATTGTACGAGCCGTCAGGCTGCTTGACGAAGCCGTAGCCGGTGGAGGTTTTGACGAAGCCGACGCGGTGCTCGGAGCAGATTTCGCAGAGGCGGACGATGTGTTCGTTCTTGAGGTAATCGTTCTCGAAAATGACTTTCAAAATCGCGCCGCCGGAAATCACGGCGTCGTTGACGGCTTTGATCTCGGACGAGACGTCGTTCCAGGCGCCGCCGAGAACTTTGCCGATGTTGACGACGACGTCGATTTCTTTCGCGCCTTCTTTCATGGCGCGCTGCGCTTCGGCGATCTTGATTCCGGTGTGATTGTTGCCATGCGGGAAACCGGCGACGGCGCAGACGAGAACGTCCGATCCGGCGAAAATATCGGCGGCCATCGGCACGCTGTAGGGCTTGACGCAGGCGCTCGCGACGCCGTATTTGCGCGAGATCTGGCAGCCGGTGCGGACTTGTTCGTCGGTCATGGTCGGGTGCAGCAGCGAGTGATCGATCATCTTGGCCAGGTCGCGGAAGGTGATGTCCATTTTCAACGTCTCCTCATTTTCTACATGTCTTGAAGGGCCGGAATCCACGCGGATTTCGGTCAAAATCAACGGATGAAATTGCGCAAAAACGCGCCGCTCTGCCGCAGCGCGGCCTGGCGGCGTTCGAGCGATTGTTCGTAGGCGCGGTCTTCGACTTCGATGCAGACGGGGCCGGCGTAGCCGGTGTCGCCGAGGACCGAAATGAAGCGGCCCCAGTCGATTTCACCCAGCCCCGGCAATTTCGGGCAGTGGAATTGCAGCGGCGTGGCGAAGATGCCGACGTCGTCGAGTTTTTCGCGGTCGACGCGGACGTCTTTGGCGTGGACGTGAAAAATGCGCGACGAAAATTCGCGCAGCGGCTTGAGATGGTCCATCTGCTGCCAGACGAGGTGCGACGGATCGAAGTTCAGGCCGAAATGATTGCTCGGAATCGCGGCGAACATGCGGCGCCAGACGGCGGGCGAGATCGCGAGGTTTTTTCCGGACGGCCATTCGTCGGCGCTGAAAAACATGGGGCAATTCTCGATGCCGATGCGCACGCCGTGCTGTTCGGCGTGGCGGATCAGCGGCGGCCAGACTTCCATGAAGCGCGGCCAGTTTTCATCGATCGATTTTTTCGGATCGCGGCCGATGAACGAATTGACCTGCTTGATGCCGAGCAACGCGGCGGCTTCGATCACTTTTTTCAGATGCGCAACGACGCGCGTGGATTCTTCGGCGTCGGCGGAGAGCGGGTTGGGATAATATCCGAGTCCGCTGATGGCGACGTTGCGGTCGGCGGCGAGCTTGCGCACGCGCTGCGCGTCGTTTTCGCTGAAATTCGTGACGTCGACGTGCGTGATGCCGGCGTAGCGGCGTTCCGCTTTTCCGGCCGGCCAGCACATCAGTTCCACGCAGTCGAATTTTTCCTGCGCGGCGAAATCGAGCACTTGCACGAGCGAACATTCCGGCAGGATGGCACTGACAAATCCGAGTTTCATCGTTCCCTCCCCTTCTCTTCTTTTCTCTTCTCTGCCGCGCTACTGGGCGCGAATTTCCGCGAAACGGCCGACGGCGGGACGCGTGCTGTTGAGTCCGCCGAGGGACGTCTGGAATTCATACGCGTCGGAGCGGTACGTGGTCTGTTCGAACCAGAGCGGTTCTTTGGTTTCAAGAAATCCGGTCGCGAGCACGCGCAGCGCGGCAGTGCGCGCGGGGACCCGCAACAGTTTGGCGTCGGCCGCGGAAAGATTGACGGCTTGAATCGATTGCTCGGCGCCGCCGATGGCGAGACCGAAGCGCTGAATCCAGAGCGAGTAGAGCGAGCCGGCGAGCGCGCGTTCTGTCAGAGTCGGGCAGAGGCGCGCGGGGACGTGGCGGCGTTCGAGAATGACCGGCGTGCCGTCGGCGAGCCGGAGGCGCTCGAAATAGAACACGTCGTCGCCGGTCAGCAGCGCCAGTTGCGCGGCGATGGCGGAATCGATCCGCGCGGCGGCGAGGCGCTCGAATTTCAGCACGCGCGTCGCGGCTTTGCGTCCGGCGGCGCGGGCCTTGTCGGTGAAACTGACCAGGCGGCGCAGGTCGTAATCGAGCACGCCGGCGTTGACGAAGGTGCCGACGCCTTTGCGGAATTCGAGCAGGCCTTCGGAGACGAGGCTGGTCAAAATCTTGTTCGCGGTGGGGCGGCTGACGCCGTATTGCGCGGCGATCTGGCGTTCGGTGAGGAACTGATTGCCTTGGCCGAACTCTTCGCTGCGAATGCGCTCGCGCAGCGTGTTGATGACGCCCTGATAGATGGACTTGTTGGCTGCGACCATTTTTTTCGACCTCTCCGCGTGGCTTAGCCACGGTGGCTTAGCCACTACAATAGTCGCGCTTCAAAGGCTGTCAATTGTTGAGTTCGGATTTTTTTGAACGCCTGCCCGGCGCGGTGTACAAAGACCATCCCTTTTTGATTGGAGCGTTTTGATGATCATGCGTTTGCTGGCTTTCTCCTGTGTGCTGCTGTCGACCGCCATTCTGGCCGCGGATTTACCGCCGATTCCTGAGAAATCGCTCGCGGAGAAGAAGGAACTGTTGTTCTCGGACGATTTCGAAGGGGCTGAGCCGGCGAAAGTCTGGCACAAGGTGGTGCCGACGTTTGCGGTCGAGAAGGGCGTGCTGAAGGGGACTCAGACGCGCGACCAGAATATTCCCGCGGCCGACGGCAAGCCGGCAGTGACGCCGCACGCGGCCGTGCACGGACTTGAAATTCCTACGAAGGACAGCGTGGTCGAAGTGAAGATCCGCTTCGAGGGCGCGTCGGTGATCGACGTTGAATTCGATGACCGCAAGTACACGGGTTCGCATTACGGCCATCTGTGCCGCGCGCAGGTGAAGCTGAACGGCGTGACGATTCTCGATGAGCGCGACGGCAGCCAGAATGAAGAGATCAAGGCGCTGCGCGCGGATCCGGCGAAGAAGGCGGAAGTCGCCAAGCGCATGGCCGGAAAGAGTTCCACCTATCCGATCACGCTGGAGAAGGAGAAGTGGTACACGATGGTGGTCGAGACGGTCGGCGACGAGATGCGCGTGACGATCGACGGGAAGCCGGCGGGGTATTTGAAGTCGGCGGGGATCGGGCACGAGACGAAGTCGAAGATTGAGCTCGGCGTCGGCGGGAAAGATGGGTTGTTTGACGATATTAAGGTTTGGAATGCGGTGCCGGCGAAGTAGGGCGAAAACTTTTTTACGGAGTTATTGGGTTTAGAGGATCGGCTGAAAAAAGTTTTTCACACAAGTCCTTTGGCATCGGTGCGATTTTGCTGATTTGAATTCGTAGGTCTGCGCTGCGACATGGGTTGTGAGAAAGAAATTCTGTAGCAGCATAAGTTGTGGAATTCATCCGTTGTATATGTGGGACGGAAATAGGACGGATGGGACGTATTTGAGGCACCCGGCGACTTCTGGGGTTTAACACAAAGACTCGAAGGCACGAAGACACGAAGAAAGTTTTCGTGAGGGGCTTCGTTGTCGCTGGGTGGCCCATCCGGCGCGCAG
>Ga0265314_10001742_pt1 | contig 23556 bp, 17 predicted proteins | sample 4126metaG_FD_203106 | JGI IMG/M metagenome (GOLD analysis project Ga0265314, IMG submission 203106) | Rhizosphere microbial communities from Carex aquatilis grown in University of Washington, Seatle, WA, United States - 4-1-26 metaG | ecosystem: Host-associated > Plants > Roots > Rhizosphere >... | reverse complement strand
AACTCAACCGCTCCCTTGGGGTCGCGGCTCGGTTACCGCGCCGCGACCGCAAGGGAGCGGTTCTTACAACCTCTCCAACACCAAATGTTCCCGGTGCCGCCCGTACGCCGCGATCTCCAGCGCGAAGCTCAGCACCTCGCGCGAGCGCTTGGGGTCGATGACGGCATCGGCGTGCCCGCGCGCGGCCCCGTAGAGCGCGTCCAACCACCGTTCGTAATCGCCGCGCGTGTTCTCCTTCGCCTGCTGCAATTCCTCCGACGCCGGCTGCCCCGCGAAGAGCGCCTGCACGGCGGAGTCGCCTTCCATGACGCCGATCCGCGCCGTCGGCCAACTGAACGTGAACGTAGGGTCGAACCCCTGCCCCGCCATAGCGTAATAGCCGGCCCCGCTGGCGTGGTTGAGCGTCAGCACGATCTTGGGGACCGTGGCGCACGCCATCGCCTCCACCATCTCGGCCCCGGCGCGAATGATGCCGCCCGCCTCGGCCTCCATGCCCACCATGAAACCCGAGACATCCTGCAAGTAGATCAACGGCAGCCCTTGCCGCTCCGCCATCTCGACGAAGTACGCCGCCTTGCGCGCCGATTCCGTGTAGATGATGCCGCCCACCCGCGGACCCTCGGGCGTCTTGAGAAACCCGCGGCGGTTGGCTATCAGCCCCACCGGCCGCCCGGCCAGTCGCGTCTCGGTGCACAGCAGTTCCGGCGCATATTCCGGCTGGAATTCGAGGAAGTCGCCGGCGTCGAAGATGCGGTCGATGATCTCCCGAACGTCGTAGGGCAGCCGGTGGTTGGCCGGCAGGATCTCGTAAAGTCCCTCGGCCGTCTGCGCAGGCTCGGTCCCGCGCGGCGCCTCCGGTGCCGACGCCAGCTCGCGGAATTTCTGCCGGATCATCTCGAGGCACGCGCGGTCGTCGGCAGCTTTGTAGTGCGCCACGCCACTCGACACCGTGTGCATGCCGGCGCCCCCGAGCGACTCCGCGTCCACCACCTCGCCCGTCGCGCCCTTGACCAGGTTCGGCCCGCCCAGGCCCATGAAGCTGGTTCCTTCCACCATGATGATGGAGTCCGAAAGCGCGGGCAGGTACGCGCCTCCCGCGATGCACGGTCCCATGACCGCCGCGATCTGCGGCACGCGCAGCTTCCGCCGCATCAGCGAGTTGTAGTAGAAGATGCGCGCGGCGCCGTACTGGCCGGGGAAAATGCCGTCCTGAAGCGGCAGGTTCACGCCCGCCGAATCCACCAGGTAGACGATCGGCACGCGGTTGCGCATGGCGATTTCCTGCGCGCGCAGGATCTTGGTGATGGTCTCGGGCCACCACGCGCCGGCCTTCACGGTGGCGTCGTTGGCCACCACCACCGCCGGTCGGCCCTCGATCCTGCCGACGCCGGTGACCACGCCCGCCGCCGGCGCCTGGCCGTCGTAGAGGTCGTAGGCCACCAGCAGCCCGATTTCGAGAAAAGGAGCGCCGGGATCTAGGAGAGCAGCGAGCCGCTCGCGCGCGGTCAGCTTCCCGTCGCGGTGCTGTTTCTCGACCTTCTTGGGACCGCCGCCCGCGCGCAACCGCTGCTCGATGTCTTCGAGGCGCTCCAGCAGGTGGCGCATGTGGGAGACGTTCTGAGCAACTTGTGCCGCGCCAGGAGCAGGTTTCATGAGCTGAGTGACGGCTGCTTTCAGGATACAGCGGCAAGGAGTGAGCGGGACGAGTCCGGCCTCCTGTTGGGGGAGCTTCTTGCCAGGGCCGCTTGGGGGAGCCTGGGACCGCAGAATGGAACCTGGTCGGCGAAATAACAAAACGAAGCCAATCATATGCTGTCAGCGGGAAGCCCAGCGCGGCAAAAGTCAGGCTGTTATTCTAGCTTCTTGCCTAGGTATCGTCCGATCGGTATAGGCGTGCCGCTTCAGGCAAGCCGAAGCGACCTTGTATCCTTTGAGTGGTCAACGAATGGCATCACAGCGGATTTCATCTTGCCCGACGACGACGCTCACCTGTTGCGGGTTTCGTTCGACAAACAGTGCATCGTCAGGATTTTAGATGAGATGCCACTCAGCACAGAGGAAAACGATACCCCGAATGAAGGGTTAGTGTCCGAGCATTTTGCATATTGGCTCGAAGGCGCTGCCTTCGCGCGCCTTCAGTCCAGTGCTGGGAAGGAAGTGAGCGCGCCTGTAACTCACTATCAGTTCGTCACAGGTTGGGCCTGTATGGATGTGCTCACGGCTGCCACTCCGGCGTTCTCCGTCGTGCGACGGTAGCGGTCGGCTCCGAACAAAACTAGCCGCTCCTGTCGCGTTTCACAAAGGACCCGTTTTGAGACGGTTCGGCGAGCAAATAGCGCACCTGTTGCTCCAGTCGCGACCTGCGAAAGAACAGGAGGGCCCCCGCCGCGAGGAAAGCCAAACCAGCCACCGCGGCAGCAGCACCTAAAAAACCGACGATAGGAAGTGATCGGAGCCAGATGCCCGGCACTAAAAAACCAAAGCCAACGACGAATTCCAAACCGATCACCCAACCCGGTACCAATGACCCAAAGGTGATTGACAGAAGTTGACACCGCTCGGACCGCGCGCGCCGGGATGTTCCGGGGTCGTGCCGGCGGAGCGGCAGGCGCTGCCTGATGATGGTCGCATGCCGGTGCTACAGCGACTTGGCACACCTGCTCATGCGCCCCTACTGTTCCCCGGGGCTTCGGCGCGCTGCCTTATGCGAGGAATCAGCCGGCGATCGCCGAAGCCCCAGAAGTCGGATCTTCCGCGTTCAGCAGGGCGGCCTGTTGCGCAGAACGAGGTACGCCACCGCGACCAGCCCGGCGCCCCCGAGAGGGACCGTTGAAGGTTCCGGAGTGGGCTGCGGCCCGTGGTCTTGGAACTCAGGCCCCGCCAACATCTGGGCAGGCAAGCCGTTCCCAAGCGAGAAGGTCTTATAGACGAAGGCGAGGTCGGCGGACTTGCCGGCGCTTTGGTCCTCGTAGAAGTTAGCCCATTTGAGCACGTCGGGGTCGGTGGGGTTGTTCGTGTCGCTGGACGCCTCTACCTGTCCGGCGGAAAACCCATCGCCCCCGTCCACCACGATGTCCCAAATCGCAAGCTGAATCCCAGCCCCCTGCGCCGGTGAATCCACCCAGTCCGATTTGTCCAGAGCCGACAAGAACGATATGTTCTGCGCCGGAAGAAGCGCATTGTCAATCAGCCAGGACACCCTGTTGAGACCGCGGCCGGGAACGCCGTCGGGTGTTACAACACCAGTGCCGTATGCCTGGCCGACTGTGATGTTCGTATACAAGTCCACGCAAAGCGTGTCCCGATAGTAATCGGTGCCGTTGGAGTTGAGATCAAGGAAGAGCTCACCGGCGAAGTAAGCCTGGGTAGCGCCACCATTGGCACCATGCTGGTTGAACCAGAGATTGTACTCGCCGCGCGCGGGGTCCACCGTAGCAACAAGTGTGGTCGCTTCACACAGCCCGCACGCCAGCAACAAGGTGATCGACAACCGACTGATCATTAGAAACCTCCGCATAGATGGTCGCGGTCCGTGTTGCAGGATCGCAGGCATTGCCGTTCTGCTTGCCTGCAGTGTTGATCGACAGTCTAGGGGTAAAACCTTAGAGGCTGGAGCACCAATTTAGTGTCGATTCTGCCGAATCCTGGCCCACTACTCGCATGTCGGAACCACGTCTCGCCCGCTCCGGCCACCGGGTCCGCGTGACCGGTTTAACATTCGAAACAGATGAGACTCCGAGCTTTGGTATTCGAAGCAACGCTAGAGGTGGGAAGAATAGACGGCGGTGTCCCACGGGGGACCGAGCCACAAGGTTTGTTACGGGATCGGAATCCGGTATAAGTTGCGGTGGATGCTCGCTCTGACGAACGCATAACTCGATGGATCGGCACCGATCGCCATGAGCCCGTAATCGGCTGTCGTGTCCATGCCGGAAGACAGGAACAGTGTGGCGCCCGGAATCGCCTTGATTTCCGTTTCCGATTGGATGCCGGCGGGCGGCAGCGGCGGAAAGGCCTTCCCAAGGGGCAGCCTGACGCGATAGATTTTGCCGTGCAAAACAAAGTAAATGAATCTTGCATCCGGCGACCACGTGATCCAGCACTCGCTGCATATGCGCATCGGCGGCCCTCCGGCAAGCGGGTAGGCTAAATTACCGCTGGTCACCGCGGGGTCGTCGCCGGAAACGGCCGCCCACACCACCGCCCACTGGCCGTCCGGCGAGAATCCAAGAAACTCCAGAACTGGATTTTCGATTACCTTTCGGCGGGCGGAGCCGTCTGGTCGGGAGCGATACAGATAATTCAACTTGCCCTCGGCGGCGATGAATGCCAGGTCGCCATCGGGGGTGAATCGGGGCTGGGAAAGGTCCGTTCCCGGCAACGGACGCGGCGCAACGCGGTGGTCCAGCGGTGCGATCCAGATTTGTGAATGGCCGTTCGCATCGGGAGCCGAGAACACGACCTGCTTGTCGTCCCCGGACACCGCGTAGCCCGTGACGGTGGTTCCGGAAATGAGCCGCTCGCGGCGCCCATAGGCCAGATCGATCTGCCACAACTCGCCGCGCGGAAAGAAACTCGCCCGGCTCGACGTATAGTACAGCTTCTTATCGTCGCGGGAAAAAGTGGGCCATTGCGCGGATTCCTCGGAAGTGATCTGCCGTTCGCCATCCGGTCCGTGAAGCCAGATGGAGTTCTGGACCAGGCCCACCGATGAAACCAGCGAGCGGCCATCGGGCATCATCGCGATGCCCTCCTGTTCCGTTGGGCCAAAGGTCAGCTGCTCGGCGTCGGTGCCTTTGAAGCGCTGCCGCCAAATGTGAAAGCCGGCGCCTCCGGCATTCGAGTTCAAGTACATCCATTCGCCGTCCGGCGACCATGCGGCATACGTGCAGCCGCCCTTCGGCGGCCCGACCTGTCTTCCCGGAGAGCTGCCATCGAACGGGACGATGCGGCAGGGGAGCCATCCGTCGTTATCCATTTCGACGACCAGTACGTTCTTGCCGTCGGGCGAAAGATAGGAGCGATGTCCCATTCCGCGTTCGTGAGGCGGCACATAGACGTCTCTTTCCTTCGCTCGGTTCTCGTCGGCGGTGACGATCGCCATGTGCGCGCCGGATTTGATTTCGGAAAACAGAACCGTCCGCGGCCCGATCCAGGCCAGCGCGGCCGCGTTGGGTAGCATCCGCCGCGGCTCTCCCCCGAGCAACGGCACGACGAAGGTGTCCCACTCAACACCCAAGTCCACTACCGTATAGGCGATGCTGGAGCCGTCGGGTGTAATCACCGGGGCCATCTTGATCGTTTTGTCGTGCGTCAACTGAGCGGGTTCGCCAGCCGGCAGAAGTTCCACATAGACGTCTGCCGGCCCGAAGAACGTGCTGGGGCCCCGAAGAAACGCCAGCACCCGCCCGTCCGAGGAAACCGCCGGGTTGGTTGCGGAATCGTTGAAGCTGGTGAGTTCCGTCCATTCCGTGCGGGCCGCTGGCGCCGGGTTGCGGTCGCGCCATGCCAGGATACCAATGCCGGCCGCGAGGGCCAATGCGGCGGCCAGTACCGTATACAGGCGGGCGGGCCGCCCGCGGCGAGTAACAACGGAGGCTGCGGAAGGCGGTACGCTGGCCCCTGCCGTGCTGTCTCGCTGGATGCGCTTCAGATCCACGCGTATGTCCGCGGCGGTCTGGTAGCGAACGTCGCGATCCTTTTCGAGTGCTTTCTGGATGATCTGTTCCAGGGCTGCCGGCAACGCGGGATTCAGTTGGGTTGGCGGCAGCGGCACCTGGTGCAAGATCGCGTCGAAGGTCGCCGCGGGTGTGGTACCCCGGAACGGCGACTCGCCCGTAGCCATCTGGTAAAGAACCACGCCAAAGGAAAACAGGTCGGTACGCGCGTCCAGATCATGGCCGAGAGCCTGCTCGGGCGACATATAAGCGATGGTGCCTACGGCCGTTCCGGGTCTGGTGATCGGGTCTTCGGCCATGGCTTCGGTGGGCGCCAGGGAGTTGGCCGCCAGCTCTGGCGGCCCGGTGATCTTGGCGAGCCCGAAATCCAGGACTTTGACGTGCCCGGCCTGTCCTGCCGTCGCGGGGCCGATAAAGATGTTGCCCGGCTTGATGTCGCGATGCACGATGCCTTTGGCGTGAGCCGCTGCCAGCGCGTCGGCGATCTGCATTGCCACCTCGAGTAACTCTTGCGAGGCGACAGGTCTGCCGGCGAGACGTTGTTGGAGTGGCTGGCCTTCCAGCAGTTCCATCACCAGGAAGGGCCGGCCCTCAGATTCGCCGATGTCGTAAATTGCGCAGATATGAGGATGATTGAGCGCCGAGGCAGCACGGGCCTCGCGTTGAAACCGCTCCAGGGCGACAGGGTCCGTGGCGAATTCATCGGGGAGGATTTTCAGCGCCACATAACGCCCCAGCCGGATGTCTTCGGCGCGGTACACCACACCCATGCCGCCACCGCCCAGCTTCTCGACGATGCGGTAATGAATGAAGGTCTTGCCGAGCATCCCCGCGATGAGCATAGCACGGAACGAGAAACGCGCTAGCTTTCGGAAAACCAATGTCGGGAAACGAAACAGTTCCTCGGCCCGGCACAACATTCCTCCCGTCCCGTCCACGTCGACTGGATGGACAATGCCCATTGCTGACACGTGGCACGCCGACGTGGCGACGGATCGCCCTCGCGTGGCGGCGTCGTCCTGGACTGTCTTCCAGCATCCGCGAGGTAGCCCATCAGGACAAACCGGCCTCTGCCGCTGCAACGTCACACCACACAGAGTCATGCCCGCACGCCTTACAATGGCTATATCCATGCCACTCACCTCTGGCGCTGCCCTGGGGCCGTATGAGATCGTGTCTCTGATCGGCGAGGGCGGGATGGGAGAGGTCTATCGAGCCCGCGACACCCGCCTCGGCCGCACCGTCGCCCTCAAGATCTCCAAGGAAAAGTTCAGCGAGCGTTTCGCACGCGAGGCCCGCGCCATCGCCGCCCTGAATCACCCCCACATCTGCACCCTCTACGACGTCGGGCCGAGCTACCTCGTCATCGAATACCTCGAAGGCGAGACGCTCGACGCGCGCCTCAAGAAGGGTCCGCTGCCGATCGACAAGGCACTCCCCATCGCCATCCAGATCGCCGAAGCCCTGGCCGCCGCCCACCGCAAGAACATCGTTCATCGCGACCTCAAGCCCGCGAACATCATGCTCACGAAATCCGGCCCGAAGCTTCTCGACTTCGGACTGGCGAAGAACTCGGCGACGCTCGATTCGGGCATGACCGCCGCGGCCACGCAGGAAGGCCTGATCGCGGGAACGATCCAGTACATGTCGCCGGAGCAGCTCGAAGGAAAAGAGGTGGACGGCCGCACCGACATCTTCGCCTTCGGCTGCGTGCTCTACGAGATGATGACCGGGAAACCGGCGTTCACCGGCGATAGCGCGGCCAGCCTGATCGGCGCGATCATGACCGCCGAGCCCGCGCCCCTCGCGGCGGTTGCGCCCGCGACGCCTGCCGCGATCGACCGCGTGGTCCGCCGCTGCCTCGCCAAGGACCCGGACGCCCGCTGGCAATGCGCCGGCGACCTTGCAGCCGAACTGCAATCCATCGCCGCGGCCCCGCCCGAGCACGCCGCGGCGCAACCGGTTCGCTCGCGCCGCATATCCCCGTTCCTGGCTATTCCCGTCTTGGCCGGCATCCTGGTGGTGTTCCTCGCCGGCTGGCTGTGGCCGCGCAAGCAGGAGGCCGAGCGCTGGTCCGGTGTATTGCTCGGCGGCCCCAGCATGGCCATCGCGCCGCGCGTCTCGCCGGATGGGCGCCTGGTCGCCTTCGCCGCACTGGTCGACGGCATCACCCAGGTCGCCGTCATGAAGCCCGAAACCGGCAACTGGACCGTGCTGACCCACGCCCGCGATGCCGGTCTGGTGGACGCGGTCTCCTGGTCCCCCGACGGCAGCCGCATCTATTTCGATCGCATCTGGGATTCGCCGCATGGCATCTACAGCGTGCCTCTGTTCGGTGGCGAACCGCGCCAGGTTCTCGACGCGGCCGCCGATCCCGAGCCTCTGCCCGATGGCAGCCTGATCGTCCTTCGCGTCAATGCCGAGCACCAGGTCCAGCTCCACCACTTCTGGCCGGATTCCGGCCGCTTGGAGCCGCTCGCCGCTGCGCTGATGCAGTACGAAGTGGGCGGCTGCGTGCGCGTCTTCCCGGACGGCAAGGAGGTCGCCTTCTACGGCCGTCCTCTGGCAGGCGGCGACCCGCACCTCTATGCGCTCGACCTGGCCACCAACAAGACCCGCAAGCTGGCGCCCGGCATAGAGCTGCGCCGCGTGATGGGGCCGCGCTTCCCGGTCGCGGTCACGCGCGACGGCCGCTCCGTCATCATCGACGTCATGGCCGGCAGTCTGCACCGCATCACCACCGTCCCTCGCGACGGCCGCGCCGGCGAGTCGTTGCTCCTCACCACCACCGCCACACCCTGGAATATCGATGCATCGGTCGATGGCAGCCTCTACATGGATCAAATGGACCGCCCCGTGGATATCCTACGGTTCCCGGTCACCGGCGGAGTTCCGGAGCGCATCTCCGGGTCGTTCCACGAAGGCATGCGCGGCATCGTTCCCCTGCCGAACGGTGGCCTGGTGGCGCCCGGACCGGCCGGTGCCCGCGAGAGCCTGCTGCTGGTCGAGCCTGGTCAGGACTCCACTCCACTGCTCGAAACGGCCGACCAGACCCAGCCGCCTGTCGCCCTCGGCGGTCCGGATCAGGTTGTCCTCACGCTGCGCACCGCGACAGGGCTCGAGATCGGCGTGGCGTCCGTGAGCGCCCGCAGGCTTGTGAGAAGGGTTCGGATTCCCGAAGAGTCCATCCAAAGCGTGGCTCTCTCGGCGGATGGCAAGGAAGCGTATTATGCCGCCGCCGGCACAATCTTTGCCGTGTCCTTCGACGGAGGCAAGCCGCGTACGGTGTGCCCGGGCGACTCGCTGGCCATGTACCCGGGTGGCCAAGAGATGCTGGTGCAACTGGTCGATAAGGACGGCAGCCGCCTCGAGCGCGTGTCCCTGAAGGGCGGCCCGACCGTGAGGGTGCCGGCCCGCATCCCCGTCAGCGGCGAGCCTCTGGCGCCCAACGCAGTCGGTCCCGACGGCCGCATCGCGCTGTCACTGGCCGCGTCGGACTCCTGGTTTTACCCGCCGGGTGTGCTCGACACTGCCACCGGTGCTGTGACCCGCATCCCCGTCCAGCAAACCGCCGACTACTTCGTGGTTGGCTGGGGCGGCGACGGCCGCCTGGTCGCCATGGCCATGGAAGCCCGCTGCGCGATCTGGCGCTTCCTCCCCAAGTAGGACAAGCTTCAGCTTGTCTACTTCTTGGCTTCTGGCAGCCCGAGCCCGTGTGCCCCCAGGATCCGCCGTCCCTCGTCGCTCCCCAGCAGCTCCAGGAAGCGCCGCGCGGCCGCTTCATCGGGCCTGCCCGCCACTACGCCTCCCGCCTGACGTATGGGGGAGTGGCCGCTCTCGGGCAGCAGGATGCCGCCGTGATCGAACACCAGCGACCATGCCGTGATCACCGCATCGGCGTTCCCGCTCTCGGCGAATTGGAGCGCCTGCCGCACGTTCTCCCCGTACACCACCTTACTTTCGACAGCGGTCCAGAGCCCCGCGCCTTCCAGAAACTGCCGGGCCGCGGCGCCATAGGGTGCCGTGGCCGGATTCGCGATCGCCAGATGGACCACGCGGCGGTCCCGGAGCTGCTCCAGGCGCGTCACAGCGCCGTCTCGCGACCACAGCCCTAACCGGCCGTATGCGTAGACGCGTACGGAGTCCGGCGCCAGGCACCCGCTCTTGGCAAGATCAGCCACAAACCGCTCATTCGCCGAGAGCAAGACGTCGTACGGCGCGCCCTGTTCGATCTGCCGCGCGAGCATCCCGCTGGCGCCTATGACGAACTTCGCCTTTCGGCCTGTGATTCTCTGGAACATCTCAGTCACAGGCTGCTCGATAGAGGTGAGATCGGCGGCGGCTGCTATGAGCAAGTCGCTGTTCTTCTGTGGGGTTTGGGCAGAAGAGCTTAATGAGAAAACCAGCAAAAAGACCGGCAAACAACTTGACAACAGGACACTCAAGTTGCATAATGGAGCTGTGCTAAGGAGGGCGGCCGTGCCGTTCTTCGAGCCTGAAATCATCTGTCCTTATTCTAGGAGGCTGGGAGCGAAATGAGCAAGATCATCGGAATCGACCTGGGAACGACTTTCTCGTGCGTGGCCGTAATGGAAGGCGGCCAGCCGGTCGTCATTCCTAACCAGGAAGGCACCCGGACGACTCCGTCCGTGGTTGCGTTCACCAAGAGCGGGGAGAGGTTCGTCGGCCAGATTGCCCGGCGCCAGGCGATCACCAACCCCGAGAACACGATCTATTCCATCAAGCGGTTCATGGGACGCCGCTTCGAGGAAGTCTCGGACGAGATGAAGCTGGTGCCTTACCACGTCGTGGCCGGCGACAACAGCGACGCTCGCGTGGAGATTATGGGCAAGAAGTATTCCCCTCCCGAAATCTCGGCCATGATCCTGACCAAGCTGAAGGAAGCGGCCGAAGCCTACCTGGGCCAGAAGGTCACCGACGCGGTCATCACCGTGCCGGCGTACTTCAACGACGCCCAGCGGCAGGCCACCAAGGACGCCGGCAAGATCGCAGGCCTGGATGTGAAGCGCATTATCAATGAGCCGACGGCCGCGGCGCTGGCCTACGGCCTGGACAAGAAGAAGAACGAAACGATCGCCGTTTACGACTTCGGCGGAGGCACTTTCGATATTTCGGTCCTTGAAGTGGGCGAGGGCGTAGTGGAAGTGAAGTCCACCAACGGCGACACCCACCTGGGCGGCGACAACATCGACCAGCGCATCATGGACTGGATCATCGACGAGTTCCGCAAAGAGAACGGCATCGATCTCTCCAAGGATCAGACCGCGCTGCAACGGCTGAAGGAAGCCGCCGAGAAAGCCAAGATCGAGCTCTCGAACGTGCTCGAGACCGAGATCAACCTGCCGTTCGTCACGGCCGATGCGAGCGGTCCCAAACACCTGCTTATCAAGTTGACCCGAGCGCGGTTCGTGCAGATGATGCAGGAGATCCTCAACCGCACTCTGGAACCGCTGAAGCGGGCGCTCTCGGACGCCGGAGTGAATCCGTCGCAGATCGACGAGGTGGTGCTGGTCGGCGGTTCCACCCGCATCCCGCGCGTTCAGGAGATGGTTCGCGAGTACTTCGGCAAGGAGCCGCACAAGGGCGTGAACCCGGACGAAGTCGTCGCCATCGGTGCGGCGGTCCAGGGCGGCGTGCTGGGCGGCGAAGTGAAGGACGTGCTGCTGCTGGACGTCACCCCGCTTTCGCTGGGCATCGAGACCCTGGGCGGCGTGTTCACCAAGCTGATCGAACGCAACACAACCATTCCGACGCGCAAGAGCGAGACCTTCTCGACGGCCTCGGACAACCAGACCTCGGTCGAGATCAAGGTCTTCCAGGGCGAGCGCGCCATGGCTGGCGACAACCGGCTGCTGGGCGTGTTCCAACTATCCAGCATTCCGCCCGCTCCGCGCGGCGTGCCGCAGGTCGAGGTGACTTTCGACATCGATGCCAACGGCATCCTGAACGTCACCGCCAAGGACCGCGCCACCAACAACGAGCAGAAGATCACCATCACCTCCTCCTCCGGCCTGAGCAAGGACGAAGTGGACAAGATGGCAAAGGACGCCGAGTCGCACGGCTCCGAAGACCGCCAGCGGAAGGAAGAGATCGACGCCCGCAACCGGGCCGACGCGATGCTCTACAACGTGGAGAAGATGCTTCGCGATCACCGCAGCAAGATCAGCGATACCGACGCGAAGGACATTGAGCGCGCTCTCGAAGACACCAAGGCCGCGATGAAGGAAGGCGGCGTCGAGCGCATCAACACATCGCGCGAGAAGTTGGAGAGCGCCAGCCACCGTCTGGCCGAAGCGATGTACAAGGCGGCCTCCCAGCCCGGGGCGGCCGGACCCCAGGGCGCTCCCGGCCCTGAAGGCTCGGAGCAGAAGCCGAAAGACAACGTCGTCGACGCCGAGTTCGTCGATGTAGACGACAAGGATAAGAAGTAGCTGTCAGCTATCAGCTATCAGCTATCAGCTCAAACGGCTGGCGGTTGATAGCGGGGCAGCAGTTGTTTTCGCGCGAGTCGGCGGTCAGCCGCCAGCGTATCGGCCCGTTCCGGAGCTGATAGCTGAAAGCTGACCGCTGACAGCTTTGTTTTGCGCGGTCGGTTGACGGCGTATCAGTCCGTTCCGGAGCTGATAGCTGAAAGCTGACCGCTGACAGCTTTGTTTTTATGGCCACCAGCACCCAGGACTATTACGGGGCACTCGGTGTAAGCCGGGGCGCCAGCAAAGACGAGATCCGCAAAGCGTACCGGAAACTCGCTCGGAAGCATCATCCCGATCTCAATCCGGGCGACAAGGCGGCCGAGGAGCGTTTCAAGCGGGTGCAGGAAGCTTATGACGTACTGAGCGACCCCAAGAAGCGCCAGATGTACGATCAGGTCGGCTACTACTCGGAGCACGGGCCTCAGCCCGGCCCGACCGGGCCGCAGCCGGGCCCCGGAATGGACTTCGGCGGGTTCGACTTCTCCGATTATGCTTCCGGGGGCGGCCAGGCTGGCGCCGGGGCAGGGGACGCGGCAGGCGGATTCTCCGGTCAGTTCCGCGACCTCTTCGGACAGTTCTTCGGCGGACGCGGAGGCCGCGCGGAAGAGCGCCCGGCTCCGGAGCCCGGCTCGGACCTCGAGTACGGGCTGAATATCGACTTCTGGCAGGCCATCAAGGGCACCCAGGTGACGGTCAACGTCAGCCACCAGGAAGTATGCACCACTTGTGGCGGGACCGGTACCGCGGCCACCGGCGAGGTGACGTGCCCGCAGTGCCAGGGACGCGGCACGGTCACCCAGATGGCCGGCGCCATGCGTTTTAACATCAGCTGCCCGCGTTGCGGCGGCTCGGGCAAGCTCCGCAACGTCTGCCCCACTTGTCATGGTGACGGCCGGTTGCCGGCCAACGAAACCGTCGAGGTCCGCATTCCGCCGGGTGTACAGACCGGGACCCGGCTGCGCGTGGCCGCGAAGGGCAACGCCGGAACCGGGGGCGCGCCTCCGGGAGACCTCTACATCACGGTGCGCGTCGAGCCGCATGCCTTCTTCCGCCGCGAGGGAGACGACATCGAGATCCAGGTGCCAGTCACGGTCACCGAAGCCGGCCTGGGCGCCAAGATCGAAGTGCCTACCATCGATGGCCGCACTCTGTTGAAGATTCCGCCCGGCACCTCCAGCGGCCAGAAGTTCCGCATGCGCGAAAGAGGGGTGCTGAATTCGCGGAAGAGTCTGCGCGGGGACCAGATCGTCGAGGTTGTCGTGCAGCCGCCCAAGGTTCGAGACGAGCGCACTAAGGAGATTCTGCGCGAGCTGGCGAAGCTGAATCCCGAAGATCCGCGCGAGAACATCTGGAGCCAGGTCTGATTTATGGCCAAGAGCAAGGGCAAAGCCGCGTTCATGATCTCGGCCATCGCCGAGCAGTACCAGATCCACCCGCAGACCCTGCGGCTTTACGAACGCGAGGGTCTGCTCAAGCCCTCACGCAGCGAAGGCAACACCCGCCTCTACACCCAGGAAGATATCGAGCGCCTGGAGGTGATTCTCAAGCTGACGCGGGATTTCGGCGTGAACCTGGCGGGCGTCGAGATCATCCTGAACATGCGCGAGAGGATGGCGGCCATCGAGCACCAGATCGAGCAATTCGTCTCCACGCTGAACGAGCAGATTGCGACGCGCATGCCACCGCCCGGCCGGGAGCGATTGAAATCGCTGATCCCGGTGATCGACGCCGCGCCCCACCCCACCAAGCGCAAGTAGGTAGTTCACAACGGACTTCGGTCTGTCCGTCAGTTTCCGACTGGCGCGTAAGCCGACCCAAAGGCGGAGTGGTGTCTCCCTGTGCTAGTTAGCAGAGCGGCTCTCCTTCAGTGTCGTGACGGTTTTAGGGGTGTTGCGCAGCTACTCAGCACGGCGTGCGTCGCTGCGGAGCGCTTGCGAATATCGGCACCGACCAAAACAACTAAGGGGACCCATGAGGCATTCTTGATACCTGCCCCAAGAGTCGCTGGTCTTCAAAGTGAATGTCCTCCGGCCACTTAGACGCCCCTGGCGAGGGTCTGCGGCGCGCACGATTGTTACCGGACTCCATTCAAAAAACCGCCGAACACGACGGTGGCCTGACAGCACTGACACCCGACCACTGGCCAAGCCCGTCTTGCTGCCCTCGCGCGCAACGGCGGCGCGCGGCAGAAGCCGGTCTGATCCTATGAGCGGCAGGGTGTGCTTACGCTTCGGGCGCGGGGTCGGACGACACGGCGAGGGCGGCTTTCGCCAGACGCCCGAATTACCCTTCGGGTCAAGTCTGGCCGCGCATTCGAACTCGCTCACGGCCTTTTCTGTCTTTCCCAGCGCCGCGTAGGCCCGCCCGCTGTAGTAGTGGATGAGCGCGACGGAAGACACGTGGCACTCAGGGTTCTTCGGCACGTGCCGTCGCGCTTTCACGATAAGGTCCTCGACCTTCACAGGGTTCGCCGCATTCACGGCTTCCGCCCACGCCAGCAGCGCGAGGCTCTCGGCCATACCCTCGTCGCGGACCTCCTCCTGCAGATCCACCGCGACGTGTTGGAGTACCCGGGGCTTGCGCGTTTCGCAGAATTCGACGCCCTTCCGGGCCTGCTGCAATGCCTCGCGACTCTGAGTTCCCTGCTGGAGCAGGACACGAGCGATCTCACGCGCGGTGTTCCAATCGCCCGCGCGGAGGCTCGCCAGTCTCTCATTGCAGGCGATCGCCTCTTCGAACCGCCCCTGTTCCCGAAGCACGGAGCCCAGAACGGCTTCGCGGAGGGCCCTCTGGATCGGCTTGTTCTGCTGCTCAAGACTTTGTCGCAGGCTCTGCTCAGCATCCTCCAGGCGGTTCATCTCGAACAGAGCGATTCCGCGATAGAGCAGGTACTCGGAGGGGGCCTATGTTCTCAGCCGCTCTGCTTCGCGCAATTGGCCCTCGTAGTCGCCGCGTCCGTAGGCCGCATACGCCCCTGAGGCCACGCTTCGAAACCAGCGGTTCCAGTACTGCAGGAGCAGCCAAAGCCCAAAACCGAGGAGCGCGGCAAGTGCGAATAGTCGAAAAGCCACTTAATCCTCCTGAATAGCCGCAGACAAGTATATCCAATCGGCGGCGCGCGAGAGCGCACACTCAGGGCGAGGACCAAATGTGTGCAGACTACATTCGAACGTGACTGCACCCGCGGCCCGCGCCGATATTGTGGGATCCAGAGCCGCTACCCGAACTTCTTATCTGCGTTCATCGGCGTTGATCGGCGGCTGATAATGCCTTTCAGCACACCACGAGCCTGGCCAACGATTCGGTGTACGGCGCGCGAGCCACGCCCCGCTCGGTGACGATCGCGTCTACGTACCGGTGCGGCGTCACATCGAACGCCGGGTTCTCGACTCGCACGCCTTCAGGCGCCACCGGGACTCCAAACACGTGGGTCACCTCGCTGGCCGGGCGCTGCTCGATCGGAATCTGGTCGCCTGATGAAAGGCTCAGGTCCAGGGTCGAAACCGGCGCCGCCACATAGAACGGCACCCCGTTCTCGCGCGCCAGCACCGCGACCGTGTACGTGCCGATCTTGTTCGCGACGTCGCCATTGGCGGCGATCCGGTCCGCGCCCACCACCACGCAGCCGATGCGCCCGGACTTCAGGAAATGCCCGGCCATGTTGTCGGTGATCAAAGTGGCCGCGATGCCGTCGTGCTGAAGCTCCCAAACGGTCAGCCGCGCGCCCTGGAGAAACGGGCGCGTTTCGTCGGCGAACACGTCAATGTGCTTGCCCGAAGCGATGGCGGCCCGCACCACACCCAAAGCCGTTCCATAGCCCGCCGTCGCCAGCGCCCCGGCGTTGCAGTGCGTCAGCACGGTCTTCCCGTCCGGAACGAGCGGAGCGCCCTGCCGGCCGATGGCCTCGTTGATGGCGATGTCCTCCAGCCGGATTTGCTGCGCCTCCTCCACCAGCCGCCGGCGGATTTCGTCGATGGGGCAGGCTCGAATCCCGCTGTACAGCTTCTTCATGCGGTCGATGGCCCAGAAGAGATTGACGGCCGTGGGACGGGTGGCGGCAAGCGTCGCGCAGATGGTTTCGAACTCCGCGTCGAGCCGCGACGGGTCGGCATTGAGCACGCCGATCGCGACTCCCATGGCCGCCGCGACGCCGATGGCCGGTGCGCCGCGAATCACCATCGAGCGGATCGCTTCGGCCACCTCGCGGTAGTCGTGGCAGGTGACGTACTCTTCCTCGCGCGGCAGTCGCGTCTGATCGATCATGACCACGCCAGCCTCAGTCCACTGAATTGTCTCTACCATTTGTTCAGGTCTTTCGAACGAAGTTCTCCGCCAGCATTCCCATAAAGACGACGCAGTTGAAGCCCGCGTGCATATACGTCGAGGCAGCGGTCGAGCCGGTGCGGTGGCGCATCCAGCCGAAGGCCGATCCGGCGAAGAGCATGACCACGAGCTGCTGCCAGCTCCAGGCGTATTCGGCTCCATGCAGCGCAGCGAAGGGAACCGCCTGCAGCGCGACACCGGCCGCCGCGCCAAACGTGCTCACCAGGAGCGGCTGAAGGAAGCCGCGAAACGCCAGCTCTTCGCACAGCGGGCCGAGCGTAACGGCGAAGAACCCCATCAGCAGGAGCGAAAAGCGGTCCTTCAGCAGCTCTTCCATGGGCGTCTTGACATGGGGAGTCGGGAGCAGGTTCGATAGCATGACGCAAACCAGGGCGGTCAGCAGCCCCCAGCCAAACGCGTCCCAGAACCCGCGCGATGGTTTCACCCAGGCGAGCGAACGCCAGAAGGGGCGGCCGTATTCAAAGCGCATCACCCCATACAACGCCGCGAACCAGAGGCCCTCGAACGCGAAGGTCACGGCGAGCGCCTGCACGGCGCCGAGGGGAGCCTTGAAGAAAAGCAGCGCCACCCTGCCCACCAGCATCAGGAGGATGAAGGCGACCGCAATGAGAAACATCAGATCGCGATAGCCCCAGAAGGGAACCCGCTCGGGCGCGGGCTGGGCGTCGTACGGAGGCGGGGCTTCGTACGGAGGGGGAGCCTCGAACGGGGGCGGCGACAGCGGCTGCGGCTCGGAAGGATCCGTCATGACTGGCGCTCGATGAGGGCCGCCGCCAGCAACGGCACCATCAGCTCGTGATGGCCCGTGATGGCGATCCCGCGGCCTCCCGAGCGGGTGTGCGGCCGCTCGATCACGTTCACGCGGGGGCGGTAATGCTGGAGGAAATCCAGGTTTACGGTGGTGAAGTCCTCCAGGCGACCGCCCAGGTTACGCACCACCGAAACGGCCTTGAGAAACACCTCCGGCATGATCACGGCCGAGCCCAGGTTGAGGTACACGCCGCCGGAATCGAGCTGCGACACCAGGCGGCAGAACAGGCGCAGGTCGCGATGCGTGGTGCGGCCGATGGCGCCCGGGTCGGCGGCCGGATGCAGGTGCGGCGTATCGGTGCCGATGGCGACATGCACCGTCACCGGCGTACGATTGCCGTAGGCGGCGGCGAGAAGTGTAGGACGAGTTTCAGCTTGTCCCACCAGCCTTCGTCCCAGCGCCTCGCCCATCCCGAGCCCATCGCGGTCGCCCTCGACGATGGCCTCGTTCATCTCGCGGCCGGTCTCCTCGGCCACTCCGAAGCGCCCGTCGGGGAGCACGGCATCGACGTCCTCGCTGGTCGCCCCGGCGATGGCGATCTCGAAATCGTGAATCGCCGCGGAGCCGTTCATAGCGAAGGCGGTCGCGAATCCGCGCCGCATCAGGTCCGCCAGCACCGGCGCCAGACCGCACTTGATGACATGCCCACCCATGCCCCACAGGATCGGCTTCTCGGCGGCGCGGGCGGCCTCCATCGCCTCAATGACTGCGCGGAAACCATCGGCGGCCAGCAGGTGCGGAAGCGAGTCGAGCCAGGCCGCCACGCCGCCCTTTTCGTACGGCTTGGCGAAATCCTCCACCCGCACCTTGCCGCCCCGCTCGCGGATCGGGATGGTCTTCAGCCCGGAAAAGTCCAACGGCTCGAGGTCGTATTGGCTCACGCTGCGTGTCCGTTTCTGCCGTTCTTCAGCACCTTGGCGAGCGCCTGGCCGGTGTAGCTACGGCGGCTGCGCACTACCTGCTCGGGCGTGCCGGTCGCCACCACCTGGCCGCCCGCCTCGCCGCCGTCCGGCCCCAGGTCGATGATCCAGTCGGCGCATTTCACCACGTCGAGCTGATGCTCGATCACCACCACGGTATTGCCCAGATCCACCAGCCGCTGCAGCACGTCGAGCAGCTTCCGTATGTCGTCGAAATGCAGCCCGGTGGTGGGTTCGTCGAGGATGTAGAACGTCCGCCCGGTCTGCCGGCGGCTGAGCTCGCGCGCCAGCTTGATGCGCTGCGCCTCGCCACCCGACAGCGTGGTGGAGGACTGGCCCAGGTGAACGTAGCCCAGCCCGACATCCACCAGCGTCTGCAGCTTCGGCTGGATCTGCGGAATGTTTTCGAGAATCACCACCGCTTCCTCGACCGTCGTCTCCAGAAGATCCGCTATCGAATAGCCCTTGTATTTTACCTGGAGCGTCTCGTAGTTGTAACGCCGGCCGCGGCACTGATCGCAGGTGACGTAGACATCGGGCAGGAAGCTCATCTCGATGCGCTTGAGTCCGTCGCCTTCGCAGGCTTCGCAGCGCCCGCCCTTGACGTTGAAGCTGAAACGGCCGGGCTTGTAACCGCGCTCGCGCGATTCGGGCAGCATTGCGAACAGATCGCGGATGGGCGTGAAGACCCCGGTATAGGTGGCGGGGTTCGAGCGCGGCGTCCGCCCGATGGCGGCCTGGTCGATCTCGACGACCTTGTCGATATGCTCGAGGCCTTCGATGGAGTCGTGGGCGCCCGGCTCCTCGCGCGATTTGTAGATGGCGCGCATCAACGCGCGGTAGACGATGTCATTCACCACGGTCGATTTCCCGCTGCCCGAAACTCCGGTGATCACGATGAACAGGCCCAGCGGAAACTCGATGTCGATGTTCTTGAGGTTGTGCTCGCGCGCGCCGCGAATCACCAGGCTCTTGCCATTGGCCGCGCGGCGCCGCGCCGGCATGGGAATGCTCTTCGCGCCGGAAAGATACTGGCCAGTGAGCGACGCGGGATCGCGCTCGATTTCGGCGGGTGTGCCCGCGGCGACCAGCACGCCACCCAGGCGGCCCGCTCCCGGGCCCAGGTCGATGACGTAGTCGGCGCGCTCGATGGTTTCGGCGTCGTGCTCCACCACCAGCACCGTGTTGCCAAGGTCGCGCAGCCGGGCCAGCGTATCGAGCAGGCGGGCGTTGTCGCGCGGGTGCAGGCCGATCGAAGGCTCGTCGAGCACGTAGAGCACTCCGCGCAGCCGCGAGCCGATCTGCGTCGCCAGGCGTATGCGCTGCGCCTCGCCGCCCGAAAGCGTCGCCGCCGAGCGGTCCAGGCTCAAATAGTCGAGCCCCACCGCGCTCAGGAACTCCAGCCTGTTCCGTATCTCGTGCAGCACGCGCCCGGCCACCTGCATCTCGCGTTCGCTGAACTCCCAGCCTTTCAGTTTCGGAATCGCGCGGGCAACCGGGAGCGCCGTGAACGCCGCGATCGAGACGCCCTTCACCAGCACGGCCAGGCTGGAGGCCTTCAGCCGCCGTCCCTTGCAGTCCGGGCACTCGCTGGGGGACATGTAGTCCATCAGCCACTCGCGGTACATGTCGGTGGCGTCTTCGAACTTGTCTTCGAGGAGTTTGAGAATGCCGGGGAAGCCGGCGCCGCCGAGCATGAGGAAATCCTGCGCCTTGGCTGCCAGATCGTCGAAAGGCTTCGCCAGGTTGATCTTCTGGCGCTTGGCCGCCTCCGTGGCGGCTCGCGCGATGGTCTCCGACGATGCCGCCGGGACCAGACCGCCGTCGAACAGAGGCTTCGAGGAATCGGCCAGGATCTTGCCCGGGTCGAACATCCACTTGTTGCCGAGGCCGGAGCAAGTCTCGCAGGCGCCGTAAGGGCTGTTGAAGGAAAACGACCGCGGCTCGATGGCCGGAACGCTGGTGTCGCAGTCCGGGCAAGCCAGCTTCTGCGAGTACAGATGCTCGTCGCCGTTCACCACCGCGACCGTCACCAGTCCGGAGGCCAGCTTGGTGGCGGTTTCGATGGAGGCTTCGAGGCGCTTCTCGATGCCCGGTTTGACCAGCAGCCGGTCGATAACCACTTCGATGGTGTGGTTGCGCCTGCGGTCCAGCACCACCGGCTCGTCGATCGAGCGCAGCACGCCGTCGATGCGGGCGCGCAGGAAGCCCTGGCGGCCGAGCTTCTCGAGGTCCTTGCGGTATTCGCCCTTGCGCCCGCGCACGATGGGGGCCAGGATCATGACTCGCTCGTCCTGCCTGAGACCGGCGATCTGCTGTAGAATGCGCTCGGTGGATTGCTGCGAGATCTCGTGGCCGCAGCTGGGGCAGTGCGGCACGCCGATGGAGGCGTAGAGGACCCGCAGGTAGTCGTAGATCTCGGTAATGGTGCCGACGGTCGAGCGCGGGCTGCGGCTGGTGGTCTTCTGCTCGATCGAGATGGCCGGGCTAAGGCCGTCGATGGAATCCACTTCCGGACGCTCCATCTGGTCCAGGAACTGGCGGGCGTAGGGCGAAAGCGTCTCCACGTAGCGGCGCTGGCCCTCCGCGTAGATGGTGTCGAAGGCCAGCGAGGACTTGCCGGAGCCGCTCAGGCCGGTGACCACAGTCAAGGTGTTGCGCGGAATCTCGACGTCGAGATTCTTCAGGTTGTGCTGCCGCGCTCCGTGTACAGTGATACGGTCCAGCATGGTGGGGGCCGGCGATACTGCGCCGATTCTCCATTGTCCCCCGAGGCGGGAGCCTGGCGCCAGCGGCAGGGAGAACCAACAGGCCAAAACTACGGTACCTGGAAGCGGGCCCGAACCCTAAAACGAACTTACTACACCGAAAGTAATGTGAAGTACCAGGACCGTAAACAGCCTGAAAAGAGGCCGCATATATTGACTAATACCCTCGGAACCGAATAGGTTAGAGAGGTCCCCGTGGTGGAACAACGTAGATCGAAACGATTCGACGTCAAGCTGCCGGTGAAACTTCTCCGGAACGGCCTGCGCTCGATCGCCGGAGCCGGCGAGACCAAAAACCTCAGCTCAGGAGGGGTGCTGTTCGCTTCGGACCTGAAACTGGACATTGGCGAGCCGATTGAGTACACGATCTCGCTCAACCCCTCCGGCGAGCTTGACCTGCACTGCCTGGGCAAGGTGACGCGGTTGGACGCGGCCGTGCGCAACGGCACCGAGCCTGAAAGACCCTTCGAGGTCGCGGCTACGGTCGAGCGATACGAGTTCGTCCGCCAGCGGTCGTAGGCGCCCCTTTCCTGCCGGTACGATTCCGAACCGCTACTATAGTTGAAGCCCATGAAAGCCCGCTTCGTTACCGCCATGGCTTGCTACGGGGTGCTGGCGCTTCTCGCCGCCGTCACCCTCGAGGGCGTCTTCCGCATCGCCGTGTGGATCTTGCTCGGCGGCCTGGCCGTGAAGACCTGGATCGCCCAGGCCCAGCAGGATTGAGCGCCTTCTTCGCCCCGCGTTTTTCCCCGGCCGTGTTCGCCCGACGTGCCCGCCCGGCGCGTTCTCGCCGGCGCGTCCGGCCGCCGCATCCGCCCGGCGTGCCCGCGAGCCGGCTTCCCTCCGGCCGTGTTCGCCCGGCGCGTCTAGCCGGCGCGTCCACCCGCCACCCGACGCGTTTCAGAATGGAACGCGGGTTCCAATTTGGGTTCCGTTTCTGCGTTTTTGAGGCCGCCCGAAGAGCCATCTCGGCACTTTCGTACTAAGGTGCTCGCTCCGTAAGTGCGTGCCTCTCAGTCAGATAAAGCCCTGTCCCGAAGTCCGCGGTAGGCCGTGCTCCGAGTTGGTTGCGGGGTTGCACCTATAAGGGCATGGCCAAGCAAACGAACTCGAAAGAACGGACGGAAGCGGCGAAGGAGGAACGGGACCGGATCATCATGGACCACCTGCCGCTGGTGAAGGCGATCGCGGTCCGGGTGCATGAGAACCTACCGGTTCACGTCGATCTGGACGACCTGATCCATGCCGGGATTCTGGGCCTGTTCGACGCGGTCGATAAGTTCCAGCCTGAGAAACAGGTCGCGTTCTCGAGTTACGCGAAGCACCGCATCAAGGGGGCCATCCTTGACAGCCTGCGGCAGTTGGACTGGGCGTCGCGGGATCTGCGGCGCCGGCACAAGCAGGTCGAGGAGGCGACTCGCGAGCTGGCGGCGACGTTGCAGCGCAATCCAACCGAGGCGGAGATTGCGGGCAGGATGGGAGTCGAGGTGGAGCGGTGGCGGCAGATGATGGCGGAGATGCAGTGCGTCGGCCTGATCTCCATCTCCAGCCGCCGTCCCGAACAGGAAGACCTGCCCGCGCCGGACTATCCAGCCAAGCCCGAGACGCACCCCGATTCGATCTGCGCCCACGGCCAGCTGCACGACGCGCTGTGGAGCGCCATGAAGACGCTTCCGGAGCGCTACCGGAAAGTCGTAGTTCTGTACTACACCAAGGACATGACCATGCGGGAAATCGGCGGCATCCTGGGCATCAACGAAAGCCGGGTCTCGCAGATCCACAAATCCGCACTCGAGAAGATGGCCACCGCGCTGCACTCGGTGGGCATCGAATCGGTTGGGGCCTTCTGAGAATTCCAAAAAAGGGGAAGGCGGGAGGTTCGAACCGCTGGCGTGCGAGCCTCCTTCGGACGACCGCGTTGCGCGCGAGCGTCCTTCAGACCAGCGGCCAGCGTCCTTCGCACAATCGGTCGCCGACCTTTGGACGGTCGGTGGCTGTCCTTCGGACGCGCGTCCTTCGAACAATCGGCCACGTCCTTCGGACGAGCGTCCTGGGCACAAACCTCCCGCCTTCTCCTACGCGAGGCTGGGGATCTGGATGATCTTCTTCTGAATGGCGTACTGAACCAACTGCGCCTTGTTGTGGATATCGAGCTTGCGCATGAGGTTGAACTTGTGCGCTTCCACGGTCTTGACGCTGAGGTTCAGCGAGCAGGCGATCTCCTTGACGGACTGGCCCTCGGCCAGCATTTTGAGGACTTCCTTCTCGCGCGCGGTCAGCGTGGCGAAGCGCGGCAGCCGGGCGGACGACTTGACCCGCGAGCGGAAATCGTCGACCAGTTGCGAGAGCATCCTGGGGCTGAGGTAGCTGCCGCCCCGGTTCACGTCGCGGATGGCCGCAAGCAGTTGCGCAGCCGGGCAGTCCTTTAGCACGTAGCCATTTCCGCCGACCTCCATACCCTCCACCAGGTAGTCCTCGTCGTCGTACATGGTGAGGAAGAGCACCTTCGTGTCGGGCCGGTCCCGCCGGATATTGCGCGTG